>Ga0213827_1000010_pt1 | contig 343327 bp, 282 predicted proteins | sample MC6MC0898MG_FD_180669 | JGI IMG/M metagenome (GOLD analysis project Ga0213827, IMG submission 180669) | Enriched soil aggregate microbial communities from Iowa State University, Ames, United States - MC6-MC0898-MG | ecosystem: Environmental > Terrestrial > Soil > Unclassified | place: USA... | reverse complement strand
CCGGCCGGTGTACGTTCAGCGACAGGCTGAATCATGGAGGGCGCTCCTTGAAGGTCGGGCGCGGCGGGTATTCACGCCACGCCCAGGCCCGTCTTGGTTGTTGTTATTGAGCGTTGGCTTTTTCGGCAGCCAGTTCTTCCAGGTCGATGTAGCGGTTGCCGATGCGCGGGTGCAGGCGGCCACCGTCGGCAGCGCCCAGTACCACGACGATTTCGTCGGCACGCGGGGCGTCTTCGATCTGCATTTCCAGGGTGATGTAGTGCGAACGCAGGCCTTCGTCGTCCTTCTGCATCATCGGGATCTGGATCGAAGTGCCGGGGCCGCCGCGCTTGTTGGTGAAGCTCAGGTAGCTCTTGGCCTGCACGGCTTCGCGGTAGTGGTTGCCGAAGCGCAGGGTGTGGATCACCGCCGAGGCGTGTTCGATTTCGCCATCGGCGCCCACCACGGCAGCTTTGCCGTAGGCTTCGATCTTGTCGGCACCGCCGATGGCGGCGGTCAGGCGCTCGACCATCAGCGCACCCAGCTCGGAGCAGTTGGCGCGGATTTCCGGCTTCAGATCTTCAACGAAACCGCGACCGGCCCATGGGTTCTTGATGACCACGGCCAGGCCGACCATGGTCACCGGCTTGTCGGTGGCCTTGCCGCCTTCGATGCGGGTCTCTTCGGAGTAGGTGACGATCTTGCGGATTTCGAAACTCATGGGTGGCTCCTGGTGAGGGTTATCAGCTCTTGTTGTCTGATGGTATACCATAATATTTGTTGTGCAAGAGGTGCCTGGAAATTTCTATTGCCGGGGGACGAAAGGTGGCCTGATGCCTTGAATCTTGTGCTGTCTGTACTGGCCCCTTCGCGGGTAAACCCGCTCCCACAGGTTCACCGCAGCTTTCAAGGCCTGCGCTTTACCTGTGGGAGCGGGTTCACCCGCGAAGGGGCCGGTGCAGGCTGTCACCGAACTTCAAAAAAATGCCCGCTCGCGCGGGACACAAGGGCCCACGGGAGCGGGCGCGTCCCGCAATGATTCAGGCAATGGGAATTCAGGCGAACGCCGGCACCACTTCCTTGATGAACAGCTCGAGCGATTTCTTCTTCTCGGCGTGGGGCAGGCTGTTGTCGCACCAGAAGCTGAACTCGTCGACGCCGAGCTCCTGGTAGTACTTGATACGCGCAATGATTTCTTCAGGGGTGCCGATCATGGTGTTCTTGCGGATGTTATCCAGCGCAAAGGCCGGCACTTCGGCGAACTTCGACTCAGGGCTCGGCTCCAGGAAGCCGTTGACCGGCACGGTCTTGTTGCCGAACCAGGCGTCGAAGGTGCGGTAGAAGCGCGAAATCGCCTGGGCACCGATTTTCCAGCCTTCAGGCTCGGACGGGCTGTGCACGTGGGTGTGGCGCAGCACCATCAGTTGCGGGCGCGGTACATCCGGGTTGTTGTCCAGCGCGGCCTGGAACTTGTTCTTCAGGTCCAGCACTTCCTCGTCACCCTTCATCAGTGGGGTGACCATGACGTTGCAGCCGTTCTTCACCGCGAAGTTGTGCGAATCCGGGTCGCGGGCGGCGATCCACATCGGCGGCATACCTTGCTGTACAGGCTTGGGCACACTGGTGGAGGTGGGGAAGTTGTAGATTTCGCCTTCATGGGCGTAGTCGCCTTCCCACAGCTTGCGCACTGCCGGGACCATCTCGCGCAGCGCTTTGCCGCCGTCGGTGGCCGGCATGCCGTTGGCCATGCGGTCGAACTCGAACTGGTAGGCACCACGGGCCAGGCCCACTTCCATGCGGCCGTTGCTGATCACGTCGAGCAGGGCGCATTCGCCAGCCACGCGGATCGGATTCCAGAACGGGGCGATGATGGTGCCGGCGCCCAGGCGGATGGTCTCGGTGCGTGCGGCGAGGTAGGCCAGCAGCGGCATGGGGCTTGGCGAGATGGTGTATTCCATGGCGTGGTGTTCGCCGATCCACACGGTGCTGAAACCGCCGTTTTCGGCCATCAGGGTCAGTTCGGTCAAGTCCTCGAACAGCTGGCGGTGGCTGACCTGTTCATCCCAACGTTCCATGTGCACGAACAACGAAAATTTCATGGGGCTTTCCTCGGAGCTTGAAAGTCTCGCCTGGCGCGCCAGGCGTCAGTAATAAGGCTAGGCGCTTCAGGCGAAGGCGGGCAGGCTGGCCATCTTGCCGCGGCAGTACACCATCGGCCGTGGGGCCTGCTCGGGGACGATCAGGTTGTGCACCTTGCCGACCATGATGGCGTGGTCGCCACCTTCATACTCGCGCCACAGTTCGCATTCGATCACCGCAGTGGCGCCGGCCAGGATAGGGTTGCCCAGTTCGCTCAGGGTCCACTCGATGCCGGCGGCCTTGTCCTTGCCCTTTTTGGCAAAGGCATAGGCTTCGGCCTGCTGTTCACCCGAGAGCAGGTGAATGGCGAAGCGCTTGTTCTTGATCAGCACGGGGTAGGAGTCGGAGCTGTAGTTGGGGCAGAACAGCACCAGCGGCGGGTCCATCGACAGGGATGAGAAGGCACTGGCGGTGAGGCCGACGATCGAGCCGTCGTCGTCCAGGGTAGTGATGACGGTGACGCCGGACGGGAAGGAGCCCAGGACGTTCTTGTAGACGGTTGCGTCGATCATGGCGTGTACCTCGAATGGGGCAGCGGTGGACCGCTTTTTATCGTTGATGTGTCTGATGGTATACCGTAATACTCGATTTGCAAGCGGAATTTTCCGCCGTGGCAGATTCACGATGAATGGCGCAAAGCCGCATGGATAGGGGGCTGTAAGAAACTCTACGGCGTTGACCACAGCTGCTGAACCGGATCAGTTACAGTTTTTAAGGCCGAATCAGTGTTGTCAAAAGTTTGGAATACCATAATATGGTCCGCAGCTGAGAGGCCGCCTAGACGCGGTTTCCTTACAAAGATAAAAACGACCTTTCGAGCTGAAAACCATGTCCCAACCGTCATCGCAACACCAGTTTGTCGAGAATCACACGGTCGATTACGTTCCACCTGCCGAGCGCCATGGGAAGGCGCGCGACCTGTTCACCCTCTGGTTCAGTACCAACATCGCGCCACTGCCCATCGTCACCGGCGCCATGGTGGTCCAGGTGTTTCACCTGAACCTGTTGTGGGGCCTGATCGCCATCGTGCTGGGGCATCTTGTCGGGGGCGTGGTCATCGCCCTGGCCTCTGCGCAGGGACCGCAGCTGGGCATTCCACAGATGGTGCAAAGCCGTGGCCAGTTCGGCCGGTATGGCGCCTTGCTGATCGTGTTCTTCACCGCGCTGATCTATGTCGGCTTCTTCATTTCCAACATCGTCCTGGCGGGCAAGTCGATCCACGGCATCGCCCCGAGCGTGCCGATGCCCACGGCGATCGTCATCGGCGCCCTCAGCGCCACAGCCATCGGCGTGATCGGTTACCGTTTCATTCATAGCCTGAACCGCATCGGTACCTGGGTGATGGGTTCGGCGCTGCTGGCCGGCTTTATCATGATGTTCGTCCAGGACCTGCCGGCCGACTTCTTCAGCCGTGGCGCGTTCAACCTGTCGGGCTTCATCGCCACCGTGTCGCTGGGCACCATCTGGCAGATCAGCTTCTCGCCGTACACTTCCGACTATTCGCGTTACCTGCCTAAGGAAATCGGCATCGCCAAGCCGTTTTGGGCGACCTACTTCGGCGCCACCCTGGGCACCATTTTGTGCTTCAGCTTCGGTGCAGTGGCCGTGCTGTGCGTGCCGGAAGGCACCGACGCGATGGACGCGGTCAAGCAGGCCACCGGCTGGCTGGGCCCGATCCTGATGGTGCTGTTCCTGCTCAACATCATCAGCCACAACGCCCTCAACCTGTATGGCGCCGTGTTGTCGATCGTGACCGCGATCCAGACCTTCGCCGCCCAGTGGACGCCCAGTATCAAGGTGCGGGTGATACTGGCAGCCGTCATCCTGGTGGCGTGCGGCATGGTGGCGCTCAATGCCTCGGCGGACTTCATCGGCCACTTCATCGGGCTGATTCTGGCGCTGCTGCTGGTGCTGGTGCCGTGGGCTTCGATCAACCTGATCGACTTCTACCTGATCAAGAAGGGGCAGTACGACATTGCGTCGATCTTCCGTGCTGACGGTGGCATCTATGGGCGCTTCAATCATCACGCGATCATTGCCTATGCGTGCGGGATTCTGGTGCAGTTGCCGTTTGCCAACACGTCGCTGTATGTGGGGCCTTACTCGAACATCGTCGAAGGGGCTGACCTGTCGTGGCTGTTCGGCTTGATCGTGACGGTGCCGCTCTACTATTGCCTGGCTACGCGGGGCAAGGCTGAGAAGGCTGTGCGGGCTGTGAGCGTCAACGACTGATCTGCAAAGGGGCTGCTTTGCAGCCCATCGCCGGCAAGCCGGCTCCCACAGGTTACGCAGCGCCGCGGACACTGTGGGAGCCGGCTTGCCGGCGATGGGCCGCAAAGCGGCCCCAGCTGTTTCAGATCAGACCTTGAACTGCGCGACCATGCCGTTCAAATCAACGGCCAGGCGGGAAAGGTCCTGCGCCGCCGCACTGGTCTGGTTCGCCCCCGCCGACGTCTGCATCGCCAGGTCGCGAATGTTCACCAGGTTGCGGTCCACCTCACGCGCCACCTGCGCCTGCTCTTCCGAAGCACTGGCAATCACCAGGTTGCGCTGGTTGATCGAAGCAATTGCCTCGGCAATCACCTCCAACGCCTGTCCGGCGCCTTGCGCCACTTCCAGCGTACCGTTGGCACGCCCCTGGCTGCTGTGCATGGCCGTCACCGCACGTTCGGTGCCGTTCTGGATCCCGGCAATCATCTGCTCGATCTCTGCTGTGGACTGCTGTGTACGGTGGGCGAGGGCGCGCACTTCATCGGCGACCACGGCAAAGCCACGGCCGGCCTCACCGGCACGTGCGGCTTCAATGGCAGCATTGAGTGCCAGCAGGTTGGTCTGCCCGGCAATCGCGCCGATCACATCGAGCACACGGCTGATGTCGTTGGCATGGCTGGCCAGCTGTTCCATTTCTGCAGAGGTGCCGGTGACGTCATCGACCAGGTGCTGGATCGAGGCCAGCGCCTGGTTGACCTGTTCGCGGCCATCGCGGGTGGTGCGGTCGGCGCCCTGGGAGGCGTCGGCGGTGCTCACCGCGTTGTTGGCCACTTCTTCGACGGCGGCGGTCATCTGGTTGACGGCGGTGGCCGCCTGGTCGATTTCCGCGCTTTGCTGGTGCAGGCCGCGGCTGGTGTCTTCAGTGACGGTGTGCAGCTCTTCCGAGGCCGAAGCCAGCTGGTCGGACGAGGCGGCGATCTTGCGAAGGGTGTCGCGCAGGCTGGCCTGCATGCGGCCCAGGGCGCGCAGTAGCAGGGCGGGTTCATCGCGGCCAGTGACCTTGATGTCCTGGGTCAGGTCGCCGGTGGCGACGCGTTCGGCGACCGCCACGGCATCGGCCAACGGCACGACGATGCTGCGGGTGAGGACGGTGGCAATGGTGGCCAGGGCGAGCATGATCACCAGCAACGAGCCGATGATGGCGGTGAAGGCTTCGTCGGCCACATCGCTGCTGCGCTGCGAGGCCAGTTCGGCACCATTGCTGTTGTAGGCGATCAGCGCCGTCATGGCTTTCATCATGCTATCGGCGTGCAGGGTGAGTGGGCCGGTGATCTGCTGCTTGGCCTCGGCCATGCGCCCGGCGGCAATGTCCTGCAACACCCGCGCCTGAAGGTCGACGTACTGTAGATGGGCGGCGTTGAAGGTGTTGAACAGGGCACGGTCATCGGCGGCGATGATGGTGGCCTCGTAGTCCTTGAGCCCGTCGTTGAGCTGTTGGTTGATGCCTTTGAGCAGGTCTATGTTGCGCAGACGCTCGCTGGGGCTGTCATCCAGCGCGGCGCGCAGAGTGACGGCGCGGGCGCGGCCGAGGTTGGTGCTGATTTCACTGAGCGCGACCACGGCGGGCATCCAGGTGACCCGGATTTCGTCCGTGGCCTTGTCCATCTGCCGGGTCTCATAAAGTGCGATAAGGCCCATGACCAGGACCAGGGTGCCCAACAGGGCGAATACGCTTGCTGCGCGAATGCCGATCTTCATATTCCGTAACTGCATGGAATGCTCCTTGACGGTGGCGTGCAGGCGTCAAGAGCATGGACGTAGGGCCGGGTCACCGGAGGGGTGCCAGGCTCTTGATGCGCTGCGGATTTAAGTGTGTGCCTCACCCTCTTGAATATCTTTTTGATTTGAATGATGCCATATGGCCACCATTATTGACCAGTCATTCAATGTAACGACTCGTGCTGACAAATCCGTCATTTATTGACGGATCTGTCAGGAAACTGCGCTTAAACGATGGCGATTGCCGGGTCTGCAGCGGCCAGTGCCAGGGCACGATCAGCCGCTGGCGGGTAGATCCACACCCCGTTGATCTGGCGCTTCAGGTTCTTGCCTTCCTGGCCCTCAAGTTTCAGTTCACGCTCCCAGCCTTCGCTGAATGCTGCACCCCAACCACCCAGGTCCAGGCAGGTCACGTACTTGGGCTGGCGGTAAACCACTGGCTGTTCGCCGAGCAGGTCAGCCATGGCGTTGTTGCCGGAGTGGCGGCCCATGGGGATGGCGTGCTGGCAGGTCATCAACGCGTGGTTGCCCAGTTCGTCGACGGCGGCCCAGGCGGTGTCGCCGGTGGCGTAGATATGCGCCTGGCCAATCACCTTGAGGTGGTCGTCCACCTTGAGGCGACCAAAGTTGTCGCGTTCACCGGCCACTTGCGCGGTCAGCGGGCTGGCCTTGACGCCGACGGTCCAGATCACGGTCTTGCTGGCGATGTACTCGCCGTTTTCCAGGGTCACGCCACCGGCATCGACAGCCACCACCGAGGTACCGGCCAGCCACTCGACACCTGCCTGATCGCAGGCGGCGACGATCGCAGGCGTGATGCCCGCACCCAGCGTTGCGCCAACCTGGGCGCTACGGTCGACCACCAGTACCCGCACGTCAGCGTCACCCAGCACGGCGCGCAGGCGGGCAGGCATTTCGGTGGCAGTCTCGATACCGGTGAAGCCACCGCCGCAGACCACTACGGTGTTGCGTGCCGGCGAGGCGGGCAGGGCAGCCAGGGCTTCCAGGTGCTGCTCAAGGCGCACGGCCGATTCCATCTGGTCGACATCGAAGGTGTGCTCGGCCAAACCCGGCACCGCCGGGCGTGCTACTTGGCTGCCAGCGGCGAGGATCAGGCGGTCATAGGCGATCTGCTGCGGTTGGCCATTGGCATCGGTGAAGCTGACGCTGCGCCCTTCGCTGTCGATGGCCTGAGCATGGCCTTCGATGAACTGCACGCCCACGGCGTCGAACAGTTCGCCCAGCGGGGCCTTCATACCGTGTACGTCGGCTTCGTAGAAGCGCGGGCGGATGTGCAGTTCTGGCTGCGGGGCCAGGACGCTGATGCTCAGGTCGTCGCGCTTGGCCTGGTCGAGCAGGCGTGCGGCGCTCAGGGCGCTCCATACACCGGCAAAGCCGGCACCGATGATCAGGATGTTCGATTTCATGCAGGTGCTCCTTGGGTAATAGGGCTTCGAGGGTTTATCTGTGCCTCTCGAATAACTACGACTTTATTGGTCGGAGTTATTCGCTGCAAGCTTTTTTTGCGCACGGCGCTTGGGCACGCCGTGCGCGAGACTGCTGGAAAGCCAGTGATACAAGGCTTTTAAGGCTGTTCTATTGGTCTTGGATGGCGACGAGTGGCGATGGTCAGCTTTGCCATTGCCTGAGGATCAGCGTACTATTTGCGACAAAATTAGTCGGAGATTGATATGTCGCTCTACAGTGCCGGCGTCGAATACGGCATCCATTGCCTGCTGTACCTGGTGGACGAGCGCGGCGACACCCGCGAGTCCAGCGTGCGCGACCTGGCCGAGTTGCAGGGCGTGCCGCAGGAATACCTGGCCAAGGTCTTCACCAAGTTGGCCCGTGCCAAGCTGGTGGTTGCCACCGAAGGCGTGCGTGGCGGCTTTCGCCTGGCCCGGCCTTCGGATGAAATCACCGTGCTGGACATCGTCAATGCCATCGACGGGCCGAAGAAGATCTTCGACTGCCGCGAGATCCGCGAGCGTTGCACGCTGTTCGAAGGGTCACCACCGGGTTGGGCGACTGAAGGCACCTGTGCGATCCATGCGGTGATGCTGGGGGCGCAAAAGCGCATGGAAGAGGCGCTGGCGCAGCAGACTATCCTGGACCTGTCGCGGCGCTTCGGGCGCAAGGCCCCGGCGGAGTTTGGTCAGCAGGTGAATGACTGGATAGGCGAGCGGCGTGATGGCAAGGGTGGTGGGGATATCCCAGTGAGTCAGTGCTGACTCTGGTGCTTTGCCGGCCTCTTCGCGGGTAAACCCGCTCCCACAGGTACCCACTGGTCTTAGATTCAGTGGCGTACCTGTGGGAGCGGCGGTGCGGCGATCGGATTTACCCGCGAAGAGGCCGGCACTGACACACACCAATCAGCGCCCTTCATGCTGCCGGCGATACGCCCCCGGCTGCACCCCCACCGCCTTGGCAAACGCCCGGGTAAACGCCGCCACCGACTGATACCCCACCTGCGCGCCCACCTGCTCCACGGTATTACTCGCCTGCAGCAACTGGCAGGCATGGCGCATGCGCAAGGCCAGCAGCACCTGCCCCGGTGATTGCCCGGCCAGTTCGTTGAAGCGTTTGAAAAACGCCGAGCGCGACAGCCCCGTGCACGCCGCCATGCTCTCCAGCGTCCAGGCCTGCCCGGGTTGCTCGATCAACTGCGCCAGCAACCCGGCAAATGCCGGCTGCCGGGCCAGCGCCACCAGGCCGCCAAGCGGTTGCCCGGCATGCACCTGCTGGCGCAGCACATACAGGAACAACAAGTGCGTCAGCCGTTCCAGCAACGTCTGCGACGGCGCCGGCAGCCGCTCGCATTCCTCCAGAATCAGCTCGAACAGTGCACGCGCCGCATGCCCGGCGGGCTCGTTGGCGCGTAGCACGATCCAGTCGGCCAGCCCCTCGACGATCAGTGACGACAGCCCTGGGCGGAAATGAAAAAAGCCGCACACCAGCCCCACGCCATCGCTGGCATTGGCATCCAGCGCCTGCATGGTCTGGCGCGGCTGGGCGCAGGCGCTCAGCGGGTCCTGGTCGCCGGATAGCCGATATGCCAGGTCACGCAGCAGGAACACCGCATCCCCGGCCTCCAGGCGCACGGCCTCGGCCTGGCCATCGATGTGCAGCCAGCAATGCCCCTGCACCACCAAATGGAAACTGGCCTTGCCCATGCCCTGGGTGCTGGCGTGCCAGCCACCGCAATAGCGGCCGACGTGGAACAGGCTGGCGTCGAGCTCAAGGCCCTCTAATAACCAATCGACAAGATGGCTGGATGAAATCATCTAATGCAAAGACTCAGGAGCAAGGAAAGGCGACTGATGAATATGGAGGGTAATTCTTATAACCAACAGACTGTATGGACACTCATCAAAGGAGTCCACTCCATGTCCTCGCGCATTACTCTACACACTCTGCAGAGCGCACCGGAAGCGGCCCGCCCGTTCCTCGAAAACGCCCATAAGAATTCCGGCTTTATCCCCAACCTGCTCGGCGTGCTGGCCAATGCCCCGGCGGCACTGGAAACCTACGTGACCGTCTCGGCCCTCAACGGCAAGGCCGAACTGACCCTGGCCGAGCGCGAAGTGGTGCAGCTGATTGCCGCCACCCAGCACGGCTGCGACTTCTGCGTGGCCGGCCACACCGCCGTGGCGCTGAACAAGGCCAAGCTGCCGCAGGCAGTGGTCGACGCGCTGCGCGCCCGCGGCGAACTGCCCGACGCCCGCTACGAGACCCTGGCCGAGTTCGCCCGCGAAGTCATCGCCACCCGCGGCAATGTCAGCGATTCGACTTACCAGGCATTCCTCGACGCCGGTTTCACTGAGGGCAACGCCCTGGAAGTGATACTCGGCGTCAGCCTCGCAACCTTGTGCAACTTTGCTAATGTGTTCGCCCAGACGCCGCTCAACGACGAGCTGAGCAAGTACCGCTGGCAGCCTGCGTAATCCGCAAAGGGCGCCGCGGCGCCTGCTATCAAAAGGAGTAGGGATATGCTTGATGCTGGATTTGCGCAATGGCTGGATGCCAATGCCGAAGCAATCGACCAAGGCCAGTGCGACCCGCATCGGGTGCTGGCGCACATCGCCGAATCGCAGTTACTGCGTGTCGGTGTCCACCCGGCGCTGGGCGGTAGCGGCGGCGAAGTGACCGACGCGGTCGAAGCCATTGCCGCCATCGCCAGCCGTTCACTGGCGGCTGCGTTTGTGTGCTGGGGCCAGCGTGCCTTCATCGAATACCTGCTGCAAAGCCCCAACCAGGTGCTGCGTGAGCGCCTGTTGCCCGGCCTGTTGACCGGCGAACTGGCCGGCGCCACGGGGCTATCCAATGCCATGAAGTTCCTCTCCGGCATCGAGGCGCTGCAAGTGCGCGGCCGCCCGCAAGCCGATGGTTGGGCACTTGAGGGCCGCCTGCACTGGGTGACCAACCTGCGCAAGAGTGGTTTTGTGGTGGCTGCGGCCATCGAAGACGACGCCGGCGGCGCGCCGTTCGTGCTGGCGATCCCTTCCGATGCGCAAGGCCTTGAGCGCTCCGATGACCTGCAACTGATGGGCCTGCAATCGAGCAATACAGCGGCGCTGGCGTTCCACCAGGTCGAATTGAAGCGCGAGTGGCTGCTGCACGAAAGCGCCCGCGAGTTCCTGCCCAAGGTGCGCCCGGCGTTCCTCGCGCTGCAGTGCGGCATGGCCATCGGCCTGGCGCGGCGGGCGCTGGACGAGGTGCAGGCGCACATGAACGGGCGCATCTCGTTCCTCGAAGAAGCCCGCCAGGTGCTCAAGGAACGCCTGGAAAACACCGTGGCCGAGCTCAAGCAAGGGTTGCTCGAAGGCCGGTTCCTCAACCAGCCGGCAGCCCTGTTCAAGCTGCGCATCACCTTGGCCGAAAGCGCCTCCGATGCCGTACAGCTGGAGCTGCAGGCCAGTGGGGGTAAGGCTTACCTGGACGAATTCGGTGCGGGCTTCGCGCGCCGCTGGCGTGAATCGGCGTTCGTGCCGATCGTCACCCCGAGCCTGGTGCAACTGCGCGCCGAATTGCACCGTCAGGCGGCCAACGCATGAGCCAAGCCTTGCTGGAAGCCCGCGACATCAGCCTGGGCTACCCGCGCGATGGCGGTTGGCAGGAGGTGCTGGCGCGCTTCGACCTGCAGCTGGCGCCGGGGGAGGTGGTGACCATCCTTGGCCCCAGCGGTGTCGGCAAGTCCAGCCTGCTGCGGGTACTGGCCGGCCTGCAGCAACCACGTGGCGGCAGCGTGAGCCTGCACGGCGAAGCGCTGCAGGGCCCGCATCCACGCCTGGCGGTGGCCTTCCAGGACCCGAGCCTGCTGCCTTGGCTGAGCCTGGAAAAGAACGTTGCCTTCGGCCTGGATTTCGCCCGCCAACCCAAGTTGGCTGCAGCCGAGCGCCGTGCGCGTATCGACCATGCAATCACCGCCGTGGGCCTGGCCCATGCACGCAATCACTACCCGGCGCAGTTGTCCGGCGGCATGGCCCAGCGCACCGCGCTGGCGCGCTGCCTGGCCCGCCAGCCCGAGGTGCTGCTGCTCGACGAGCCCTTCGGCGCGCTGGATGAGGTGACCCGCGCCGACATGCAGCAGTTGCTGCTGCAGCTGATTGCCACGCACAACACCGCAGCGGTGCTGATCACCCACGATATCGACGAAGCCTTGCTGTTGTCCGACCGGGTGCTGCTACTGGGCGACCACCCAGCGCATGTCCTCGGCCAATGGCACATCGACCTGCCGCAACCGCGTGCACATCGGGTCGAGGAACTGGGCGCGCTGCGTATCGACATCCTCAAAACCCTTCGGCGGGCAAGCCGCACAGCCGAACCTTCCTCTTCCTCGTTGCCCTCGGAGGCTGTCCATGTGCATGGATGACTGCTGTTCCTCTTCTTCGCGTCGCGATTTCCTCAAGCTCAGCGCCATGCTCACCGCCGCCGGTGCCTTGCCGCTGCTGTCGAGCCTGCAGGCGCGCGCCGCCGCCGAACCGGACGCACCGGTGCGCATTGGCTACCTGCCGATCACCGACGCCACACCCTTGCTGGTGGCGCACAACAACGGCCTGTTCGAAGCCGAAGGCATCAAGGCTGAGCGCCCGGTGCTGCTGCGCAGCTGGGCCCAGGTAATCGAGGCGTTCATCTCTGGCCAGGTCAACGTCATCCACCTGCTGTCGCCGATGACCGTGTGGGCGCGCTACGCCAGCAAGGTGCCGGCCAAGGTGGTGGCGTGGAACCACGTCGGCGGCTCGGGCCTGACCGTGGCGCCGGACATCACCGACATGAAGCAACTGGGCGGCAGGACCGTGGCCATTCCGTTCTGGTACTCGATCCACAACGTGGTGCTGCAGCAGATGCTCAACGACAACGGCCTCACGCCCGTGTCCAAGCCTGCCTCTGCACAACTGGCCGCCAACGAGGTGAACCTGCTGGTGCTGCCACCCTCGGACATGCCACCGGCCCTGGCCAGCAAGCGCATCGCCGGCTACATCGTCGCCGAGCCGTTCAACGCCTTGGCCGAGAACCTCAAGGTTGGCCGAGTGCAGCGCTTTACCGGCGATGTCTGGCGCAACCACGCCTGCTGCGTGGTGTTCATGCACGAACACGACCTGAACAACCGTCCCGAATGGTCGCAGAAAGTGGTCAACGCCATCGTCAAGGCCCAGCACTGGACCCGCGACCACCGCGCTGAAGCGGCAGCGTTGCTGTCCAAGGCCGGCCCCAACAAGTACACCCCGCACGAGCCGGCGGTGCTGGCCAAGGTTTTGGCCCCGGCCGCCGAAGACCGCGCCGGCTACATCGCCAGCGGTGCCATCCAGCACCAGCAGTGGGACGAGAAGCGCATCGACTTCCAGCCGTACCCGTTCCCCAGCTACACCGAAGAGCTGGTCAAACGCCTGAAGGGCACCCTGATCGAAGGCGAGAGCGGCTTCCTTGCCGGCCTGGACCCGGCACACGTCGCCCGCGACCTGGTCGACGACCGCTTCGTGCGCAATGCCATTGCCGCAGTCGGGGGCCCGTCGGTGTTCGGCATCGCCGACACCTTCGAGCGTAGCGAGGAGTTCGCGGTCTGATGCGCAAGCACGTCGTACATGCCGGCCTTGGTCTGGCCGGGCTGCTGGGGTTGTTGCTGCTGTGGTGGGCCGGGGTGCGGCTGTTCGGCGAGGCCGACGGCCTGTCGGCGCGCTTCTCGCCCGAGGCGACGTTGGCCAGCCTGGCCGAGTTGCTGGGGCAGGGCGAGGTCTACGGGCACGTCTGGGTCAGCCTCAAGCGCATTCTCATCGGCCTGTTGCTGGCGTTGCTGATCGGTGTGCCGCTGGGCCTGCTGGTGGGCAGCTACCGGCACCTGGAAGCGGCGACCACGCCGGCCTTCCAGTTCCTGCGCATGATCTCGCCGTTGTCGTGGATGCCGGTGGTGGTGATGCTGATGGGCGTGGGCGACCAGCCGATCTACTTCCTGCTGGCGTTCGCTGCGCTGTGGCCGATCCTGCTCAACACTGCCGCTGGCGTGCGTCAGCTCGACCCACGCTGGCTGCAGCTTAGCCGCAGCCTGAGTGCCACGCGCTGGGAGACCTTGTGCAAGGTGATCATCCCCGGTGTGATCGGCCATGTGCTGACCGGCGTACGCCTGGCCATCGGCATTCTGTGGATCGTGCTGGTGCCGTGCGAAATGCTTGGGGTGAGTGCGGGGCTTGGGTATTTCATTCTCGATACCCGTGACCGGCTGGCTTACTCGGAGCTGATGGCGATGGTGCTGCTGATTGGTGTGCTGGGCTTCATGCTCGATGCGCTGGCGCGTGGGTTGCATCGGCGTTGGGTGCATGCCTGAAGGGCCAGTGCGGCCCTTTCGCGGGTAAACCCGCTCCCACAGGGTAAGCAGCGATCTCAAGGGCTGCGCCGTACCTGTGGGAGCGGGTTTACCCGCGAAGAGGCCAATAGACTAATGCACAGTTTTGCGCTGGCTGACGCATTCCTTAGCCAGCTCAGTCAACTCATCCAGCCATTCATCACGCTGCTGCTCGGCCTCGATCATCGCATCCTCACCCTGCTGATTGAGCAGGTAGGTATGGATCTGATGCACCTCGGTGGTCTGGTAGATCGGCGCGATATCCAACCGGCCAATCAGCGCACCGCTGGCTTGCCCGGTGCTGCTCATCAGCACCTGCGGGCCACTGGCGGCCACCACCTGCATGCCCCTCGCTTCAAACCACGGCACCTGGTTGGCGAAGGCGTTCAGCTCGACACTGGCATAACGCGCCTGCACATCCGCCAGCAAAGCGCGGCCGACGCCTTGGCGACGATGCTCGGGTGCCACGGCAAGAAACGCCAGCGCGCAGGCTTGCGGGTTGTCCTGGGCCGGCAGCGTCAGGGCAAAGCCAAGCAGCTGGTCCGGCGCATCGGCGTCCAGCGCCAGGGTCAGCTCCACGGCCAGGCCGCGCGTGCCGTCCATGGCCTGCAGGTATTGATGCACTTCCATGCCGACACCGTACTGGTACAGCGGGTACAGCGGGTTGTCAGTGCGAATGGCGACGCTGCTCAGTTCGCCGACATGGTGGATCACCAGTTCGCGAATCTGGTTCTGGAAGGATTCGGGCGGCACGCTGTCAAGGCGGCTCAGGATGAACATCGGTGGGCGGGCTCCAGCTGCGGTTGAGTCACCCCGCGCCGGATTGGCGCGGGGTGCACAGTCTAAACCCTTTTTACCGTGTCAGCCTTGTGCCTGCATCGCCGCAAGCATCAGGTCGAGGTTTTGCACCGCCGCGCCCGAGGCGCCCTTGCCCAGGTTGTCGAACACGGCCGTGAGCAACACCTGGCCGTGTTCCGGGTTGGCATAAAGCGCCAGGCGCAGGTCATTGCTGTCGTTCAGGGCTTCGGGGTCGAGCGGGGTGGCGGGACCGTGCTGGTGCAGCGGCATGACCTGAACATGGCGTGCGCCCTGGTAGTGCCGTTCGAGGCAGGCCTGCAGCTGTTCGGCATTGACCTGGCCAGGCAGCAGGCGCAATTGCAGCGGGATGCTCAGGACGATGCCCTGGCGATAGGCCGCATAGCCGGGCATGAACATCGGCCGCGCCGACAGGCCGGCGTGCAGCTGGATTTCCGGCACATGCTTGTGTGCCAGCTCCAGGCCGTAAAGCTGCAAGGTCGGCGCCTGTTCGGCGTCGGGCCGTTCATGCCGCTCGACGGCTGCGCGGCCACCCCCGGAATAGCCTGAAATGGCATGGATGGCCAATGGATAGTCGGCTGGCAGCAAGCCGGCCTTGACCAGCGGGCGCAGCAACGCAATGGCGCCGGTGGGGTAGCAGCCGGGGTTGCTGACGCGCTTGGCCTGGGCGATACGCTCGGCCTGTTGCTCGTCCAGCTCCGGCAGGCCATACACCCAACCAGGCGTGGTGCGGTGCGCCGAGCTGGCATCGATCACCCGCACCACCGGGTTGTGGATAGCCGTTACAGCGTCGCGGGCAGCATCGTCGGGCAGGCACAGCAGGGCGATGTCGGCGCTGTTGATCGCCTGGCTGCGGCGCTGTGGGTCCTTGCGTTCGGCTTCGGGCAGGGTCAGCAGGCGCAGGTCGTCACGGCCGTGCAGGCGGGCATGGATCTGCAGGCCGGTGGTGCCTTGGTCGCCATCGATGAAGACAACTGGGGTGTGCATGGTCGTGGTCCGGTAGAGAGAAGTTGACGTATGCTCGCCTGTGGCCTTGTTAAAGGAAATTTGAATATCATGATTGTCATGTTCATTTTTTCTGAATGGGTAGTTGTTTATTCAGGCCTCTTCGCGGGTAAACCCGCTCCCACAGGTATTTCACTGCCTTTGAAAACAGTGAAGTACCTGTGGGAGCGGGTTTATCGGGGCGCCGAACCGCCGCGAAGAGGCCGGCACTGATCTCAACAGGACCGCCCCCATGCGCGAAATCAGCCTCGACCGCCTCCGCACCCTGGTGGTCATCACCGACCTGGGCTCATTCGCCGAGGCCGCCCGCCAGCTCAACCTGGCGCCCCCGACCATCAGCCTGCACGTGGCGGAGCTTGAGGCGCGGGTGGGTGCGCCGCTGCTTACCCGCAACCGCAACCAGGTACGCCCGACGGCCATCGGCGAAACCTTGCTGATGCGTGCCCGACGCCTTCTGGCCGACGCGGACCTTGCCCTGGATGAAGTGCGCCGACAAGTCGAAGGCCTGACTGGCCGGGTGCGCCTGGGCGCATCGACTGGGGCCATCGCGCATCTGTTGCCCAAGGCGCTGGAGCATTTACGCGAGGCACACCCGGGTATCGATGTGCAGGTGCAGGTGCTGACGTCCCAGGCTTCCCTGGCGCGGCTGCGCGAAGGTGCCCTGGACATTGGCCTGGTGGCCCTGCCGCAGGTGGCGGGCAAGGGCGTCAAGGTTACCCCCTGGCGGCGCGACCCGATCCTTGCCTATGTACCGGCCGACTGGCAGCCGCCGGCCAAGGTCACCCCGGCCTGGTTGGGGCAGCGGGCGCTGATCCTCAATGACAGCAGTACCCAGCTGTCGCGGGTGACCGGTGAGTGGTTCGCCGCAGCTGGCCTGTACCCCGAGCCGCGGATCGAGGTGAACTACAACGATGCGATCAAAAGCCTGGTGGGCGCCGGTTATGGCGCCACCTTGCTGCCCCAGGAAGGCGAGGTGGCCGAACTGGACCGGCGCATCGCGCGCCGGCCGTTGCGGCCGGGGTTGTGGCGGCAGTTGGGCATTGCCTGCAGGGAAGGGCAGACCGAGCGGGCCACCGGGTTTGTGCTGGAGGCCCTTGAGCGGCTGCGGCAGTAAGGGGCTGCGCAGCGGCCCCGCCTCAGCCGCGCTCTCGCTGCCTCACCGCCGTCACCGTCTCGCCCCCAACCCCCCAGTTATCCGTCGGCACTTCCTCGATCACCACAAAGGTACTGGCCGGTGGCTTGCCCAGCACCTGCTGCAGCAACTGCGTCGTGCCTACGATCAACTGGCGTTTATGCTCGGCGCTGACCCCTTCATCGGTCACGCGAATATGGACATAAGGCATGGCGGTTCGCTCCTCTGTTCAGTGCCAGGTGCCGGCGGTGCTGCCGCCGTCCACCGGGAGGATGACGCCGCTGACGAAGCGCGCGTCGGTCAGGTACAGCACGGCGTCCACCACATCCTGCGGCGAGCCGGTACGGCCACTCGGTGACAGCGCACCCAGCCCCTCGACATTGCCGCTGTGCAGTGGGGTATCGATGATCCCTGGGGCCACCGCATTGACCTGCACGCCGCTGGCAGCCAGCTCCAGGGCCAGGCCTTTGACCGCCTGGTTCAGCCCGCCCTTGACCAGCACCGGCAACAGCGCCGGCACACGGGTATCCGGCTGCAGGGCGACGGACGCGGTGATCGCGATGATGTGCCCGTGGCCCTGCTCGGCCATGAGCCGCGCCGCAGCCTGGGCCGGGTAGAAGAAGCCCTTGAGGTTGGTGCCGACCAGCGCGTCGACATCGGCCTCGGTGTACTCGGTGACCGGTTTGGGGATAAAGATCCCGGCGTTGTTGATCAGGATGTCGACGCCGCCGAAAGTTGCCACGGCAGCGGCGAACAGCCGCCGCGCAGTATCCGCTTCGGCGATGTCGCCTGCCACGCCGACAAAGCGCCGTGGTTGGCCCAGGCGGGCGGCTGCCTGGTCCAGGCGTGCCTGGCTGCGGGCGTTGCCGACCACGTTGTCGCCACGTTCGAGGAAGGCCTCGGCAAGGGCGAAGCCCAGGCCGCTGGAGGCCCCGGTGATGATGACGGTTCTTGGCTGGGTCATGCGTGCGTTCTCCAGATAGTGAGCCGGCGGCTCGTTGTGCAAGCCACTCTAGGCTGCAACGCGCGCTTGAAAAATGAGGCGTGTGGCATTTCAATGCATACACCATGTAATCAATCGAGCCACCATGACCCGCCATTTCGATGACCTGCAACTGGGCAGCCTGGAGCTGTTCTGCCTGGCCGCCGACAGCGGCAGCTTTACCGCTGCCGCCACCGAGGCAGGCGTCACACCGGCTGCGGTAAGCCGCAGTGTGGCGCGCCTGGAGGAGCGCCTGAGCGTGCGCCTGTTCGTGCGCACCACCCGGCAGATGCGCCTTTCCGAGGCGGGGCAGGCGTATTACCAGCAATGTCGCCAGGCGCTAGGGCAATTGGTCGAGGCGGAGCGCCAGGTCACGGGCGGGCAAACGGCGCCCTCTGGCCGCCTGCGCATCAGCGCGCCAACGCCCTACGCCCACCACCGCCTGCTGCCGCTGCTGCCACGCTTTCGCCAGCGCTACCCGCAGGTGCAGGTGGATGTGCATGTAAGCAATCGCAATGTCGACTTCGCCGAAGAGCCCTTCGACCTCGCCATCCGCGGCCGCGAACCGGCAGACTCACGCCTGGTGGCACGGCGCCTGGAGAATGCCGAGTTGGTGGTGGTGGCAACCCCTGATTACCTGGCGCGCAGGGGTACGCCGCAGGTGCCGGAAGACCTGGCCGAGCATGAGTGCATCCAGTTCGAGCTGGCCAGCACGGGGCGCCGCCCGCCGTGGAGCTTTCGCCGGGATGGCCGCGAACTGGAAATCGAGACCCAGGGCGGCTTCACCTGCCTGGGCGATTTCCTCGCCACCGCGACGTTGGTGCGCCATGGGGGCGGCCTGATGCAGGCTTACCGTTTCACCGTGGAGGACGCGCTGGCCAGCGGCGAGCTGGTGGAGGTGCTGGCCGATTTTGGCGGCACTTCGCGCCCGTTCATGTTGATCTACCCCCAGGCACGGCACATGCCGCAGCGGGTACGGGTGTTCATCGACTTCCTGTTCGCCGAGGGGGCAGGGTTAGCGGGCTGAGCCGAGGCGCCGGGGCGCGTGGCCGACTATGCTGTTTGCTGCGTCGAGCCAATGTCTCTCGATGACCCTTCCGATTTCCCAGGAGAACGCTCCATGAAATCCATCGCACTGCTGGTGATTGCTTCTGTGTTGAGTTTTGCCGCCCATGCGGACCCTGCGAGCAACTGCGCAGCCAAGATCAAGGAACTGGAAGACTTCCACAAAGCCAGTGGCCAGGCGATGCATGGCGGCATGGCGCATGACTTCAAGGTGCACTTGCAGAATGCCAAGGATGCGCAGCAGGCAGGTGACATGACCAAATGCCAGTCTTCGGCGGACCAGGCCAAGACCATCTATAACAAGGCGCGTAGCAAGTAAGGGGGATGGCCTTAGGCGCTTGCTTTCAGTTTTGAGGTGGGGCCTAGATCGAGCCCCGCCTCACAATTCAAGGCATGCGCCTCAACTCAACCCTCAGAACCAGCGGTCGTTCTTCTTCCGCCCACGGGTCAACGCCGGCAAGATCAGCCCCATCAGCAGCCCCGCGCCGGCAATGCTGCCGCCGTACACCATGTAGCGCATCATCACCTGCTTGTTCTCGTCACCCAGGCGCGCCTGTGTGTCGCGCAGGGTCGACTGGGTCTGGTCGAGTTGTTCGTTCAGCGCCTTGTTGCGTGCTTCCAGCTCATCGACCAGCTTCTTGCGCGAATCGAGCGTTTCCTGCATGCCCTGCACGCGGTTCTTCCAGCTGTCGTCGATGGTCTTGAGTTGCCCGGACAACTCCGCCACCTGCGCATCGAGCTGTGGCAGGCGTTCATTCTGGCCCGGTACCGACTGCAGGTCGCTGGAGAGGATCCACACCAAGTCACCGTTCTGCCCGCGCACCTGGCTGTAGTTGCCCTGGCTGGTAATCAGGGTCAGTTTTTGCCCCGACTTGAGGGTGCCGACGATACGGTGGCCGTCGGTCGGGCCACTGCGTACATAGGTGCTCAGGCTGTCACTGACCCAGCGTGCGTCGCTGGCCGGCTCTTCGGCATGCACCGGGGCGGCGAGGGCCACGAGGGCTGCGATCAGGCTGCCGCGCAGGGCAGGGAGGGCAAGGGAGGCTGGGCGGGATTCAGGCATGATGGGTCTTCGCTGCAACAGGAAAAATAGGCCCCCGACGCTGGATCGTTGGGTGGGCCGGCGAACCGGTCGGTGAATTGACCGTCAGCGAAAGACCGCATTTTTGTAAGCAGGTTCACTGCTTGGGGTAGGAATTGTCTGCAGGATGTTGCAGGGCACTGTTACCGAGTGCTAAGGCAAATACGACGCCAAGCCTCTGCGTAAACCCTGTGGGAGCGGGTTTACCCGCGAAAAATCCACCGCGGTGTATGCCACGGGCTTTGCCCGTATTCGCAGGTAAACCCGCCCCACAAGATGCTGCGATCAACCCTCAGGCTGCGGCACAATGGCCAGCGCATCCGGCTCCGGGCCGGTTTGCCAGCGGGCCTTCTCGCTCCAGCTGGCGGTATCGATCACCGCCACCTGGTCACCGCCGCTGATCGCCACATAGGCCCGCTTGCCATCCGGCGAGACCACCGCACCAATTGGCAACGCCTCGGCACCGAGCAAGGTCTCGCGGTATTCGGCGCCTTCCCGAGCCAGGCCAATGCGCTTGATCTCACGCTTGCCCGCCACGTCGATCACTGCCAGCTCCGCCGACTTGGCGCAGGTCACCAGGGCGTACTTGCCGTCGGGTGTCATGGCGATGCGAATCGGGAAATGGCCGGTACGGATCCGGTCGGTGACCTCCAGGCGTTTGGCATCGACGATCACCACCTCATCGTCCTTGTTGTTGCTGACCCACACTTGGCTGCCGGTCGGGGACACGGCGATACCTTCGGTGCCGTTACCGGTAGGGATGTCTGCGATCTTCTTCTTGTGCAGCAGGTCGACCACCGACAACGTGCCGGAGTCCATATGGGTGACATAGGCGCGGTCGGCACCGGGCGACAGCGCAACCATGTGCGGCTTGCCGCCGCCGACGTCGATACGGTCAAGTACCTTGCCCTGGGCCAGGTCGACGATCAGCAGGCGTTCGCTGTCCTCGGTGGTCACTACCACCCGTTGGCTGTCCGGCAGGAAGCGAATGCCGTGGGGGCGAGAATCCTTGCCCAGGTCGATGGTGCGCACCACCGCCCGTGAAGGCCAGTCGATCACGCTCAGGCTGTTGTTCGCCGTGCCTTTGGCACCATAGTTGCCGACCACCGCCAACTGGCCGTTGCCGGCCACCACCACCTCGTGCGGGCCGGTGCCCACTGGCAGGCGCACCAGCTCTTTGCCGTTGTTGATATCCAGTGCCGAGACGCTGGCGTCGGCCTTGTTGCCCACTAGCAGCACATCGGCGGCCAGTGCTGGGGTGGTGCAGGCCAGTAATGCGCTGACCAGGGCCAGGCGGCGCAGGTGCGGGATCATCGGGTTGAGAGGGAAGGGCATGTCCAATCTCCTTGGGGTTGCAGTCCATGTTGCATGCTCAAGGGTTGTGACCGGGCCTGGCGGCAAGCGTTTAAATTATTTGCGTCGCTTGTGCCGGGCTGCGCTGCAGGCTAGTGCGCAGCGCTCGGGTCTGCCGCCAGAAACGTGCGCGCCATGCAGTCCTTGCAGTTGACGATGGTTTCGTGAGGGCTGCTTTGCACATGCACCAGGCCCGAGCCGCAGCGTGCGCAAAACAATGGGCTGGCGCTGGCGGCGGCGCTCGTTCTGGCGCGCGGCAGCTGCTCGACATAGTCGCTGATCTTGCGCTGCAAACCGTGATCAGCCTGCTTCAGCGTCACCTCGAACAGCACGCGGTTGAAGCTGCAGCGCGGGGCGCTGCTGTCGTAGCCAGACGCATTGAACTGCCACTTTTCCCTGACGGCCCGCTCAGCCATTGCCAACATGCTCCCGGGGATGGTGTTGCTGGCATGCAGCCGGGTGACCTGGCTGCGCGCAACGAATGCCAGCGCGCCACGCACGGCGGTGTTGGCAAGCGACCTGATATGCCGCAGCGGGTGCATCCCGAGCAGTTGCGTGGCAACTTCCCCGGCCTTCTTCCTGGCTTCGAAGGGCAAGCCATGTTCGGCACATCGCGAGGCGATGTACGTGCAGACTTCTTCGACCGACAGCGCCTGGATGACGTCTGCCAGCTCGTCGCGCCACTGCGGTTGCGGGCCGCTGGACAATGCCTCCTGCAGCGCCCGGTAAAGCGCCGACAGGCTTGCGCGTTGCCGGCCGTCCAGGCTGACATTGGCGACCCAGCACACCTTGTCGCGCCAGGCCTTGGGTGTGGGGTCGTCACTGAATGCACCTTGAGGCGAGTCGGGGTCGGGCAACAGGATCTGGTCTTCGTGCAACGCCTGCAGCATCGCTGCATCCATGGCCGCGCTAGGGCTTACTCGCGCGTCGCCGGTGGGCTGCTGCGCCGGTATCAGGCGGTTATGCTGCACGTCCATGCGGACTTCGAGCATGGCCATCAGCTGGAGCATCTGAGTGATTGACAAGCCAGGCAGGGGTAGCGGATTTCGCTTCGCCAGTGACCAGTGCTCCTTTACTCGTTCGCGTTGCTGCGCTTGCTGCTCAAGCTTGGCTTGCTGACGCGCTTTCAGGCATGGCGCGCAGGCGCAATCGCGCCGCCAACGGGAACGCCCGGGAAAGTAATGGCGGTGCGCGCAGGTTTTGCAGAAGGCCATGTTTTCCTGGCGGCTGGCCGCGCTCTTGCTCGGGCGCCGCTGATACAGGCTGGCCTGGCAGTAAGGGCAACTCAAGGTTGCGCAAGGCACCGGCGGGAAAGCCTTGATCAGGCTGCTGGAGGGCAGGTCGATGGCGTAGCGCTCGAGCAACAGCGCGATCCTTTCACCGCCGATGTACTCGCTGTACAGCGCCTCGATCTGTTCAGCGCAGAGGTGCTGCAATTTTGCTTCGAAGTCCGACAAAGCTGAATCTCCCTGAGTAAAGTCGGTAATAACGCACGCAGGGAATGATCGTGCTTGCGAGAGGGCTATGTGAAGTTTGCAACGGGTGGATAATTCTCTGTTGTGTGTAGGCCTTTTCTGAATCGTGCCAATCCCTGCACTGCTTGCGGTTGACACCCGGTGACGAAGCGCCGCTAACGGCCATCGTCATCCTGGGTCAAACGGCTAGACTCAAGGTTCCCTGCTTGCCCATGGAGCCCCGCCATGACAGCCAAGAACACGATTTGCCTGTGGTTCGACCACGACGCGCAAGACGCGGCCAACTTCTACGCCAGCACCTTCCCGGATAGCAAAGTACTTGCAGTGCACCAGGCGCCGAGCGATTACCCTTCGGGCAAAGCGGGTGATGTGATCACTGTGGAGTTCACCGTCATGGGCATCCCTTGCGTGGGGCTTAATGGCGGCAAGGCGTTTACCCACTGCGAGGCCTTTTCGTTCCAGGTCAGTACTGAAGACCAGGCCGAAACCGACCGGCTGTGGCATGCCATCGTCAGCAATGGTGGCGAAGCAAGCGTGTGCGGCTGGTGCAAGGACAAGTGGGGGATATCCTGGCAGATTTGCCCGCGGATCCTCATCGAAGCCATCGGCAACCCGGACAGGGCTGCCGCCAAGCGGGCGTTCGAGGCGATGATGCAGATGGGCAAGATCGATGTGGCGGCGATCGAGGCGGCGCTGCGCGGTTGATGCAGGCTACGCCTGGGTCAGCCGAATGATCTGCCGGGCGCAGAACGCGCCGGTAAGGATGACCCCAAACAAGCGCAGCGTCTGCATTGCCAGCACCAACCCGACATCTGCATGGGTTTCCACAGCGATGATCGCCATGGCATCCAGCCCACCCGGGCTGGTCGCCAGGTACATGGACAGGAAGTCCGTGCCCATGGCCAATGCCAGCACCCAGGCACAGGCCGCGCAGAGCACGATCAGCGCCACCGCGCCGGCAATCATGGTGGGTAACCGCTTCCACACATAACCCACGGTCTGCCGGTCGAAGCGCAGGCCGATATAGCACCCTATGGCGCCGTAGGCGAAGGCCAGCAGGGGCTCGGGCAGGCTGATGGTCAGCAACCCGCTCAGTTGCAGCGCGCCGCCGAGCAACAGGGGCATCAGCAGGGCGCCTGCGGGCATGCGGCTACCGGCCAGCACGCCGAGCAACACCACGCCCAGGCTGAGCAACGTGCTGAGCAAGTGCGGGCCTGCCATCGCCACCGGCGCATTGGCCGCAGCACCTGTGCCCGGCGTGGCCCCGAGCAGGTGGCTGACCAGCGAGCCGATCATCACCACGCACACCACCCGCACATACTGCATGGTTGCCACTACCCTGGCGTCGGCGCCGTTCTCCTCGGCCATCGACACCATGGCCGAGGCTGCGCCCGGTGCAGTACCCCAGGCGGCGGTGCTGCCGGGTATGCCGCCGAAGCGCACGGTGCCAAGGCCGACCAAGGCGCTCAAAACAACGGTGATGAAGGTGGCCACCAGCATCAGGTGCCAGGACTGGGCCATCGACACCAGCACGGCCCAGGTCACCGAGTGGGCGACCAGCAGGCCGACGCAGCCTTGGCCGAAGCGGAACACCTGGCGGTGCAGGCTCAAGCGCGCACCGGATACACCGAATACGATGGCCACCAGCATGGGGCCGAGGAACAACCCGGCCGGCACGGCCAGGGCATGCAGCAACTGGCCGAAGGCACCGGCACAGATCAGTAGGGCAAGCCATATGAAAAGGGTTTTGGAAGAGCCTGATAGGGCGGTCTGCAACGTGATACTCCTTGCGCAGCGATAACGCGGGCTGGCAGCGCCAGCGCAGAAAATTATCGACTGGGCAATCGATCAAGTCTATTTTCTACTTTTGATAAACCTATAACTGAAATTCATGAATCATGGACCTGCGCGACCTCACCTATTTCGAAACCATCGCTGAACTCGGCCACCTGGGCCGGGCTGCGCAGAAGCTCAACCGCAGCCAGCCAGCGCTGAGCAAGAGCATTCAACGGCTCGAAGAATCGCTTGGCACCCGGCTGTTTCAGCGCGATGGCCGGCGTATCAAGCTCACCGATGTCGGCAAGCTGCTGCTGGCGCGGGGCAAGCAGTTGCAGCTGAACATCGCCGAAACCGAACGCGAGGTGCGCGATTTCGCCAATGGGCTGGTCGGCAATATTCGCCTGGGCTGCGCGGCGAGCATGGCCGACCACTTGTTGCCTCACCTTACTGCCGCCTTGCTGGAGCGGGCGCCGGAGGTCACCCTGAAGCTGTCCATCGCTCAGGACGATGTGCTCAAGGAGTCGCTGCGGGCAGGGCGGCTTGATGTGATCATTTCGCCGCAGATCGCCGTAGACCCGGAGTTCACCACCTACCCGATCCTCGAGGATGAGGCGATCGTGGTGGCCAGTGCCGAGCACCCGGTGTTCGCCGGCCCGATCGCGCTGCACGACCTTTGCCAGTACCGCTGGGTGTTGGCGGGGCCGACCGTGACCGCCCGGCGTTGGCTCGACAATGTGTTCATCGCCCATCAGCTGCCGGCGCCACAGGTGCAGATCGAGACCAATGCGATTTCACTGTTGCCACGGTTGATCGCCCGCACGCAGCTGCTCAGCTTTGCCGCGCGCGAAACGCTGGAACATGGTTTGGGGATTTCGTGGTTGCGCGAAGTGCCCTTGCGCGAAACCACCATGCGCAGGACCGTGGCGGTTTCAGTGCGCACCGAGGGCTACCTGTCGCCTGCGGCGGGGGCGCTGGTAGCCTTGTTGAAAGACAAAGGCAGCAGTTTCTTCGAGCGCGATTGAGCGGCGAAGTCAGGTGCTTGGCAGGCCTTTGGCCAAGTACGCCGCGTACTCCTCATCCGGCACCATGCTGCCGCCCGTGCCCCACACCAGGTGGGTGGCATTGGCCATACGCGCTGGCGACAGGCCCATTCGCTGCAGGTAGCCCGGCGACTGCAATACCCGCACCATCCCAGGTACGCCCGCCAGTGCCGAGGGCTCCAGGCGCACCTGTTCCTGGTCGTGGGCCAGTACCAGCAACCGGTACAGCTGCTCATCCGTGACGGTGAAATAGCCATCGAGCAAACGCTGCATCGCCTTGCCGACAAAGCCTGAGGGGCGGCCCACGGCCAGGCCATCAGCCGCCGTGACATTGTCGATGCCGAAGTCCTGCACACTCACCTGATCGTGCAGGCCGGTATATACCCCCAGCAACATGCAGGGCGAATGGGTGGGCTCGGCGAAGATGCAGTGCACATGGTCACCGAACACCAGCTTGAGGCCGAACGCCACGCCGCCTGGCCCGCCGCCAACGCCGCAGGGCAGGTAGACGAACAGCGGGTGCTCGGCATCGACCTGGATGGCGGCTTTTTCGAACTGCTTCGCCAGCCGCTCGGCTGCCACCGCATAGCCGAGGAACAAGTGCGGCGAGTTCTCGTCATCGACGAAGTAGCAGGTCGGGTCTGCTGCGGCCTGCTGGCGGCCTTGCTCGACGGCAACGCTGTAGTCCGAAGGGTACTCGACCACGGTCACGCCGTTGGCGCGCAACTTGTCCTTCTTCCACTGCCGGGCATCGGCACTCATGTGCACGGTCGCCTGGAAGCCCAACCTGGCACTCATGATACCGATCGACAGGCCCAGGTTGCCGGTGGAGCCGACCGCGACCTTGTACTGGCTGAAGAACTGGCGTGCCGGCTCGCTGGCCAGTTGCCGGTAATCGCTTTCAAGCGTGATGAGCCCCGCCTGCAGGGCCAGGTCCTCGGCGTGCTTGAGCACTTCGTGAATGCCGCCGCGGGCCTTGATCGACCCGGAGATCGGCAGTTCACTGTCGGCTTTGAGCCACAGGGCGCCGCTCAGGGGGAGCATGGCTTCCTGCAGCAGCGTTTGCTGCAAGGTCGGCAGAGGGCGGATGGGCGATTCGATGATACCGTTGCTCGGCGCGGTGTCGGGGAATACCGCCGCCAGGTACGGGGCGAAACGGTCGAGGCGGGCGCTGGCGGCCTGCACGTCGGCTGCACCCAGGCCGACGTCACCCAGGGCCTGCGCCGTTGCGGCGATGTTCGGGTTGAACCATTGGGTTTCGCGCAGTGCGACCAGATCCTCGATCAGAGGGTGGGAGGCGCACCATGCGGCCAGCGTTTTTCCGTGAATCATTGCTTAATTTCCCCCGTTATTGCCTGCCTGCTGAGCCCTAGCGCCCACGTCGGCGCGAGACCCGCGCCTCGATGTTCTTGCGGCCGATCAACAGCGGTGGTTTCTCCACCACTGGCTCGTCGGCCAGCCACTTGTACATCACCAGGCAGTCCACCAGCCCCAGCCGGGCGTGGCGATACGCCTTGGGCAGGCGGCCCACGGTTTCAAAGCCCAGCTTGTGCCACAGCGCCACGGCCACTTCGTTGCTGGCCACCACCGAGTTGAACTGCAGCGCCAGAAAGCCTTCCTGGCGGGCCAGTTTCTGCGAGTGCTCGCACATCAGCCGGGCCACGCCACGGCCACGGGCGGCCTCAGCGACCATGTAGCCGCAATTGCCGACATGGGCGCCGGGGCCTGCGGCATTGGCCTTGAGGTAGTACGCCCCAAGCAACTCGCCCTCTTGCTCGGCCACCAGCGTGCGCAAGGGCAGCTCCAGCCACAGCTGGCGTGCCTGTTCGAAGGTCAGGGCAGGGTCGTAAGCGTAGGTTTCGCGGGCCTGGACTACGGCCTGGAAGGTGGGCCAGAAACGCTCGAAATCGTCGGGCGTCATGGGGCGGATGTGGATCATGGCGGTACCTGCTATGGCTAGGCCGCCAAGTCTGGGTGGCGCGGCGCCGTCGCGCAAGGGTAACGACGCCGCTTTGGCTCAGCCGTTGGCTTTGCCCACTGCGTCCAGGGCGCGGGCCGAGTAGACCAGCGCGGCACCGGCATTCATCGCCACGGCCACGCCCAGGGCTTCGGCGATCTCTTCACGGGTGGCACCTTGCTTGACGGCCTGCTGCGAATGCACGGCGATGCAGCCGTCACAGCGGGTGGTGACGGCCACGGCAAGGGAGATCAGTTCGCGGGTCTTGGCGTCCAGGTGGTTGGTCTTGGCACCGGCACCGCTGGCGGTCATGTAGCCGGCCACGGTGTCGGGGGACAACTGCTTGAGATCACCGATGCCGGCCATCAGCTGCTTACGGTAGGCGTCCCAGTCCATCATGCTCATCGTCTTCACCTTGGGGAGGTTGCGAGTGGAGCTAACAGGCTAGTTGAAGTTGTGGGTGTCTGTGCGGGCCTCTTCGCGGGTAAACCCGCTCCCACGGAACCGGCACCGAGCCAAAGAACTGTGAGGTCCCTGTGGGAGCGGGTTTACCCGCGAAGAGGCCGGTAGAGGCATTCAGATATAGATAAACACCAACACCAACGCCGCCACCACCAGCCACTTCTCCAGGTAGTAACGCATGCGGTTGCGCTTCTTCAGCGCCTTGCCACGTTCACGGACCTTGTAGATGCGGGTGAACAGGCGGTTGATGCCGCCTGTCTTGTCGTTGGCATTGTTCGGTGCGGCCGCCGCCGCCATCACTTTGCGGCTGAACCAGCGGTTGAACGCGGTGGCCCAGCGGTACTTCAGCGGGCGCTCGATGTCACAGAACAGGATGATGCGGTTGTGCTCGGTGGTGTTGGCCGCGTAGTGGATGTAGGTCTCGTCGAACACCACCGCTTCGCCGTCACGCCAGGAGTACTTCTCGCCATCCACATCGATGTAGCAGCCATCGTCGTTCGGTGTGTCCAGGCCCAGGTGGTAGCGGTAGGAGCCGGCATACGGGTCGCGGTGACGCACCAGCTTGGCCCCCGGCGGCAGGGTGGCGAACATGGCCGCCTTGACCGTGCCGATGCCTTGCAGCAGCTCGGTGGTGCGCGGGCACAGGTTCATCGCCGACGGGTGGCTCTCGCCGTACCACTTCAGGTAAAAGCGCTTCCAGCCGGTCTTGAAGAACGAGTTGAAACCGACGTCGTCGTAGTTATCGGACTTCTTGATCTCGCCCACATGCAGCAACTGCTGGGCTTCCTCGCGAATCTCCTGCCAATGGTCCTTGAGCGGTTGCAGCTCGGGGAAGGCCTCGACCGGCAGGTAGGGCTTGGCCGGGTGCTTGGAGAACAGGTAGAGGAAGCTGTTGACCGGGGCCAGGAAGCTGGAGTGGTCACCCAGCTGGCGGGTCAGCTTGTGACGTACCCGACCGCGCAGGTGAACATAGGCGATCGAGAGGGCGAAGATCAGTACGAGTGCAATTTTCATGGACGATTACTTGTCGAAAAAATGGCCATGCGCCATGGCATAAGCCCGCCAGCATAAACAATCATGGGGGTAGTTTGTACATATTGTTACGTGAAATCCGGGCGACTTAGGTGTAATGCCCTACAGACTGCGCAAACGTTTAAGGTAAAGGAGCACCCATGGTTCAGGATATCCGCCCGAGTGGCGCCCCCTTCAAACGGCTGTTTTTTGCCCTGCCGGTAGCCGATGCCCAGCGCCGCGCAATCGCCCAATGGCGGCGTGGCCTGCAACTGCGCAGCGGCAAACCGGTGCCCAGTGAAAACTTCCACCTGACCTTGCTGTTTCTCGGTGATGTGGATGCTGCCCAGGTGCCGGCGATCTGCGCCGCGGTCGACAACCTGGCCCGCCCGGAGGCACCGCTGCGCCTGCTGCTCGATCAGATGAAGGTCTGGCCGCGTGCCAGTGTGCTGGTGCTGGAGCCGCAGCAGACGCCGCCGCCCCTGCGCCAATTGGTGTATGGGCTGCAGCAGGCGCTGCTGCCCATGGGCTTTGCCGAACAGGCCCGCGAGTACCGGCCTCACGTGACCTTGTCACGGGACTTTCGCGGGCAGGTGCCGGAAGCAAGCGTTGCGCCAGACTTCTTTGTCACTGCCCGGCATTTCACGCTTTACGAGTCGCGCAAAGGCCAGTACTGGCCACTGGCGCAGTGGCCGTTGACGGCGTAAAGCCGCTTACAACTCCGGTGTGTACTTGACCGTGAACATGAAGTTGCGCGGCTCACCGTAGTTGTTGCTGCCGTTCAACTGGTTGAAGCCGGCCACCCAGTACTTTTTATCGAACAGGTTTTTGGCGTTGACCGAAAGGTTGATCTCAGGCGTCAGCTGGTAGCCCAGGCGCGCGCTCCACACGGTGTAGCCGGGCACGGTGTAGGTGCGCTCGTAGCCCAGGGTATGGCTTTGGGTGGTGAAACCAAGGCCAGTGCTCCAGCGCTGGCCGTCCAGCGGCAGCGTGTAATCGGCCCAGGTGCGCAGCATGTGCTTGGGCATCCACTGGCTGAATACGCGGCCTTCTTCGTCCGGGTCGTCGAGGAATTTGGTGGTGTTGTAGGTGTAGCCGGCAAACAGCTGCAGGCCGCTCAGCACTTCGCCGCTGATCTCGGCCTCGATGCCCTGGCTGCGCACCTTGCCCGCTGCAGTGGAGCAGTACCAGTCATCACAGGCAAAGCCCGAAGCCACATCGGTGATGGCGCGGTTTTCCTGATCGTAGCGGAACACCGCCAGCGAGGCGTTGACCCGGCCATCGAACAGTTCGCCCTTCAAGCCCGTCTCGTAGTTGCTGCCGATAATCGGCTTGAGCGGCACGTTGTTGACGGCACGTTCGGTCTGCGGCACGAAGACGTCGGTGTAACTGGCGTACCAGGCCCACTCGCGGGTCAGGTCGTAGATGAACCCGGCATAGGGGGTAACCTCGCCAGACTCGGTCATGCGGCTGGTGGGGTAGCGGGTGCCTGGGTCGGTGCGGCTGTTGAAGTCGATCGAGTCCCAGCTGTAGTCGAACCAGCTGACGCGCGAGCCGGCGATCAGGGTCAGGTCGTCGGTCGGCTTGACCCGCCACACGCCATACAGGCCTTTCTGGCGAATGTCATAGCTGGCCTTATTGGACCGCGCGAGTTCGCCGTCGAAGATACTGTCACGGCTGGGCTCCGGGCGGTCGTGGTCGATGTCGAAGATGTTGTCGCCGGACGCGTCGAAGTTGCGCCAATAGGCGTCGTCCGAGGTGAGTTTGGAGTAGTTGCCGCCCAGCGTGATTTCATGCGCCAGCGGGCCGGTGTCGAAGTGGCCGACCACGTTCATGTCCAGGCCCAGCTTGGTGTTGTGAAAATCGGTGATCCAGTCGGCGTAGGTAATCCCGCTGCCATCAGGGTTCACGCCCTGGCCGGTGGTTTGCACGCGCTGGTGGGTGGAGGTGTTGGTTTCGTCCATGCGCACGGCAGCGGCCTTGAACGCCCAGTCGTCGTTGAAACGGTGTTCGAGGTCCAGGTAGTAGGTGGTCACGTCGGTTTCGGCGCGGCTCCAGCGGGCGCCGGTAAAGGTCGAGCGCGGCAGGTCGATGGGCTTGCCGTCGGCGTAGCGGGGGATGCCACGCAGCATCGGCCGCGACTGCTGGCGGTTGTAGCTGATGCCGCCGCCGACCGTGGTGGCATCGGTCAGGTCGATGTCCAGCGCGCCATACAGGGAGTGTGACTTGCTCCATTTGTAGTCGATGAAGCTGTCGCTTTGGTCCTCGTCGGCGACCAGCCGGCCGCGCACGCGACCGTCGGCGGTCAGCGGGCCGCCGGCATCCAGTTGCAGGCCATAGTGGTCCCAGCTGCCGGCCTTGCCGGTGACAGTGACCTTCGGCGTAGCCTGGCCGCGCTTGCGCACCAGGTTGATCGCACCGCCGGGGCTGCCCGTGCCTTGCAGCAGGCCGGAGGCACCGCGCAGCACCTCCACGCGGTCGAAGAACACCAGGTCCTGGGTCGCCCAGTTGCCCAGCGAGTAGTTGTTACGCGGGATCGGCACGCCGTCGTACTGCCAGTCGTCGATCTGGAAACCGCGCGAGGTCACCACCACGCCCGGGCCGATGCCTTGGGCGCCAACGATGCCCGTGGTGTGGTTGAGCGCGTCCTGCAGGTCGGTGATGCTCTGGTCGTCGAGCTGCTTGCGGGTAATGACCGTGATCGACTGGGGGATCTCCTTGAGGCTGTGCGTGCCCTTGCCCAACGTGACCGCGCGGGCGGCGTACGAACCGCTGCCTTCGCTGGTGGCGCCCAGGTAGTCGTCGGTGATGCTGGTGCTCCCCAGCTCCAGTGCATCACCGCTTTGGCTGGCCGGGGCCACGCTGAAATGCCCGCTGCTGGTGACGCGCAATTGCAGGCCGCTGCCGGCCAGGGCCGCTTGCATGGCTTGCTCGGCGGTCATCTGGCCGACCACGGCGGGTGCCTGCTTGCCACGCACCAGCGCAGGTTCCAGGGCAATGATGGTACCGCTCTGGCTGGCAATGCGGTTGAGGGTGGCTGCCAGGCTCGCCGGCGGCAGGTCGAATGCCTGGGTTTGCGCTTGGGCGAAGGCGTTGAAGCTGGTCAGGGCGGCGACCAGGGGCAGGGCGCGGGGCCAGAGGTTGTGCACGGAATTCTCCCGATTGTATTGGCTGTCAGGAGATAGGTGGGACGAGAAATGAAAACCGGACACGTTTGCGAATGATTTTCATGAATTTTTTTGCCGAGCCTGCGCAGGGCCGATCAAGGTCAGCCATGGGCCGTAATGTTCGATGCTGATCGGCAGGGTTTCGGCCAGGGCTGCCAGCGCCACGTGGGGTTGGTCGAGCGGGAACACGCCTTGTACTCGCAAGTTGCGGATAGCCGGGGCCACACGCACATAGCCGCGCTGGTAAGGGCGCAAGGCATCGATTACTGCATGCAGCGGCTCGTCCAGCACTTCCAGGCGCCCATTTACCCAGGCGGCGCGCTGCTGTTGGTCATCGCTCAGCGGCTCGATGGCGTTGCTGCGCAGCAGCGCGGCCTGGCCCTGCTGCAGGTCTAGCCAACGGCCATCGGTCAGGCTGGTGCGCACGCTGTGTTCCTGCACCACCACGCGCGTGGCCGCTTCTTCCTGGCTGACCAGAAAGCGCGTGCCCAGGGCCTGGACCTGCCCCTGCGCCGTGCGCACGCGCAACGGGCGCTGCGGGTCGGCGGCCACCTGGATCAGCAGCTCGCCACGGCGCAGTACCACCAGGCGCTGCGCGGCGTCGAAATACAGGTCAACGGCACTGGCGCTGTTGAGGCTCAGGCGGCTGCCGTCGGCCAGGGTGAAACTGCGCCGTTCGCCGCTGCCAGTGTGCAGGTCGGCCAGCCAGTTTTGCGCAGTGTCGCTGCGCCAACCGCCCCACAAAGCACCACCGAACAGGCCAACACTGGCCAGCGCAGCCAGCACTTCACGCCGCGAGTGGGCGGGTTGCAGCAGCACCTGGCGCGCCTCGGCGGCTTGGCCAGGCGCGCGTTGCTCCAGTGCGCGCAAGGTGGCGATGGGCCGGCCGAGGCGACGCTGCAGGCGCTCCCAGGCCTGCTGGTGGGCGGGGTCTTGCTGCAGCCAGTGCGCGAGGCGCTGCAGCAGGGCGTCGTCAGGTGTGCGGGCGTTGAGCGCCACCATCCAGTCGATGGCTTGCTCGCTGACCACGTCCAGCGGGCGGCCGCTCACGGCTGCACCTCGCACAGGTAGCACTGGCGCAGGGCCTGTTTCATGTAGCGGCTGACGGTGCGGTCGCTGATCTGCAGCTTGCTGGCGATATCGACATAGCTCATGCCGTCGAGTTGGCTGTACAGGAAGGTTGCCTTGACGATGGCGGGCAGGCCGTCCAGTACCTGGTCGATGGTCACCAGCGCCTCGATCAGCAGCAGTTGCTCTTCGGCTGAAGGGGCCACGGGCTCTGGCAGCTGTGCCAGGCGCTCCAGGTAGGCCTGCTCCAGCTGGCGGCGGCGGTGGCGGTCGAAAATCAGCCGCCGCGCGATGGTCGACAGGTAAGCCCGCGGCTGCTGGATGCTGTCAGGGTCGACACGGGCGCCGAGCATCTGGCAGAAGGCTTCGGCCGCGGTGTCCTCGGCATCGGCGCGGTTGCGCAGGCGCTTGTGGATGTGTTGGAGCAGCCAGCGGTGATGGTCGCTGAAGAAAAAGCCCAGCTTGCGGGTCGATGTGCTGTCCAACGCCTGGCATCCAGTTGTGAGTGTGAATCGTTCTCAATATTAGCCGGGTCGCTGGATGCCTCGCAATGGGTCGGCGCTGAACAGTTGCTCGCCGAGTTGCCGGGCAGCAGGCAGCAGCAGCGCCGCGGCCGGGCCCTCGCTGTCTTCCAGCAAGGTGGAGCTGAGCACCTCGGCGCCGCAGTAGTCGAAGATGCCGTGCTCGATCTGCACGCGCATCGCTTCGCCATAGCCGTGGCGCTCGAATGTGCCGGCATCGGCGCCGGCGACGCCGACCAGGTGCACCTTCATGCCGCGCAGTTTCTTGACCGTGGTGCCGCCCTCGTATTCGAACGCCCAGCCATTGCTGAACACCCGCTCGACCCAACCTTTGAGCAGCGCCGGCAGTGACCACCAGTAGATCGGGTACACCAGCACCAGCGTATCGCTGCGTTCGATACGTGCCTGCTCGCGCAGCACATCGGCCGGTGGGGCAGCCAGGCGACGGTGCACGGCATGGTCGGCAAAGCTGAAGCGTGGGTCGAAGCCTTCGTGGGCCAGGTCGCCGATTTCACTGGCGTGGCCGGCGCTGGCCAGGCCTTCGGCGATCTGCCCGGCGAGGGCGTGGGTGAGGGACTGCGGGTCGTGGTGGCCGATAACGATCAAGGCTTTCATGGGGTTCTCCAGCGCTTAAGTGAGCTATATACTCAAGGTAAGTTACGTTTAGTAAGTTACTTTTGGTAGGTAAGCAATGTCAAGCGATGACCAAGGCCAGCCGCGCAAGCGCCTGTCCCGTGAACAACGGCGCCGCCAACTGCTCGACATGGCCTGGCAGCTGGTGCGTGAGGAAGGCACCGAAGCCCTGAGCCTCGGGCGCCTGGCCGAACAGGCCGGGGTGACCAAGCCGGTGGTGTACGACCACTTCGAGACGCGCACCGGGCTGCTGGCGGCGCTTTATCAGGATTACGACGCGCGCCAGTCGCGCATGCTCGAGCAGGCGCTGGCGTGCTGTGACGACACATTGGCCAGCCGTGCCGGGGTAATTGCCGAGGCGTATGTGGACTGCGTGATGAGCCAGGGGCGGGAGATGCCGGGGGTGTCTGCGGCGTTGGCTGGGTCGCCGGAGCTTGAGGCAATCAAGCGGGGTTATGAGCAGCCGTTTCTCGACAAGTGCCGGGCGGCTTTGGGCGGTTTTGCGCCTAGTGGCGACATTGGCGCTGCGGGTATGCGCTTGTTGGTGGGGGCGGCGGATGCGTTGTCGCAGGCAGCTGCGGCGGGGGAGCTGGAGGCGGGGCAGGCGAAGGATGAACTACAGGCGGCGATTGTTGCCATGGTCGGGCGGCAGTGATTGGGGGCGCTTCGCGGCCCAATCGCCGGCAAGCCGGCTCCCACAGGTACAGCGCAAGCCTTGGGTGCTGTGGGGTTGTCAGGGGCCAACTGTCTTGCTCACTTTCTAGAGGTTGGCGCAATCTCCGTGGGAGCCGGCTTGCCGGCGATTGGGCTGCAAAGCAGCCCCAGCAATCAGACTGGCAAACTCTGATACGGCAGTTCATCCCCCGGGCTGCGGGCAAACTGGCGCTTGTACTCGCGGCTGAACTGCGAGGTGCTCTGGTAGCCCACACGGTGCGCTGCCTGCGCCACGCCAAGCCCTTCGCCGATCAGCATCTGCTGCGCCTTGAGTAGCCGCAAGCGCTTGAGGTATTGCATCGGCGCCATGTCGGTGCAGCGTTTGAAATGCTCGTGGAAGGTCGACACGCTCATGTTCGCGCACGCTGCCAATGCCTCGACGCTTAGCGGCTGGCTGTAGTGTTCGCGCAGGTGGGCGAGGGCGGCGCCGATGCGGGCGAAGTGCCCCTGCTGTTCGACCAGCGCCCGCAACACGCCGGCCTGCGGGCCGCGTAGCGCGGTATACAGCACCTCGCGCACCCGCGCCGGCCCCAGCACCTTGGCGTCGACCGGGTCCTGCAGGCAGCGCAGCAGCCGTTCGACACTGTCGCGCATCGGCACATCGAGCGCCGCCGAGGTCATCGACTGTGGCGTCTGCGCCTGCACCGCGGGGTCGGGCGCCAGCTCCATGCTCTGCACCAGTTCACCCAGCACGGCGCGGTCGATGTCCACCGCCACGCCCAGCAGCGGTTCTTCAGCGGTGGCGAAGGTCTCGCACATGAACGGCACCGACAGCGCCTGCACCAGGTAATGCCCGGCACCGTACTCCAGGGTGCGTGGCCCCAGGCGCGCCAGCTTGCTGCCCTGGGCCAGGATCATCAGGCTCGGCTCGTAGATCTGCGGGCTGCTGGCCACGTAATGGTCCCAGCTCAATACCTGCACCTGGGGCAGGTGCGTGGGCACGAAGCCTGGGCGGGTGGCCAGGCTGCGGATCAATGTGCACAGCGGAGCGTTGGCGTCGACGTGGCGGGTCAGTTGCATGATGAACCAGGGCAGAGAATCAGACAGTTGCATCATCGCAGATTGGCAGGCCAGCGCCAGATGGGCCAGGTGAGGTTCGGAGAATCAGGCATGCATGCCGGAGAATCTGCCGTGGGCACGGCAGGCGAGGGCGCGCACAATGCGCCGCCTGAATCGTTTCACTTCTCCATGAGGTCCCGCATGTACACCGCCATCGGTTACGCCGCCCAAACCCCGACCAGCCCACTGGCCCCCATGACCTTCGAGCGCCGCAGCCCGCGCCCGGACGATGTCGCCATCGAGATCCTCTACTGTGGCGTGTGCCACTCCGACATCCACCAGGCCCGCAATGAGTGGGGCATTGCCGTGTACCCGCTGATGCCTGGCCACGAAATCATCGGCCGCGTCACCGCGGTGGGCGACAAGGTGTCGGCGCACAAGGTCGGTGATCTGGTTGGCGTCGGCTGCATGGTCGATTCTTGCCGCCACTGCGAGGCTTGCGCCAAGGACCTGGAGCAGTATTGCCTGGAAGGCCCGACCATGACCTACGCCACCCCTGACCGGGTCGACGGCAGCAACACCATGGGCGGTTACTCCAGCAGCATCGTGGTCAGCGAGCACTTCGTGGTGCGCATCCCGGCCGGCATGGACCTGCCCAGCGCAGCGCCGATCCTCTGCGCCGGCATCACCACCTACTCGCCGCTCAAGCACCATGGCGTCGGCCCAGGCCACAAAGTCGGCATCCTCGGCATGGGCGGCCTGGGCCACATGGGCATCAAGCTGGCCAAGGCACTGGGCGCCGAAGTGACCCTGTTCACCCGCTCCCAGACCAAGGCCGACGAAGCCCGCCGCCAGGGCGCCGACCATGTGATCGTGTCCACCGACGCCGAGCAGATGCGCGCCGCCGCCGGCCGCTTCGACTTCCTGCTCGACACCATCCCGGTGCAGCACGACCTCAACCCGTACCTGGAAACGCTGAAGTTCGATGGCGTGCACATTCTGGTGGGCCTGATCGAGCCGATCGACCCGGCGGTGCACGCGGCCAACCTGGTGATGAAGCGCCGTGTGCTGGCCGGTTCGTTGATCGGCGGCATCGCCGAAACCCAGGAAGTGCTGGATTTCTGTGCCGAGCACGACATCCGTTGCGACATCGAGATGCTGGATATCCGCAATATCAACCAGGCGTATGAGCGCATGATTGCTGGCGATGTGAAGTACCGCTTCGTGATCGACATGGCCACGCTGCAGGGCTGATCCCGGCGTCAATCTGCACCGGCCTCTTCGCGGGTGAACCCGCTCCCACAAGTTCTCCACTGCCCTCCAGAACAGTGGGGAACCCGCTTCCACAGGCTCTCCACTGCCCTCAAGAACAGTGGGGAACCTGTGGGAGCGGGTTTACCCGCGAAGAATGCAACGCAGGTTCAGGATCTGGTCACCAGACCAGCGCCTTGTCCCACCCCTTCCAGAACAACCAGCGCCTTACCTCGCCATGCTCCCCGGTGCCGATCTGCCACTCAGGCCGGCCAGCGCCCAGCGCAATCACCGAAATGAACCCGGCATGGCTTGCCGCAACCAGCGTGCGCCCATCCTCGCTGATGTCCATGGCACTGATGGTCGACCCCAGGTAATGCTGCCAATGTTCCGCGCCATCCTCGCCAAACGCCCGCAGGTACCCATAGGCATCACCAACGATGTACTCGCCATCGCCCGCCACCCCGGCATACACCCGCGCGCCATCCTGCAGCAGCGGCGTGCGCGGGTCCTCGCTGTAATACTCGGTGTCGAGCCCCGGCAGGTCCGCTGTGCGCACCCCCAGCGTGCCGCCGTTGTAGAAGTGGCAGGCGTTGACGATCAACTGGTCGCCGTTGCGGTTGAACAGGGCGAAATGCGGGTATTCACCGCCTGGCCCGACTTGCGCCACCAGCGCCAGCTGGTCATTCAGGACCAGATGGCGGCTGCTCTGCTCACCGACCACGATCAGCCGCCCATCTGGCGACACCGCGCCGTGCTCCATGGAAAGGCCCAGGGCGATATCGTCCGGGTCGGTGCCTTCGGCCAGTTCTTCCTGTACCTGCGATTCGCTCGGCAGCAGGCGGGTGGCACCCTCGGCGGCCAGCAGGAAAATGCCTTCGGCACTGACCAGCAGCACCCGCTGGCCATCCGCGAAGGGCACCAGTGTGGTCGGTGTCGGCGGCAGGTCGAAGGGCTCGAAGGGGTAACCCGCCGGCAGGCCTTCCAGCCCGGTGGGCCAAGGCAGACGAGCCACTTGCGCGCCGCCCCAGCCATCGGTAACCCGCACACCCTCGGCGTTGGCCAGGGCGAAGTAGCGCCGCTGCGGGCAGCGGCCAAAGTGCTCGATACCAATGACCGGCGTCACACCTTGCTGGTCGATGCGTACCACCTGGCCCTTTTCATAGGGCATGCCGATACGCGCCAGCAGGCTGCCGTCGCCCAGCAGCAGGACACTGCTGATGCCTTGACCGTGCGCGTCGAGCAGCGGCACCAGCGGCAGGTGCGCAGGCGGCCATGCCGCACGGAAGGCCTGGCGTTGCGGTTCGTCGACACCCGGCCGGTTGATCGCCTGCAGGGCGGCCTGCCAGGCCTCGAGCAGGTGTTCGGTGGGCGCGTGTTGCGGTTCTTCGAGGTCGTCCCAGCCTTGGGCGCTGCCTTGCGCGACATAGCGGTTGATGGCCTGGGCATAGGCGGTGACCGCCTGTTGCCATTGCTGCTGGGGATGTGGCTTGTTCATGGGCGGATCGGGCTCCTTGTTCCGCTTGCCTTTCATACAGAGCGCGCATGTTACCTGCAATGCACCGCGGGTTGTGAGGCTCGATATTGACGCGTACCATGCCGGCATTCCCTCCAATAACAAACCCGTGCCTCAGCGCGGCCGATACTTGGCCCCTGACGCGCGTCCTTTCGCCTTGCCTGCGGAGAATAGAATCCCACCCATGAACGGACCCATCCCCACCGACCTGCCGCCGGCCACCGGCGGCGGCAGCTGGCTGAGCGTCATCGCATTAGCCCTGGCGGCCTTCATCTTCAATACCACCGAGTTCGTCCCGGTGGCGCTGCTCAGCGACATCGGCGGCAGTTTCGACATGACCACCGCGCAGGTCGGCCTGATGCTGACCATCTATGCCTGGGTGGTGGCGCTGGCTTCGCTGCCGATGATGCTGCTGACGCGCAATATCGAGCGGCGGCGCCTGCTGCTGTTCGTGTTCCTGGTGTTCATCACCAGCCACCTGCTGTCGTGGCTGTCGCAGAGCTTCGCCATGTTGCTGGTGAGCCGTATCGGCATTGCCCTGTCGCACGCCGTGTTCTGGGCCATCACCGCTTCGCTGGCGGTGCGCGTGGCGCCGCCGGGCCAGCAAGCCAAGGCGCTTGGCCTGCTGGCCACCGGCACTACGCTGGCGATGGTGCTGGGCATCCCCTTGGGCCGGGTGGTGGGCGAGGCGCTGGGCTGGCGCGTGACCTTCCTCAGCATTGCCGGCGTGGCGCTGGCCACCATGCTGTGCCTGATGAAGTCGCTGCCGCTGCTACCCAGCCAGAACTCGGGCTCGCTGCGTAGCCTGCCGATCCTGTTCAAGCGCCCGGCGCTGGTCATCACCTATGTGCTGGTGACGCTGGTGATCACGGCGCAGTTCACGGCCTACAGCTACATCGAACCGTTTGCCCTGCATGTGGCGCAGATCGGTGGCGAGCGCACCACGCTGTTGCTGCTGCTGTTCGGCGGCGCCGGGGTGTTCGGCTCGGTGTTGTTCAGCCGCTACAGCGACCGCTTCCCGCACGGTTTTCTGGTCGGCTCCATCGGTTTGCTGGCGGCGTGCCTGCTGCTGCTGTTGCCGTTGTCTGGCAACTTCTACGTGTTTGCCGCGCTGAGCATGTTCTGGGGCATCGCGATTCTCAGCTTCAGCCTGGCGCTGCAGTCCAAGACCTTGAAGCTTGCGTCTGATGCCACGGACGTTGCCATGGCGTTGTTCTCGGGGATCTACAACATCGGCATCGGTGGCGGGGCGTTGCTGGGCAGCATCGTCAGCAGCCAGATGGGCGTGGCCGATATCGGCATGGTAGGCGGCAGTGTGGCGGTGGTCGGTTTGATTCTGGCAGTGGCCAGTACCCGGCGGTTTCGCGAGGCGTTGAACCATTGATTGACCCTACGGCCCCATCGCCGGCAAGCCGGCTCCCACAGGTTCACCGCTGCCCTCAGGTTATGCGCAGTATCTGTAGGAGCCGGCTTGCCGACGATGGGGCCGGTACAGCCATCATCAATCTCAGCCAAGCAGTGCAGCCCAGGCCGACACCAGCAGCAACCCAGCCAACCCCCGGTTGAACCACAGCAACCGCCCCGGCGCCTGCAACCAGCGCGCACTTCCCACGCCAAGCAATGCCCAGGCCGTCATGCACGGCAGGGCGATCAGCAGAAACACCAGTGCCAACTGCCACACCGGCAGCGAGGGCGCGGCAAATACCCCGATTACCGCCACGGCCATCATCCATACCTTCGGGTTCACCACCTGCAGCGACGCAGCGCTAACCGCGCCAAACGGCTTAGCTGCGCTGACGTCCAACGGCTGCCCAGCGCTGCGCAAAATGCGCCACGCCAACCAGTTCAACCACAGTACCCCGGCCCAGCTCATCACCTGCTGGGCCAACGGGTGGCGCATCAGCAGCTCGCCCAGCCCCAGCCCGACCAGCAACACGACCGCCGCTGCTGCGCCGCAGCCCGCCAGGATCGGCGCCACGCTCGCGCGCATGCCCTGCCGCGCGCCATGGGCGAGAATCAACAGGTTGGTCGGCCCCGGGCTGATGCTGGCGACCAGGGCAAACAGAATGAACGGCAACAGCGAATGCGACATGGTGAACGGCTCCAATTGAACAGAGCACCATGCTCAGGCAACGCCGCGCGTCAGTCTGGAAGGTTTGTGCAGCGGCGTCGGTAGTCCGCCGGGGTGAGCTGGTAGGCACGGCGGAACCAGCGCCCCAGGTGGCTTTGATCAGCAAAGCCCAGCGCCATGGCCACCTCGGTCGGTGTCTGGCCTTGGGCGAGCAGGCGCCGGGCGCGGGCCAGGCGCAGCTGGATCAGGTACGCGTGCGGTGCCAGGCCAAAGGCAGCCTTGAACGCCCGGGTCAGGCGGAAGCGGTCGATGCCGCAGGCTAGCGCCAGGTCATCCAGGCCGATGTCCTGGTCAAGGTGGGCATGCAGGTAGTCACGCGCCCGCTGCGCGCTCAGCGGCAAGCGAGGGTCTGGGTTGAGGCGCTTGCGCCAGAGCAGGTGGCCGGTCAGGCAACTGAGCAGGTCATCGGTGGCGGTTTGCCGCACGATGCGCAGCTCCCCGCCATGCACGGCCTGGAAGGCGCGCGCGGTGGCACCGACCAGGCGCGGGTCAGGGCAGAGCGGTTCGGCGATGCTGGGCAAGCTGTCGCCCGGCGCCTGCTCGAACAGCGCCCGCAATTCAGCCTCTAGCCACTTCGGCTCCAGGTACAACGTGGAATAGGTGAAGCCTTCTTCGGTCGGTGCATGGCCGTTGTGGATATCGCCAGGCTCCAGCAGGAACACATGCCCTGGCGTGCTGCGGTGGCGCACCCGGCGGCAATCGAACTGCTGCACGCCCTGTTCGGTGTAACCGACCAGAAAGCTGTCGTGCCAGTGCGGGTCGTAGGCGTGGCCAACGAAATGCGCGCGGACCGACTCGATGCCGGTGTCGGCGTCTTGCTTGAGGTCGATCCAGTTGGGCATGGCGGCAAGGCTGCACAAGGGGTAGGGCAGTTCACCTTATCGCAGAACCCCGCCACCGTTTAGAACATTTGTGCAGCGCGGCGCGTCAGTGCGGCTGCTGCGCCGCGAAGCGATCGCGCAGCCAAAGATGCAGTTGCGATACGGCAGGCGACAGCTGCTTGCGGTGCGGGCACACCAGGGTCACCGGGGTGAGTTCGCCCGGGTGTTCGGGCAGCAGCACTTCAAGCTCGCCAGAGGCCACATTGGCGCTGACATCCAGCCACGACTTGTAGGCGATACCTTCGCCCAGCAGCGCCCAGCGCCGCACCACGTCGGCGTCGTCACTGAACAGCGGGCCGCTGACCTGTACGGTGCGGTTGCCCAGGCGCCATTTGTCATAGGTGCGCCCCAGTTGCAGATACAGCAGGCAGGCATGCTGCTGCAGGTCATCCAGCGTCTGCGGCCGGCCGTGGCGCGCGAGATAGCCGGGCGAGGCCACCAGCACCCGGCGGTTCCACGGTGCCAGCGGCAGGGCGATGTAGTTGGCCTCCTCGTTGAGGCCATAGCGGATGGCCACGTCCACCGGGTCGCGAAACAGGTCGGCGACCTGGTCGGAGAGGTGCAAGCGCAAGGTCAGTTCGGGGTGTTCGCGGCGGAATTCGCTCAGCCACGGCAGCAGGATGTTGCGGCCAAGGTCCGAAGGCGCCGACACCTGCAGCACGCCGCGCAAGGTACTGTGCGCGCCGTGCAGGTTGTCGCGGCCCTGGCGCAGGCTCTCCAGCACGCTCAGGGCCGTGGGCAAGTACAGCTCGCCCTCGGCCGTCAGGCGCAGGCTGCGGGTGGTGCGGGCGAACAGGCGCACATCGAGGTCGCGCTCCAGGCGCTTGATCGCTGCGGCGACCTGGCCGGGCAGAAGGTCAGCCTCGTGGGCGGCGGCGGTGAAACTGCCTAGTGCGCTGCTGCGCACGAACAGTTCGAGGTCGGTGATGCGGAGCATTTTCACTCCATGGGAGAAAGTGTTCCTGCATTCTGCCGGTTTTTCTTATTTGCAGGAAAGATAATATGCGCCCCACATCCCGTTCCGCTTAATGGAGTTGCAGCATGGATACCGTTTCGCTGGCCAAGCGCCGCTATACCACCAAGGCCTACGATGCCGCCCGCAAGATCCCCCAGGCCACCATCGATGCCCTGCTTGAGCAACTGCGCCACAGCCCGTCCTCGGTCAACTCGCAGCCTTGGCACTTCATCGTTGCCGACAGCGCCGAAGGCAAGGCGCGCCTGGCGAAGAGCACGGCTGAGGGTTATGCCTACAACACGCCGAAGATCCTCGATGCTTCCCACGTGATCGTCTTCTGCACGCGCACAGAGATGACCGAAGCGCACCTGGACAGCGTGCTCGATCAAGAGGCGGCTGATGGGCGTTTCCGCGACGACCAAGCGCGTGCCGGGCAGAATCAGAGCCGTCGTCACTATGTGAACCTGCATCGCTTCGACCACAAAGACCTGCAGCACTGGATGGAGAAGCAGACTTACCTGGCCCTGGGCACTGCGTTGCTGGGAGCTGCTGCGCATGGCCTGGATGCCACGCCGATCGAAGGGTTCGACAGCAAGGTCATGGACGCTGAACTGGGGCTGCGTGAGCAGGGCTATACGAGTGTGGTGGTGCTGAGCCTGGGGTACCGCAGCGAGGCGGACTTCAATGCTGGGCTGAACAAATCGCGGCTGCCGGTTTCGAAGGTGTTTACCTTCCTTTGACCTGCTGACCGAGCTGGCCTCTTCGCGGGTAAACCCGCTCCCACAGGGGCTGCGCTGCTCTTGAGCAAGGCGCTGAACCTGTGGGAGCGGGTTTACCCGCGAAGAGGCCGGTTCAGGCAGCCGCAAAACGCGAGATCACCACAACGCCACCGAAGCCGTCGCCACCACCCGCCCAAATACCTCAAGCGCCTTGTCCACCTCGGCCTCGCTGGTAAACCGCCCGATGCTCACCCGCACACTCTTGCGCGCGCGCTGTTCATCCAGCCCCAACGCCAGCAGCACATGCGATGGCGCATTGCTCGCCGAATTGCACGCCGAAGTCGTCGACAACGCCAGCTCGCTGGCCAACGCTGTGCTGTTGAAGCCCGGGGCGTCAATGCACAGGTTCAGGGTATGCGGGATGCGCTGGTTAGCACAGCCATTGAGGCTCACCCCTGGCAGCGCCAGCAGCCCTTCGCGCAGGCGCCCAGCCAGCTGCTCCAGGCGCTGGTGCTCGCTGTCGCCAGGCTGGCCGGCGAAGGCGAATGCAGTGCCCATGCCGACGATCTGATGGGTGGGCAGGGTGCCGGAGCGCAGCCCACGCTCATGCCCACCGCCGTGAATCTGCGCACGCATCAACTCACGTGCACGCGGGCCGACGTACAGTGCGCCGATGCCTTTGGGGCCGTACACCTTGTGCGCCGAAAACGACATCAGGTCGACCGCCATCGCTCGCAGGTCGATGGCAAGCTTGCCCACCGCCTGTGCTGCATCCACGTGCAGCAGGGCGCCATGGGCGCGCACGCGCTCGCCGATGGCGGCGAAATCGGTGACGGTGCCCAACTCGTTGTTGACCGCCATCAGCGACACCACGCGGGTATCGGCACGCAGGGCCGCCTGCACGTCATAGGGTTGGATCAGCCCGGCGGCGTCTGGCGCCAGGCGGGTAACCGCCCACCCTTGGCGCTCCAGTTCGTTGACGGTATCGAGCACCGCCTTGTGCTCCAGCTGGCTGGTGATCAGGTGGCCCGGCTGGCCCATGCCTTGGGCGATACCTTTGAGGGCAAGGTTGTTGGACTCGGTGGCGCCCGACGTCCACACCAGCTCATCGGCACTGGCGCCGACGCGCTCTGCCACCTGTTGACGGGCCTGCTCGACGGCGTCACGGGCGCTCTCGCCATAAGCGTGCCCCTTAGATGCGGGGTTGCCGAAGTTCACGTGGCGGCCGAGGCAGGTCATCATGGTTTCGATGACCCGGTCATCTACCGGGGTGGTGGCGGCGTAGTCAAAGTAGAGCGGGGCGCTTGGCATGGTGGCGAGTCCTTGGCTGTCACCGTGAGGTCGGCGATCGTTGCAGCAAGCGTACCCGTGGACGTGAAGAAGGTTTTGCCCTTTTCTTCGCGATTGCACGGCCGCTTCGAGAAAAATATTCTCCCTAAAGACCGTGCAGTGGAATTTTTTTAACGGCGTGGGCGGCGGGCAAGCCCACGCGCTGACTTTCAGGCCGGCTCCAGCGCCCGTTCTTCCTCGGCCACCACCCGCTCGCACAGCTCGATGATCTGCTCGCGCATCCAGCGGTTGGCCGGGTCCTGGTCGGTGCTTTCGTGCCAATACAGGTGAGTCTCCAGCGGCGGTACGTCCACCGGCAGCGGCTGGTAGCGCAACTGATGGCGACGGGCGAAACGCTCTGGCACGGTCATCGCCATGTCAGTCTGCTGCAGCACCTGCGAGGCCATCAGGTAATGCTGCGAGCGCAGGGCAACCTTGCGTTGCACGCCCATCTTGCCCAGCGCCAGGTCGACATAGCCGAGGCCGTTGCGGCGGCTGGAGATATGAATGTGCGTCATGCCCAGGTAGCTGTCGAGGGTCAATTTGGCGTCGGCCAACGGGTGGCCCTGGCGCAGGGCGCAGACGTAGCGGTCCTGCATCAGCTTGACGTGGCGCACCTGAGGGTCGGTGTTCAGTGGTGCGTCTACGGCAAAGTCCAGGCGCCCGGCGGCAAGTTCCTTGGTGGTCTCGCGGCGCTTGCACAGGAAGCTTTCGATCAGCACCGCTGGCGCCAGGCGGCGCAGGCGCTGGAACAGCGGCGGCAGGATTACCGCCTCGGTGAGGTCGGTCATGCTGATGCGGAAGGTCTTGTTGGCCTGCTGCGGGTTGAAGATGCGGCTTTCTTGCACTGACGTGCGCAGCAGCGCCAGGGCGTTGCGCACCGGGCCGATGATGTTCTGCGCCATCGGCGTGGGCACCATGCCCTGGGCGGTGCGTACGAACAGCGGGTCGTTGAAGGTTTCGCGCAGGCGCGACAGCGCGTTGGACACCGCCGGCTGGGTGATGCCAACGATCTGCCCGGCGCGGGTCAGGTTGGCTTCGGTGTAGATCGCATCGAAGACGATGAACAGGTTGAGGTCGACCTTGCTGAGGTTCATGGGCGCCGCTCTTTGTTGGAATTATGGCTCGATCATATATCGGTTATGAATGTTTATACACGCGGAAAATAGACTAGGTAGATTTAGGTGTGCTGCTCTAGGCTCTGCTCATGTACTTCGAACCGTTAAGGTAGCCCCGATGGATTTCGCCTATTCGCCCAAGGTCCAGGCACTGCGCGAGCGCGTCACCGCGTTCATGGATGCCCATGTCTATCCCGCCGAGCCGGTGTTCGAGCGCCAGGTTGCCGAGGGCGACCGCTGGCAACCCACCGCCATCATGGAGGAACTCAAGGCCAAGGCCCGCGCCGAGGGGCTGTGGAACCTGTTTTTGCCTGAATCGGAGTACGGCGCCGGCCTGAGCAACCTGGAATACGCGCCCCTGGCCGAGATCATGGGCCGCTCGCTGCTGGGGCCGGAGCCGTTCAACTGCTCGGCGCCGGACACCGGCAACATGGAAGTGTTGGTGCGCTATGGCAGCGAGGCGCAGAAGCGCCAGTGGCTGGAGCCGCTGCTGCGGGGCGAAATTCGCTCAGCCTTCGCCATGACCGAGCCCGACGTGGCCTCCTCGGACGCCACCAACATGGCCGCCACCGCCGTACGTGACGGTGATGAGTGGGTGATCAACGGCCGCAAGTGGTGGACATCCGGCGCCTGCGACCCGCGCTGCAAGGTGATGATCTTCATGGGCCTGTCCGACCCCGAAGGGCCGCGCCACCAGCAGCACTCGATGGTGCTGGTACCGACCGATACGCCGGGGGTGAAGATCGTCCGGCCATTACCGGTGTTCGGCTACGACGACGCGCCCCATGGCCACGCCGAAGTGCTGTTCGAGAACGTGCGGGTGCCCTACGACAACGTCATCCTCGGCGAGGGCCGCGGCTTCGAGATTGCCCAGGGGCGCCTGGGCCCAGGGCGTATCCACCACTGCATGCGCTCGGTGGGCATGGCCGAACGCGCGTTGGAGCTGATGTGCAAGCGCTCCGTCGAGCGCACCGCATTCGGCCGGCCACTCGCACAGCTGGGCGGCAACGTCGACAAGATCGCCGACTCGCGCATGGAAATCGACATGGCACGGCTACTGACGCTGAAGGCGGCGTACATGATGGACACGGTCGGCAACAAGGTTGCGCGCAGCGAGATCGCGCAGATCAAGGTGGTGGCGCCGAACGTGGCGTTGAAGGTGATCGACCGGGCGATTCAGATGCATGGTGGGGCAGGGGTGAGTGGCGACTTCCCGCTGGCGTACATGTATGCCATGCAGCGCACCCTGCGCCTGGCCGATGGGCCGGATGAAGTGCACCGGGCAGCGATTGGCAAGTATGAGATCGGCAAGTATGTGCCGGTGGAAATGTTGCGCAGCGGGCGGTGAGGATGGGTTTGGTTTTCTCGGCTCTGTAGCGGCCGCTTCGCGGGGCAAGCCCGCTCCCACAGTACCCCGTCGGGCAGGATAACGGCGGGGTACATGTTGCGAAATATTCGCAATTGTAAATCTATGTTAATTGAGATTAAGATGCGCGCCGATGCCGTAGAGCAGCACGCCCATTGCGTGAAAAAGCCATAACAAAAATCCGGTGATTAGCCCCCACAACAGATCAAGTAGGGGTTATCGAGCGTGCAACAGCAGCCTTTTCTGAACACGGTACCTGGGGCACGGAACGCCACCACCGTCGGCCTTCGGCGCCAGCCGCTGGCATTGGCCATTCTTGCGGTGAGCCTTGCCGCGCCGGCAGGCCTTGCCTGGGCCGAGGACGGCAGCGCCACCGGCACCCTGGAGCTGGGCGCCACTGCCATCACCGACACCACCCTGGGCGAAACCACCGAAGGCACGCATTCCTACACCACGGGCGCCACCCGCACGGCTACGCGCATGGCCTTGTCACCGCGCGAGACGCCGCAGTCGGTGAGTGTGATCACCCGTCAGCAAATGGAAGACCAGAACCTCACCAGCATCAGCGACGTGCTGGCGAAAACCCCTGGCATCACGGTCACCAAACTCGACAGTAACCGCGCAAGCTTCCAGGCCCGCGGCTTTGAGATCGACAACTTCCAGGTCGACGGTATCCCGGCCGCGTTCCGCTTTGGCAATGGCATCGACCAGACCGACATGGTCATCTACGACCGGGTCGAAGTGCTGCGCGGCGCCACCGGGCTGCTCAGCGGTTTCGGCAGCCCATCGGCGACCGTCAACCTGGTGCGCAAGCGCCCGACGCGTGAGTTTTCGGGCTACGCCTCGTTCGGTGCGGGCAGCTGGGACACCTACCGCGGCGAGTTCGACATTGGCGGCGCGTTGACGGCTGAGGGCAATGTGCGCGGTCGCTTTGTCACCGCGTATGAAGACGGCCAGTCGTTCATGGACAACCTGTCCGAGAAGAAGCAGGTGATGTACGGCATCGTCGAAGCGGACCTGTCTGAAGACACCCTGCTCAGTGTCGGCCTGAGCCGCCAGACCAATCGCCCGGAGGGTTCGTCCTGGGGGCCTTCCACTGCACTGGTCGACAGCACCGGCACGGGCTTTGGCATGTCGCGTTCGTTCAACCCGGCGACCCAGTGGAGCCAGTGGGACAACACCAACGACAACCTGTTCGTCACCCTCGAACAGCGCCTGGCCAACGATTGGTCGATCAAGGCTTCGGCCAGCCGTACCGAAACCGATTCGCCGATCACCCTCGGTTCCGCCGCCAGTGGTAACCCCAACCCTGTCGACGGCAGCGGCATGGGTGTGTGGCTGGGCCGCTACCGCTACAAGACCGACCAGAACGCCTACGACCTGTACGCCAGCGGGCCGTTCCAGATGCTGGGGCGTGAACATGAACTGGTGGTCGGCGTGTCCCACCGCGACATTCGCGCCCATGAAGACAACTGGCCGTTCTTCTTCGCCAGTGCGCCGAACATCTTCCAGTGGGACGGTAACTTCCCCGAGCCAGACTGGGGCCGCCCGAGCAGCAAGGTCGATACCCGCCTGCAGGAAAGCGCGGCCTACCTGACGGGGCGGTTCAAGCCGACCGACAACTTGTCGGTGATCCTCGGCGGCCGGCTGTCCAACTGGCAGCTGGACAGCACCCGCCTGGACACCGCCAGCGGTCAGCGCAGCAAGAGCCAGGACCTGGAAGAAAACGGCGTTGTTGTGCCTTACGCCGGTGTGGTCTACGACCTCAACGACAACTGGTCGGTGTATGGCAGCTACACCAGCATCTTCAAGCCCCATGAAAGCGAGGAGGACATCAACAACAAGATGATCGAGCCGGAGGAGGGCGACGCCTACGAGCTGGGCCTCAAGAGCGTGTTCTTCGATGGCCGCCTGAATGCCAGCCTGGCGTTGTTCGAAGTGCGCCAGGACAACCTGCCGGAACTGGAAGGTTTCGACGCGGCCACCAACACCTCGATCTATCGCGCGGTGCAGGGGGCAAAAACCCGAGGCTTCGAGCTGGAAGTGGCGGGTGAGTTGACCCCGGACTGGCATGTGCAGGGTGGTTTCACCCACCGCATTACCAAGGATGGTGAAGGTGAGAAGATTTCCACTGTCGAACCTGAAAACCTGCTGCGCCTGTCGACCACCTACCGCTTGCCTGGGGCATGGAACAAGCTGACCGTGGGCGGCTCGGCCAACTGGCAGAGCAAGGTGTGGAAGGACCTCTACAACCCGGCAACCGGGGCCGAGGACTACCGCCATACCCAGGCCAGTTACTTGACCCTGGATGCCATGGCCAAGTATCAGGTCACTGACAAGTTGTCGGTAACGCTCAACGGCAACAACCTGACCGACAAGCGCTACTACAGCAACCTGGGCTTCTACAACGGTGGTTTCTATGGCGACCCGCGCAACTTCATGCTGACCACGCGGTATGACTTCTAGGTTCTGCCTGCAAAAATAGAACGACTCGACGGGCTCCGTGGTCATCTAACCGACATAAGCAACGGCTAGAGTCAGGACAGGAGCGCTGTAAGGCTCCTGTCCAGCCAATTACTCGGGGCAGCGCATGAAGGCAATGGACACTGCTACAGCCAAACGCAAAGGGATCAAGCTTCGTGCGACGGTCATCTACCGCAAGGACGGTGAGGTGCTGTTTGTGCGCAAGCGCAATTCAAAATGGAATTTGCCGGGTGGAAGGGTCGAGCGAGACGAGACCCCACTGCAGGCGGCCATGCGCGAGATGGCTGAAGAAACGGGGCTGGCCTTTGATGAGCTTCGGTACCTCACGGAGTACCGAGAGGACAAGGTCATCCACTACCTGTTCGAAGCCCGCAAAGCGGACGATAAGCCTCGGCCTTGCAACGAGATCGAGGCATGCCGCTGGATCAAGGCGCGGGATGTGCCGAAGCGCCGGGTGCGGCGCCCCATCAAGACAATCCTCAAGCGCTGCGCTTGATCGCTTGATCGTCAGACCGAGGGCTGCGCCGATTCTGCAAATGCGTGAGGTGCGGCCTGAAGTCGCTCCTGCAACCGGGCCACATACGCCTCTGCGTCTGCGCTGCTTGCAAACGAAACCGCGTGGCCATCAATGATGACTTTGCAGCCATTACCGGTTTCATCGTTCTGGATTTCGAGTTTCATGCCTGCCAGCTCCTTGGTGTTATTTTGGCGCGGGCAGATTAGCTCAATTCAAAGTTCGCGAACATGAAATAACAGCTCTACGGCGGTACTTTCAGTGCGATCAACGGTCACGGGCCCACACTCGGCGAACTGCCCCGGTAAAACTGCTCGCGTACATCACAAACCCAGCGACCTGTGGTTGCACGCTTTCTTGCTATTTCCCAACCTCACTTTTCCCAGCTGAAAGCTGCTCCAATTGGGCTTCGTCTACCGCAGGCTTTTCCCCACGGGTCTTGACCAGCGACACCACCACCCCACCCAGCAACAACCCGAACGTTACCCCCAACGACAGCAACGCCGGCACCTTGCCTACCATGCCGTGGTAGAAAATCTTGCAGCCGATGAAGATCAACACCAGCGCCAGCGCGTACTTGAGGTAGACAAACCGGTGCATCAAGGCCGACAGGGCGAAGTACAGCGACCGCAAACCCAGGATGGCGAAGATGTTCGAGGTGTAGACGATGAACGGGTCCTGGGTAATGGCAAAGATCGCCGGCACGCTGTCGACGGCAAACACCAGGTCGGCCAGCTCGATCAGCACCAGTGCCAGGAACAGCGGTGTGGCGTAGCGCAGGGCCTTGTTCTCGCCCGGCGGGGTAAGGCGCACGAAGAAGTGCGACCCGTGAATCTGGTCAGTCACGCGCATATGCCGCCTGACGAATTTCAACACCGGGTTGTTGGCCAGGTCGACCTGGCTGTCTTCTTTCGACAGGGCCATCTTCACCCCGGTAAACAGCAGGAAGGCACCGAAGATGTACAACACCCATTCGAAGTTCTGCACCAGTGTCGCGCCCACGCCGATCATGATCGCGCGCAGGAACACCACGCCGAGGATGCCCCAGAACAGTACCCGGTGCTGATAGCGGCGGGGGATGGCGAAGAAGCCGAAGATCATGGCCATGACGAACACGTTGTCCATCGACAGCGATTGCTCGACTAGAAAACCGGTGTAGAACTCCAGCGCCGATTGCGCGCCCAGCTCGTACCAGACCCATGCGCCGAACAGCACGCCCACGCTGAAATAGCCTGAGTACAGCAGCAGGCTTTCACGCATTTCGATTTCACGGTCCTGGCGGTGCAGCACGCCCAGGTCGAGCACCAGCAGGCCAATGACGATGGCCATGAACACCAGCCACAACCACGTGCTGGTGCCGAGAAATGGGTTTGTGAGGAATGTCTGTAGAGCCGTCATGAGCCCCTCCTTGATTGTCGACGTTGCATGGCAACAGTGATCCGACATGGCGGCGCGGTAGCCGTCAGAGGGGCCCGGTATCACATGGGTTTGAGCCTAGACCCATTTCCCGGTGATGCCGAATGGCGCGCTGTTACAAAACTTTGCCCGGCCAGGGCGTTATCCCCGTATCCACTGCGCCGAGTCGGCTATCGAGCGTGCCCGCTGCAGCACTTCATCAGCGGCTACGTCGCCAATCAGCGCCAGGCGCAGCCGGCCCAGTGCCCGGCCCTGGATGCGCTCGATGGAGCCCTGCTGCAACCGCACCTGCGAGCCCAATACGGCGGCCAGCATTCCCAGGTCCGGCTCCACGCCCTTCACGCCGGTGAAATGCAGCTCCAGATACGCCTGTTCACCTGCCTCTTGCCGCGGCCGTTCATGGCTGGCCAGCAGCAGCTGGCTGACGTCATGCTGCGGTGCGCCGAACACCTGCCACACCTCGCCCTGTTCGATCACGCTGCCACGCTCCAGCACGGCAACCCGGTCACACAGGTCGCGGATCACCTCCATCTCGTGGGTGATCAGCACGATTGTCAGCCCCAGCCGCTGGTTGATGTCGCGCAGCAACGCAAGAATGGCGCGGGTGCTTTCCGGGTCGAGTGCCGAAGTGGCCTCGTCGCACAACAGGATGTCCGGTTGCAGCACCAGCGCCCTGGCAATCCCCACGCGTTGTTTCTGCCCGCCGGACAATTGCGCCGGGTACGCATTGGCCCGCTCAGCCAGCCCCACCAGTTGCAGCAGTTCCGTGCTGCGCCGCGCCCGCTCCGCTGCCGGCACACCAGCCATCACCATCGGCAACTCGATGTTCTCGGCCACGGTGCGGCTGGCCAGCAGGTTGAAGTGCTGGAAGATCATCGCCACCTTGCGCCGCAGCGCGCGAAGGCCGGCGGTGCCGAGCGTGGCGATGTCCTGGCCGTCGATCAGTACCTGGCCAGCGCTGGGTGTTTCCAGCCGGTTGATCAGCCGCAGCAGCGACGATTTGCCCGCGCCACTGCGCCCGATGATGCCGAAAACCTCGCCCTGGCGGATCTGCAGGTCGATGCCCTGCAGCGCCGGGATATCGCCGTAGCGTTTGTGTATCCCGCGCAAGTAAAGTTGCGCGGTTGCTGCCTGGAGTTCTTGCGGGAAGCGGGTCATGGCTGGCGTTCTCGGATCAGAAACCCGGGGCGATCTGCCCTTTGTAGCGGGTCAGGATGAAATTGCGGACCTCGGGCGAATTCAGCGCCTTGGCCAGTTTCTGGATGCCCGCGTCCTGCAGGTTGTCCGGGCGTGCTACCAGGTACTCGACGTACAGGTCTTTGCCCTTTTCGACGATCAGCGCACTGTTGGTGTCGATGCCGGCCTCCAGGGCGTAATTGGCGAAGACGAAGGCCAGGTCCACCTGCTTCACCGAGCGGGCCAGCATGGCGCCTTCCAGCTCGCGGATTTTCAGGTGGTGCGGGTTGGCGGTGATGTCGCGCTGGGTCGACTGCGGGTTGCTCGCATCCTTGAGGGTGAGCAACCCGGCTTCGGCCAGCAGCACCAGGGCGCGCCCTGTATTCACCGGGTCGTTGGGGATGGCTACGCTGGCGCCGTCGGGCAGCTCGGCGAGGTTTTTGTATTTCGCCGAATAGGCGCCAAAGGGTTCAATGTGCACGCCCACCACAGGCACCAGGTCGGTATGGCGGGTCTTGTTGAAATCCTCGAGGAACGGGCGGTACTGGTAGTAGTTGGCATCCAGGTTCTTCTGCGCCAGCTGCAGGTTGGGCTGGATGAAGTCGTTGAACACTTTGATGTCCAGGTCGACCCCTTGTTTGGCCAGCGCAGGTTTGACGAATTCGAGAATCTCCGCATGCGGCACCGGGGTGGCACCGACCACCAGGTGTTCGGCGGCCTGGGCAGCGAAACTGTTGGCCGCGATAAGGGTGACAAGGGCAGCTAGGGTCTTTTTCATTGGGGCAGTCCTGTTAGAAAGTCAGCGTCGGGTGAAATGCCGAACCAGGCGATCGCCGCCCATCTGCAGCGCCTGTACCAGCACGATCAGCAGCAGCACGGTGACCACCATCACGTCGGTCTGGAACCGTTGATAACCAAAGCGGATGGCCAGGTCGCCCAGGCCGCCGCCACCGATGACGCCGGCCATGGCGGTGTAATCCACCAGCACGATGGCGGTCACCGTGATCGCCGCCAGCAGCCCGGTGCGGGCTTCGGGCAGCAGGGTGTACCAGATGATCTGGCGGATGCTGCCGCCCATGGCCTGGCTAGCCTCGACCAGGCCGCGGTCGACTTCGCGCAAGGCGGTTTCCACCAAACGTGCGAAGAATGGCGTGCAGCCCACTACCAGTGGCGGGATGGTGCCGCGCACGCCCAGCGAGGTGCCGGTGATCACGGTGGTGAGCGGGATCAGCACAATCAGCAGGATGATGAACGGCAGCGAACGCAGCACGTTCACCACCACCGAGAGCAGGCGGTACAGCGGTGCATTGGCCAGTAATTGGCGCTGCCCGGTGAGGTACAGCAGCACCCCCAGCGGCAGGCCGAACAGCACGGTGAAGCCCAGCGCGGCACCCAGCATGCTCAGCGTGTCGATGCAGGCCTGGAGGATCTCCACCCAGTCCAGGTTGGCCAGCAAGTCGTTCATCGCCGCGCCTCCTGGCGCAACGTCGCAACCGGGTGCGGTGCGCGCAGGCGGTCGCCCTGGCCGAACAGTTTGTTGCGCAGGGTGCCGTCGGTGTATTCGCGCTTGAACACGCCGCGTGCCTGCAGCTCCGGCACCAACAGGTCGACGACCGCGGTGAAGGTTTCCGGGGCGACCACACTGGCCAGGTTGAAGCCATCGACGTCGGTGTCCTGGACCCAGGCCTGCAACTGGTCAGCCACGGTTTGCGCCGAGCCAACCAGCACCGGCCCGTCGCCGCCGATGGCGCAGTAGTCGGCGATTTCGGCGGCGGTCCAGGTGCGCGAGGGGTCGGCTTTGGTGAAGGCCTCGACGGCTGACTGGATGGCCTCGCTGGGGACCTCGCGCAGCACCTGGTCGGGTGCCAATTGGGCAAAGTCGATGCCGGTCCAGCCCGACATCAAGGTCAGCGCGCCCGTGGCACTGGCGTATTCACGGTATTCGCGCAACAAGGCCAGGGCTGCTTCGTCGGTGGCCGCGACAATCACGGTCAACTGCTCGAAAATCAGCACGCTGTCGGCGGCACGGCCTGCCGCAACCGCTGCAGCGCGCAGGTCAGCCACCTGCTTTTTCAGCACAGCCTTGCTCGGCGCTGCGACGAACACGCACTCGGCATTGGCGGCGGCGAAGGCGCGGCCACGGCTGGAGGCGCCGGCCTGGTACAGCACCGGTGTGCGCTGCGGTGACGGCTCGCTCAGGTGGAAGCCGGGCACCTTGAAGTAGGTGCCGTCATGCTCGATACCATGGACCTTGCGCGGGTCGGCGTAGACACCGCTGGCCCGGTCGGCGCATACCGCATCGTCTTCCCAGCTGGTTTCCCAGAGTTTGTAGCAAACCTGCAGGTATTCCTCGGCCAGGGCATAACGCTGGTCGTGGGTAAGCTGGTCGCGCTGGCCCAGGTTGCGGGCACCGCTGGCCAGGTAAGAGGTGACGATGTTCCAGCCAGCACGGCCTTGGGTCAGGTGGTCGAGCGTGCTCATGCGCCGGGCGAACGGGAAGGGGTGCTCGAACGACACCGAGGCGGTCACGCCGAAGCCCAGGTGCTGTGTGGCGGCCGCCATGGCGGGCACCAGCTGCAGCGGGTCGTTGACCGGCACTTGGGCGGCGCTGCTCAGGGCCGCGTCGGGGCTGGCGCCGTACACGTCGTACACCCCCAGTACATCGGCGATGAACAGGCCGTCGATGCAGCCGCGTTCCAGTGTTTTGGCAAGCGCCACCCAGTAGTGGATGTCGGTGTAGCGGGTGGCTTGGTCGCGTGGGTGGCGCCAAAGGCCGGGCGACAGGTGGCCGACGGTGTTCATGGCAAAGGCGTTGAGGCGAATCTGCTTGGTCATGGTGCGGGCCTCAGTTCCAGTCGTGTCGCGCCGGCTTGATGCCGTTCAAGGCCCAATTGCCGACCAGGTGGTACTTCCAGCGCACCGGGTCATGCAGGGTGTGCACGCGGGCGTTGCGCCAATGCCGGTCGAAGTTGTGCTGCACCAGCGACGAGCGTGTGCCGCCCAGCTCGAACAGGCGGTTGCTGGCTTCGATGGCCACCTCGGTGGTCAGCACCTTGGCCTTGGCCACTGCCAGCGATGCGGCGGCGACGTTGTCCTCGTCGGGTGCCGGCTTGGCGGCGTCCAGTACCCAGCCGGCACGCTCGAGCAAGGCCTCGGCGGCCTCCTGGCGAATCTCCAGCGAACCGATCTGGATGATGGTCAGCGGGTCATCGCTGGCGCGCTCCACCTTGGCGTCGATCCAGGGGCGCGCGTGGTCGCGCACAAAGGCAATGGTGTCGTCCAGCGCGGCGCGGCCAATGCCGGCATCGATCGCCGCAGTGGTCAGCTGGGCGAACGGCCCGGCCAGGGTCGGTTGTTCATAGGAGCGGTAGCTGGGGAACAGGTTGAAGGCCGGCACGCGCAGGCCATCGAGCAGCACGGTGCCGCTGGAGGTGGTGCGCTGGCCCATGCTGCTCCAGTCGTCGACGATCACCAGCCCGGGGGTGCCGCGCTGGACGAACGCCAGGTGTGCCCGGTCCTGGTCATCCAGTGCGAGCACGCCGATCCAGTGGGCGTACAGTGAACCGGTGCAGTAGCCTTTGCGGCCGTCGATACGGTAGCCATCTGCTTCGGCGACCAGCCGGGTGCTGATGTGCTGCACGGTCTTGCCGCCGGTTTCCGAGAGCGCGTTGGCGAAGCGATTGCCCGCAAGGGCCAGGCCGAAGAAGAAACGCTTTTGCTCGGCGCTGCCCTGCAGGCGGATATCTTCAAGCAGGCAATAATGGTTTTGCGGGATCTGGCCGAGCGAAGGGTCGGCGGCAGAGACAATGGCGATGACCCGCGCCAAGGTGGCGAACGACACTTCGGCGCCGCCGTATTCGCGTGGGACGGTGATGCCCCACAGCCCGCTGTTGGAGTAGGCATCGACGACGTCCGCGGGCACTTCACGGCGGCGGTCACGTTCCGCAGCGCCTTCGCGCAGCAGGGCGGCAACCTGGTGGGCAACGCGGACCGCTTCGGCATCGTCCGCGATGACGTGGGCGTGAGGGGGGCGAATGTCGTAGACAGCAGAGAGGGTTTCAGTCGGCATGGTGACCTCGGAGACTGGAGAGTTGAATCCATGTCTGCAGGGCTCATGCCAGAAATAAACACCTTTGAAATCAGGCTTTTGGCGCGTTGGTCAGCGTGTTTCTGTTGCGCCGGATGATGAAGTGTTGAACCGCTGTGGCGCCAGCAACAGTTGCCGCTACAACACCCTGGCGATAGAACGCATCAATACACCCAGACCTCCACCCGGCGGTTACGCAAACGCCCCTGTTCCAGGTCGTTGCCCGCCACCGGCAGCTCATCCCCCATGCCGGCCACCTCCAGCACTTCCACACCACCGCGCGCCAGCTCACGGCGCACTGCCTGGGCCCGCAGGCGCGAGAGCAGGGCGGCGCGGCCCGGTGTTTCCTTGGGGTCGCCAAAGCCCACCAGTACGGCCTTGCTCTGCAGTTTGCCCGCCTGGCGCAGGTAGTCGGCCACGCGCTGTACGTCGCGCAGCGCTTTGTTGTCGAGGCTGGCGCTGCCTTCCTGAAAGCGGAAATTGACGCTCAGGCGCTGCGCTTGCTGTGCGAGGTTGCGATAGCGTGGGGGCATGTCGGCCTGCGCGGGCACTGGCAGCGGCTTGATCTGCTGCGAAACGAACCCCTGCTCGGCGACGATGGCCTGGCCGGCCGGGCTTTGCGCGAATTCGGCCAGGGCCTTGGCCTGGGGTTTGGCGTTGGCGGGCAGGTAGAAGTACAGCCGACGCGACAGCGGGTAGTCCTCGCTGGCCACCCGCGTGCGCTCCGGCAGCATGGCCGGTGCATCGCCTTCGGCAATCGCCAGTACCTTGGCCCCGTGCACCGCTGCCAGGCTGCTGAAACCAATGCCTTGGCGATCAGCACCGACCTGCTCGGCCAACGCATCGCTGGACTCGAAGCGCTGAGCCCGGGCAGCCAGGTCGGCCTGGTGCGGTTCCAGCACTAGCGCCTTGAAGGTTTCGAAGGTGCCGGAGCGGTCATCGCGGGCATACAGGTGGATTGCGCCACCCGCCACGCCCAATTGTTCCCACTGCTGGACCTGCCCGGAAAAGACCTGCGCCAGTTGCTCGGTGGTCAACTGCGGCAGGGGGTTGTCGGGGTGAACGATCACCGCCACACCATCCAGGCCGATGACCTGTTCGGCACTGGCCGCGCGCATGTCGCCCAGTACCTTGAGCTGGCGTACCTCGCCGTCGGTGATGGGGCGGGATGCGGCCGCCAGGTCGGCTTCGCCGCGGCCAAGGGCGCTAAAGCCAGTGCTCGAACCATGCGCGGCAATGTCGATACGCAGTGGCTTGCCTTGGGCATCCAGGGCTGTGATCACGGTCTCGTTGGCCACTGCGCCTGGCCGCTGCTCGATGGCCGTCGCCTGCTGCGCCCACAGCTGCCCCTGCACCAACGCCGGCAACAGGGCCGCGCCGATGGTGTTGGAGCCTTGCACGCGCAGGTGCGCAGACTCAGCCGCGGCCGTCAGGGGGAGCAGGGGAAGCAGCAAGAGCAGCAGGCGGAGCATGCCGGGCAACCTTTGGCATAGAGTTGCCCGGCAGATTACGACCGTAGCGTGACCGAAATATGACGGTCAGGCGGCGCCCAATGCGTTGACGATCGCCTGGCCGACCGCCTGCGTCGAGTGGCTACCACCCATGTCGGGGGTGGTTTCACCGTTGGCGATGACGGCCTCGATGGCCCGCAGGATGTCATCATGCGCCGCCTGGTAGCGGCTGTCGGGCGCCTCCTTGCCAAGGAACTCGAGCATCATCGCGCCGGACCAGATCATGCCGATCGGGTTGGCGATGTGCTTGCCGGCGATGTCCGGTGCCGAGCCGTGCACCGGCTCGAACAGCGAGGGGAACTTGCGCGTGGGGTTGAGGTTGGCCGAGGGCGCAATGCCGATGGTGCCGGTGCACGCCGGCCCCAGGTCGGACAGGATGTCACCGAACAGGTTCGACGCCACCACCACGTCGAAGCGCTCCGGCTGCAGCACGAAGCGTGCGCAGAGGATGTCGATGTGCTGCTTGTCCCAGCTGATTTCCGGGTAGTGCCGGGCCACGGCGGCCGTGCGTTCATCCCAGTAGGGCATGCTTACGGCCATGCCGTTGGACTTGGTGGCCGAGGTCACATGCTTGCGCGGGCGGCTTTGCGCCAGTTCGAAGGCGTACTCGAGAATGCGGTCGACACCGCGGCGGGTGAACACCGACTCCTGCAGAACGATTTCGTTGTCGGTGCCTTCGAACATACGCCCGCCCAGGGATGAGTATTCACCCTCGGTGTTTTCCCGCACCACGACGAAGTCGATGTCGCCCGGCTGTTTGCCTGCCAAAGGGCAAGGTACGCCCGGGAACAGCCGCACCGGGCGGATGTTCACGTACTGGTCGAAGTCACGGCGGAACTTCAACAACGAGCCCCACAGGGAGATATGGTCGGGCACCTTGTCCGGCCAGCCAACGGCGCCGAAGTACAGCGCGTCGAAGCCCTTGAGCTGCTCGAACCAGTCGTCCGGCATCATCTTGCCGTGGGCCAGGTAGTAGTCGCAGCTGGCCCATTCGAAAAATTCGAATGTGAGGTCCAGGCCGTGCTTGCGCGCAGCGGCTTCGAGCACGCGGATGCCTTCGGGGAGTACTTCGTTGCCGATGCCGTCACCGGGGATGGCGGCGATTTTGAATGGCTTGGTCATGGGCGCACCTGACGTCTGGGGGGCTGAGGTGGTCCATGCTATAAGAGGCGTATTCAGAGATAATCATCCACTTCATGGATTCTTAGTGCACGCACCGTGAATAATCTGCCAAACCTCGATGACCTCGATATCTTCCTTCAGGTGGCCCGTCGCGCCAGCTTTTCGGCGGTGGCCGAAGCGCGCGGCATGTCGGCCGCATATGTCAGCAAGCGTATTCGCCAGCTCGAAGCGGACCTGGGCGTACGCCTGCTGCACCGCACCACCCGGCGGGTGACGGTGAGCGAGGAGGGCGAGCGCGTCTACCAATGGGCGCAGCAGATGTTCGAAGCGCTGCAACGCATGGGCGATGACCTGGATGCCGGCCAGCGCGAGCCCGCCGGGCAGTTGCGCATCGCCAGCAGCCTCGGCCTGGGCCGGCGCATGGTGGCGCCGGCGTTGTCGGCATTGGCGGCGCGTTATCCACGGCTGGATATTCGCCTGGATGTGCATGATCGCCTGGTGGACCTGGTCAGCGAGGGTATCGACCTGGATATCCGCGTGGGCGATACCATCGCGCCTAACCTGATCGCCAAGCGCCTGGCGCGTAACCGGCGAGTGTTGTGCGCATCGCCCGACTACCTGGCCCGGCGCGGCACGCCGAAGACCCTGGCCGACCTGGCTGGCCATGACTGCCTGGTGATCAAGGAACGTGATCACCCCTTTGGCCTATGGCATCTGCAAGGGCCGGACGGCGAGGAGAGCGTGCGGGTGACAGGGGCGTTGTCGAGCAACCACGGTGAGGTGGTACACCAGTGGTGCCTGGACGGGCGCGGGATCGTGCTGAGGTCGTGGTGGGATGTGCACGACAGCTTGAGCAATGGCCAACTGGTTCGGGTGCTGGAAGGCTACCAGCAAGCGGCGGACATCTGGGCGGTGTACACCGCACCGCTGGCAGGCTCGGCCAAGGTGCGGGTGGCGGTGGAGTTTTTTCGGCAGTATTTCGCCGACCGGTATCGGTTGCCGGAGGGCTGATCGGTGCTTGGCACCGGCTTCGCCGGTGATCGCCGGCAAGCCGGCGCCTACAGGTTCGGCGTTGACGCAAAAAAGCATGTGGTGCGCCTAGGTGTGCGGCACCTGCTTGGCCACCGCGCCGCCGGCATATTGCGGCTTCAGGTGCCCTTGCTCATCCAGCAGGTAGGCATCCATCACCTCACGCACCACAGGCCCCGCCACCCGGCCACCGGCCTCGCCGTTCTCGATCATCACTGCTACCACCACACTAGGGTGGTCGGCCGGGGCGAAGCCGACGAACAGGGCGTTGTCGCGGTGGCGCTCCAGCGTCTTGTTGCGGTTGTAGCGCTCGCCCTGCTTGATCGCCACCACCTGCGCCGTGCCGCTCTTGCCGGCAATGCGGTACTGGGCGCCGGCGGCGGAGGCACGGGCGATGCCGCGCGGGTCGTGCATGACCATCTGCATGCCCTGGCTGACCTGGTCCCAGGCGCGCCGGTCGTGCAGCACGATGTCCGGCATCGGGTTAGGGTCCACCGGGGTTTCACCACCGACGGTCATGGCCAGGTGCGGGCGGTGCCACACACCTTTGCTGGCCAGCAGGCTGGTGGCCTGGGCCAGCTGCAGCGGGGTGACCTGCATGTAGCCCTGGCCGATGCCGAGGATCAGCGTCTCGCCGGGGAACCACGCCTGGCGCCGGGTGGCGCGCTTCCACTGGGCCGACGGCATCAGCCCGGCGGCCTCTTCGTTCATGTCCAGCGAGACCTTCTGGCCGAGGCCGAATTCGGCCATGTAATCGTGCAGGCGGTCGATGCCCAGCTTGTGCGCCAGGTCGTAGAAGTAGGTGTCGTTGGAACGCATGATGGCGGTGTACATGTCCACCCAGCCGTCGCCGCTGCGGTTCCAGTTACGGTACTTGTGGTCGTAGTTGGGCAGCTCGTAGTAACCGGGGTCGAACACCCGGTTGCCGGGGGTGATCACACCGCTGTCGAGGCCGGCGATGGCCACCTCCGGCTTGACTGTCGAGCCCGGCGCGTACAACCCGCGCAGCACGCGGTTGAACAGCGGCCGGTCGATCGAATCGCGCAGGGCGGCGTACTGCTTGAAGCTGATGCCCTTGACGAACAGGTTGGGGTCGAAGCTGGGGTTGCTGACCATCGCCAGCACGTCACCGTTGGCAGGGTCGAGCACCACCACCGAGCCCCGGCGATCGCCCAGGGCCTTTTCGGCGGCCACTTGCAGGTGGCTGTCGATGCTGAGGATGATGTCCTTGCCAGGGATCGGGGCCTGGTGGTTGAGCACGCGCATCACCCGGCCCTGGGCGTTGGTCTCGACTTCTTCATAGCCCACGTGCCCATGCAGCTGGGCTTCGTAGAAATGTTCGATGCCCGTCTTGCCGATCGATTGGGTGCCGCGGTATTCGGTGCTGTCGAGGGTCTTGGCTTCTTTTTCGTTGATGCGCCCGACGTAGCCGACCGAATGGGCGAAATGCTCGGCCAAGGGGTATTCGCGGATGAACTGCGGCTCCACCTCAAGGCCAGGCAGGCGGAACTGGTTGACCGCCACCAGGGCGATCTGCTCCTCGGTCAGGCCGACCATCAGGGTGACCGGCTCGAACGGTTTGCGGCCGCGGCGCAGGTCCTTGTCGAACTGCTTGCGGTCGTCGTCGCCCAGGCTCAGCACTTGTGCCAGGGTATCGAGCACCTTGGCCGAGTCGCCGGCGCGCTCGCGGGTCATGGTCAGGTCGAAGCTGGGCTTGTTGTCGGCCAGCACCACGCCGTTGCGGTCATAGATCAGCCCGCGCTCGGGGGCGATGGGCAGCACGTGCACGCGGTTGTTTTCCGACACCGCGGACTGCTGGTCGTGTTGCAGTACCTGCAACACGTAAAGCCGGCCGACCAGGACGGCGACCAGGCTGAAGACCAGGGCAGCGCAGGCCAGGAGCCGGCGGTTGACCAGGTTCTTTTCCTTTTCGTGGTCCTTGAGGGGGATCGGTTGGGGCATGGGCAGTGGTGTGTCGGCTGAACGCGAAACCTGTGGGAGCCGGCTTGCCGGCGAATACGCCAGGCCAGCCAACATGGATGTAGACGAGTGCTACGCACTCGAATCGCCGGCAAGCCGGCTCCCACAAGGATGCGGGGCGGCGATGCTACGCGGGCTGGCGCCCACCCTCAAGGCAAGCGCCGCTGCCACAGCACCGGCGCTCGGCCCTTCACCCCGCCAACAGGGCGCTCACAGCCAATATGAAGATTTGTTCATGCACCTTCAGAAGCGCCAACGGGCATTGGCCACCAGGTTGCGCGGCTCGCCATAGGAGCCTGAGCTGAAAGTGCCCAGGCCGTCGTAGTACTTCTTGTCGAACAGGTTGTTCAGGTTCAGCCCGATGCTCAGGTGCTCATCGACGGCGTAGGTGGCCAGCAAACCGACTACCCCGTAATCACGCTGATGCGCCTTGGTGCCGAAGTTTTCGTTGGCCGCGTAGATGTCGCTTTGCCACGTCATGTTGCCGCCCACGGTCAGCTTGTTCCAGTCGCCCGGCAGGCGGTAGGTGGTGGCCAGCTTGAACAGGTTCATCGGTTGGTTGGTCTCGACGCGGTTGCCGTCCTTGTCGTGGGATTCGCGGTAGGTGTAGCCGCCGAACACGTTCCAGCCCGGCAGCAGTTCGCCGGAGATTTCGGTTTCGATGCCGCGCGTGGTGGTGCCGGCGATGGCCCGGTAGATTTCCTGCGGGCCGCTGTCGTCGACCAGCTGCGGGGTATTCTTCTGCTTGACCTCGAACACCGCTGCACTGGCATTCAGCGCCCCGTCATAGAACTCGCCCTTGATGCCGATCTCGTAGTTGTCGCCTTCCAGCGGGTCGAGCGAGGTATTGCTGGCGGTCTTGTAGTAGGTCTGCGGCAGGAAGATCTGGGTCCAGCTGGCGTACACCGAATAGGTGTCGTTGAGGTCCAGCACCACGCCGGCATACGGGGTGACCACGCCGGATTTTTTCGTACGGTCGCGGGCGGTGGTTTCGCCGGTCAGGTCATCGCTGCTGTCGTCCTTCTGGTTCCACCAGCTGACTCGGCTGCCGAGGATGATCGACAGCGCGTCTGAGGGCTTGAGCCGCACGGCGCCATATACCCCGGACTGGCTCAGGCGTGACAGGCTTTCTTCGGTCTTGGCCAGGTGCGGCTTGCCGTGGGGGTCGCCATCCCATTCATAGATGTTGCCTACGGCCGGAAAGCCCCGTTCATAGGTCGGGTAGTTGAGATGGGTGTAGGCCACGTTGCTGCCCACCACCAATTCGTGTTCGCGGCCACCCAGCTGGAAGGGGCCGGTGGCATACAGGTCGAAGTTGTCCTGGGTCTGGTAGCTGTCCAGGCGGTTGACGTACATCGATACACCGGCGCCAGTGGCCGGGTCGGGTGTGCCGGCGCTGGCCGAGCCGGTCACGCCATGGCGGTAGGCGTACTGATGGCTGTAGGAGGCCTTCAGGCTCCAGTCGTTGGCCAGCTTCTGTTCCAACAGGCTGGTGAAGTTGTACTGGCTGTTGTTCAGGTAGCTCCAGCGCGCGGCAGGGTTGAACGAGCGGGAGAAGTTCGTGCTGCTGCCATCATTGTTGAACAACGGGATATGCCCGAAGCTGACCCCGTCGGCGTTGTTGTTCTGGTAGTCCAGGCTAAGGCGCAGCAGGGTGCTTTCGCTCAGGTCGATGTCCAGGGCCCCGTACATCACGCGTTTGTCGGTCTTGTACCAGTCGACGAACGAATTGGCGGTTTCATACACCCCCACCAGGCGCCCACGGATATTGCCTGCTTCGGTGAGAGGCCCGGAAACATCGGCCTCGGTGCGGTACTTGTCCCACGAGCCGACTTCCCCCGAGACCATGCCCTGGGCCTCTGCAGTGGGCCGTTTGCGCACCAGGTTGAGGGTGGCCGACGGCGTGCCTGCGCCGCTGAGCAGGCCAGTGGCACCGCGCACCACCTCGACCCGGTCGTAGATCGCCATGTCGGCCAGGGTGCTGGTGAACTGCTGTGACTCGTTGGCGATCTGCGCGGGGATGCCGTCGTACTGGAAGTTCTGGATCTGGAAACCACGGGCGTAGAAGGTGTAGCGCTCGCTGTCGCGGTGGTTGCTGGACAGCCCCGGGGTGAACTTGACCACGTCGTCGATCGAGGCCAGGTGATGATCGTTCATGACCTGCCGGGTAACCACGCTGACCGATTGCGGTGTTTCGCGCAGCGACAGGCCCATCTTGGTTGCCGTGCGGGTTTGGCCGGTGGTGTAGGCGCCGGTGTTCTCGGTGGTTTCGCCCAGCCCGCTGCCGACCACGCTGGTTGCACCCAGCTGCACGGCGTTGCTGGTGTCTGCCGGGTACAGCACGTAGGCACCTTGCTGCGCGGCGGCAGCGGTCAGGCCGGTGCCGGCCAGCAGCGTGGCAAAGCCCTGTTCGACGCTGTAGGTGCCCTTCAGGCCAGCGCTTTGCTTGCCGGCGGTGAGCGCGGCATCGAACGACAGCACCACGCCGGCCTCATTGGCGAAACGCCCGAGCACACTGCTCAAGGCGCCGCCGCTGATGGCGTAGGTTTTTTGTTCGCTGGCGGCATGGGCAAGGGCTGCGCCGGGCAGCAGGGGTTCGAGCAGGGTAAGCGAAGCCCCCAGCAGGGCGAATTTCAGGGCGTGGCGGGGTGTGCGGGGCATGCGGGCTCCTGGGCTTGGCAGCGAGGTTATCGGTGTTATTGCCAAGGAGGCGGATGAGGTTGGGGAAATCGACAATGCGCGGTGCATTATTTTTCAGGCACTGCCGGCGCGGGCCTCCAGGCGTGTCCAGAACCGCGTATGCCGCACCCGTTGCACCGGCAACGAGCGGGTAATCGCAGCCAGCGTCAGGTCGATATCCGTCAGCGAGTAGGCCCCCGAAACCCGCAGATGCCCGACTTCTTCCGAGCACCCCAGATATCCGCTGCGGTAGCGTTGCAGCTCTTCGAGCAACCGGTCCAGCCGCCAGTCATCGACCACCAGCCGGCCATCGGTCCATGCCGCATCCGTCGCTGCCAGGCTGGCGTTCTGCAGTACCCGTTGGCTGTCGAAAACCAGGCTGTGGCCACTGTCGACGACCTGTTCGGCCGCCAGGCTGTCGCGTGGGCGAATGGCGACCGCGTGCTCGAACACGCTGACGCGCGTCTGCTGCGCTTGCTGGCGCACACTGAAACGGGTGCCCAACGCGCGGATCCGGCCCTCGGCACTGCTGACCATGAACGGGCGCGGGTCGTGGCCGGTCTCGATGAAGATCTCGCCGGCATGCAGCCTCAGCAGGCGGGTATCGCTGCTGAATACGATGTCCACTGCACTGGCGGTGTTGACGATCAGGCGGCTGCCGTCGCTCAGCGTCAGCCTGCGCTGCTCGCCGACCGCCGTGCGCACATCGGCAAGCCACACCGGCGCGTCGCGATAACCCCGCCAGCCCAGTGCCCCGAGCCCCGCCCCCAGCAGCAACCCCTTGAGCAGCAGGCGGCGCTGGCGCGATGGGGCCTGTTGCTCGGCACGTTCGAGCACACCGTAACCCAGCGCCCCTTGCGCCTGGCTCATCCGTGCCTGCAGCATCGCCACCTGTTGCCAGGCCCATTGGTGCTGCGGGTCGGCGTTGTGCCAGGCTTGCCATTGTTGCTGCAGGCGGGGGTCTTCAGGGGTTTCGCCCAGCCTTGCAAACCACTGCGCTGCGGCGCTCAGCGCCTGGCGCTGAGGGCTCACTGGCCGTGTTCCAGGGCGAACAGCAGGCAGTGCTCGGTGGCGCGGGCGATGTACTTGGTGACCGAGCTGACCGACACGTCCATCTGCGCGGCGATTTCCTTGTAGCCGAGGCCGTTCAGCTGCGACAGCAGAAAGGCTTTTTTCACCTTGCGCCCCAGGCCGTCGAGCATGGCATCCAGCGCCTGCAGGGTTTCCACCAGAATCAAACGCTCCTCGCTGCTGATCGCGTACTGCGCTGGCTGCTCGGCCAGCAGTTGCAGGTAAGCCTGCTCCAGCGCACGCCGTCGGAAGCTGTCGACCATCACGCGCCTGGCCATGGTCACCAGAAAGTGCCTGGGCTCTCTCAGCTCGCTGATCAGAGGCTGCTTGCGGTCGGCCAGCAGCACGCGCAGGAAAGTGTCTTGGGCCAGGTCGGCGGCCTGCTGCGAGCACTGCAGGCGGCTGCGCAGCCAGTTCACCAGCCAGCCGTGGTGGTCGCCGTACAGGCCGGCAAGGCTGGGGGCTTGGGAGGGGGAGTGGGGCATGCTGGGATAGAATGCTGATGAGAATGAGTCGCAATTTACTTTATTTGCGGCTGCCCATCAATTGTGTTGCCAGATTTGCGGCTGCTTTGCAGCCCATCGCCGGCAAGCCAGCTCCTACAAGGCCCGCGTTAATCCTGTAGTAGCTGGCTTGCCGGCGATGAGGTCACTTGCCCGAGGCCAGCAAGTTGTCCTGGGTCTGCTTCTCCACCGTATTCTGGATCTCCCGCGCCAGGGTCTTCACATCATGCTGCTGGATTTCCTTGGGCATGACCTGGAACCCGATCGAGTTGTACAACCGGCCCCAGGCCGCCTGGGCATCGGAGTAGGCGGCTTCGCGCTGGTAGCGGGACAGCAGCAGGCGGCCTTCGGCGCGGATCAGCTCCAGTTCGCTGCCCAGCGCCGCGCTGCGCGACGACTGCGCGTAGTTGAGCAGGCTCTGGTCGACGCGCAGGCTTTCGTCGGCAAACTCCACCTCCTGGCGCGCCAGCTGGTAGCGCAGCAGGCCGACGCGTACTTGGGTGAGGATCGCCATCGATAGCGCAGTGCGGCGCATGTCGTCGGTCTTTTCCTGGCTCTTTTCTGCGGCGGCGATGTCCGGGTACTGCAGCAGGCGCAGCAGGTTCATCGAGACATTGATGCCGGTCTGGTTCCAGTCGCTGTTGTACAGGTACTTGTTGGAGTCGTACTCGTAGCCGAAGTTGAAACTCACGTTCGGCCACAGCTGGGCCTTGGCGATTTTAAGGTCGTTCATGCTCACGCGTTTGCGGTACCACTCTTCCATGATTTCCGGGCGGCGCTCCAGCGACAGCCGCTCCAGCTGTTCGACGTTGCTTTTGAGCAGCGGCAGGGGTGGTTCGCTGGTATCGGCCAGCACCATGCGGGTATTGGGCGGCAGCGACATCAGTGCGGCCAGCTCGGCGCGGGCGAATTCCAGGTCCTGGCGGCGCACGGTGAGCATGTACACCGAATCGAGCAGGGCGCGCTGGTAGGCGAGGATGTCCTGGCGCGGCAGCAGGCCTTTGCCTTCGGCTTCACGGGCCGAGGTCAGGGCGCGGTGGGTGCGCATCAGCAGGCCGTCCACTTCGGGCAGCAGGCGTTGGGCGCCGAGGGCGCGCCAGTAGGCGTTGCGCACGTCCTGCAGGACGTTCTGCGCGACTTTTTCACGGCGCTCTTCGGCCATCAGGATCTGGTCGTTCTTCTGCTGCGTGCGGAAGTAGGCGACCCCAAAGTCCAGCAGGCTCCACGAAAGCCCCAGGCTGTACAGCGTGCGGTAGCGCTCCTCGGAGGTAGAAGGGCGCAAGCTGACCTGGCGGTCCTCGATGCCGATCGAGGTGCCGCCGGAGTCGTTGTTGCGCCCGGCATAGCCGGCAGACGCCACCAGGCGCGGTAGCATCTCGTGGCTGGAGACATCGCGCAGGTCAGACGCCAGCGCGCTTTCCAGCAGCTTCAAGCGGTAGTCAAGGTTGTACTTCAGCGCCCGCGCCGAGGCTTCGTATAAGGTAATCGGCCCGCTGACCGGCTCCTGTTCCTTGTACATGCGCGCCTGGTCTTCGATTACCCGCTGACGCATTTCGTCTTCGCTGAAGGGCTTGGGCTCGAAGGCGGAGCAGGCGCTGAGCAGGACGCTGACGGCCGTGAAAGTGCTGAGGGTTTTAAAGGTCGATACTGACATAGGCAGTCCTTGGTCCATCCGTGAATGCATCGGCTTCATTGGGCGTTACTGCCGCGGCGCTGGGCAGCCTCACGCAACTGCGCACGGAAGCCGTGCGCGGGCTGTGGCGGTTTTTCCGGTTGCGCCACCATGTCGGTGTGCACCGGCGCCCACAGCGAAGGGTCCGGCAGCAGGCCATCGGCGGTCAGGCTGATGACGCCGTGGCGGCCGTCGATCCAGTTATTGTCTTGCGCGCTGGCGCTTCGGCTTTCGGCTACTGCGCGGGCGACGAACTGGCCTGGGACCAGGCCAAGTTGGTTGCCGAGCGACTGGCTTTCGATCTCGGGCGTGGCAAACAGGCGCACATCGCTGCCATCGGCGCCCCAGGCAGACAGGGTCAGGGTATCGTTGACCCGCTCGACCACCGGTGCGACGAAGATCGCCGGGGTGACGCCCGGCAGCGGCAGGTTGCCCAGGCCGGGCTGGCCGTCGCGGTCGACATGAGGCCCCGGTGGAATGTACGGCGTGGAGATATCCAGGGTGATGATCAACTGGGCCTGGTCGGTGGCACCTGTGAGGTCGCTGATGGTGTAGGTGAAGTAGTCCTTGAGCACCTGGCCGAGGCCTGCAGCCGCCAGCACGTCGGGGTTGCTCAGGTCGATGGTGTAGGTGTAGCTGCCGTCGGCGTTGAGCACCAGGGTGCCGTACTGGCCGGCGATGGGCTGGCCGATGATGCCAACGGTGCCGCTGCCGGCTTCCTGGCCGCTGCGGATGCCGGTCACGGTCAGCCCGTCGCCAGCGTCCACATCGCTGTCGTTGGGCAGCACGTTGCCGCTGGTGTGCGGTGCCGGCACCTGGTCGCTGGCGGTATTGCTGTCGTCGCGGGCCACGGGGTTGTCATCGGCGCCCAGGATGGTCACGGTCAAGCGTGCATCTGCGGTGACGCCTGCGGTATCGCGCATGCGGTAGGTGAACACCTCGCGCAGCGATTCGCCAGCGCTGCGCATGGCCTGAACGGTGGGGTTGGTGTTGTCGACGACATACTGGTAGCTGCCGTCGGCATTGATCCGCAACGTGCCGTACAGGCCTTGCAGCACCTGGCCGACAACAGCGGTCCGGCCATTTTCGCCGGTGTACTGCACCACCGTCTTGGTCTCGCCGTACTGCACACCGTCGATATCAGTGTCGTTGTCCAGCACGTTGCCGCGCGGGTCGACGCCGGCAGTGCCGTTGTTCACGCCGCCGGCCTCCACGGCGGTGGCGGTGTCGTCATTGGCCACGGGGTGATCGTTGCGGCCGTCGATGGTGATGGTCAGCAGGCCATTGGCGGTGCCGCCCCAGAAGTCGGCCAGCAGGTAGGTGAAGTTGTCTACCAGGGTCTGGCCGCTGGCGCGCAGTTGCTGGACGGCCAGCAGGCTGTTGTCCAGCACATAGTTCCAGGTGCCGTCGCCGTTGAGGGTGAGATCGCCGTACTGGCCGCGCAAGGTCTGCCCGACCAGGCTGGCGTTACCCGGCAGCGGGCCGTCGCCGTTCCAGAACGCCAGCACTTCGAGCGTTTCCGGGAACAGGATGTTGACCATGTCCGGGTCGCTGTCGTTGTCCATCACGTTACCGCTGGGGTTGCTGCCCGGGATGTTGTTGTTGACGCCGCCCGCCTCGACGGCCAGGCCCTGGTCGGGGCCGGCAATTGGCGGCTGGTTTTCACCGCGGATGAAGATGGTCAGGGTGGCGGTGTCGCTCAGCCCGCCGCCGTCGGTGACCTGGTAGGTGTAGTTCTGGATGACGAAGCCCAGCGGGCCAAGGGCAATGATGTCCGGGTCATTGGAGTTGACCACGAAGCGGTAGCTGCCGTCGGCGTTGAGGGTCAGGGTGCCGTATTGGGTGGTGACGGTGCTGCTGCCGGTGAGCGGGTCGAGGGTCGGGTTGCTGCTTTCTGCGCCCACGCCAACGGCGGTGACTGTCTTGGTGTCGCTGGCATCGACGTCGGTGTCGTTGTTCAGCACATTGCCGGTGGGGTTGCGCCCAAAGTTGCCGTCGTCGTCCTCGGCCACCGCATAGGCGAAATCGTCGTGCGCCACCGGGGTGTCGTAGCGGCCTTCAATGGTGATGGTGATCTGCGCCTGGGCGCTGGCACCGGCGGTGTCGTGCATACGGTAGCTGAAGGTTTCCCGCAGCTGCTGGCCGGCCTTGAGCGCTTGCACGGCAGCCAGGCTGTCGTTGACGGTGTAGACGTAGTTGCCGTTGGCATCGATGCTCAGCGTGCCGTAGGTACCCGCCACCCGGGTAGGGCCGGCATTGACCTGAATGAACGTGCCACCGGCGGCGAGGGTGCCCAGGTAGATGCCATCGACAGTCTTGCTGTCACCGGCATCGACGTCGGTGTCGTTGCTCAGCGCGTTGCCGCTGCCTGGCTGCCCAGGTGTGCCGTTGTTGCTCCCGCCGGCCTCGATGGCGATCGCGGTGTCATTGGCTGCGATGGGCGTGTCGTTGCGGCCATGGATAACCACGGTGAAGGTCGCGGTGATGACCTTGCCGTGGCCATCGCTGACGCTGTACTGGAACACCTCGGTGAGGCGGTCGGCGTCGGTGCGCAGGGCTTGCACCGCGCTGTTGCTGTTGTCCACCACGTAGCGGTAGTTGCCCTGGGCATCCAGTACCAGGCTGCCATAGTTGCCGGCCAGCGCACGGCCAGGCGTGCCGTTTATACCGTTGGGGCTGACCACGCCGCTGACGGTCAGGTTGTCGCCGTCCGGGTCGCTGTACGCGCCGCGGATGCTGCCGGTTGGGTTCAGGCCTGGCTGGTTGTTGTTCAGCCCGCCGGCCTCGATGGCGTCGACCCTGACCGGGTTGACCACGGGTGGGTCATTGACGCCGGTCACCGTGATCACCAGTTGTGCCTGGTCGGTCAGGCCGCCACTGTCGTGGATCCGGTAGGTGAAGATCACATCCAGGCTTTGCCCGGCCGTCAGTGCGCGGATGGCAGGGTCGGCGCTGTTGACGTCAAAGCTGTAGCTGCCGTCCTGGTTGAGCGTCAGCCTGCCGAAGTTGCCAGTGATCACGCGGTTGTCGGCCAGGCGGGCAACGGTACCCGTGATGGCGGCGGGGGCGCCGTTGGCCACCGGCGATAGGGTGCCACCGGCGCTTTCCAGGCCGCTGCGCACACCGTCGACCTTGAGTTGGGTGGCAGGGGGCTGGTCGTCATTGTCGACGTCGGTGTCGGCACCCACGCCGCCATTGCCGGTGATCACGTTGCCGCTGGCATTGACCGGCGCCGGGCTGCCATCGCTGGCGCCCGCGCTGGCGGTGCCGTGGTCATCCACAGCCACCGGCGCATCGTTGGCACCCTGGATGGTGATCACCAGCACGGTCAGGGATTTGAGCCCGCCGGCGTCGATCATCTGGTAGGTGAACTGCTCGACCAGCGTGTCGCCGGGCGACAGCGCCTGCACGGCGGCACTGCTGTTGTCGACAACAAAGCGGTAGCTGCCGTCGGTATTGATGGTCAGGGTACCGAAGTTGGCCAACAGGGTGGTCGGCTGGCCGTTGGTAAGCGGAATGATCCGGCCGCCACCCGGGCCGTCGTAGCGCACCGTGTTGACCTGCTTGGTTTCGCCCAGGGCCACGGAGTCCACATCGGTATCGTTGGTCAGCACGTTGCCGGTCGCATCCTGGCCCGGCGTGCCATTGTTGGTGCCGCCAGCCTCGACCGCCGTCGCTGTATCGCCATTGGCCACGGGCGTATCGTTGGCGCCATGGATGTTGATCTGCAGCACCGAGCTGCTGGTCAGCCCGCCGGTGTCGACGATGTCGTAGCCGAAGAAATCACTGATGAAGTTACCTGCGGTACGCAGCGCCTGAACGTCCGGGTTGGCGTTGTTGACGACGTACTGGAAACCACCGCCGGGGATGATGAAGAGGGTGCCGTAGCGCCCTTGCAAGGCAGTGACGCCTGTGGCTGCAACCGCCACGCCAGCAGGGTTGGTATTGCTGGCAATGCGGGTGACGGTGAGCCGGTCGTTGTTGGTCGCGATATCCACGTCGGTGTCATTGGCCAACACGTTGCCGGTCGGGTTCACGCCCGGGTCGCCGTTGTTGAAGCCGCCTGCTTCCACGGCAATGGCCTGGTCGGCATTGGCGACTGGGGCATCGTTGACCGGGTCGATGACGATATTCATCACGTCGGTGTCGGTCAGCGCATCGGCAGGGTTCTGCCCGGGGATGCCGTCGCCATTGACCGGCGCGTCGCCAAAATTGCCTTGGTCATTGGTGACCATTGTCAGGGTTTCTGTGTTGCGGAAGGTGTTGAAGTCCTGATCGCCCTTGTAATACAGCTGGCTCAACAGCACGTTCAGTTCGTTCAGCGTGCCGGTGAGCACCAGGCTGCGACCGGCGCCAGCGGGCGGCGTGGCCGTGGCCCCAGGCGGGGTGGCGGTCTGCCAGAGCACGCCGTGCACCACCGTCAGGGTAATGGTCATGACGCCGTTGGCGTTGCCGGCATTGGCGTCAACGTCGCTGATGGCCAGGCCACCGATGTGCAGCACCGTGTCTTCCCGACCGTGCTGGTCCGCTACGGTGTTGACCGGTGCCTCGTTGACATGCACGTAGCCGGCGTCCGCTGTGCCGGTAGCGCCTTCGCCGAGATTCAGGTTGACCTTGCCCAGGCCTGCGGCCGTGGTGCCGGTGTCGGTATCGATACGCACGTGGAAGTTGTTGTTGGCGCCGGCCTGGTGGTCTTGAGCCACCGCAATCAGGTAGCTGCCCGAGGGCAACAGGGCGAACGTGTACTGGCCGCCGTTGGCGGTGACGGTGTTGAAGGTACGGTCGTCGGCGGTGCCGAACTGGCCATCGTCACCGGCCCAGGTGAGGGTGACGCCGATGCCGTTCAGGCCAGGGCCGTCGGGGGTCACACTGGCCGTGGCGGATCGGGTGTCGTCCCACAACGTGCCCTGGATCACGCCCATGCCGGCGCCGTCGCTGAGGATGTAGTTGTTCAGGCCGGTGGCGCCGTCCTGGCCGGTACGTTCGCCGCCGCTGTTGCCGCTGGCGGCAGGCAGCGAGCCTCCCCAGCCGTTGGTATCGAAGTCGGTGGGCAGGCTGCTCCAGGTCAGCACGGCGGAACTGGCAGCATTGTCGGCGATGGTCTGGTTGGGCAGGGTGACGGTGTAGATCACCTGGATCGTGTCGTTGGGCGCAAGGCGGGCGAAGTCCACGGCAATGGCCGAACCATCGGTGAACGTCACGCCGCTGGGCAGGTTGCCAAGGTCCAGCGCCACGCCATTGAGCAGGATGCTCTGCACCTGGTAGTTGCTGCCATTGGGGAACTGGTCGGCCAGGTGGGTGTTGAAGGCGGGCACGCCACCGTCCTGGGTGAAGCTCACCGACACCGTGGCAGTGGTGGTGCCGGTGCCTGGGCTCACGTCGATGACCGACTTGTCCATGCCGGTGAAGTTGGGTTCCACCACGCGCTCGAACACGGTGTCGCTCTTGCCGCGGTCGACGCCGCCGTTCTCGCCGACGTGCTCGAACACGGTCATGCCCAACTGCGTGTTGGCCTGGTTGCCGGCCACGTTGCTGACCCGCACGTTGAACTCGAGGATCACGCCTTCGATGTCGGTGTCGGTATCCTCGACATTGGTCACGTTGCCGAGGTTGAAGGTGATGGTCTGGCTGCCATTGGCGTTGGTGGTGATCTGCAGCCGGCCGTTGTTGCCATCGAAAATGCCGGTGGGGGCGGTGCCGCCCAGGTCGGTGTGGATCGGCAACGCCACCTCGCTGTTCTGGTTGCCGGTCATGTACAGCGAGCTGCCGCCCGTGACCAGGTTGGTGGCGTCGGTGGTCAGGCCACCCAGCTGGCTCGACACCATGGCAATCAGGATGTTGTTGAGGTCGGCGGGGATGAACTCCAGGCCTGCGGCCAGTTCGATGCGTATCTGGTAGTTGGGGTTGTCGCCGGTGGGTACCAGCACCGCCACGCGGTAACGCACGATTTCACCGACCACCACGGTTTCCAGCAGGCCGCTGGTGTCGGTGGTACCGCTGCTATTGGTGGCAGGCGGGGTGTCGGTGACGCCGCCCACGCGGGACACCTGGATGCCATTGGTGACAGGGATCAGCAGGGCGCTCAGCACCCGGTAATCATTGAGCACGCCAGCATTGAGCAAACCGTCGTCGCCGCTGCGCTCGCCATTGACGGTGTCGGTGCTGTTGCCGGTGCCATTCAGGCTGCTCCAGCGTACTTCCACATTGTTGGGTATCGCCGCTTCGCCTGCGGCTGTGGCATTGACCAGGCCGGTCAGGGTGATGACGATGCTGCCACCATTGGCGATGTCGATGTTGGCGCCGTTGGCGGTCACCAGCTGGCCGTTGAGGATGACGAAATCGACGCCGCTGTTGTTGGTGGCGCCGCCGTTGTACTGGATGGTGCCGCTGATCGCCAGGCCATCGATCTCGGTCGGCAGCACGTCGAGCAGGCTGATGTCGAACGCGTCGGTGCCCGAATTGTTGGCCACGGTGATGGTGAAGGTAACCCTGTCGCCCTGGTCGAAGCCGCCGAACGACGGCGTCGAGGTGATCTTCTGGGTAACGCTCAGGGTAGGCTCGACGATGGTTGCACTGGGCTGTTGGGCGCTGTTGACGCTGCGGTCCACCGGGGCAGTGCCGTTGGGGGTGTCACCGTCGGGGTCGCTGTACACCAGCTGCGCGCCGTTGTTCAGCGTCGTGCCTTGCTGGTTGCCGGGGACGTTGCTGGCCACCAGCACCAGGCGGATGACGAAGCTGTTGTTGCCGACGACGTTGTCGGCCGTGGCGCCGGCGCTGCCGAACACCAGCCTCAGGTCGGCACCGTCGCTGCCGTCCAGGGTCACCGGGTTGACGGTGAGCACACCATTGAAGTCGGCCGCCAAGGCGCCGCTGCCTGCCGTGGTGGTGATGATCTGATAGCCCAGGTTGCCATTGAACCGTGGGTCCAGGCGCAGGCCCGGGGGGATCAGGTCATTGATGCGCAGGCTGCCCGTCGAACCCTCGGGCAGGGTGACGACGATGTCGTAGGTGATGCTTTCGCCCACCACCAGGTTGCTGCCGGTGGTGTGCGTGGCGCTGGAGTCATCCTCGGTGAGGCTGCCGTCCTTGTAGGTCTTGCTGATGGTCGGCGCTGCCACCTGCTGGCTGGCGACCTCGGTGAGGTCGGTCGGGGTGAAGTCCTGGCCGCCGTTCACGCTGGCGTAGTTGGTCAAAGCTGCAGTGCTCTGCAGCGTGCTGGAGGCGAGGATGGCATTGTTCACGGTAACGTCGTAGGTGATCACCACCAGGTTGGCGCCCGACAGGTCGCTGGCAGTGCCGGCGCGGCCGGCCAGCAGGGTGGCCTGGCCGTTGGCATCGAGGAAGGTGATGGCGTTGCCGCTGACGCTGTAGTCGGTGCCGCGCACCAGCAAGGTGCCGTCACCGCGGTAGATCTGCAGGTTGGCCGCGCTCAGGCTGCCACCGACGAACGACAGGCCGGCGGGCAGGGTGATGCTGGTGCTGACGTCATAGGCACCGCCGCCGCCGGTGTTCTTCAGGGCCGTGGCCAGGCGCAGGGTATCGGCGCCATCGATGCCGCTGATGTTGCCGTCCACCGCCGCCAGGCTGGTCACGCTGCCGCTGAACGGCACCCCACTGGTGCCGGGCGCGGTCCAGTTGCCGGTGGTGCCGGTGACCGTGCCATGCGTGCTGGACACCACGCCGTGCTTGATGTCCAGCACAGGCTCTGCAACCGACTCGATCACCGCCACATCCGATGAGGTGAGCACGGTTTTGTCGACCGTGGTGGTCTGGCTCGACTGTGCCAGCACGTCGAGTTCACGCTGGTCGGCGAACGGCTGATCGCCCACCACCATGGTGAAGCGCACCTGCACGGTACCGCCGTTGAGGCCGCCGGACACAAAGTTACCGAAGTTGAAGATGATCGAGTTGCCGGGGCCGGTGGTGACGCTGTCGGGGGTATCCAGAATGGTGTTGCCGCTGCCGAACGTCCACTGGCCGACGCCGTTGCCGACGGTCCAGTTGATGCCGCTGGCGTTGAGCAGGGGCAAGGGCAGGTAGGCGGTGAGTTTGAAGTTTTCGTAGTCGGCCACCAGCAGGTCGTAGCTGATGGTGAAGGTCACTACATCGCCCGGGCGCAGCTCGCCGTTGCTCGGCGGGTTGCCGCCATTGACCTGGGTGAGCTCGATATCGACGGTGGATGTTTCGATGGTGCTGGTGGTGCTGGAGCCGTCGGTTTGCACGCCGCCGATGTTGAGCGTGTCGCGCAGCACGGTGGCATCCACCGTGGCGTTGTTGCCGACGCTGTCGCCCTCGTTGAGCTGGTCGTGGGGCGGGTGGTCGGTGGTGTAGGTGGTGTCGATCAGGGCGTTGTAGACGATGCTCAGGCGCGTGGCGCCTTCCAGCACATCGTCGTCGTAGAGGTCGCCGAACAGCGCTGCCACACCGGGGCCGGCTACGGCCCGGCGGATGGACTCGGCAATGTCGAACACCAGCGTGGTGCTGCCGTCGGCATTGACCGCCTGGGTGTAGACCAGGGCAATGGCCTGCGAGGCGCCGTGCTGGAAAATGACCAGTACCGGTGGGTTGCTCGGGTCGAAGGTCTGGCCATCGCTGAGCAGGTCGGTCAGGGTGAACTGGCCTTGCTCGAGGATGTTCTCGCCAAAGGCGAAGAAGTCGGAAATCGCCACATCCATGGTGTAGCGCAGGGTGTCGCCGGGCGTGAGGCCTGGTTTACCGACATCGTTCAGCAGGTTGACCTGCTTGAGCAGGGTGATCGACTTGGCAACGAAGGTGATGCCTTGGCCGTTACCGGTCTCGCTGAACGGGTAGCCATCCGGGTCGGTGGGGCGGTCGCGCGGGTCGAGCGGGTTCCAGTCACCGTTCACACTGGCGGTGCCGAAGTTGATCGTCACCGGGTTGCCGGTGGCCGGGTCGATCACCGGCCGGCCGTTGGCGTCGATTTCCGGCACATAGAAGCTGACCTGGGTTGCGCTGGCGCCGGTCAGGGTGTCGTAGTGGATCTCGTAGCTGGCCACGAATGCGTTGGGGTTGGCGAGCGCTGCGGCGATCTGCGCGGGGTCGGTAAGCACGCTGCCGTCATGCAGGGTGACCGAGGTCAGCGTACCGCCGGCGCCTGGGGTGATGGCACTGACATGCACCTGGTCGGGCACGGTCTGGGTCACGGTGACGTTGGTCAGGGTCTGGCCGGGGGCCGCCGTCACGGTGACGGTCTGGGTGCGGGTGAAGTTCGGCCCGGTCACCGTTTCGCCTTCGGGCATGTTCACCGTTTGCGTGACCTTGAGCAGGGTCGGGGTGACGATGAAGCTGTGCAGCGCGCTTTCTACCAGGCTTGGGTCCTGCACCGGGTTGTTCACCGAGTCGTTGCCGTACTCGAAGCCTGCGCGGGTATTGATGGTGAGGTTCGGTGCGCCGTCGGAGTAACTGGTGTCGGCCAAATTGCTCAGCTGCGCGGTAATCTGGATGCCGATACTCGGCTGGCCATTGGTGACGCTGGCATAAGGCAACTGCAGCACCACCATCTGGTCGCCGGGCTTCATGCCGACGCTGGCGGCATTGATCACCAGCGCCTTGCCGCTGGCGTCCTTGGCCAAGGGATGGGTGGCATTGCCGTTGGCATCGAAGGTGATCACGAAGCTGTTCACCGCCTGGCCCAGGTAGGTGGCGGAGACGAAGGTGGCGCCATCATTGCCGTCGCGCCCGGTGGCTGGCATGAACACATCGAGGAAGGGCGCGTAGCCTTCCTGGGTCGAGGGGTTGTTGAAGCTGACGGTGAAGGTGAACTGCTCGCCAAGCTGCACCTGGGCACCACCGCTGCTCAGGCTGGCAGTGGGGCTGGCGTCGGCCAGCAGGCCCTGGAAGTTGTCCAGGGTGGTGGCGGCCAGGGCGATGGTCTTGTCGATATCGCCGTGGGTGACTTCAAGGCGCCAGTCGCCACCGGCTAGTTGGCTGCCAGTGGCATTGCTCGAGGCGCCGACATCGGCGCCAGTCCAGCGCGCCAGTTCATTGACCAGGGCCTGGCCGGCGCTGCCGGCACCGACGTCGCAACCGTACAGCTGGATATCCGCACCGCTGTTCAGTTCGCCGCGCCAGGCGCTCAGGCGGTCGCCCAGTTGCTCGACGGTCTGGCGCGTGAACACCTGGTTGCCGAGGGTGAACTGGCCGGACGCGCCGTGAGAGAACACCTGAATGGAGTCGACCTTGCCCAGCTGCGCCAAGGCGTTGCTGATGGCGGCGATGGCATCCTGGCCGGGGTCCACCACCAGCGCGGTGGTGCCGGCTGGCAGGCTGGCGGCCAACTGCTCGCGGTTTTCCACTCGGGCATCGATGACCACCAGGTTGCGCGGCGCGGGCGCCGCAGCGGTGGTCTGCGCCTCACTGGCGGTGGGCGCCGGGTGGCTGGTGTCCTTGGCCTCTGCGGTGCCGGCGTCACTGTGGTGCTGTTGATCGACAGCCGCCGCGCCGGCGCCATCGAAGAGGATGCGTTGCTCAAGGGCAACAGTCTGCGACCGAGGGCGCAAAACGGTCGCGAAGCCGGCTCTGCTGTTGATGTCCATTTCCATACCTGCCTAGAAGTTACGACGCCAAATTTGAAGCTAAATCAATCGTAGTCAGATTTAATTCGCGTGGCTGGCGAGCTGCCGAGAGGTGCTGTTCAGAACCCGCTTTCGCGCAGGCCAACCCCTAAAAGCCATTTGCCCAGCTCACCCAGGATGCTGCGCCTTTCACCTTCAATCTTCAGTTTGCCGCGGGTTTCGCGCACGCTGGCCAGTGGCTGGTCCAGGGCAATCAACACCTGGAACAGCGCGTTGGCGGGCACCAACGACTGGCCGCTGGTCGGCACTGGGCCGCCGAAATGCGAGGACAGCATGCGGTGTGCCAACTGCCCGGCGCGGGTGCTGCCAATGGCCAGCACTTTGCCCTGCAGGGCGGTGGCCTGGCCTTCGGGGTAAAACTTCACAACGTTGCCCACGGCCAGGTGGTGCACCTGGTCCTGGGCGACGTAGGCATCGACCTGCCAGTGACGCGGGTCTATGAGGATGCCCAGCGGTTCCTGGCGGTTGACCCACTGGCCAGGGCGCCAGTCCGGGTCCAGGTCCAGCCAGGTGCCGGCGAATGGCGCCTGCAGGTTGAGGCGGGCGATCTCGATGCGCGCGGCGCGGGCTTCTTCGTTCTGTACGTTCAGGCGTTGCTGGGTGGCAGCGTCCTCGGCCAGCCCGGCAGGGTCGGCCAGAAGCCCCGACAAACGCGCCTGATAGCTGCGGGCGCTGGCCTGGCTGCTACGCATGCGCGAGTCCAGGTCCGGCTCATCGAGCACCGCCAGCACCTCGCCAGCCTTGACTTCACCCGCCGGGTGCAGGTTTTTCAGCCGCGCCGGGTAGGGCGTGTACACGCGCAACTGGTGTTCGGCACGGGCCACGCCGACGGCATCGACCTGGCTGTGCCAGGGCACCGCCAGGGCCAGCACGGCAAACCCCGCGAAAACGTAGAACAGCCGCTTGCGCTGCCCCGGGATGCGTGCGCGCTGTTGCCACCAGTGGCTCAGCTCACGTTTCACCGGCAACGCGATAAACCACGCCAACTCGACCATGAACAGCACGATCCCCAACAGTTTGAAGAAGAACAGGTACACCGCCACGGCAATGCCGAGAAACAGCACCAGGCGGTACAACCAGGTGGCAAAGGCGAAGGCCACCAGCAGGCGCCGTTGCCCCACCGGGAACGGCTCGGGCCATGGGTCGTCCAGCCCCAGCAGGCTGCGCCGCAGGGCCGCCCGTGCCAGCGCCGAAGCGCGCTCGTGCAGGTTGGGGAAGTCGAGCAGGTCGCTGAGGATGAAGTAGCCGTCAAAGCGCATGAACGGGCTGGCGTTGAGTGCCAGCGACAACACCCAGCTGGTGGTCGCCAGGTACAGCAGGGCGTTGCGCAGGGCGCCGTCGTCGCACAGGGCCCAGCCGAGCGTGGCCAAGCCGGCCAGGGACAATTCGGTGACGATGCCTGCCGAGGCAATCGCCAGGCGCTGGTGCGCGCGCTTGAGTTTCCAGCTTTCGCCGGTGTCGGTGTAGAGCATCGGCCACAGCACCAGAAACGCCACGCCCATATGCCCCACGCGCAGGCCCAGGCGCGTGGCGACCAGTGCATGGCCGAGTTCGTGCAGGGTTTTTGCGACCACCAGTGCCAGGGCGAAACTGAACAGGCCTTCTGTGGAGAACGACTCCACCACCGCATGGGTGAAGCTGTCCCACTGCTGCATCACCAGGATGATCCCCAGCAGCGTCAGGCCGGCCACCAGCACCCCGGTGAGTGGATGGAACAGCCAGCCCAGGGCCGCCGCCAGGCGCTGCAGGCCGGCTTGCGGGCGCAGTAACGGCACGCGGAAGAACAGGTAGTGGTGCAGCCACCAGCGCCAGCTCGACCACGTGCGTGCCTCGCTCGCGGCCTGCATTTTGGCCAGTTGCTCGGCGCCTGGGCGTAGCAGGTGGTGCTGTTCGAGAAACGCACGCAGCGCCAGCACCTGCTCGACATCCGGCTTGAGCGCGCTGTCGCGTGACACCTGCTCGCTGATCTGGCGAGGTGACTGGCCCCAGCGCAGCAGGCATTCGAACTCCAGCCAGCCGATACGGTAGAAGCGGTTGACCACCGTGTCGTGGATCATCCACGCCGGTTCCCCCTCGCGGCTGTCGGCGGCCTCGCACAGGCGCAGGTCCTCGCGCAGGGGCGGCAGAGGCAACTCGGACAAGTCGAGCATTACCAGCCACTCCAGGCGCGCACGGTGGCCAGCGGCCGGCGCAGCAGGTAATAGCCGAGCATCACCCGGCCACCGTACAGTTTGGCGGTGCCATGCAGGCCCAGGCGGGCATGTTCGGACTGCTCGTCGATGCTGGCCAGCAGGCGGTAGGCGACCACGCCGTCGTCGCTGGGCTTGGCCTGGTAGCTGGTTTCGAGGATTTTCCCCTTCAGCGGGCTGAGCGGGTAGGCGGTGAGGAACAGCGTGACCTCGGCGCCTGGCTCCAGGGCGATGGCATCGGCCACTGCCAGCTGGATCTGCATGGCCGGTTGCCCAGGGTCGGCCACGTGCATGATGCGTTCCCCGGTCGAAACCGGTTTGCCCAGCCAGTCGTTGGGGTCGCTGAACACCGCCACGCCGGCGCGCGGTGCCAGCACCTGGGTACGCCGCAGTTGCGCCTGCACCGCGGCCAGCTCGGCGCGGCGTTGCTGGGCACGGCCCTGCAGCAAGGTCAGCTCGTTCTTGCTTTGCGGGTTGTCGAACGCCCGCTGGTTGGCAGCGAGCAACTCGGCATCGGCCACCGCGACTTCCTTGCCGAGCACGTCGGCGCGGCTGCGCAGGCTGGTTTCATCAAGGGTGAACAACGGCGTGCCGGCTTCCACCGGCTGGTTGGGGCGCACCAGCACCTGGGCGATTACACCATCAATAGGCGAACTGACGATCTGGGCCTGGCGCGAAACGATTTGCGCCGGTGCCAGCGCCGTTTGCCGCACCGGCACCAGCAATAGCCCGGCCAGCACCAGCAGGGTAATCAGCACCTGGCGCCGGCTGGGGCGCCAACGGCTGATGCGCCGGCGGCGGGTCAGTGCATTCCAGCAGTAGGCCCAGGTGCGGGTCAGGCCTTCCAGCTGCTGGTGCAGCACCGCAGGCGGGGCTTCTTCCAGCAGCAACACCAATACCCCGAGGCGTTGGCCGGCAGGGGCATGCAGCGGTATGCACCACAGGCCTGTCGGCCACCACTCGGCCCAGCCTTCGGCGATGTCTTCGGGGGGCGCGGCATCGGCCTGGGTCAACCAGGCGGGCTGCGCGTCGACCAGCCGTTCGGCCAGCCAGCGGCTGGCACGCCGCAGCCAGACCAGGTAGGGCGAATCCTCGCTGGGCCGCGCCAGGCCCGACACGCACAACAGTTCGAGGCCGGTGTTGCCTTGTTCGAACACCAGCGCCTGGTGGAAGGGCAGCAGCGGGTAGAGGTCGTTGGCCATGCTGAATGCCAGTGCATTCAGCGTTTCGGCGGCCATGGCCTTGTCGCGCAGGGCATCCAGTTGCAGCAACAGCTGCGGGTGCGGGAGTGGCCTATTCACGGTCATGGTCGAACCGCGCTGTGCCGCTCATGCCGGCTATCAGTTCGGGGTAACGCTGATCGAAGCGCGCTTCAAGTTCCACCGTCTGCGCCACGGCATCGACCCTGGAGTTGATCACGCTGACCTTGGCCGGGTAGGTCTTGCCCGTTTCGTGCACATTCACCTGCAGCGGTTGGCCGGGGCTCAGGTTTTTCAACTGGCTCGAAGGCACATTGAGCCGTACCTTCAGCGCGCCATCACTCACCAGGTCGAACAGCGGCGTACCGGCGCTGACGGTCTGGTAAGGCTTGACGTAAACCTTGGCTACATGGCCGGCGAAAGGGGCCAGCACCTGGCAATAGCTCATCTGCGCTTCACCCATGGCACGCGCGCCATCGGCCTTCTGTACTTCGGTATTGGCCACGGCCACTTCGATATCGCCTACGGCGTCGAGCTTGCGCAGTTGCTTCTTGGCCTCCAGGTTCTGCCGGGCCATGGCCAATTCTGCCACCGCCACCTTGCCGCGGGCCTGCGCCTCGTTGCAGTTGAAGCGGGCCAGGGTGGCGCCTTTGGCCACGTGTTCACCGAAGCTGGTCTTGAGCTCGCCGAGGGTGCCGCTCATCTGGCTGGACAGGGTCGTTTCCAGCTCGGCCGCCAGCAGTACGCGGATCAGCTGTGGGTCTTCAGCGGCCGCCTCTTGCTCGGCGTGTGCAGCGACGCAGGCCAAGGCCAGCAGCAACGGCAGGTAACGGGGTGCAAAAACGGGCGACAGCATTCTCGACTCCTTGCTGAGAGACATCCTTGATCGCAACGCAAACGTTTTAACGCTTTGAGACTAGAAAGGATTTTGCTATTTGCCTACTCGCCAACCGTGCATTTTCGCCTGCCTTGATGTGCATCAATGCCCGACCAGTTCCTGCAGCAGCCTTTGCTTGTAATCGTTCAGCAAGGTGAAGGGGGTAGCTAGCGCATGGCAGGCTTTGGGAAAGCGGAAGATGGTGGGCTGTCGCAAGAGCTGTGTCAGGGTGCGGAGGGCTGATTTTATTGGGGGGCAAGGCATGAGGTTCTGCTGTGGCAGCAGTTGGTCAGCAATGCCAGACGCCGAGCGAGGGTTGAACACCCCCTCGCTCTGCGTTATTGGCTATTGAGAACTTACGGTGTCGTATTTGAAACGGAATACACTGCCATTCATATAACCGCCTGTTTGAGTACGTTTCAGTTCAGAAGGGATGCCGCGTGTGCTGTCAAAGTTAGCCACGCCGAAAGCTCCCCAATAGCGACCTTTTAAACAAAGGGTTCGACTCTTGTTGCTGTTGAAGAAGCACCACTGAGAATGAGCTGTACCTTCAGTATCATCGCTGAAGATGCGGGCTGAGCGCGCCTTGCCTCCTGTATCGGTGGCGCAGCCTGGCTGCTCAGCTACCACGTACTCCTTGTAATTGAGTCCGAAGCTGCACAGCGGCTTTTTAAAGTCGGCTTCTGCAAAGAGCAATACAGCATTGCGCCCATACAGCGCATCCACGACAGCGCCGTTTAATACGCCACCTTTCTGCGTGCGGCGGAACTCAGGCGGTACGGTTTGCGACTGATCAATATTACTCACCTCGAAATCCCGCTTGGCATTCGTGTTTCCGGCGTAACAGACGTGTCGCGCGCCAGCTCCGTCGTACAAACAGATTTTTGCACCGGCTTCATAGCCATTTACCCGGAAGGAGCGCACGGGTTGATTGGCGCATTCGCTTGCGACGTTGGCGGCATTGCCATGAGGTATAACGATGAGGCAGCTGCGACCTTGGAAGTTGGCCTGTTCATACACAGTAAGGGCGAGGCCTCTGAAGGGTGGGTAGAAGTTTTCTACGGTTTCTCTACGGTCGTTCAGCGCTCGAGAAACATCCTCGTGTGCAGCAGTACCCAAGGGTTGCCCTTGGTAAGTTAGGCGCGGGTTGGAGTAAAATGGTTTTTTGGGGCACGCGGGGCTGCATTCATAAGCCATTTGCGTACGAAACCTCAATGTCCCGGTCTCAGGTCTGTATCGATAACCATAGTTGTAACCTGTGCTGCTGCCAGTCCACTGATGGTACATTCCAAAGTTGTGACCGATTTCGTGAGCCAGCGAACTGATACAGTTGATCGCCGAAAAACCATATTTCTTCGCGGGGCCTGGTTTGCCAGCTCCACAATACTCACCGTTCTTCACCAGCATTGAAACAAGATCGGCGTGAAGTTCATCTCGCTTTCGCGTGACCTCCGGCATATAGTATGTAACTGCGTTGAGGAGATCTGCAAAGCTTTTACCTGTTTCATCATAGTCGGCATTGACAAAACCTGCCAGCTCATAATTGATGTCGACTTGGCTATTTTTTGTGATCTCATTTACATCTTGAAGTCCAAGTATTAAGGCGGCTTCAAAGTTTGGGTTTTTGGCGCGGGCCTGCGTTGTAGTGACAAATAGCATTCTGATAGTGCTGTGCGTTTTTGTTGGTTTTGAGGCTGCTTTGAGGGCGTTTTGTTGGTCGGGTTGTGCCTCCAGGACTGGTTCTGCCTCGGGCGGAAGTTTTGATTCGTCCAGTTTTATCAAGGCATGTTTTTTGTTTCCGATATTAACCAGTTGATAGTGCTCCCCCGCTACCGTCAAGTTACCAATTAGCTGATCGCCGTGACGAATAATTGAGAGGTAGTAGTCAGGGTCGAAACCTATTTCAGTCGGTGATGGACGTTCACGTTTCCATTCGGAGGGTTTATAACCTACCCAGCCATCATATCCTTCCGCTAGGGTAGTGAAGTTGCGCAGATCGAATTGAGCAGTATTGCCATTTGGCAACCTCACGGTCAGTGCTTGCGTAGTGTTGGAAATGGCCTCTGGTGTAGCGTTGACCATCGTGATTTCTGTATTGACCGGGTCTGCCAACAAGGTGGCCAGATACCCCGTAGCGTTTTTCTGCAGCGTATTGCGGTCTGGCGTGGGTTCAAGCGTGAAGAGTTGAGTGGCAGCTGTTGCAGTGCCGTGCTCCGGTGGTGTTGATGACGAGCAGGCCGCGAGTAACGCGCACCCTGCGATGAGTAGTCCTGCTCTGTAGACGATTGTTTTCACATTTCCGCTCCTGTTGAAATTCATCGTCTACAGCAAATCATTTAAGGCGTTGGCTCGTTAACTGGCAGAACTATGAGGTTGGGGTGTGAAAAGAGTGAGCAACTGACAAGTAATAACCTGGAATGAGCATTGTCCTAGGTCCGGTTGGCTAGCGATTCATCGTGGCCCTCCAGCAACGCAAAAGCGATCGACGTGTACTAGGGTGAAGCAGTGCTCCGCGCACTGCGCTGTTCGATCGCTCCCAAGGCCTGGCCCTCACAGGCTCCATCGAGCGGTAATAGGGCTACCTGGAGGATCCGATGGTACCTATTCCTGTCAAACGGGACTTCAACCGTGCGCTGCTGGACGTCTTCATTCGTGCCGGGCTGGTCGCCGCGCTGGTGGTCACCTGCTACGAAGTCTTTCGCCCGTTCCTTGGCCTGATGCTATGGGCTGTCATCCTGGCGATCACCTTCTATCCCTTGCACGGCCGCTTGCGCCAGCGGCTCGGGCTCAAGGCCGGGCATGCCGCCAGCCTGATCGTGGTGGTCACCCTGCTGATCCTCATGGTGCCCATCTACCTGCTGGCGGTGTCCATCGGGGAGTCGGTGGGCGCGGGTTTCGAGCTTTTTGACAGTGGCGCGTGGCACATTCCGCCGGCCAACCCCGAGGTGCAGACCTGGCCGTTGATCGGGCCGCAGTTGTTTGCCCTGTGGCAACAGGCCGCGACCGATGCCACCGGCTTGGTGCAAGGGGTGGCGCCACACCTTAAGGGCGTTGGCATGGTCGTGCTGGGCAAGCTGGCCGGGGTGGGCACGGGCTTTTTGCTGTTCGTGGGTGCGCTGATCCTGTCGGGCATCGTCATGGCCTACGGCGACAACGGCGAACGCAGCGCCGTGCGCATCGGCACGCGCATTTCCGGCCCGCAGCGTGGCCCGCAGATCGCCGCACTGTGCACCGCGACCATCCGTGCGGTGGCGCAGGGCGTGGTGGGCATAGCCTTTGTGCAGATGGTGCTGGTGGGTGTGGGTTTCGTGGTCATGGGCATCCCCGGCGCGGGGCTTTTGGCCATCGTGGTGCTGCTGCTGGGCATCATGCAGCTGCCGGTGCTGCTGATTACCTTGCCGGTGGTGTGCTTCGTGTTCTTCACCGAAGGCGCCAGCGTTGCCAGCGTGGTCTTCGCCATTTACAGCGTGCTGGCGGGCATGGCTGACAACGTGCTCAAACCGTTGTTGCTGGGGCGTGGGGTGAACGTGCCGATGCCGGTGGTGCTGATCGGTGCCCTGGGCGGCATGGTCGCGGGCGGCTTCATCGGCCTGTTCATCGGGCCGGTGATCCTGGCGGTTGGTTACATGCTGTTCTGGCAGTGGGTCGATGACGGGCCTGGCACCGGCCCCGTGGTACCTGTCGAGCCGGGTCGAAAATAGAAATCGGCCCGCAACAGGGCCGACACAGCGGAACGTGGAGCTAGCGAATGGGGCGTTGGGCACAGGCCGTGCGGCGGGTGCATTTTATGACCTGCTTGAGTGTTTTACCGCTGTTGCTGGGTAGCGCCACCCTCAGCGCTGCCGCCTTGCCATCGCAGGCCACGGACCGCGAAGGCTATGCCGATGCCGGCAGTTGCCAGGTGTGTCATACCGAGCAGGCCAAGCAGTGGCAGCACTCCGATCATGCCTGGGCGCTGCGCGATGCCAACGCTGCCAACGTACTGGGCAACTTTGATGACGTGCGCTACGACCAGGACGGCGTCAAGGCCCGCTTTTACCGCAAGGGAAATGGCTTTTTCGTCAACATCGACGGCGAAGACGGCAAACCTGCCGACTTTCAGGTGCTCTACACCTTTGGCTTCGAGCCGTTGCAGCAGTACCTGGTGGCGCTGTCACGTGGCCGCTTGCAGGCCTTGACCCTCGCCTGGGACAGCCGGCCAGCGGAGCAGGGCGGGCAACGCTGGTTCTCCTTGTACCCCGGCCAACGTTTCGCCCCCGATGACCCGCTGCACTGGACGGGCCGTTACCAGAACTGGAACGGCATGTGCGCCGATTGTCATTCGACCCGGCTGGTAAAACACTACGACGATGCCAAGGACAGTTTTGCCAGCACCTGGCAGGAGAAGACCGTGAATTGCCAGAGCTGCCACGGCCCTGGCCAAGCCCATGTCGACTGGGCTGGCAAGCACCCCGCAACTTCGCCCGCGCAGGGTTTGGCCGTTGATTTCAAAGCGCTGGGCAGCCAGGGGCAGGTGGAGCAATGCGCCTATTGCCATAGCCGTCGGCAAAGCCTGGGCACCGGCCAGTTGCCTGGCCACCCGCAGTTGGACCAGAGCCTGCCGGCTACCCTGCGCACGGGTCTTTACCATGACGATGGGCAGATTGACGGCGAGGTCTACGAATACGGGTCGTTCGCCCAAAGCAAGATGTTCGCCGCAGGTGTTGGCTGCACCGATTGCCACAACCCGCACACCACCAAGCTGCGCATCGAAGGCAACGGGCTGTGCCTGCAATGCCACAACACCCAGCCCAATACCGCGCGCTTCGCCGGCCTGCAGGCCAAGGCCTACGACAGCCCAGAGCACCATCACCATGTGGCCGGCTCGCCGGGTGCGCAGTGCGCCAACTGCCACATGCCGAGCAAGAACTACATGGTGATCGACCCCCGCCGTGACCACAGCCTGCGCATTCCGCGGCCAGATCTGGCCGCTAAGGGCGAAGGGCCGGATGCCTGTACCGCCTGCCACCAGGGCCGCAAACCCGAGTGGGCCGCCAATGCCATCCAGGGCTGGTTTGGTACGCCCAAGCGCCCGGTCCATTACGGTCAGAGCTTCCATGCCGTGCGCGAAAACTCTGGCACTACCTTGAGCCGCCTGGGTTACCTGCTGGCGGACAAGCGCAACCCCGCCATCGTCCGCGCAACGGCCGCCGACCAGTTGGCGGACCTGGGGCCTGCTGCCGCCAGCAACCTGACGTGGGCGCTGCAGGACAAGGACCCGCTGGTGCGCGCCTACGCGGTGGCCGGGTTCACCAGCCTGCCGGCCGAACAGCGGCTCAAACCGTTGTTGCCGTTGCTCGAAGACCCTACCTTGGCCGTGCGCGACGAAGCCGTGCGAGCACTGGCCGACGTACCCGCAACGCAACTGCCTGAAGCCCACCGCGCGTCGTTCAAAGCCTTGCTGGGCGAATATGAGCAGCGCCTGCGCAGTAACGCGGACCTGCCCGGCGGGCGCCTCAACCTGGCCGTGTTGATGCAGCGCCAGGGCCGCGACGACCAGGCCACCGAACAGTATCGCCAGGCCCTGCGCATGGACCCCTATTTCGTCCCGGCGCGGGTCAACCTGGTTACCCTGGCCAGCAGTGCCCAGCGCCTGGACGACGCCGAAACCCTGCTGCGCGAGGGCGTGGCACTGGACAAGATGCCGGCGGCCGACCGTGGCAACCTGGGCTACATGCTGGCCTTGCTGCTGGTCGAGCGTGGCAAGCCCGACGAGGCCCTTGGCTGGATGGAGCAAGCCGCGGTGGTGCTGCCGGGCAATTCGCGCATTCGCTACAACCAGGGCCTGTTGCTGTCGCGCATGAACCGCCGTGACGAAGCCCTGCAAGCCTTGCGCAGTGGCCTGCAGCAAGCACCGGATAACGCCGACCTGCTGTACTCGCTGATCTACCTGCATGCGCTGGCCGGCGAACGCGAGCAGGCCTATGGCTACGTCGAGAAGATGCGCCAGGTAGCCCCGGGTGACCCACGCCTGCAGGCTATCGAGCCGTACTGGCAAAAGGGACGGTGAGGGTAGAAGGGATTCTGAAGTCAGCTCAAGACCCTGTGGAAGCAACTGGCTGGCCCAATTTCTAAAAGTTAACGCAATTCCTGTGGGAGCGGGCTTGCCCGCGAACACGGGCGAAGCCCGTGCCATCCACCGCGGTGCCTGCTTCGCGGGCAAGCCCGCTCCCACAAAGGCACTGCTGATTCAAAACGGCAGGTGCAGCGCTCCTTCGCCGTGTTCTCTTCACGACACCCCATTGCAGCCCGGCCTGGCGCTACTAGATTTACCAGATTGCCAACCGCTGACAGGGACCGGCCAGTGAACACCCACGAACACGTCAAAGCGCTGGAAGCAACGGTCGCCGAGCAGGTACTGGGCCAGGCCGAGACCATTCGCCATGTGCTGCTGGGGCTGCTCGCCAACGGCCACGTGCTGCTGGAGAGCCTGCCAGGCCTGGCCAAGACGCGCACGGTCAAAGCCCTGGCCACCCACCTGGAAGCACAGATGCGGCGCATCCAGTTCACCCCGGACTTGTTGCCTTCCGACATCACCGGCGGCGAGATCCTGCAGCAGTCGGCCGAGGGCAACACGATCAGTTTTCAACCCGGGCCGTTGTTCGGCAACGTGATCCTGGCCGATGAAATCAACCGTGCGCCGGCCAAGGTCCAGGCGGCCTTGCTGGAGGCTATGGAAGAGCGCCAGATCACCGTGGCGGGGCAGAGTTACCCAATGCCCGGGCTGTTCATGGTGCTGGCCACCCAGAACCCGATCGAGCAGGAGGGGACTTACCCGTTGCCCGAGGCGCAGATGGACCGGTTTCTGATGAAGCTGCAACTCGGCTACCCTCATCCTGACGATGAAACCCAGGTATTGCGCCTGGTGCGTGCAGAAGACCAGGCCAGCCACGACGGCGCCGCGCAACCTGTACGCCTGGCCCAGCAAGTGATCTTCGATGCCCGCCGCGAGGTGGCACACCTGCATGTTGCCGAAGCGATCGACCGTTACCTCATCGACCTGATCAATGCCACCCGCCACCCAGGCGACTACGATGCCGACCTGGCACGCTGGATCAACATCGGTGCCAGCCCGCGCGGCGGCATCAGCCTCGACCGGGTGGCGAGGGCGCATGCCTGGCTCAACGGCCAAGCCTTCGTTTCGCCGGACAACGTGCGCGCGGTGGTGCACCCGGTGTTGCGCCACCGGCTGCAACTGTCTTACGACGCAATCAGCGATGGCGTGGCGGCGGACCAGGTCATCGACAGGCTGTTGGACAAGGTGGCCATTCCCGCCTGACGGACACGCTAATGCCCGCAAACACCGTTGCCCCGGACGGTTTCGTCTACGCCTCGCTGGCCGAGCTGGTGGGGCTGGAGGCGCGTGCACGGGGGCTGAGCTTCGTTGCCCGCCAGCCGCTGTCGAGCATCCTTTCCGGTAACCATGCCTCGCGCTTGCGTGGGCGTGGTCTGAGCTTCGACGAGCTGCGCCATTACACCCCCGGCGACGACCTGCGCCACCTCGACTGGCGCGCCTCCCTGCGTTACGGCAAACCGTTCGTGCGAACGTTTACCGAGGAGCGCGACCGCCCGACGCTGGTGCTGGTGGATCAACGCATGAGCATGTATTTCGGCTCGCAGCGCTATTTCAAATCGGTCACCGCGGCGCAGTTGGCGGCGGTATGTGCGTGGATGTCGTTTCACGCCGGTGATAGGGTCGGTGGCCTGGTTTTCGGCAATCAGCGTGTGGAGCCTGTGCGCCCGTTGCGCAGCCGTGCGCGGGTCGAGGCGCTGTGCAGTGCGGTGGTCAGGGCCAACCATGCGCTTTCGGCGTTCGCCAGCGAGGACGAAGATGCCCAGTTGGACAAGGTGCTGCGCACCTGCGCTGCCTCGGCCGGGCATGACCACCTGGTCTGCATCATCAGCGATTTCGCCGGCATAACTGCGCAAACCTTGCCGCTGCTACGCCAGTTGCGTCAGCACAACGATGTGATTGCCCTGCAGGTGTACGACCCCATTGCCCTGCAAGTGCCCGACAAGGGGCGGGTCAACGTGACCCAAGGTGCACAGCAGGTGGAGCTGGAAATCGGCAAACGGCGGGTCAATCGGCCGTTGGGTGATTTTCTTGCCGGGCGCTTGCGTGATGTAGAAGAACTCATGCGCCGCAGCCAGGTGCCGCTGCTGCTGATCAGCACCGGCGGCGACACCCTGGAGCAGCTACGTCGGGAGCTGGGCCGCCTGGCCCAGGCGCCTCGATGAGCACTGCCGTAACGCCGTCCATCGACCAGTTGCGCGAGCTGGCGCCCGGCACGCCGCCGTTCAGCTACTTGCCGCAGACCTGGGCATGGCTGGTGCTCGGGCTGGTGTTGCTGGCCGTCGCCCTGGTCTGGTTGGGCCTGCGTTGGCGGCGTTGGGCACGCGAGCGTTATCGCCGCGAAGCCTTGCAGCGCCTTGACCAACTGGCCAAGGCCGAGGCCGATCAGCGCTTGGCTGCCCTGCGCATGCTGCCCGAGTTACTGAAACGGGTGGCGTTGTCGATGCCGGATGCTCCGCCGGTGGCCAGCCTGGCCGGCGTGCAGTGGCAGGTGTTCCTTGAGCAGCGAGCCGGGCAGCGCTTGCCCGCTGACTTTGTACCCACCCTGCAAATGGTCGCATATGCCCCGGACGCACACTTGCTTGCGTTGGATGCGCAGCAGGTAGCTGCGTTGTTCAGCACCAGTCGACGCTGGATCGAGGGGCACCATGTGGCAGTTTGACTACCCATGGGTGTTGCTGCTCCTGCCTGTCGCCTGGCTGGCCTACCGCCTGTTGCGCCCCTACAGCGAGCACCGCAGTGCGCTGCGGGTACCGTTCTTCGCCGCGATGAGCCGCGCCACCGGGCAGCAGCCTGGGCAGTCGAGTACGGCGGGTGGGCGCTGGCAGTTGCTGATCAACCTGCTGGCCTGGGGGCTACTGGTTGCGGCCTGCGCTCGGCCGGTGCTGGTGGAGCGGCCGATTGAGCGCGAACGGCCGATCCGCGACATCATGTTGGCCATTGATATCTCCCAGTCCATGCAAGCCAAGGACTACACCAATGCCGAGGGCGAGCGGACTGATCGCCTCACGGCGGTGAAGTCGGTGGTGCGCGATTTCATCGACCGGCGCAAGGATGACCGCATCGGCCTTATCGTTTTCGGCACCGGCGCCTACCCGCAGGCGCCCCTTACCCTGGACCACGCCAGCCTGCGCCTGCTGCTGGACGAGGTCGGCATCGGCATGGCCGGGCCGAACACTGCCCTGGGTGATGCGATCGGGCTGACCATCAAGGTGCTGGCGCAGGCCCAGGAGCAGGAAAAAATCCTGATCCTGCTGACCGACGGCAACGACACCGGCAGCGCCATCACCCCCGAACATGCGGCTCGCCTCGCCCAGGCTCAGCGTATCGTGGTACATACCATCGGTATTGGTGACCCGGGGGCTACCGGCGATGACAAGGTCGACCTGGCAGCGCTGCAAGGCATCGCACGCACCACCGGTGGTCAGTTCTTCCGCGCCGACGACCGCCAGGCGCTGCAGCAGGTATACGCCACGCTCGATCGGCTGACCCCGCATCAAGTCAAGACCTTCAGCCACCAACCCAAGCGTGACCTGTTTGTCTGGCCGCTGGGCCTGGCGCTGGTGTTGTTACTGACTGCGCACCTGCTGGCCTTGGCGCAGGCCCGGCTGTTCGGCCATCGGCCATTGCCGGGGGAGCCGCAGGCATGACCTTCGACCCCGGTGCGTTTCATTTCCTGCGGCCGCTGTGGCTGCTGCTGATCGTGCCGGGCCTTGTGTTGCCTGTGCTGTGGCTGCGCCGACATGATCTGCGCCGGCAGCTTGATGGCATCATCGCGCCGCACCTGGTCGAGCACCTGATGATCGCACCCAGCGAAAAAAGGCGCCTGCGCCCCGTACATTTGCTGGGCGTCAGCCTGGTGCTCGGCGCCCTGGCCGCTGCCGGGCCCACCTGGGTGCAGGACACTGCGGATTTTCTCGATGATCGCGCCCCGCTGATCATCGCCGTGGACCTGTCCCCGTCGATGGATGCCGACGATGTGCCGCCCAGCCGGCTGGCCGCTGCCAGGCATACCCTGCACGACCTGGTGATGCGCCGGGGTGGCGCCCGCACGGCGCTCATCGCCTACGCCGGCAACGCCCACCTGGTGCTCCCGGCCACTGACGATCCGGCCTTGCTGGATACCTTCATCCAGGCGCTGGCCACCGACCTGATGAGCACCCCGGGCAAGGATGCATTGGGCGCAATCGACCTGGCCTTGAAGCTGCTGGCCGCCGAGCAGGCGCCCGGCACCCTGGTGTTGCTGACCGACGGCGGTGACGCCCGCCAGTTTGCGGCGATTGCCAAGCGCGTTGCTGGCTCGCCACTGCAGGTGCTGGTATTGGCGGTGGGTAGCCAATCGACCGGCCCGCTGCGCGATGCCAAAGGTTTGCCTCGGCTCGATAGCCAAGGCCGGCCGGCGCAGGGCGCTTTTGATGAGCAGGGCCTGAGGGGCCTTGCCAAGGCTGCCAGCGCGCCGCTCGGCAGCCTGTCGCTGAACGATGACGACCTGGACTGGATCGAACTGCATGCCCAGCGCCACTTCAAGGCGGCCCAAGGCGATGATGCGCAGGTGCACTGGAAGGATACCGGCTATTGGTTGTGCTGGCCGTTGCTGTTGGTCGTGCTGGCCACGGTACGTCGCGGGTGGCGGGTGAATTGGCTACCGGGCATCTTGCTGGCTTTGTTGCTGGGCGGTGCTGCCGAGCCTGCACGGGCAGGCGCGTTGGCGGATGCGTTTTTCACGCCCGACCAGCAAGGGCGCTGGGCGTTCGAACAGGGCCATTACCCGCAAGCGGCAGCGCATTTCCACGACGCCTACTGGAAAGGCGTCGCGGCTTATGAAGCGGCGGACTACGAAGCGGCGCTGGCCAGCCTGGGCAAACTCGACAGCGCGCCGGCCTGGTTCTACCAGGGCAACAGCTATGTGCGCCTGTTCAAGTTCGCCCAGGCCATCGCCGCCTACCAGCAGGCCCTGCGCCTGCAACCCGCGTTTGCCGAAGCCAAGGCCAACCTGGCGCTGGCCGAAGCGCTGCTCAAGGACTATCAGGATCAACAGGGGCAAGGCCCGCCCAACGAGAAAGCCGACAAGGTCGTTGAAGACCAGACGCCTGCGCCGGGCGGCAAGGCGCAGCGGCAGACGACCGCGCAGGCGGCCTCGGACCAGCTGTGGCTGAACAACCTGACCACGTCCCCTGCGCAGTTTCTCAAGCGCAAATTTGCCATTCAGGACGCCGCACGCCAGCAGCCGGCGAAGGAGGCACCATGAAGCGATGGGCCTTGCTGCTGTGCTGCCTGGCCGGGTGGGCGGTGGCGGACACGCCACAGGTGCGGGTGGAAACGCGCCTGGTGCCGGCCACCGCGGTCATGGCCGGCGCCACAGTCAGCCTGGAAGTCGACCTGCTGGTCGACACCTGGTTCACCGACGCCCCCGTCCTGCCCACGCTGCAACTGCCGGGTGCGGTGGTCAGCCCGCCGAATGGCGAAGCCCAGCACCTGAACGAAAAACGCGAGGGCAGGGCGTTTTTCGGCCTGCGCTACCGTTACTCGATCACCCCGACCCAGGCGCAGCGGTTCGATATTCCAGCGCTGACCTTTCGTGTGCAGCCAGGCCCGAGCGGCGGGCCGCTGTCGGTCAGCAGCCAACCATTGTCATTTGAGGCCAAGGGGCTGGCGGATGGTAGCGGCGAACCGCGCCTTGTCGCGCGTAGCGTGCAACTGCGCCAGGACGTCCAGTACTCCCATCAGCCGTTGCGTGCCGGGGACAGCGTGACCCGGCGCCTGCAGCTGGTGGCCGAAGGTACCCAAGCGATGCTGCTGCCGGCGCCGGCCTTCGTCGAGGTCGAAGGGCTCAAACGCTACGTGCAGGCCCCCAGCGTCAAGCCGCTCAGCGACGGACGCGGCGGCACGCTGGGCGGCCAGCGCGATGACAGTGCCACTTATGTGGCTGCGGCTGCTGGCCGTTATCGGTTGCCCGCAATCGAACTGCACTGGTGGGACGCGGCCAGCGGTGAGCAGCACACTGTTGCGGTGCCCGCAGTAGAACTGGTGGCGCAAGAGGGCGCTTACCAGGCGCCGTTTTCGCTTGCCGAAGACCTGCGTGCCTTAGGGCAAGGCGCCCGCGTCAGCGTGGCTACGCACGGCCTGCTGCTGGCGCTGGCGCTGCTGCTGTTCGGCGGGCTGGCCTGGGCCGGGCGTAGCTGGGGCCCGGCTGGCTGGCACTGGCTGCGTGCCTGGCGCCTGCGTCGGCGGCAAGCCTGGCTTGGGTCTGCGGGCTACGCTTGGCGCCTGGCGCGTCATCAATGCGCAGGTGAACCCGCTCGCCTTGATGGCCTGTACCTATGGTTTCGTCGGGCCAGCGGGCAACGCACATTGTCGTCAAGTGAACATCCCAGTGGCGGGCAATGCCAGGCCGATTTGCTAGCCTTTTTCGAGGCTGCCTATGGTGCGCACCGCACCAAGGGGCCTGCACCCGACGCTCGGCGCCGCCTGTTGTCGGCCCTGCGCCAACGCCTTGACTCACGCAAGGCAGCACGGCCAGAGAGGCACGGGCTGCGCGACCTCAATCCTTGACCTGGCAACACAGCGTAGGGATGGTTCCAGATGCGTCAGTTAACGAGCAGCCTGCGCTTGGCACGCGGATTATGGTTCCTGTTCATGGTGCTGCCGTTGCTTGCGCACGCTGCCGAGCCGTTACCCAGCTGGCGTGAGGGCCCGTCGCGCACGGCCATCATGGCCTTTGTAAAAGAAGTGAGCACAGAAGGGAGCCCTGGCTACGTCGCGCCCGCTGAGCGCATCGCGGTGTTCGACAACGATGGCACTTTGTGGAGCGAGCAGCCGATGTACTTCGAGCTGCTGTTTGCCCTGGACGAAGTCAAGCGGATGGCGCCGGAACATCCACAATGGCGCGATCAGCAGCCGTTCAAGGCGGTGCTGGAGAACGATCAACAGGCGCTGGCCGCCCAAGGCATGGAGGGCCTGCTCAAGCTTGTGGCCGCCACCCACTCCGGCATGAGCACGGAGCAGTTCACTGCGGTTACCCGCAAGTGGCTGGCCAGCGCCCGTCATCCGCGCAGCGGCAAACCCTACACCGAGATGGTGTTCCAGCCGATGCTGGAACTGCTGGGCTACCTGCGCGCAAACGGCTTCAAGACCTACATCGTGTCGGGCGGGGAGGTGGCGTTCATGCGTGCTTTCGCTGAGGAGGTCTACGGCATTCCTCCCGAGCAGGTTATCGGTACCACCTTGGGCGCTCGCTTCGAGGACCGGGCAGGGACGCTGAGCATTCAGCGCCTGCCCAACATTCAGCACAACGATGATGGCCCCGGTAAACCGGTCAGCATCGATGCCGTCATCGGGCGCAGGCCGATCCTGGCCTTCGGCAACTCGGACGGCGACCTGCAGATGCTGCAATGGACCATGGCCGGCCCAGGGCCGCGCTTTGCCGGCCTGGTGCACCATACCGATCAGCGCCGCGAGTGGGCCTACGACCGCAAGAGCAGCTTCGGCCGCCTGGACAAGGCACTCGACCAGGCGCAGGCACAGGGTTGGGCAGTGGTGGACATGGCGCGGGAATGGCGCCGGGTCTACCCCTTCGATTCGCAGTGACCATTCCAGTGGTAACCAGCGCCGCAGGAGCACAGCAGGCCGGCCGCAACCGGTGTGCCCGCAGTCGTGGACTACAGCAGTGAGTGCAAACGGAGAGCATAGCTATGAAGTCCAGTACAACCTGGTTGTCGGCGGTCGCCCTGGCGGCCACGGCGACACTCGGCGCTGGCGGTGCCGGCGCCGCAGACAAACCGAATATTCTGGTGATCTTCGGCGACGATATCGGCCAGACCAATATCAGCGCCTATGGCAAAGGCGTGGTGGGCTACCAGACCCCCAACATCGACCGCATCGCCAAGGAAGGCATGATGTTTACCGATTACTACGCCGAAAACAGCTGCACGGCGGGCCGCTCGACGTTCATCACCGGCCAGGCAACGCTGCGTACTGGCCTGTCCAAGGTGGGCATGCCGGGGGTGCCGGTGGGGTTGCAGGCGCGTGACGTGACCATCGCCCAGGCGCTCAAGGCCAAGGGTTATGCCACCGGGCAGTTCGGCAAGAACCACCTGGGCGACCGGGACGAATACCTGCCCACCAACCATGGCTTCGACGAGTTCTTCGGCAACCTGTATCACCTCAATGCCGAAGAGGAGCCGGAACGGCCATTCTGGCCCAAGGAGGACCAGGAGTTCATCAAGGCCGCATCGCCACGTGGCGTGATCAAGGCCAGCGCCGACGGCAAGATCGAAGACACCGGCGCGCTGACCAAGAAACGCATGGAAACCATCGATGACGAGACCACCCAGGCCGCCATCAACTTCATCGACAAACAAGTGAAGGCCGACAAGCCGTTCTTCGTCTGGATGAACACCACGCGGATGCACGCCTTCACCCACGTGCGCGAGGCCATGCAAGGCCAGAGCGGCATGGTCGGTAACGAATATGCCGATGGCATGCTCGAGCACGACGGTGACGTGGGCAAGCTGCTCAAGACCCTGGATGACCTGAAGGTCACCGACAACACCATCGTCGTCTACACCACCGACAACGGCCCCAACCAGTGGTCCTGGCCGGACGCCGCGACCACGCCGTTCCGCAACGAGAAAAACTCCAACTGGGAAGGCGCTTTCCGCGTGCCGGCCATGGTTCGCTGGCCAGGCAAGATCAAGCCGGACAGCGTCAACACCCAGATGATGTCGGGCCTGGACTGGTTCCCGACCTTGCTCGCGGCTGTGGGTGACAGCGACATCAAGGACCGCTTGCTCAAAGGCGCCGATGTGGGCGGCAAGAACTTCAAGGTGCATCTGGACGGCTACAACCAGCTGGACATGCTGACCGGCAAGACCGAAAAGAGCGCGCGCAACGAGTTCTACTACTTCAGCGACGATGGCGACCTGGTCGGCATGCGCTATGACAACTGGAAGATCGTGTTCTGCGAGCAGCGTGCTCCAGGCGGCCTGAAAGTGTGGAGTGAGCCGTTCGTCTGCCTGCGAGTGCCGAAAATGTTCAACCTGCGCATGGACCCGTACGAGCGGGCCGATATCGTGTCTGACCAGTACTATGATTGGCTGACCCGCAACGATTTCCTGATTTTCAACGGCGTGAGAAAAGCGGCGGCGTTCCTGCAGACCTTCGTGGAATACCCGCCTAGCCAGCGGCCGGCCAGCTTCAGCATCGACCAGATCCGTGCTGACGTGGACAAGAAGATCGAGGAAAAAATGAAGAGCCAGTAACAACGGTGCGGCCCGGCTCCTTGTAGGAGCCGGGTTACCGGCGATGGGCTGCAAAACAGCCCCTGTACCTTTTCCTGACAAGGCACTCCTGCATGGCATCATCCGCAGCATCCACCGCTGTAACCGATGAAGACCATTCCAAGGCACGCATGATGTGGGCCTTGCCCGCCACGTTGTTGTTCTTCTCCGGCGCCGCCGGCCTTGTCTACCAAGTGCTCTGGATCAAACAACTGTCGCTGGTGGTGGGCGTCGAAGTGCACGCCGTGGCCACCGGCATCAGTGCATTCTTTGCAGGCCTCGCCCTGGGCGGCTTGCTGTTCGGGCGCTGGGCCGACCGCTTGCACCGGCCAATACGGCTTTACGTTCTGCTTGAGCTGGCGGTCGCGTTGCTGGGGGTATGCGCAACGCTTGGCCTTGCCCATGCCGCCGGGCCTTTCGCCCGGCTGGAAGCCAGCGCCGGCCTGCTGGCCTGGGTGTTGCCGTTCAGCCTGGTCGGGCTGCCGGCGTTGCTCATGGGCGGTACGCTACCGGTGCTGGTGCGCGCGCTGGCGCCGGCCACGGGGCAGTTGGCGGAGGCGGGCGGGCGCCTGTACGCGGCGAACACCGCAGGGGCCATTGCCGGCACCTTGCTGGCTGCCTTCGTGCTTTTGCCGCGTCTGGGCGTTACGGGCAGTGCCTGCGCTGCGGCGGCACTCAATCTCATGGCAGCGTTGGGTGGCTGGCTGGCACGGCGGCGCGACGCTGCGCTGCCGGCACCGGCCAAGGTTGCAGCCATGCCACGCGCTGGGCAGGCGCGGCTTGCCATCGGCCTGTATTGCATCGCCGGGGGCGTTGCGCTGGGCTATGAGGTGGTCTGGAGCCAGGCGATCGTGCCCTTCATGAGCACCCGTGCCTTCGCCTTTGCCATGGTGCTGGCCACCTACCTCGGCGGCTTGCTCGCCGGCAGCGCGTTATATGCTCGCCGCGCCGACCGTATCCGTGACCCGTGGGGCCTGTTCGGCCTGTTGATCGCCTTCGCCGGCCTGCTGGCCTTGCTGCAGCTCGCAGGGCTCGGGCGCTGGTTGGTGCTGGTGCAGACCCAGGCCGAGGCTTTGGCCTTGCAGGTGTTCGGCAGCGAACTGGTAGGCATGTGCGCACGCTTTGCGATGGCGGCCGTGTGCATGGTGTTGCTGCCGACCACTTTGCTTGGCGCAGCCTTTCCGCTGGCTTTGAGGCTGGCGGTGGACAGCGGCCATGTCGGCCGCGACGTGGGGGCGGTGGTCGCGCTCAATACCCTGGGGGGCATCGTAGGCGTGTTGCTCACAGGCTTTGTGCTGGTGCCTCAGCTAGGCCTGGTACGCGCCTTGGGCATGCTGGCCGGCGTCGCTGCGCTGGTTGGCCTGATTGCCGTGTGGCGCGGGCCAGGCGTGCGGCGCCCGGCGGCCATTGCGGTGGGCGTGGTGGCCGTGGCGACCCTGTTGGTAGCGTTTCTGATGCCCCCACAACGCCTGGCGCAGCTGCTGCCTGGGGCGCGCAACGGCCAGCTCACGTATTACCACGAAGGCAAGGGCGGCACCGTGGCGGTGGTCAACCAAGGGCGCCAAGGCCAGACGTTCAGCCGCCTGTACATTCAGGGTGTATCGAACACCGGCGACGCCATGCCGTCGCTGCGCTACATGCGCCTGCAGGCCTTGCTGCCGCTGCTGATCCACAGTGGTGAACCGCGCTCGGCGTTGGTCATTGGCTTCGGTACCGGCATCACCGTTGGCGCCATGCTGCGTTACCCGGGGCTTGAGCACCCGGTGGTGGCCGAGCTGCTGCCCGAAGTGCTGCAGGCGGCGCCTTTGTTCAAAGGCAACTATGCGGCGGTGGTGGACCCGCGGCTGGACATCCGCCTGCGCGATGGCCGCCGCGAGCTGTTGCGCAGTGCACAACGCTATGACCTGGTGACGCTGGAGCCGCCACCGCCTTCAGCGGCTGGGGTGGTCAACCTGTATTCGCGCGACTTCTACCAACTCGCCGCGTCGCGCCTGCAGCCTGGCGGGCTGGTGGCCCAGTGGCTGCCCTTGCCGACCCAGAACGACGAAGACAGCCGCGCGCTGGTGCGCAGCTTCATCGACGTGTTCCCGCATGCATCGCTGTGGACCACCGAGTTTCACGAGATGCTGCTGATCGGCTCGCTGCAGCCGCTGCAGCTGGACGTGCCGCGCATCCGCCAGCGCCTCGCGCAGCCCGCCGTGGCGGCCGCACTTGCCGAGGTGGGCATCGATTCGGCGCAGGCCTTGCTGGCCACCTGGATCACTGACCGAACCGGGTTGGAGCATTACGCTGCAGAGGCCCGGCCGGTGACCGATGACCAGCCGCGCATCGAATACGCCAACTGGGTGCGGCCGCGTGAGATCACCCGCGTGCTGCCAGTGCTGTTGGCACTGCGCGGCACGCCACCGTTGCAAGGGGCCGAGCCGGGCTTCGACGGCGCGGTGAACGACCGCTGGCGGGCTTTGCAGCGCTTCTACGGCCTTAGCCTGCATGCCTACAACGGCAACCGCCAGGCCTGGGCCCGCGAGGCCCGCGAGCTGGCGCGCACGGACGGCAGCAACCCCTACTTCCGCTGGTTCCTGGGTGCTGGAGGCGGCCAGTGATGGCTGTGCTATCACTACAAGGATGCCGTCCGGCAATCGCCCAGGGAGTGAGCAATGAATCACCTTTTTCGCGCGTTGCTGGTGCTGTTGGCACTGCTGCCCACAGCAGGGCTGGGCAATGACGCGGCCACCCTCACCACCGAGGGCATACCTGCGGCCCCGGCTGAGCTGACCATCGCCAACCGCAGCATTTTCACCTTCCACGCCACCTTGCTGGGTGAAACCCCAGCCGCACGGGCGCAGCGGGCAGCGGCAGTGATCGAGGAGGCCCTGCGCGGTACCGACCCGTTGAGCGTCAGCATCGACCCAGTCGCCAGCAGCCACCTGATACTGCTGGGCGGCCGGCGGGCGTTCATCGTCGCGCCTCAGGACCTTGAACTGAACGGCGGTGATACCCGCCAAGCGGCCGAGCAGGCGGCAGCGGTACTACGCCAGGTGGTCGACGAGTCTGGCGAGGCACGCAACCTGCACTTTCTGCTCAAGGCGCTGGGCTGGTCGGCGCTGGCCACGCTGCTCTACCTGGCGCTGATCAAGGGCGCCAACCTGGCCCGGCACAGGCTGCGCGGGCGGTTGCCGAAGCTGATGCGCGAGCGGGCGCGGCAGATTCGCGTAGGGCAGATGCCGCTGTTCGACATGCAATACGTGTACATGCTGATCGACCGTTTGCTGCGCCTGCTGTACTGGGTGGTGGTGCTGTTGCTGAGCTACCAGTGGCTGAGCTTCGTGCTGTCCCAGTTCCCCTATACCCGGCCATGGGGCGAAAGCCTCAATGTGCACCTGCTCGACCTGCTGCGTTACTTGCTCGATGGCATCCTCCAGGCTATCCCCGGGGTTGCCGTGGCCATCATGATCTTCTTCATCGCCCGCGGCATCAGTGGCTTCAGCCGGCGAGTACTTGAGCGCATGGCGCGGCCGGGCACGCTCAACTGGCTGACCGAGGAAACCCTGCAGCCGACCGTGCGTCTGACGTCCTTGGCCATCTGGCTGTTCGCGCTGGTGATGGCCTACCCGTACCTGCCGGGCTCGGGCACCGATGCTTTCAAAGGGTTATCGGTGCTGCTCGGGCTGATGATTTCGCTGGGCGCCTCCAGTGTGGTCGGGCAGGCGGCGGCGGGTTTGATCCTGACCTACTCGCGCACCTTGAAGGCCGGAGAGTATGTGCGGGTAGGCGACAACGAGGGCACGGTGACCGAAGTCGGCATGTTCAACACCACGATCCGCACCGGGTTGGGCGAAGTGTTGACGTTGCCCAACTCGATGATTACCGGCTCCGTGACTCGTAACTATTCCCGTGCGGTGCAGGGCCGGGGCTATATCGTCGATACCGTGGTGACCATCGGCTATGACACGCCCTGGCGCCAGGTGGAGGCGATGCTGGTGGCAGCGGCCCAGCGCACCGAGGGCATTCTCGACAAGCCCAGGCCGCAGGTATTTCAGACCGGGCTGTCGGACTTCTACCCCGAATACCGGCTGGTGGCCCAGGCCGTGCCCAGCGAACCGAGGCCGCGGGCGGAGTTGTTGAGCCTGCTGCATGCCAACATCCAGGATGTGTTCAACGAATACGGCGTGCAGATCATGTCGCCGCACTACCTGGGTGACCCTGCGCAAGAAAAGTGGGTGCCCCGTGAGAAGTGGTACACCGCACCGGCCCGCAGGCCGGATGATAGGGAAAATGGGGCTTGAGCATTGAGTTGTCGCACAGTGAACAAAGGGCGCGAATGCGCTGCTGACCTTGTGGGAGCGGGCTTGCCCGCGAAGCAGGCACCGCAGTGGATGGCACGGGCTTCGCCCGTGTTCGCGGGCAAGCCCGCTCCCACAGGCATGGACTGCCCCCAAGAAGTTGGACACCAATCCAACCCTTTGGGGGCAGTCCAGTGTTGCTCCGCAAGCGCCGCCTAGAGCGCGGCGATCACCGGGTCGCCGTATGTTCGCCGGTGCTCGAGCGGCGTCATGTCGAACCAGCGCAGGTGAGCGCGGCAGAACGAGGTGGTGCGGCGATAGCCCAGCTCGCTGGCTATCTGCCCGACGGACAAGGTGGTGGCGCGCAACATCTGCTGCGCCTGGCGGCGGCGCAGGCCGTCCAGGTAGGCCTCGAAATCGATGCCGTCGCTGGCCAGGCGCCGCTGCAAGGTGCGGGCATTGAGGTTGAGCGCCAGGGCCACCTGCTCCAGGGTGCAGCGTTGGCTGGGCAACAGCATCCGGATCTTGCGCTCGACCTGCGCACGCAGCTTTTCGCAAGGTACTGCCTGGCTTTCCATAGGGTCGCGCCTCAATGGGGCCGAGCATTTCATCCACTCCCACTGCAGGCTCGGCGCTGCAGTGGGGCAGGGCGGGCTTACTTCCGCAAGGCCTGGAATGAACTGACCATGTCTTTGGCCCAGCCATCGAGTACGGCTTTGGCGTCTTTGGCCTGCATGACTTGTGACGAGTCGTCCAGTTCGGTACCGGCGCCTTTACGCACCACTTCGGCCACCACCTGATTAGTGTCGCCGTCCAGGAAGGCGGCCTCGGTGGCAATGCTGGTGTCCTGGTCACGGATACCGGTGGCGGTACTGATGCCTGCCGCGATCAACGCGATCGGGATGACTTCATAGGGCCGCAGGCTTTTGGTCTTGGCGCTGACGGCCGTTATGGCGGGGCGTACCACCAACACACCAGGGCCTGGGCTGGTGGCCAGCGGCAGGACTTGCGAGAAGTGGTTCTTGAGGGTCTGGTCGTAGTAACCGGTGATGCCTTGCAAGGTCGATTGCGGGACGTGTTCGGTCGGTTGTGGCTTGGGGTAGAGCTGGCTGGGCTCGATGTAGACGCTCTTGTAATGCTTGGCGTCCACGCCAGGTTTGATCCAGCGCATGACCGGCGCGCCTGAGGGTGACTTGTCTTCTTTCAGGATGCTGTAGTCCTTGAGAAAGCCCGAGTACTGATCCGATTCAACGTACTTGCTGGCGCAGCCCTGCAGCATCAGCGTTGCCAGGCACAGCGATGCAGCCAACGACTTGGTGTTCATGCAGCGTCTCCTTCTCATGATGAACGGTGCCCTGCGGCTGTGCGGGGTGCCTCAGAAGCGCCAGGTCGCGCCGCCGCCGACAATGTGCAGGGCGCTGTTTTCGTAACTGCCGGACAGGGTATTGCCAGAGCGCGCCTTGGTCTGCTCGACGTCCATGTCGCCGAGCCAGACCAAGGTGTAAGCCAGGTGCAGGTCGAGGCCTTCTTCGACCTGGTAGTTGATGCCTGCTGCCAACCGCCAGGCTTCGCCCATGGGGTTGTCGACGGTGCGGTCCTGGTCGTCGACCGCCGAGCTGTCGTAGCCCAGCCCCACACTCCAACGCCATTGCCGGGTTGCCTGGTATTGCGCACCCAGCGACGCGTGCCAGGTGTCCTTGTACTGGCGGTCGACAGTGCGGCTGGTGCCACCGGCATTGCTGTCGACCTCAACGCCGACGTCGCCGAATTCGCTCCAGTCCTGCCAGTTGAGGCTGCCCAGCAACGTCCACTGATCGTCCAGCTCATGGGCAATGCTGAAGGTGACGGTCTGCGGCACATTGAGGTCCAGCTCCAGCGCATCGACGTCCAGGCGGCGCAAGGCGGCGTTGAGCAGCGGGTTGCTGATGTCGCTCAGGTGCGGCTTGTCCTCGAACTCCAGCTTGACCTTGCTGGTGTAGGCAAGGCCCACACGGGTGCGGGCATCGACCTGGTACAGCAGGCCGAGGTTGACGCCAACGCCTACATCGGTGTCCTTGTATTCGAGTTGGCCGTCTGGCCGGTCGGCCAGGCCCAGCAGGTTGTTGTTGATGGCCATCTCGGTGCGGTAGTAACCGAGCATGATGCGCGGGCCGACGCCAATGGAAAGGTCGTCGGTGAACGTGTAGGCCCAGGTCGGCTGCAGTGACATGCCGATGACTGCGGCTTCCTGGGTGAAATAACGGCCCGCCCAGTCATCGTCATAGTCCAATGCCAGGCCGAAGTTACCGTACATGCCGAAGCCGATGGCAGATCGCTCATCGAGTTGATGGCTGATGAACAAACTGGCGCCTGGCAGGTATTGCAGGGCATTGCCGCCTTCATTGCCCTCGAACTGGTTGTTGCTGCCGCGGGAAAAGCGCAGGTCGCCAAGGATCACCTGGGTGTTGGCGCTGATCTGCGTGCCTTTGAGTCGGGTTATACCGGCAGGGTTGCTCATCAAGACGCTGGGGTCGTTGGCTAGTGCAGCAGAACCTGCGTTGGCCAGGCCATTGCCTTCCTGGCCGGCTTCGTAAATGAGGATGCCGCCAGCCCGTGCGTCATTGCCACACAGCAGCGCTGCAAAAAACAGTGCACATGCGCGTTTGCCTGGAATGCGCGGGCGGTCGCTCATTTCTCACGCTCCTTCTATCGATCAGAAGCGCTGTACCGACTGGCGGTAACTACCAGCGACCAATGTGCTAGCCAAGCAGGGTAGCGGTGTCGAAATGAATCAGGCGTGGTGCAGCCCGTTCATTTCGTGACATCGGTGCAGTACTGAATGAGAAGCAAATGCTGCTTGCCGGAGTTGATACTTTAGACGACACATCTTGTCGCGCAAGTTTGAAAGGGCCGGCCATGGGTTTCGCCAAACAACCACTTAAAAAAAGCAGGTTGCCTGCCAGTTGGCTAATCTTGCCTGCCATGTGAACGCCATTTTGGATGGGGGCATGCATGGCCGCGGCGAATGATGTGCTCATTTGCGAATACTGCGACGCGGTGTATCAGCGCGCACCCCTGCAGCGCCACCAAAGTGCGGTGTGCCTGCGCTGCGGTGGCGTGCTGTACCGTCACAACCCAATGAATGTGCAACAGCGCCTGGCCCTGTGCGTGACCGGCGGCGTGCTGCTGGCGTTCGCCAACGCCTACCCGGTGATGACCATCAGCATGGGCGGCCTGAGCAACTCGGCGACCTTGTGGGATTCGGTGCTGGTCCTCAGCCACGGCAGCATCACCTTCATTGCCCTGGTGCTGGCGCTGGCGATCATCTTCGCACCGGTGCTGCAGATTGCCCTGTTGTGCTGGGTGCTGGGCTTTGCCGTGGGCGGGCACCGTGCCCCCGGCTTTGCCAGCTGCATGCGGGCGCTGGAAAAGCTGCGGCCGTGGAGCATGCTGGAGGTGTGCCTGCTGGGTGCGATGGTTGCGGTGATCAAGCTGGCGGGCCTGCTCGATGTGATCCCGGGCATCGGCCTGATGGCCCTGGCGGCGTTGAGCGTGTTGATGATTTTTATTGCCGGGCGCGACATTCGCGACCTGTGGGTGCAGGTATGAGCGCCCCGGCGCTGGCCGACGAGCTGAGGTTGTGCCTGTGCCACGGCTGCGGCCAGGCCTGTGACCTGCGCCTGGCCCAACACCACTGCGACCGCTGCGGCGCGCCGTTGCACCGGCGCAAGGCCAACCCCATCGCCCGTGGCTGGGCCTTCCTGTGCGCTGCGCTGATCTTCTATGTACCGGCCAATGTGCTGCCGGTGATGAACACCGAAATGCTCGGCCAGGGCAGTGACAGCACCATCGTTGGCGGGGTGCTGGAGTTCTGGGAGGCGGGCGCCTGGGATATCGCGCTGATCATCTTCATCGCCAGTATCGGCGTGCCGGCGATCAAGTTCGTGTCCCTCGGGCTGTTGCTGTTCACCGCCCAGCGCCGCAGCCAGTGGGCACGGCGCCAGCGCTCGCAGCTGTTTCGCTGCGTCGAGCTGATCGGTTACTGGTCGATGCTCGACGTCATGGTGGTGGCACTGGTCGCTGCGCTGGTGCAGCTGCGCGGGCTGGGCACCATCGAGCCGCGGCCGGGCATTCTGTTTTTCGGCCTGGTGGTGGTGCTGACCATGTTCTCGGCCATGAGCTTCGACCCACGCCTGATCTGGGACGACCAACCACACCACGGGGAGCACGGCGATGGCGCTGGAGACTGAGAACCACGCAGGGCCCGGCCAGGCCCAGGTGCGCACACGGCGCTTCAGCGTTTCGCTGGTGTGGATCGTGCCGGTGCTGGCGCTGCTGGTCGGCGCCTCGCTGGTGGTGCGCAACTGGATGGAACAGGGCCCGGTGATCACCATTTCATTTCGCAGCGGCGAGGGCCTGGTGGCGCACAAGACCCAGGTGCGATACCGCAGCGTGGTGATCGGCGAAGTGACCACGGTGGAGTTGACCGAAGATCGCAAGGGCGTGGTGGCCAAGGTCGAACTGTCGAAAGAGGCGGAATCATTCGCCACCGACGGCGCACGTTACTGGGTGGTGCGCCCGCGTATCGGCGCTGGCGGCATCTCCGGGGTCGACACGTTGCTGTCGGGCAGCTTCATTGGCGCGGATGCCGGTGAGTCGAAAAAGCCTGAAAAAACCTTTGTCGGGCTGGAGTCGCCGCCGCCCATTACCTATGGCGAGAAAGGCAAGCGCTTCGTGCTCAGCGCCAATGACCTGGGCTCGCTGGATATCGGCTCATCGATCTATTTTCGGCGCATTCCGGTGGGCGAGGTGGTGTCCTATGCCATCAAGCCCGACGGCAGGGGCGTGGACATCGATATCTTCGTGCAGTCGCCCTACGACGCGTTCGTCACCCTCGACACGCGGTTCTGGAACGCCAGCGGCATCGACATGCAGATCGGCGCCAACGGGCTGAAGGTGGAGACCCAGTCGTTGTCGTCGATCCTCATGGGCGGCCTGGCCTTCGGCACGCCCGAATACGCCGCGCCCGCCGAGGCCGCTGTCGACCATCAGGCCTTCGAGCTGTTCGCTGACCGCGATGCCGCCCTGGCACCGCCCACCGGCAGCCCGCAATACTTGCGCCTGCGCTTCGACCAATCGATGCGTGGGCTGTCGGTGGGGGCGCCGGTCGAGTTCAAGGGCGTGGAGTTCGGCAGGGTGACGTCGATCACGCTGGACTACGACCCAAAAAAACAGATCTTCCCGGTGGTGGTCGATGCGGCCATCTACCCGCAGCGCCTGGGCCCGGTGCACCAGAAAATGCTCAAGGTGTTCAAGCACACCGAGGGCGACGCCGCCGGTGCCCGGCAGCTGATCGGCACGTTCGTCGAGCACGGCCTGCGTGCCCAGGCGCGCAGTGGCAACCTGATCACCGGGCAAATGTACGTCTCGCTGGACTTCTACCCCGAGGCACCGAAGGTCGCCTTCGACATGAGCGCCGACCCCATCGTCATCCCCACCGTGCCTGGCAGCCTGGAAAAGCTGCAAGAGCAGCTGCAGGGCGTGCTCGACCGCATCGGCAAGCTGCCGCTCGAAAGCATCGCCGGCAACCTGGACGGCACGCTGCGCGAGTTGCGCAGCGCGGCCAAGCGCGTGGATGGGCAGACCCTGCCGGGCCTGACCACCACCCTGGATGAACTGCAGAAGACCCTGCGCACGGCCAATTCGGCGATTAGCGAAAACTCGCCGCAGCGGGAAAAACTCGGCGACACGCTGCAGGAGCTGGAACGCATGTCACGCTCGCTTCGCGACCTGGCGGACTACCTCGGCCGTCACCCCGAATCGCTGATTCGCGGCCGGCCGAAAGCCGCAGGCGCGGACGACGTCAAACCCTGACCACGCCCCAAGGAGTAAGAGCCGATGCGCACGCTGCCTACCCTGTTGCTGGCCACGCTGGTGGTGCTGACCGCGGGCTGTCGCAGCGCGCCCAACAACTATCACACCCTGGTTGCTGCGCAGCCGACACGCGGTGCGGGTGAGAAGATCCTGGTCGAGCGGGTCAGCCTGCCGCCGCAGGTGGACCGCCCGCAACTGGTGATACGCCAGGGCACGAGCGGGTTGGTGATCCTTGAAACCGAATGGTGGGGGGCTAACCTGGTCGATGAGTTCCGCAGCGCCTTGCAGGACCAGCTGGGCGGGCCGGTTGGCGGCACGCCCAGGGCCGTGTTGCGGGTGGATGTGCAGCGTTTCGACTCGGTGCCAGGCCAGTACGCGCTGCTGGAAGCGGTGTGGCGCCTGCAGCGGCCTGGGCAGGATGAGATGACCTGCCGCACCTCCGTGCAAACCCCGGCGCAAAACAGCATCGGCAGCCTGGTCGGTGCGCAGCAGGCCAATCTGCAGAAGCTGGCCAGTGCGGTGCGTGCCAGTATATCCGGTTGCCCGAGGTCTTAGGCGGCAGCCCTCAGCGCAGCCGCAACAGCCGGTCCAGCGACAGCGCGCCGGCCCCCTTGGCCACCAGCAACAGCAGCAGGCCCGCCCAGGACAGGTGGGTAGGCCAGGCGTCCGGGTAGACGAACACTTCGATCACTGTGGTCATGCCCAGCAGGGCCAGTGCCGACAGCCGTGTGAACAGGCCGAGCACCAGCAGCAGCGGGAACAGGTGCTCGGCGTAGGTCGCCAGGTGGGCTGCGAGCCATGGGGAGACGAGTGGCAGCGCATACTCGGTCTGGAACAAGTCGTAAGTACCGGGCGTGATGCTCAGAAAACCCTCGACCTTGGTGCGGCCCGACATGAAGAACACCGAGGCGATGCCCAGGCGTGCGACCAGGCACAGCACAGTGTCGCTCAGCAGCAATTGCAGGCGTTCAGCCAGGTTGTTCCAGCGTTGGCGCAGGCTGATGGCTGGGGCAGTAGAGCGCAAGGTATCCATGGCCACTCCTTCAATCGAACGTGATGGGGCGAAAAGCCCGGGCATGCATCAGCCGGCCGAGCAGGTCGGTGAAGTCCAGGTCGGGTTGGCATTGCTGGGCGAGTTGCGAGGCGGTTGCCAGTGAATGGCCTGCCGCGCAGGCGTCGAGGAAGGCGCAACCGCCAACCTCCAGGGGCTGATGGCTGACGCCGTGTTGATCGCCGCTCAACAGCGCGCCTTCGGCCACCCAGGGTTGCGACGCCGGCCATGGCAAACCCTCACGGCTGTGGCGCCACAGGCTGAACACCGGGTGCTGGCTGAACCACTGCCAGCGCACGCTTTGGCGTGGGGCCAGGTGGCTGCGTGCCAGGTCGGCGGCGGTCATGCCCGCCAGGTCTGCCAATGCCAGGCAAGGGTCTTCGGCGGCGCTGAACACTTCGCACCAGTAAAGGTCCAGACGCGCGACATCGGCCAGGTAGGGCAGGCCGTGGGTGCTTTGCGTCTGTTGCAGAAACGCCGGGAAGCCTGCGCCGTAGTGGATCAGCCGGGCATCGTCAGGCGTTGACTGGCGTGCGTAGGCGCTCGCGACCTCTTGCATCCAGTCGGCGCCCACCAGCGTTTCGACACTGGGGAAGTTGGCGCGCAGCGCGTCGACACAGCCGGCCAGCACGGTGTTGCGGTAGACCGTGAACGCGGCTTGTTCGGTCAGGCTTTGCAGCAGCGGGGCAGGGCGCCGGTAGAGTGCCTCGATGAAGGCGTCCTGGAACTGGCCAAGGGGCAGGTTCATGGCATGGCTCCTGGGTGGTCGAGCGTTGCCTGGGCAACGGCACGCTCCGCGAGCAGGTCAGTGAAGGCCGGCAGGTTGCCGTCGCGCTCGATCAGCGTCGGGCGTGGGCCGATACGTGCGATCAGCCGCCGGTACAGCGCCCAGACGGGCTCGGCAATGGCGGCATCGTGGGAGTCGATGAGCAGGGCGCCCTGCGCGTCATGGCTGTGCCCCGCCAGGTGCACTTCGCTGATGGCGCTGGTGGGGAAGCGGTCGAGGTAGCCCTCGGCGCTGTAACCAAGGTTGTGCGCGCTGACATGAACGTTGTTGACGTCCAGCAGCAGCGTGCAGTCGGTGCGGCGCACCAGTTCGCCGAGCAAGTCGATTTCATCCAGGTCATGCCCTTGCAACTGCAGGTAATGGCTGGGGTTTTCGATGGCGATACAGCGCCCCAGTGCATCCTGGGTGCGCAGAATATTGTCGCTGATGCGCGCCAGGGCCTCATTGCTGCGGGGGAACGGCAGCAGGTCGGGGTGGTACTGGCCGCGCCAGGTGGACCAGGCCAGGTGCTCGGACACCAGCACCGGGTTCACCAGGTCGATCAACGTGCGCAAGCGGCCAAGGTGGGCGGTGTCCGGTTCGGCGTCCGCTGCCAGCGACAGGGCAACCCCGTGCAGCGACAGCGGATGACGCTCGGCCATGCGCTGCAGCCAAGCCAGGCGCGGGCCACCGACCATGTAGTTTTCTGGATGCACCTCGTACCACAGGCCTTCAGCGTTGCAGGCCAGGGCATGTTCGAAGTGTTCGGCCTTGAGCCCGAGCCCGGCGCCGAGGGGGTTGATCCGGTTCATGGTCGGCAGCCTCCGATCAGGCCTTGATCGGGGTCAGCGACCCCATGCCGTTAGGGGTCTTGATCGAGGTGCAGGTGCCGGCCGGTACGTTCTTCCATTGCATGCCGTCATAGTCCTTCTTCGCACTGCCAGCGCAGGTGGTGCCGGCACCTGCCTTGCAATCGTTCTTGCCGGCCATGGCAACGCCATAGCATTTCTCCATGGCGGCGCCACTGCTGGTGGTGTCGGCGGCCATGGCGACACTGGCCATGGAGGCGAGGGCCATTGCGGCGGCGGCGAGGGCGAGGGTTTTCATGGTGGTGTCTCCAAAGAAGGTGGCCGTGGTGATGTACCGCCGGCTCATTGAGTAGTTCGCGGGGATGGCTGCCCGGGTTACAGGCCGGCGAAATATTTTTTCGTGTGGCTGCGGCTCATCTAAGGTTCGTTAAAAGAAACCTCCAGACCGTGTAACCCTGGCGCCCAATGCAACGAACTAACCCACAGGACCTGCTTTGCGCACGCGAAACCCTGTTGCAGGGCCTGCTGCTGCGCGGGCTGGCGGGCGATGCGCTGGCCTACCGCGAATTTCTCGCGGCGCTGGCGCTGCACGTGCGCGGGTTCCTGCGGCGGCGCCTGCAACAGCGCCCGGCCGAGGTCGAAGACCTGTTGCAGGAGGTGCTGCTGGCGGTGCATAACGCGCGGCATACCTACCAGCCGCAACAACCGCTGACGGCTTGGGTACAGGCCATCGCCCGTTATAAATTGGCGGACTACCTGCGCCGATATGCGCACCACGATGCGCTGCATGACCTGCTGGAAGACGACAGTGACCTGTTCGCCATCAGCGATGAGGCGCCGTCCCAGGCCAGCCGCGACCTGGGCAAGCTGCTGGGGCGGTTGCCGGAGCGCCAGCGCTTGCCCATCGTCCACGTCAAGCTCGAGGGCCTGTCGGTGGAAGAAACCGCGCGTATCACCGGGCTTTCCAGTTCGGCGGTCAAAGTAGGCATACACCGTGGGCTGAAGGCCCTGGCCAGGTTGATTCGAGGCAGTGAAAACGATGAAGACCGATGAACTGATCACCCTGCTGGCCGCTGGCGAAGGGCCGGTGGACCGTCATGTGCTGGCGCGCCGCCTGACGCTGGCGTTGCTGGCTGGCACGCTGGCTGCGGTGCTGATGACGGTGAGCATTTATGGCGTGCGCAGTGACCTTGCACAGGTGGCGAGCACGCCATTGTTCTGGGCCAAGCTGGCGTTACCCGGCAGCCTGGCGCTGCTCGGGCTGTGGCTGACGCAGCGCCTGGCCAGGCCGGGGGTGCGGGGCGGGGCGGCCTGGGGCCTGCTCGGGATGCCGCTGCTGCTGGTGTGGCTGGGTGCGGCGATCAGCCTGGCCGGGGCCCCGGTCGAAGCCCGCGCCGATCTGGTTTTCGGGCGTACCTGGCGCACCTGTGCATTGAACATCTCTCTGCTTAGCGTGCCGCTGTTCATCGCCGTGTTCTGGGCGTTGCGCGGCCTGGCCCCGACCCGTTTGCGCCAGGCCGGCAGCGCGGGCGGCCTGCTCGCCGGCTCCACCGCCACCTTGGCGTACTGCCTGCACTGCCCGGAAATGCAAGTGCCGTTCTGGGGCACCTGGTACGTGCTGGGCATGCTGCTGCCGACTGCGTTCGGGGCGGTACTGGGCCCGCGTTTGTTGCGCTGGTAGACGCGCTGTGCACACGGCAGGCAGGTTTTCCGCTAGAATGCTGCCCGGGTGCTAGCTGCGCGGAGCAGTGATGCAGGTTAAATAACTACGCCGGTCGGGCCGCCAGCGGGAGTTCTTGCGCCCATGCAAAAACACGTAATGACCCGCGCCCAGCGCATTGCCCTGCGCGCATTCGCCAACTTCGAGCGCTTCCTGCACATCGAGGCCGTGAGCGGTATCGTGCTGCTGATCGCCGCCGTGGCGGCGCTCGTCTGGGCAAACTCGCCCGCCGCTGACAGCTACGATGCCCTCTGGCACACGCCCATCACCTTCGGCATCGGCTCGCTGGTGTACTCGCAGTCACTGCACTTCTGGATCAACGATGGCCTGATGACCATCTTCTTCCTGGTGGTCGGCATGGAAATCCGCCGCGAAATCCATGAAGGCGCGTTGTCCAGCCTGCGCCAGGCCACGCTGCCAATGGCTGCGGCCGTCGGCGGGGTGGCCGTACCCGCGCTGATCTACCTGGCGTTCAACCACGGCCCTGCCGACCATCAAGGCTGGGCGGTGCCTACCGCGACCGACATCGCCTTTGCGGTGGGGGTGCTGGCGCTGCTGGGCAAGTCGATCCCGTCGAATGTGCGGGTGTTCCTGCTGGCGCTGGCGATCATCGACGACATCATCGCCGTGCTGATCATTGCCTTCTTCTACTCAGGTGGCCTTGATTACAGCGGCCTTGGCGTTGCCGCGATCGGCCTGTTGCTGGTGGTCGGCCTGCAGAAGATCGGCGTCGGCTCGGCCTATGCCTACATCATCCCCGGCTTCATCACCTGGCTGGGTGTATTGATGACCGGTGCCCACCCCACGTTGGCGGGTGTGGCACTGGGCCTGATGACGCCGGTCAAGGCGATGCCGCTGAGCGAGCGCCCGCTGGAGGCCGTCAGCCGCTTCACCGACGACCTGCTGGGCCGCGCCAAAGCACCGGAGCGCGATGCCAGCCAGCTCATGAGCCCGCTGAAACACCTGCGCCTGGCCCAGCGTGAGCTGGTACCGCCGGTGACCCGCGTACAAGGCACCCTGCACCCGTGGGTGGCCTACGCGATCATGCCGCTGTTTGCCCTGGCCAACGCCGGTGTCGGGTTGTCGGGTGTCGACCTGACCGCCGAGGGCCCGTTCTGGGTGATGGTTGCGGTGGCCGTTGCGCTGGTGGCCGGCAAGCCGTTGGGCATTGTCAGCGTCAGTTGGCTGATGGTGCGCCTGGGCTGGTGTGCGCTGCCGGCAGGCGTCACCTGGCGCGGCATTACCCTGATCGGGTTGCTGGCGGGTATCGGCTTCACCATGTCGATCTTCATTGCCAACCTGGCCTTCGCGGACCCTGGCGCCCTGGGCGCGGCGAAGCTTGGCGTGCTGTCGGGCTCTGTTACCGCTGCGGTGATCGGCCTGGCGTGGGGCGTCTGGTGCCTGCGCAAGGCGGCCTGCGCTGTACGGGCAGAAGCGGGCTGATGCCAGCACCCCTCGAAATATTTTTCGAGGGGTGCATCCAATCCGCATCCTGGCGGGTATTACAGGCAGCGCGAATTCGCGCTGTCGATTACTCGCCAGGAGATGTGCACCATGAATAGCCCCGTTACCATGCTGATGCTCACCGGCGGCCTTGTGCTGATATTGGCATCCCAGGCCGCCCACGCTCAAACCGCCGTGCCCGACGCGGTCAAGGTGCCGGACGGCCACGCCGTCATGCTCGAGACTGTCGGCGTGGGCCAGATCACCTACGAATGCCGTGACAAAGCCAACACGCCCGGCCAGACCGAATGGACCTTCGTCGGCCCCAAGGCCGTGCTCAACGACAGGGCCGGCAAACAGGTGGGCGACTACTTCGGGCCGCCCGCCACCTGGCAGGCGAAAGACGGCTCGAAGGTCACCGGCACCCAGCTGGCCATCGCGCCAGCGGCAAAGGGCGACCTGCCTTACCAGTTGGTGCAGGCCAACCCGGCCGAGGGTAAAGGCGCCATGACCGGCGTGAGCTTCATCCAACGCCTGGCCACCCGTGGCGGCGTGGCACCGGCAAGCGCTTGTGACGCGCAGAACAAGGGCGAACGGAAAATCGTCGAATACCAGGCCGACTACATCTTCTGGGCGGCAAAATGAAGGTGATCTCGGCAGGCAGGTGAGTGTCTGGCGTCTACGCTATCGACAAGCCCCGGCCACCTGGCTGGGGTGCCGCCTAGGGACCTTGCATTGAACTCACCTTTGCCTCCGTTCGATTTTCAACGCTGCCTTGAGGCCTGTGCGCAGGGTGACCGGCGCGCCTTGCACGCACTCTATGAGGAAGAAGGCGCACGCTTGCTGGGTGTCGCGCGGCGTATCGCCCGCGACGATGCCACGGCCGAAGATATCCTGCACGATGCCTTCGTTCGCATCTGGACCCGGGCCGCCAGCTTCGACCCTGGGCGTGGCTCGGCACGCGGCTGGATCTACAGCGTCACTCGCCATCTGGCGCTTAACTTCATTCGCGATACCCGGCGCGAAGTCGAGTTTGATGAAGCGGCGTTCTCCACTGCGCCCTTTGCCGGCGATATTGACCTGCAGGCGGATTCGGCCAAGGTTCACCGCTGCCTTGAACAATTGGAGCCGGCTCGCAAGCTGTGCATCCTGCATGCGTATGTCGACGGTTGCAGCCATGCCGAAATCGCCAGCTTGCTGAACACGCCGCTGGGCACCATCAAGGCCTGGATCAAGCGAAGCCTCAAGGCGTTGCGGGAGTGCATGGGATGAAGAAGCCGCAGGGCGAAACGGCAGAAGCGCTCGACGAGCTTGCCGGCGAATATGTGCTGGGTACCTTGTCGGCTGAGCAGCACCAGGCCGTGCAACAGCGCCTCGGCGAGGACGCGCAGCTGCGTGCCGCAGTGGACGCCTGGGAGCAACGGCTACTGTCGCTTAATGAACTGGCCGAACCGGTGGCACCTAATGCTCGGCTATGGCGCAGGATCAACCGCAGCCTTGATGTCCAAAAACCGGCACAACCATCGCGCTGGTGGCAACGCCTGGCGCTATGGCAAGGCATGGCCGGCGCCGGTGTGCTGGCGAGCCTGCTGCTAGCGTTCACGCTGCTGACCACCCAGGCGCCGGCCCCTTCCTACCTGGTTGTGCTGGTTGCGCCGGCTGACAGTGCTGCGGGTTGGGTGGTGCAGGCCAGCGATGCGCGCAGTATCCAGTTGATCCCGCTTGGGCAGTTCCCGGTGCCGAGCGACAAGGTGCTGCAGTTCTGGACCAAAGGTGAGCAGTGGCAGGCCCCGGTGTCGCTGGGCTTGGTCAAACCCGGCGAACAGTACCGCGTGCCCTCGGATGACCTGCCGCCTTTGGAGCCCAACCAGTTGTTCGAGCTGACCCTGGAGAAGGCGGGTGGCTCGCCAACCGGCCGGCCAACGGGGCCTGTGCAGTTCATTGGCCGGGCGGTGAAGGTGCTGTGACAACGGCCTGAAAGGAAAGCGGCGCCGGAGCGCCGCCAGGGGTCAATGCACGTGCTCAGGGCGCTTCTTGCGGGGCGCAGGCGCATCGCCGTGGCCATCGTCGGCCTCGGTGATCGGCACCTCGTTACCGTCACAGTCGAACAGCTTGCCATCGCGGAAGAAATCGCCGTCGTTGAGCCCGGCAATGTCGCGGTAGCGCAAGGTACGCTCGCTGGCAGCGACGAACACCGACTGCTGGTCGGAGTTGCCGGCACGCAGGTGGTTGAACAGCAGGTTGAGCAGGATCGCCATGATCGCCGCCGAGCTGATGCCGGAGTGGAAAATCGTCTCGAACCAGGCCGGGAAGTGGTGGTAGAAGCCCGGCGCCGCGATCGGGATCATGCCGAAGCCGATCGAGGTGGCGACGATGATCAGGTTCATGTTGTTGCGGTAGTCCACCTGGGCCAGGGTACGGATGCCACTGGCCGCGACGGTGCCGAACAGCACCACGCCAGCGCCGCCCAGCACCGAGGTAGGCACGGCGGCGATCAGCCGGCCCATTACCGGCAGCAGGCCAAGGGTCACCAGGATCAGGCCGGTGGTGGCCACCACATAGCGGCTCTTCACGCCGGTCACGGCAACCAGGCCCACGTTCTGCGCGAAAGCACTCTGGGTGAACGAGCCGAACACTGGCGCGAAGACGCTGGAGATCATGTCGGCGCGCAAGCCATTACCCAACCGCTTCGAATCGACCTTGGTGCCGATGATTTCGCCGACGGCGAGAATGTCGGCAGAGGTTTCGACCATGGTCACCACGATCACGATCAGCATCGAGATGATCGCCGCAACCCGGAACTCAGGCGCGCCAAGCGGCATCAGCTGAGGCAAGGCGACCAGCGTACCGTCGAGCACGCCGGAGAAATCGGCCATGCCAAAGGCCACGGCCACCAGCGTACCGATCACCATCGCCAGCAAGATCGACAACCGCGAAATAGTGGCGCTGCCCAGCTTGCTCAGCAACAGCACGGTGGCCAGGGTGAAAGCCGCCAAGGCGATGTTGGCGGTGCTGCCGAAGTCCGCTGCCTGGCTGTTGCCGCCCATGGCCCAGCGCGCCGTCACCGGCATCAGGGTCAGGCCGATGGTGGTGATGACGATGCCCGTCACCAACGGTGGGAAGTACTTGGTGATGCGCGAGAACAGCGGTGTGATCAGCAGCCCGATCAGTGACGCCGCGATCACCGCGCCGAACACCACCGACAGGCCAACCCGGCCGTCACTGCCGATGATCGCGATCATCGTCGCCACGCCGGCGAAGGACACTCCTTGCACCAACGGCAGCTGGCAGCCGAAGAAGGGGATGCCCATCGTCTGCAGGAGCGTCGCCAGGCCACCGGCAAACAGCGAAGCTGCGATCAACAGGCCGATTTCTGCCGGGGTCAGCCCAGCCGCCTGGCCGATGATCAGCGGTACGGCAACAATGCCACCATACATCGTCAGCACATGTTGCAGCCCATAGGCCACGTTGGCGCCAACGCCGAGGTTCTCGTCTTCCGGACGAGGTGTAGCGGGTGAAGTCATGGTGAGTAGCTCGCTTTTGTTTTTTTAATGCGTCTAACAGCACGGTTTCAGTCGCGGTGGGTGAACTCTTGAACAGGGTTTGGCCGTTGCGCGCTTTGCAGTGCGCAACGGCCTGTTTGCATTACTCGCCGATGACCAGCTGGCGGGCCAGCTGGTTGTGGCGCTCCAGCACCAGGGGCAGGTCGACGGTGGTGATGCGGCCGTCCTTGACCACCACACGGCCGTTGATCACGCTGGTGTGGACCTGGGTCGGGGTGCAGAACACCAGCGCCGCCAGTGGGTCATGATGTGCGCCGGCGTAAGACACATGGCCCAGGTCGAAGGCGACCAGGTCAGCGACCATGCCGGGTGCCAGGGCACCGATGTCATTGCGGTTGAGCACTTTGGCGCCGCCGAGCGTGGCGATTTCCAGCGCCTCGCGTGCGGTCATCGCGTCGGGGCCAAAGCCGACCCGCTGCAGCAGCAGCGCCTGGCGCACTTCACCAATCATGCTGGCGCCGTCGTTGGAGGCCGAGCCGTCAACGCCCAGGCCTACCGGCACACCGTGGTCGCGCATCTTGCGGATTGGCGCGATGCCCGAGGCCAGGCGCATGTTCGAGCATGGGCAGTGGGCGACGCCGGTGCCGGTGCGGGCGAACAGCTCGATGCCGTGCTGGTCCAGTTGCACGCAGTGGGCGTGCCAGACGTCGTGGCCGACCCAGCCCAGGTCTTCGGCGTACTCGGCGGGGGTCATGCCGAACTTCTCGCGGCTGTAGGCGATGTCGTTGACGTTTTCGGCCAGGTGGGTGTGCAGCGACACTCCGTAGTTGCGCGCCAGCACGGCGGCTTCGCGCATCAGGTCACGGCTGACCGAGAACGGCGAGCAGGGCGCCACCACCACGCGCAGCATCGAACCATGGCTGGCGTCGTGGTAGTCCTCGATCAGGCGCTGCGACTCCTTGAGGATGTCGCTTTCCTTTTCCACCACCGAATCCGGCGGCAACCCGCCCTGGCTGCGGCCAACGCTCATGCTGCCGCGCGCGGCGTGGAAGCGCATGCCGATCTCACCGGCGGCGTGGATGCTGTCGTCGAGCTTGCAGCCGTTGGGGTAGATGTACAGGTGGTCGCTGGAGGTGGTGCAACCAGAGAGGATCAGCTCAGCCATGGCCGTCTGGGTCGATACCGCGATCATCTCAGGGGTCAGCCGCGCCCAGATCGGGTACAGGTTGGTCAGCCAGTTGAACAGCTCGCCGTCCTGGGCCGCCGGCACCACGCGGGTGAGGCTCTGGTACATGTGGTGGTGGGTGTTGACCAGCCCCGGGATGACCACCTTGCCGGTCATGTCGAGGATTTCGTCAGCGTGCTGGGGCAACTGGTCGCTGGGGCCGACCTGCTTGATCAGGTTGTCTTCGATATACACGCCACCGCGTCTGATCTCGCGGCGCTCGCCGTCCATCGTCACCAGCAGTTCGGCGTTTTTTATCAGCAAAGTCTTGGGCATTGGTGTTCCTTTCCCGTGAGGGGTGCGGGTTGCAATCTGTCTGTATGGACACCCGGTTTTCTATTAGAGCCAGGCCCTGGAAACCAGGCGCTGTGTGGAAACACTGCGCGAGCAGCAGGGTGGCTCAGGGCAGCAGCGCGCGCGTCGACGCCGTCGAGGTATGTAGGCTCGACGTGGGGCGATGGGCGGTGTGCTTGGGTAACGAAATAGCGGCGAATGCATGAATTCGCGCAGGGGGCTCGGAGGGGGCGAGCAGGTAGGGGTAATGCATGGCTTCAGGCCTGTCGCAATACGCAGTGGCGATTACCGCTGTCGTAGGCGCGGGTCAATGTAACCAGAAATGTTTATTTTTGTATACGAAAAATTCGGACGTTTCCTACCGTGGCATAGAAGCAAAAAAAAGAGGCCCGCAGGCCCCTTCGAGGAAAACCAGCCCCGCGCTTAGGCCGTTTCGACCTTGCGCGGCGCCATGAAGTACAGCCACACCAACGCGATGAAGTACATCGTCGGGATCATGGTGAACAACACGGCATAGTTGTTGTGGGTGATGGTCAGCACACTGCCGACGATCTGCGTCATGAACATCCCGCCAACGGCCGCGCACATGCTGCCAAAACCGAACACCGTGCTCACCAGGTGCTTGGGCGTGTAGTCCATCAACAGGCTCCAGATGTTTGCCGTCCAGGCCTGGTGCGCGCCAACCGCCACGGCAATGGCCAGCACCGCGACCCACAGGTCACTGGCGTGGGCGGCGAAGGTCACACTGACGATGGTGCAGGCGAAGATCAGCATCGAGATCAAACGCGCCCGCGTGGCGCGTACGCCGCGACCAATCAGCCACGACGAGAGGATGCCGCCGCCGATGCTGCCGAAGTCGGCCGTGAGCCAGATCAGGATCAGCGGGATGCCCATCTGGGTGACGCTGATGCCCAGGTTGTACTGCTGGTTGAGAAACGGTGGCAGCCAGTACAGGTAGAACCAGAACACCGGCGCAGTGATCGCGAACGCCACGGCAAAAGCCCAGGTGCCGCGCATGCGCAGGATGCGGCTGAAGGGCACGCGTACCGCCTCAGGCTCCGGCTCCTGCTGAATGTAGTCCAGCTCGCTCTGGCGCACGGTGGGGTGGTCTTCGGGGTTGAAGTACTTCAGGCCCCAGAAAATCACCCACACCAGGCCCAGGCAGCCCATGGCGATGAAGGCGGCCTGCCAGCCCCAGGCGGCAAGAATCACCGGCAGCAGCGCCGGGGTGATCATCGCGCCGACGTTAGTGCCGGCGTTGAACAGCCCGGTGGCAATGGCGCGTTCGCCAGCAGGGAACCACAGGCGCGTGGTTTTCACGCAGGCCGGGTAGTTGGCGGCCTCGGTCAGGCCGAGGATGAAGCGGCAGACCATGAAGCCGGCGGCCGAGGTGGCCAGGCCGTGGGCGCCCGTGGCCAGGCTCCAGAGCAGCACGGCGACGAAGAAGGCGCGTTTGACGCCGACCTTGTCGATCAACCGGCCCTGCAGCAGGAAGCCGATGGCATACCCCACCTGGAACCAGAAGTTGATGTTGGCGTAGTCCATCGCCGTCCAGCTCATGTCCTTGGCCAGCATGGGCTGCATGATGCCGAGGGCGGCGCGGTCGATGTAGTTCAGGGTGGTGGCGAAGAACACCAGGGCGAGCATGCCCCAACGCGTCTTGCCGACGGCAAAGGCGCCGCGAATCTTGCTGCCCATGGAAGCATGGGGAATCGGAGGCATGGCGGTTGTACCTGTTTCTTGAAATTGTAATGAACTGCTGGATGCATCTAGCTCGCGGTTTTGGCTCAAGGCAGGGAGCGCTCGCAAGGCGGTGGCATGGTGCGCAGTGAAACCACGACCGTCAATGCCAAGAATGGCTCTAGCGTTCGATAACCGAACGAATGCCGTCCGTCATGAATTTAAACAAAGGCAGGGATATCTCAACAGAAAGCTATACATGAAAATATACTTGTACAACATTGGGCATTCCGGTTTCCCTCTCATGGCACGTCGAAGCAGTCCCCCGGCACTGTTTGTCCTGATTGTACTGCTGCTGGCGACGGTGCCGGCCACTGCAGACTGGCGGCCCGCGTTGCCCGAGGCGCGCCAGGTGGGCAGCGGTGAGTTCACCTGGTTTGGCTTGAGTGTCTACACCGCCCGCTTGTGGAGCGCTGGTTCGCCGCAGGGCTGGCAAGAGCCATTTGCCCTGGAGCTTATCTACCACCGGGCCTTGTCGCGCGACACGCTGGTGCAGGCCAGCCTGGACGAGATGCGCCGCCTCAGTGGCCGCCCTTTGCCCCAGCCCACGCAGGACCAGTGGGCGCAAGCCATGCAGGCGGCATTCGTCGACGTGCGCCCGGGCACGCGCATCACGGGGTTGTACCTGCCAGGGCAGGGCAGCCGCTTTTACGTCGATGGCCAATTGCGCCACGAGGTCGCCGACCCGGCGTTCGCCCGCGCATTCTTCGCCATCTGGCTCGACCCGCGAGCCCGTGACCCACAGTTGCGCCAGCGCCTGCTCGGGCTGGCGGGCGACAATCGAGGAGAGTGAACATGGGTAGAGTGCTGCTTTTGGTCGGCTGCCTGTTGCTGGGCAGTTGCGGCAACGTAGAGGTCGACCACTACGCCGGCGAGAAACCGACGCTGGACCTGGCCGCGTTTTTCTCGGTGCCGGTGCAGGCCTGGGGCATGGTGCAGAAGCGCTCGGGGGAAGTGACCAAGCGTTTTCATGTGCGCATCGACAGCCGCCGCGAGGGTGAGAAGCTGATCCTCGACGAGCAGTTTCTGTATAGCGACGGTACACGCCAGCAGCGTACCTGGACGATTACCCCAGATGGCCCTGGCCGCTGGCGCGGACGTGCAGGCGATGTGATCGGCGAGGCCCGTGGCGAAGTGGCGGGCAATGCGCTGCGCTGGCGCTACACGCTTGACGTGCCGGTCGACGGCCGGCACTGGGAAATGGACATCGACGACTGGATGTACCTGATGGATGCCGACACGCTGATCAACCGCTCGAGCATGCGCAAGCTGGGGGTGGAGGTTGCACAGATAACGCTGTTCTTCCGCCGGTTGCCGGCCGGCACACCGTGAACGAGAAGCCGACGCGGGCATTGTGGGAGCGGGTTTACCCGCGAAGAATACACCGCAGTGGGTGGCACGGGCTTCGCCCGTGTTCGCGGGTGAACCCGCTCTCACACGACCCCCGCTGGGTACAAGATCCGGCTCAGGCCTTGAGCCCGATGCGAAGGGCCATTGGAAACACTATTACCCAGACCGACGCCAAAATCAGCGCAGTGGTCGGCACCCCCATCGGCAATTCGACCCCCGCCAACCGCGCTCCCGCCAGATAAGCCAGCGGGCCACCAACCATGCCCAGCAGCCCCCCGAGCCAAATCGGCCGCGCAGCCCACGCCAGGCTGTGGCGCAAGCCGCTGGCCAATACCAGCCACAGCAGCGCCAGCCAGAGGGGCAGTGGCCATTGAGCGAAGGCGAACACGCCCAGCGCCCCCAGCAAACTGTCCAACAGGCAACCGGCAAACGCCACCAGCAACATTGCACGCACTTCACCGTTGCGGTGCTGGCAATACCGCAGGTGCACCGCCAGGCCAATCGGCACGATCAACAGCAACCAGGGCCGATGCGCCCCCAGCACACAGGCCCACCAACCCGCCTGCAGCCACAGGGCATTGCCGATCAGCCACCGACGCGACACGTTCAGGCGCCTGGCAGTGGCGCCCGGCGTGCCTGCGGCGCGGCCCACAGCAATTGCGCCACACCAATGGCGCGCTCCTCGAACCCGCCCTGGCAGTAACACAGGTAGAACTCCCACAAGCGCTGGAAGGTTTCGTCGTAACCCAGCTCCTTCAGCGCTGCACGCGCCTGGCGCAGGTTGTCGCGCCAATGGCGCAAGGTGCGTGCGTAGTCCTGGCCAAAGTCTTCCAGGTGCACCAGGTTCAGCGCGGTCTGGCGGCTGGCGGTATCCAGCAGCACGCTCAGCGAGGGCAGCGCACCGCCGGGGAAGATGTAGCGCTGGATAAAGTCCACCGACCGCCGCGCCTGGGCGTAGCGCTGGTCGCGAATGGTGATGGCCTGCAGCAGCATCAGGCCGTCTTCCTTGAGCAGTGCGGCGCATTGGCGGAAGTAGGTGGGCAGGTAGCGGTGGCCGACCGCCTCGATCATCTCGATCGACACCAGCTTGTCAAAGCGCCCGCGCAGGTCGCGGTAGTCCTCGCGCAGCACTGTGATGCGTTGCGTCAGGCCCAGCGCCTGAACACGCTGCAGGGTATGGGCGTACTGCGCGTCGGACAGCGTCGTGGTGGTGACGCGGCAGCCATGGCGCGTGGCGGCGTGGATAGCCAGGCTGCCCCAGCCGCTGCCGATTTCCAGCAGGTGCTCGTCAGGCTTGAGTTCGAGCTTCTGGCAGATCGTTTCGAGCTTGTTCAGCTGTGCCTGTTCCAGGCTTTGCTCGGCGCTGTCGAACTGCGCCGCCGAGTACATCATGGTCGGGTCGAGCAGGCGCTCGAACAAGGCATTGCCCAGGTCGTAGTGGGCGAGGATATTGCGCCGCGCGCCACGCCGGTTGTTGCGGTTGAGTTGGTGCAGCAGGCGCAAGGCCGGGCGTGCCAGCCGCGCCAAGCCACCCTCCATGGCGTCGAGGACATCCAGGTTGGCGACGAAAATGCGGGTCACCGCAGCCAGGTCGGGAGTGCGCCAATAGCCGTGGATATAGCCTTCCCCAGCGCCGATCGAACCATTGCTGGCGACCAGGCTCCAGGCGGCATCGTCGACGATTTCGACTTCAGCGTAGAGCGTGCTGCCGGCCTCGCCGAAGCTCCACTGCCGGTCTTGGCAGATCACCCGCAGGCTGCCGCGGGCCAAGCGGCGCAGCTGGGCCAGCACGGCCATTCTGGCCAGGCTGCCAAACAGCGGCGTGCGGTTTGCAGACTTGCTAACGCTCAGGGTGGGATCGGTCATGATCGTGCTCCTTACAGGCGGCGTGGCCGAGGCCCAGGTTGCCCTGGCTGGCGCGGTGGTCGTGGATGGGCGTGCGCTTGAGCAGCAGCTGCAAGGCTTGCCAGTAGATGGCCGACACAGTGCGCAGGCTCATCCAGGGGAAGGTGAGGATGTGACGGTGCAGGGCGGCGCGGTCCAGCGGCCCGCGTTGCAGGGCCAGGTCGGCTTCGAACACCTTTTGCCCTGCGCGCCAGTTCTCCATGTGTACGTTCACGCGTTGTGCATCGAGCAAAAATCGCAAGCGATACTCCATGTCCAGGGGCATGAACGGTGATACGTGAAACGCCTTGGCCACGGCAAAGCCCGTTTTAAGGCCGTTCTGCACGGGCAGCACATAATGAAAACGCTCGCGCCAAGGCGTGTTGCGCACCTCCAGCAGGATCGCCGCCAGTTGGCCGGCGCGGTCGTGGCAGAAGTAGACGCTCACCGGGTTGAACGACAGCCCCCAGCAGCGCGGCTGGGTGAGCAGGTGCACAGCGCCGTCCGGTGTTTGCCCGGTGGCCTGGCCGACCAGTTGCCGGGCGGCCTGCGCCAAGGGCACACCGTGGCGGGTGAACGCCGGCAGGTAATCGCTTTCGCGCCAGCTCAACGGCGCCAGGCGCGAGCGGCCGAGCCAGCGGCTGAGGCCGAGCAGGCGAGGCTGTTCATCCAGGTCCAGGTAGAACATGCCGATGCGGTAACGGAACCTATGCGGTCGAGGGGCCAGGCGCCGGTGGCTGACCCAGCCGTGACACAAACTGCTGTTCACAAGCCTTCTCCAAAAAAGTCGGCCACTTTCAGCGCACTGACCACACCGTCTTCATGAAAACCGTTGGCCCAGTAGGCGCCGCAGTAATAGCTGTGTTGCCGGCCCTGCAACTCGTCCTGTCGGGCTTGGGCGGCAAGGGCGACCAGGCTGTATTGCGGGTGTGCATAGTCGAAGCGGGCAAGGATCTGCTTCGGGTCCACCAACGCCGTCTGGTTCAGGCTCACGCAGAAGGTCACAGGCGCTTCGATGCCCTGCAGGATGTTCATCGCGTAGGTCAGCGCGGCGGGCGCCTGCTGCGGGCCGCCGAGGCGGTAGTTCCAGCTGGCCCAGGCCTTGCGCCGCTTGGGCAGCAGGCGGGTGTCGGTGTGCAGCACCACGTCGTTGCTGGCGTAGGTGATGGCGCCCAGCACTGCGCGTTCGTCGGCGCTGGGTGCTTCCAGCAGGGCCAGGGCCTGGTCGCTGTGGCAGGCGAACACCACGCTGTCGAAGCGCTCGCTGCCCGCAGCGCTGTGCACCGTCACGCCACCTTCGTCACGGCTGACGCGCGTAACCGGGCAATTGAGGCGGATGCGCTCGGCAAAGGGCTGGCACAACGGCGCCAGGTAGCTGCGCGAGCCCCCTTCGATCACCCGCCATTGCGGGCGGTTGCTCACCGACAGCAGGCCGTGGTTGCGGCAGAACCGCACGAAAAACTGCAACGGAAAACCGAGCATGTCGGCGCGCGACATCGACCAGATCGCCGAGCCCATCGGCACGATGTAATGGTCGATGAAGCGCTGCCCGTAGCCCTGCATCTGCAGGTAGCCGCCCAAGGTGGTGGCGTCGTCGATGCGCTTGTTGTCCAGGTCGGCAATGGCCTTGCGGTTGAAGCGCATGATGTCGCGCAGCATGCCCCAGAACCCGGGAGACAACAGGTTGCTGCGCTGGGCGAACAGCGTGTTCAGGTCATGCCCGTTGTACTCGAAGCCACTGCGCGGGTCGTGCACCGAAAAGCTCATCTCGGTCGGCCTGGAGGCGACCTTCAGCTGGTCGAGCAGGCGGATGAAGTGCGGGTAGGTCCAGTCGTTGAAGACGATGAAGCCGGTGTCCACCGCGTACTGCTTGCCGCCCCATTGCACATCGACGGTATGGGTGTGGCCACCGACCCAGTCGGCGGCCTCGAACACCGTGACTTCATGGCGGCGTGACAGCAGGTAGGCACAGGTGAGGCCGGCGATACCACTGCCGATGATAGCGATGCGCATGCTGGCTTATTCCTGTTGCTTACGCGCCAGGCGCTGGCCTAGCTTCAGTCGCCAGCGCACCGGCAGCGCGCCGAGCAGGCGCAATACCTGGGTGAACACACCGGGGAAGTTGATTTCAAGCGGGCGGCGCGGCAGCCGCGCAGCGATGTGCTTTGCTGCGCGTTCGGCACTCCACAGTTGCGGCATCGGGAAGTCGTTGCGCCGGGTCAGCGGCGTGTCGACGAAGCCAGGGCTGACCAGTGTGACGTCGATGCCCTCGTTGATCAGGTCGATGCGCAGCGACTCGATCAGGTAGCGCACAGCGGCCTTGGACGCGCCGTACGCCCCGGCGCGCGGCAGTGCCAGCCAGGACACCGAGCTGCCCACCACCACCAGGTGCGGGCGCTGGCCACGGCGCAGCAAGGGCAGGGCAGCTTGCAGGCAGTGGCTGAGGCCGATCACGTTGGTGCGCAGCACGCGCTCCACCAGCAGCGGGTCGAAATGGCCAGGCTCGAGGTATTCGCAGGTGCCGGCATTCAGAATCACCAAGTCCAGCGCGCCCCATTCGAGGTCGATCTGCTCGGCGATTTTCGCGACCTGTAGCGGGTCATCGATATCACCGATGGCCAGCAAGGTCTGCTGCCCGAATTGTGCGGCCAACGCTGCCAGGCTCTCGGGCCGCCGGGCGCCCAGTGCAACCTGATGGCCTTGTTCCAGCAAGCGGGTAGCCAGCGCTGCGCCAATGCCGCTGCTGGCACCGGTCAGCCAGCAGCGGCTCATGCCAGCCTGCCCTTGAGCCAGCGGACGGCGCCGCCCAGCACCGGCACGTGTTCATAAAGCAGTGCGCCTGCGTCGAAGTAGTCTTGATGAAAGTGCACACGTTCGTGCCAGCGCAGGTGGCTGCAGCCTTGCACGCTGACAAGCTGCCCGCCGTTCAGGCGCGGGTGACGAAAATGCAGGGTCCAGCGGATATAGCCATGGCCGGGTTGCACCTCGTCGGTGCCCTCGAAGAAGTAGCGGACTTCCTGGATGTTGCCGTAAAGCTCGGCGAAATAGGCACGCAGGGCAGGGAGGCCGCTGATGTGATGCAGTGGGTCGCAGAAGGTGACGTCGTCGCTGTACAAGTCACCCAGCTGGTCGAGGGTGTGCGCATCGAGCTGGGCAAAGCGTTCGGCGAAGGTTTGCAGGTAGCTGGGCATGCGCGGGCCTGTACAAAAATGTTTTCTTGTACAGGTATAGTTCAGGGCTCTGCATAAAGCTATACACGGTAAGATTTTTGTACAGTTTTATGCCGCGTGCTTGCAGATGGCATCCACCAACGCACGCACTTTAGGCAGCGACTGGCGGCTTTTGAGCCAGGCAATGTTAATGGGCAAACCTTCAGTGGTCAGCTCAGGCAGGATCTGCACCAAGGTGCCAGCGTCGAGGTGCTCTTGCACCAGCCAGGTGGGCAATTGCGCCACCCCGAGCCCGGCCAGCACCATCGCCAGTTGCCCCTCTGCATTACCAATGGCGATGCGCCCCGGTACGACGCGCTGCTCACTGTCACTGGCATGGCCCCCCGGGAAGTGCAGCGGATACACGCCGCCGTCGGTTTTACCGTAGAGCACGCAACCATGCGCGTGCAGGTCCCGCTCTGTTTGAGGTACGCCTCGGCGCTGCAGGTAATCGGGCGCTGCGCAAAAGATGTGCTGCTGAATGCCAAGCAGCCGCCGCTCCACACCTTGGGGCCAGGTATCGGGCCCGCCAATGCGCACCAGGATGTCGATGCCATTTTCGATGGGGTCGATGAAGCGGTCCGTGAGTGTGATGTGCGGCATCAGCAGTTCGTGCTCGGCAATAAAGTCGATGAGCAGGGGCAGCACCCGCAATTTGCCGTAGGACGCCGGCAGGTCGATTCGCACCCGGCCGCAAGGCTCGGTCTGGGCGCTGTGCATGGCCATCTCGGCCTCGTCCAGGCTGGCCACCACCTCCTTGCAGGTGCGGTAGTAGTCAAGCCCTGCATCGGTCAGGGCCAAGCGGCGCGTGGTGCGTTCGAAGAGCTTCATGTTCAACCGCTGCTCGAGCCGCGCCACGCTTTTGCTGACTGCCGAGGTGGTCAGGCTCATGCGTTCGGCGGCCGCCGTGAAGCTGCCGGCCTCTGCGACGCCAATGAAAACCGCAATACCCTTCAAGCGTTGTTCACTCAGCACTGCCAACCTCGATTGTGGAATTAATTTCCAAAGGATCGTTGCTTAATTACCCAAGATGATCCTTTTTTTCCAGTATACCCTGCGCTCCAAATTGATCTGTTTGGAGTACCCGTACATGCACGCCACCACTGCGCCCCTTTCCGGGGCAGCAGATGCTCGCGCTGGCAGCAGCATCCTGATCCTCACCCTCGCTGCGTTCGCCGTGCTGACCACCGAATTCATCATCCTCGGCATCTTGCCCGGCCTCGCGCGTGATCTGGGTATTAGCGTCCCCCAGGCAGGCCAGCTGGTCACCGTGTTCGCCTTTACCGTGATGCTGGTTGGGCCATTCCTCACCGCAGCGATTTCCCACTGGGACCGCAAGAAAGTGTTCCTGGGCGTCCTGCTCATTTTCGCCGCCTCCAATGCCCTGTCGGCTGTCGCCACGGATTTCTGGACCATGGCGATCTCGCGCATCCTGGCAGCAGCGGCATTGCCCGTGTTCTGGGGCACCGCCAGTGAGTCGGCAGGGCAATTGGCGGGTAAAGGCAATGAGGGTAAAGCGGTTGCCCAGGTTTACCTGGGTATCACGGCGGCCTTCGTGTTCGGCATCCCCCTGGGCACGCTGGCGGCGGATGCGGTCGGCTGGCGGGGCACGTTCTGGTTGATTTCCGGCGTGTGCCTGGTGATTGCACTGCTGATGTTCATACGCCTGCCGCAACTCCCGGAGGCCCCGAAGCGTGCTGCCGGCGAGCGCCAGACCATCATCCTCAAGGACCCGAAATTTATCCTGCACATCACGCTGTCGGTCGTGGTGTTCACGGCGATGTTCAGCGCCTACACCTACCTGGCCGATATCCTCGAACGCCTCGCCCATGTGCCGAGCGCGCAAGTGGGCTGGTGGCTGATGGGCTTTGGTGCCGTGGGCATGATCGGCAACGCAATCGGCGGGCGGCTTGTCGACCGCAGCCCACTTGGCGCAACCATCCTGTTGCTGATTGTGCTGGGGGCCGGCATGGCTGGCGCGGCGCCTGCAGTCGATACCTTGTGGCTGCTGGTGGTGGCCCTGGCTGCGTGGGGCATTGCCTATACCGCGTTGTTCCCGGTGTGCCAGGTGCGCGTGATGATCGCCGGCTCGAAAGCGCAAGCGCTGGCCGGCACGTTGAATGTCTCGGCTGCCAACGGCGGTATCGGGTTGGGGGCTGTGATTGGCGGTGCGACCATTGAACACCTTGGGTTGGCGGCGTTGGGCTGGATGGGGGCACTGATTGCGGTGCTCGCGGTGGGCTTGGCGCTGGTGCTGATGGCGCGCAAGTAACGCTTGAGGTTGCTTCTGCTTGTTTGCGGTTTTTGAAGTCGGGGAGGGGGATTGAATGCGAAAAAAATCAGATTTAGCCCCTTTCTTGTAGTCCATTTCCCAAAGATACTCTCGCCGCCTTATTTCCGTTGCGGTCGCTCTGGGGGCGCTCTAGTCTCGGCGGGTCGTTGCACATCAACGACACGGCTTTGACAGGCCGACTCGACAGTAAGGTAATGTTCACCTCTACGGTGGCTGTGCGTGGGGCACCTCGTGTGCGCCGGGTTTTACCTCTGTTGACCGGTCTGTCAACCCACGTACAGCTGCCACCCATTTGTTTGACAGCAAAGGGTGTCGGCCCCCGACAGAGGTTTGCACCTATGCTTAAGATCGTCCCCGATCCACCCCACAACCACCACTCCCTCGAAGACACCATCATCCAGGCCACGGAGTACGCCCTGTGCGCGCAGACCGTGGCGCATCAGGCTGTTGCGATGCAGCCAAGAACCCCTGCCTCGATCCTGATGATGGCCTCATTGCACGAACTCGAAGCACTGCGTGTGCTGCTTGAGTCAGCGTTGATCCAGATGCAGATGCCGGCGGAGCCGCGCACGCTGCACTAGGCCGGCATGTGTATTGCCTGTTCGGGCCCCTTCGCGGGTAAACCCGCTCCCACAGGGGCGGCACAATGCCAGGGTGCTGTGCAGAACCTGTGGGAGCGGGTTTACCCGCGAAGAGGCCCGAACAGGCAACAGAAACCTCAGAGGGATCGAGCAATGACCACAGACACCACAAAAGTCAAAACCACGGTAGGCAAGACCAAGTTCTTCCAAGGCGAAAAGAACCCACAGCCGTTGTTCTGCATCGAGCCCGGCATCCCGTGCCAGGCAGCCCGCGAACAAGCCTCGGAGCTGATGGGCTGTGTGCGTGACCTGACCATCGCGGGCCTGATGGACGATAACCCGCAGTTGATCTGGGCCTCGCACTACCTCAGCGCGCTGGCCAAGGCGCTGATGGATGACGCCGAGCTTGGCATGGTGCATTAAGGGGAGGGTGCCCTCGAGCCCGAGCCCGCCCTCAATAATGGCTACAATCGATGCCTGCACTGTCAGCAACTGCCTGTTCCCATCAACCACAGGCCCCCGAAAAGGAAGTCATGCAAATGGATGAACGTTGCACCTCACTGGACGAAGTCCGCCAGCGCATCGATGAAATTGACCGCACCCTCGTTTCGCTTCTCGCCAAACGCGGGCAGCTCGTGACACAAGCCGCAAACTTCAAGAAAACCACCGATGACGTGCGTGCGCCTGCGCGGGTTGAGCAAGTCATTGGCAAGGTACGTGAAATGGCGAGCGAAGCTGGTGCCTCGCCAGCAGTCGTGGAGCAGGTGTATCGCGCGATGATCTCGGCGTTCATCGCCGAAGAGCTGGATACGCACGCCAGGCTGGTATCCGAAACTTCAAACTCCTGATGAAGGATGCCGCGAGCGCGTGACTGATAGAAAGCGCAATTGCGAAATTGCGCATCTCCCCACGGGCTGTCTGCCCTGTCATTGTTCGGTTGATCTCAGAAGCGGTCAGTTGTGACTGGCTGCTATCGACCCGAAGCTGCCGTTGGACTCACCAGCATCTTTTGTGGGAGCGGGCTTGCCCGCGAAGCCGGCACCGCGGTGGATGGCACCGGCTGTGCCGGTGTTCGCGGGCAAGCCCGCTTCCACAGAGTCTTCAATTCACTTGTTGGTGACAGCTTGTGGCGAATGCCAGCTCAGTGTCTGCTTCGGGTCGAAAGCGGTCTTCCTCGACCAGCAGCATTTGACCTTCTGCGCCCGCTCACCCACTACTTACACTTGACTCGCTTCCTTGGCTTCACGTGCAGCGTTTACCAATCCATCCAGCCAGTCTTGGTGGCCGTTGATCATCGGATTTGGCTTAGCGTGGGCCAGGTCCAGGGCAGGCTTACCTTTCTGGGTTTCCTGGGTGAGGATTCGCACTCGACCTTGCGACAGATCTTCAATGAGCCATGCATGGTGCACGTCCAATCGTGTATCGCCTTCGCCGGCCCAACCATGCCAGGCAATCCGGCCTGGAGAGCTTGAGGTGGGAGGTATATGTTCATTGCACTGGGCTTCGACTGGAAAGCCGAAGGTCTCAAAGTAGAAACGCACACCCACTTTCAGGTGGGGCTCCGCATGATCGTAGCAAATGACATTTGCTGAGTTGTTGTAGTACGTGGGCCATTTGGCCGCTTGGCTCAGCAGCGGCCAGATGTCCGAGGCGGTCAAGCCGGCGACGATCACCTCATTGGAGGCGAAATTTTCGGTGAGACCAGGCAAATAGCCTTCTGGCCAGATTATCTCGTTCATGGGGTATAGCGCCTGTCGTTGTGGATTCAGTTCAGGATGGGTGCTAGCTTGAAATAACTCCAATCGAGATGATTTATCCATAGCATCATGGAATCTGATATTAGAAAGCTGGACCTCAACTTGCTCAGAGCCCTGGACGCCCTGCTCGATGAGCGCAGCGTGACCCGAGCAGCTGATCGCCTGGCCCTTACCCAACCGGCCGTAACCGGAATGCTTAACCGACTGCGTGAAAGCTTCAACGACCCGCTTTTTGTTAGGGCACAACGCGGTATCGTGCCGACACTTCGAGCAGAGCAACTGGCGTTGCCGATCAAGCAGCTGCTAGCCGATGTGGCGGGTATGCTTCAACCCCAAGCGTTCGATCCGCAGACGGCTGAACTGACCATCAAGCTCGCATCAACTGACTATGCGTTGCGAGCAATCGTGGTTCCGTTCCTAAGCGCCCTCCGGGAACGAGCGTCGAACATACGGATTTCCGTGCTTCCGATCGACGATAAAACGCTTCAACTCCAACTGGAGCGCGGTGATGTCGATCTAGCGCTGGTAGCCAATGGCGCAGCGGCTCCTGACCTCCACGTCAAACCGCTATTTGATGAGAGCTACGTGTGCGTGATGCGCGCGGATCATCCAGACTCCAAATCATCGCGGATTTCGCTGACGCGCTTTTGCGCTTTGGACCATGTGTTGGTATCACCATCGGGAGGGAGCTTCCATGGCGTTACCGACGAAGCGTTGAGGAAAATTGGAAAGTCTCGGCGAGTCACCGTCTCGGTTACGAGCTTCCTGGTGCTGCCGGAGATCTTGATGGCCAGCGATTTGATCGCCGTGGTGCCTCGGCGGCTGGCCATCCGCACCCCTGGACTCACGATTGTGGAGCCGCCTGTCGAGATCCCCGGCTTCTGCAAAATGCTGGCCTGGCATGAGAGAACCCATCGAGATGCAGGCCATCGATGGATACGCACCCTCATGTTGGAGACCGTCAAAACCCTTTGATGAACCGCATTGATGAGCATGAAGGCGACATTCTTCGCAGAGGCAGCTATCGATCCATGGCTCTTTTTGAGCCGAACAACTCTCACGGATTGAGCGGCGCTTCCGCGAGTTCAGTTACTTTCCAGCGTCTGCTATGGGTCGATAGCGGTCAGTCGAGATTGGCCGCTATCGACCCATAGCGGTACGCCATATCTTTCAACATGCAGTGGTGATAAGTACGCGCTTTGCATTTTTTTCTCAGTGCCTACAATCTGCACCACTGATTTCTATTACTACCCGCATGAGGCTAACTTTTGTCTACAGACCCGTTATGTCTGATTTGTATACCGGCGCTTGTCACCCTGCTAAAGGCGGCAGAGGATCGGAAAGGCTCTCCGCTCAGCGAAGCTGAGGTGCTTGAGATTCGAGATAATGCCACCGCGATGGCAGTGCCCTTCAGTGTCGCCTTCGCGTTAGAAAAAGATCGGGGTTATGAGGACATCGCTCCAGAGGAGTGCTGGGAAGAATGGCTGCGGGTCCGTTCATCATTCTGATCACCATCGTTCAAAGCATAACCCGGAAGGCAAGAATATTGCTGGTCCAGGATGTCACAGCGTCTCGGTCGTGATGGGTCATTAAGCCGACTGGCAGCTATCGACCCAAAGCAGACACTGAGCTGACATTCGCCCCAAGCTGTCACCAACAATTGAATTGAAGACTCTGTGGGAGCGGGCTTGCCCGCGAACACCGGCACAGCCGGTGCCATCCACCGCGGTGCCGGCTTCGCGGGCAAGCCCGCTCCCACAAAAGATGCTGGTGAGTCCAACGGCAGCTATGGATCGATACCGGTCCTCCTCGACCTCTAAATGTCGAGCGACCTTTGGCAGCATGTCCCCTGAATAACTGACAAGGAGCGTCAAAATGCACCCCCCCGGAAGACTCACACCCGACCAACACGAAGCCTTCATGACACGCTACGGCCCAACCTTCGCATCAGGCACCTTGCTGTGCATGGTGGGCGCGGGGAGCGGCATTGGGTTGTGGGACAGTAGCTACCTGTACAACCTGCCGGACAGGGGCACTTACGCCCTGACGGCGGCGCTCACGTTGCTTGTGCTGTTCTGCACCGGCCAGTTCGCGATGATCCGCGGCTTTCGTTGGGGGCTCTGGTTGGTGTTGCCGTGCCTCGCAGGGCCTGCGCTCACGGCGCTCAGCTTGTTCGGCACGCGCCATGCCGGCCCGGTGCAATACGTCATCCTCGCCCTGTCCCTGCTGGGGTTGCTGGTGGTGAACAGCAAGCGGCACCGCGCCATGCGCCAGCGCCTGGTGGAGTTGCGCCTGCAGCGTGCCGGCGTACTGCCGCCGAGCCGTGTCGACGACTACCCAGACGGCCCCCCGCCTAAAAAGCCCTGGTTCAGTATTGCGGTACTGGTACTGGGTGCGGTCGTCATCATTGGCAAGGTTTACCTATTGGTTACGCGCTAAACGGACAGGTCCAAGGCACTAAGGCATAACCATATACCCTTTAATTCTTTGTCTCCTGGGACCATGTGTTTTCAACTAGCGCCTTTTTGAGCGAGCGCTGTCCGTGGAGCACTGTGAAGTAGTTGTCATCGGCCTGGGCGCAATGGGCGCCGCTACCACGTATCAGTTGGCCAAGGCGGGTGTCGATGTGGTGGGCATCGACCGCTTCCATCCCCCGCATACCTTTGGCTCGAGCCACGGTGATACGCGAATTACCCGGCTGTCCGTGGGGGAGGGTGCGCAGTACGTGCCCATCGTGAAGCGGGCCCAGCAAATCTGGCGCGAACTGGAAGCAGAGACTGGCGAGGCGTTGTTCGAACAATCCGGCTTGCTTGCGCTGACTTCCAGCCCCGACTTCGACCCCGACGATAAAACCGATTTCACCCTGCGTACCATCGGGTTGGCCCAGACCTACGGGATCGACCACGAAGTCCTAGACGCTGAACAGATCCGCCAGCGCTTCCCGCAATTTGCGAACGTGCGCGATGACGCAATCGGCTACTTCGAGCCGGGTGGCGGTTTCGTGCGCCCCGAGCGTTGCATCGAGGTGCAGTTGCGTTTGGCGGTGCAGCACGGCGCCACCCTGCACACGGGCGAAACGGTTACCCAGATCAGCTCGGATGAAGAGGGCGTGACGGTCACCACCGACCTGCGCACGGTAAAGGCCCGCAAGCTGGTGTTCAGCGCCGGTAACTGGGCGGGCGGGTTGTTGGGTGAGCCCTTCGACCGGTTGCTGAGTGTCTACCGGCAACGGCTGTTCTGGTTTGAGCTTGAAGACGGCGCGGGCCTTGAGGGCACGTCGCCCACGTTCATCCTCACCCACGGGCGGGGGGACGACAAAATCAACTACGGCTTCCCTGCGCAACCTGGCGAGGGCAGCCTGAAAATCGCCACGGCCCAGTACCACACGGCCTCGCAGCCCGACCTGCTGGACCGCACTGTTTCTGCCGCAGAAGAACGGGAGATGTACCAGCAGCAAGTGCAGGGCCGAATTGCCGGGGTCACAAACAAGGTCCTCAAGTCGGCCGTTTGCGCCTACACCGTCACCCCGGACCGGCATTTCATCATCGACCAACACCCCACGCTCAAGCACACCCTGGTGGTGTCCGCCTGTTCTGGCCACGGTTTCAAACACTCGGCGGCCCTGGGCGAGGCCTTCGCGCAGTGGTGCACACGCGGCACTACCGACCTTGATCTGTCCTCTTTCACCCTTGAACGATTCGAAGGAAAAACCCTGTGAAGCGCATCGCACTTTCCCTTGCCCTGCTGGCCGCCTCCATCGGTGCTGCCCATGCCGAAACGCTCAAGATTGCCGTGGTGCCTGTGCCTCACGCCGAAATTCTGGAGTTCCTCAAACCTGAGCTGGCCAAGCAGGGGGTGGAGCTTGAGGTGAAGGTATTCACCGACTATATCCAGCCGGACCGCCAGGTGGACGAGGGGCGGCTGGATGCCAACTACTTCCAGAGCAAGCCGTATTACGAGGCCTACAAGAAAGACCGCCCGAGCAGCGACCAGGTACCGGTTGTAGCCGTGCACATCGAGCCGTTCGGTGCCTACTCGAGCAAGGTCAAATCGGTCGCCGAGCTGAAGGACGGCGCCACCGTTGCGATTCCCAACGACCCCACCAACTCCGGCCGCGCACTGCTGCTGATCGCCAAGCAGGGCCTGATCACGCTGAAAGACCCCAGCAACATCATGGCAACCGCCGCCGACATCACCAGCAACCCCAAGCACCTGAAGTTCAAGGAGCTTGAAGCCGCCATGCTGCCGCGCGTGCTGGGCCAGGTGGACATGGCGCTGATCAACGCCAACTACGCGCTGGAAGCCAAGCTGGTGCCGCACAAGGATGCGTTGTTCATCGAAAGCTCCGAGTCGCCGTACGCCAACTACCTGTACGTGCGCCGGGACAAAGCCAACGACCCGGCGGTGCAGAAGCTTGGGGCGTTGTTGAACTCGCCTCAGGTCAAGCAGTTCATCCTCGAGCGTTATCACGGCGATGTGGTGCCGGCGTTCTGACCCCTTGAACTGACATCGCACCTCAAGCCGTCACGGGCCCTGCCTGTGACGGTTCGCGGATTTCAGATCGGTATCCCGCTCAGCTTCTGTCCAGAAGCGGGTCTCGCTCGGCAACGTTTCTTTGAACCCCTTCCCATCGGCTTATGACCAGCGGCGCGATGGCGTTCCCGAGAACATTGAGCGTGGTGGTGCCGCTTTCAATGACCCGGAAGATTCCTGCCACCAGTGCAACAGCCTCGAGTGGAAGCCCGGCCGATGCCAACGTGGCCGAGAGGATGATGATCGCAAAGCCGGGGACACCCGCAGCGCCTTTGGAGGTCAGCACCATGGTCACGACCAGTAAAATTTGCTGAGAAAGGCTGAGGTCTATTCCATAAAGCTGCGCAATGAATATTGTCGCGACACCCAGGAATATAGACGCGCCGTCAAGGTTGAATGCGTAACCCACGGGTACGACAAAACTGACAATACGTCGTGGAACACCATAGTGCTCAAGTTTTTCCATCAGTTGGGGCATCACGGCAGCCGACGCTGCACTGGAGCACGCCAGAATCAGTTCGTCCTTGAAGTAACGAACCAGCGTGAACAGGTTCTCGCCGATCAAATAACAGATCCCGCCGAGTATGACAAAAGCGAACAGGAAGAGTGCCAGGTAAACAACACCGATCAACTTGAGCAGGGGGAGAAGCGCGGCGAAACCAAATGTGGCGACTGTAGCGCCGATCATGCCGAACACCCCGATCGGAGCGTAGGCCATGACATAGCTGACCAGTTTGAACATCGCGTCAGCAGTGCCCTGCAATGTTGCGACAACCGGTGCGCTTTTCTCGCGGGGCAGGGCGTTCAAGGCCATGCCAAACAACACCGCGAAGAACAGAATTGAGAGCAGCTTGCCTTCGGATAATGAGAGAAAGATATTATCCGGTACGATATTTTGCAAAATGATCAGGGCGCCTTTGGAGGGCTCAGGTTTCATGACCGCATCGGCATGCGCCATACCTGCGATCACGGTGCCCGATCCGGGCTCCAGCAGGTTACCAAGGACAAGCCCCACGATGATCGCCAGGGTCGTAATAGCGAAGAAGTAAGCAAGGGATTTGGCCCCCATGCGACCAAATGACTTGTTGTCCCCGCCACCCGCGATGCCCAGCACCATGCAGCAGAAGACAATAGGGACGACAATCATCTTCATCATCTTGATGAAGATGTCACCCAAGGGCTTCAGCACTTCACTGCTTACCCATTGCTGATGCTCTGGATGGGTATTCAGGTACACGCCTACAAGGATGCCAAGGAACAAGCCGGCAATGATCTGCCAGACCAGTGGGATTCTTTTCATGACTCTAGCCTTTTTTATAGAAGGTGTGCTGCACGGACGGCAGTAGCTAGATGCGTGAGCGAAGGGCTCACGCGGGCGCACGTTGTGTAATCACTATTACTTGGCGAATATCTGTGCCATGTCTTTGAACGCTTTGAATTCCAGTGCATTGCCGCACGGGTCAAATAGGAACATCGTGGCTTGCTCACCCACCTGTCCCTTGAAGCGTATGTACGGTTCGATGACAAACTGGGTGCCCAGGCCCGTAAGCCGCTCGGCAAGTGCCTCCCACTGGTCCCACTGCAAAATCACGCCAAAGTGTGGAGCAGGGACGTTGTGCCCATCCACCGGGTTGCTCAAAGCATTTTCCTGATACGCCATCTTGGGGTGTTCGTGAATCACCAGTTGGTGACCGTAGAAGTTGAAATCAACCCACTGAGCAGCAGAGCGCCCCTCTTCGAGATTGAATACCTCGCCATAGAATTTACGGGCGGCAGGGATATCGTAAACGGGAATCGCTAGGTGGAAAGGGGACAGGTTCATCAGGCTCTCCTGGAGGGCTATCTAGATGTTTCGACAGGGTAAAGTGCCGTTGCAACATCGCTTGTTTTTCGTTCTGAAGAGAGTTTAAAAGTAGCCAATCAATTAAAAAATCAATATATTTTGCTCAAAAGCACAAAGGAAATTTGTTAATGATTCGCGAGCTCAAGACGCTGGTCGCGGTGGCCCGTGAGGGCACATTCGCGGCGGCGGGGGTGAAGGTCAACCTCACCCAGGCTGCGGTGAGTGCCCAGATGCAGAGGCTTGAAGGGGAGCTCGGCTTCGAGATATTCGAGCGCAAAGGCAGGAACGCTCAGCTCAACCGGCGGGGCCAGCAGATTTTGATCCAGGCGCAGGAGGTGATCAGGCTGTACAACAGCCTGGGTTCCAATGCACTGGGTAGCGTGCCGTCGGTACAGGTGGATATTGGCGCGATTGCCTCCATCCAACGGTCACTGCTGCCGCAAGCGTTGGCGCACTTTCACGGCACTCGGGCTGAATGCCGCACGCGGATCATTCCAGGGGTATCACTGCAGTTGCTCAGTGCGGTAGATGCACGGGAAATCGACATTGCGATAATCATCCGCCCACCGTTCGAATTGCAAAGTGACCTGCATTGGACAACGCTGGCAAGCGAACCCTACCGCTTGATTGTTCCCGCAGGCCTGCCAGAGGGTGACTGGCGCGACATACTCTCGACCCAACCTTTCATTCGTTACGAACGCTCCTCGTTCGGTGGCCGGCAGGTCGATCGCTTCCTGCGCCAGGCTCACTTCACTACCAGGGACGTGTGCGAGCTGGACGAGCTGGATGCAATCACCGAGCTGGTCGCGAAGGGCGTTGGGGTGGCATTGGTACCGCAAACCATCACACGGGATGCCTGGCCAGCGTCGGTTCGAGCCTATGACCTTGGTGCGAGCACGTTCCATCGCGACATTGGCCTGGTTTACCCCGCCAATGTCGCGTTGAGCGAGCAGGTCACCCTGCTGATCGACCTGATCGTCCAGGCCGCAGCTCAATCAGCAGGCCACGTAGGCCTACCCGGTATCGCGTGACAGCGGGGGCCCGGAAATGGCGCAGATCAGGGCGCGATGTGGGTGTGGTAGACCTTGCTGACCACCGTCCACAGACCCTCGACTTTCAACAAGTTGAAAAAGTCGGTGAAGCAGAAACCCGAGATGTCGTTGGTATCGATACGCGCACTGGCGGCAGTGCCGACGATATCGATATTGACGATGACGCCCTGGGCCTCTGGCGAGGGGCGGAAAGGTGGGTTGTCGATGATGTCGAACAGGCCCTGGATCGGCCCGCCAACCAGCTTGGCGTTGGCATCGACGCCAAAAATGGTGGCCTGCTCGCTGAACGCCGGTTTCATGATGCTGCTCTTGGCCTGCTTGCCGCCTTCGTTGTACTGGTTCAGTACTTCGACGATGGCGTTGTATTCCTGCACATAGGTGGGTTTGTTCATGGTGTTGTTCCTGTGGTGAATAAAGCTGTTACGAGTCTTGCCGGGTAGGGGAGACGATCGGGTCGTTTACGGTGGTGTTGGCCATCACGGCGGCTCGCGGTATGTCACAGCGCGTCCTTCAGTAATTGCCGTTGGGCCAGTCGGTGTACCCCTTGGCGCCACCCCCGTAGTAGCTCTCGCGCGAAGCGACCGTCAGCGGCGCACCCTGGCGCAAGCGTTCAACGAGGTCGGGATTGGAGATGAACAGGCGGCCGAAGGCCACGGCGTCGATCTTGTTGTCAGCGCGGCGCTCGATGGCCATTTCCAGGTCGTAGTTGTTGTTACCGATATAGGGCCCTGCGAACAGGCTGCTGAGGGCATCCATATCAACGCCCGCGGGGATTTCGCGGCTGGTCGCCGTGGCGCCTTCGACGAAATGCAGGTAAGCCAGGTTCAGCGCGTTCAGCTGGGGCACCAGGTAACCGAACAGGCCCATGACGTTGCTGTCGGGTGGTGTGTTGCCGGCGTCCGGGGTTACCGGCGAAAGGCGGATGCCAACCCGGTCGCTGCCCCAGATCTCGACAACCGCGCGGGTGACTTCAAGTGTCAGACGCGCCCGGTTTTCGATCGAACCGCCGTACTGGTCGGTACGCTGATTGGTGGAATCACGCAGAAACTGGTCGAGCAGGTAGCTGTTGGCAGAATGCACCTCCACGCCGTCGAACCCCGCGCGCTTGGCGTTGCGCGCGGCAGTACGGTATTGCTCGATGATGCCGGGGATCTCGTCGGTTTCCAGGGCGCGCGGGGTGGACACTGGGACGAAACCGTCGACCGTATAGGTACTGCCCTCGGCCTTGATCGCCGAGGGTGCTACCGGTGCCTGGCCGCCAGGCTGCAGTTCGACGCTGGAGAAGCGGCCGACATGCCACAGCTGCAGCACGATCTTGCCGCCTTCGGCATGCACAGCTTCCGTGACTTTCTTCCAGCCAGCGGTCTGTTCATCGCTCCAGATGCCCGGCGTGGCAGCATAGCCACGGCCTTGGGCGCTGATGTTGGTCGCTTCGGCGATGATCAGGCCGGCTGAGGCGCGCTGGGCATAGTAGGTGGCGTGCAGCTCATTGGGGATACCCTCCTCGGCGTAACGGCTGCGCGTGACGGGTGCCATGACGATGCGGTTGGCGAGTTCGATGGCGCCCATGCGGGTGGGTGCGAACAGATCGGTGCGGGTGCTGTTGTCAGTCATGAAGGGCTCCATTAAGTAGACCAGTCGTCTAGTTTTCGGGTAAAAAAAAGCCGCTCAACCGAGCAGGCTTTTAGTCATGGCCAAAGCCGATTGGAAGGGTTGGGCAGAGCGGTTCACTTTTGCCATCAACGATGCGCCCAACCACAGTTGATACAGGGATTCGGCGAGCGCAGCGCTGTCTTCGGTAACGATGCTGCCATCGTTGATACCGCGCTCGATGCTATCGCTGATCAGCCTGATGATGCGGGAAGTACCTTGATCCAGCACATGACGCATGGCTTCGGAAAGGTCGCAGACTTCAGCGCCGAGCTTCACCACCAGGCATTTGTTGTCGACGGCGTCGTCATACTGGGTTTCGCTCCAGTACTGAAAATACTTCAGAAGGCTTTGCGCGCCATTGGCCTGCTGCTTGAGAATCGGCTCGATACGGGCCAGGTACGCCTCGAAGTACACATCGAGCAACGCCTGGCCAAATTCTTCCTTGGACTTGAAGTAATGGTAGAACGAGCCCTTGGGCACACCCGCCGTGCTCAACACCTCGTTGAGACCGACGGCGGTGTAGCCTTTGTGGGTCATTAGCGCCCTGGCAACATCGAGGATGTGCTCACGCATTTCATTGGCTGGCTTCTTCATAGTGGGCGCAGTCTATTTTAGATTAGACCAGTCGTCTACTGCGCTCGACAGATGGTCGATTCATTCTTCGGCGGCGCCCCTGTATCTACCGTCCAGGCTTAGGCTGAGGTCTATACTTTCTCGACCGAGGTCTGCGCGGCGACTGCTGCACCTGCATGGCGACAAGCACCCATGGCCGACGATAACGAGTCGATACCCAGCACCGATGTCCTCTTCGATGAGGCGGCCTGCGGGTTGCTGCTCACTGAAGAAAATGGCGCCATCAAGCGGGTCAATCTCACCTTTTGTCGGTGGATCGGCTACAGCCGGGAAGCGCTGCTGGGCCGGCAGATTCAGACGCTGATGAGCGCGGAGGCGCAGACGTTTCACCACCTGCATTGGCTGCCTCTGATGCAGATCCAGGGTGCGATTGCGGATGTGAAATTCGACCTGGTTCACCGCACTGGCCATCTCGTCTCGATGTTGCTCAACGGCATTCGGTGCGAGCACTCCAGCGGTATCTTCCATGAGCTCACATTGTTTCAGGCGCGGGACCGCAACCGCTACGAACGTGAGTTGCTCAATGCCCGGATGCTTGCCGAGAAGCACCTGGCAAAACACCTCAAGGACCAGCATGCCGTTGACCTGGCCCAAGGCAAGCTGCTGCTCACCTATGCGGCTGCAGAGGACCGGGCGCTGTTTGCCGAACAGATGATCGGTATTGTCAGCCACGACCTGCGCAACCCCCTGGCTGCGGTCAAGATGGCAGCCAGCCTGCTGGCTCGAAAAGAGCTGGATACCAAGACACTGCAGACCATCGGCCACATCACCCATTCGGCGGAACGGGCGCAGCGCCTGGTGGCCGACCTTCTTGATTTCACACTCGTGCAAGTTGGGCGCGGCATCGAGGTGACGCTCGAGCCGGTCGACCTTCACGGGTTGATAGCAGATTGCCTGGAGGAGCTGCGGCTTGCCTTCCCTGGTCATGAACTGGTTCATGAATGCAGTGGTCAGGGCCACTTCAGCGCGGACAGTGACCGGCTCTATCAGATGATCGGTAACCTGGTTGCCAACGCGATTGCCTATGGCGCGGCGGGAGGAAGTGTTACGGTCTGTTCAAGGTTCGAAGACGAAGCGATCGCGCTGACCGTGCACAACACCGGCACACCCCTGCCTGCAGAATTGCTTGACGATTTGTTCGAGCCGATGATTCGCGGTAGCCATGACAATGCTGGCCTCAGGAGCATCGGGTTGGGGCTTTTCATCGTGCGAGAAATAGTGCGTGCTCATGCGGGTGCGATAACGGTAAGGTCGTCCCTGGAGCAGGGTACGACATTTACCGCCACGTTTCCCCGTACCGATTCAGATCAGGAATAACCGAAGGTTCCTGAGAAATTTCATTTCCTCGACTCGATCCCCATCCTGTTCGCCTCGCAGCGTGACGGATGAGTTCACTCAGCAAGTGAAGCGGGCAAGCCCTGGGCGGCTTTCGAGCCTTGATCTCCATTCTCATGGCTACCCGCCGTGTAACGAGGCCAGTGGTTTCTCTATTCCGCCAACTTGCAGGCTGGCTCCAACCCTGATTGTGATGATCGCATCAGGAACAAATCGATGACCACCTGAGCGGTGTCAGGCCGGGAAATCAACTGCGGCCGGCCGCTTTCGACCCGAAGCAGACACTGAGCTGACATTCGCCAAAGCTGTCACCAGCAAGCGAAATGCTGACTCTGTGGGAGCGGGCTTGCCCGCGAACACCGGCACATTTGAACCAGTACACGGGATACGCCCCCACGCCAGGTCGCTGCACACGCCAAAAATGCCACGCAAAGCATTACGACTGCCTGGGTGTCAACACGGAGGCGGTGGCGTTATCGCTGGAGAAGACAAGGAACGCCAAATGGGCCTCATAGCGATTGAGCACATCATCTATGACCTGCTGTTTGGTAAGGCCCATCAAGTCATAACCACCAGACCCCGTCTGGGTGAATACCTCCAAACGGTAATAGACATCAATCTCGCGCGTCATGCGGCCACTGAACATGGGCACAGGCGCCTCGACAATGGCGACGTGGTAATGGAAGTCACGGAATGTGTCCATCGACACCCGCAGCAACGGTTCCTCGATACCGCTTGTATTGACCAGGCTTTCCCGGGTGACGTAATAGCCCTGATGACGAAATTCAGCGACGACCTCGCCCAGCGCTGGCCCGACAGTTCGGTTGAGGAACTGAGTGACCTGCTGCAGCGATGGGTACGCCCGCAGGTGCTCGAGCCGTTGCTTCCAGGAGCGTTCCGGGGCATGCCCCCCGCTAGCCGCCATCGAGGGGCGGTGCAGCACGCGCCCTTCACGTTCGGCACGTTCCATGCGCAATACCTTGTAGAAGGATGCCATCACCAGATAAGCGATGACCGTCACCGGTAGTGCGAAGATCAGCGTTGCATACTCCATGGTCGTGACCCCGCCTGCGACCAGCATCGCCACAGTGAGCATGGCCGTGAGCAAGGCCCAAAAGATCCGCAGCCAGCTCGGGCCGTCATGGGAAGGGTCGGGAATCGTTGCAGAAAAGTTCGACATCACCATCGCCCCGGAGTTGGCGCTGGTGAGGTAGAACAGCAAGCCTGACAGCGTTGCCAGCCCAATCAGAAACATCGAGCCCGGGAACATCTGAAGCAGTGCATACCAACCCCGCTCGGGGCTGTCCATCGCCAGCGTGGCAAACTCGGTATTGCCCTGAAGCACCTGAAAAAGTGCGCTGTTGCCGAACAGCGAGACAATGATGAAATCGCACAGCACCGGCGCAGTGACCGCCGCCAGGACGAATTCACGCAAGGTGCGGCCTCGTGAGATTCGCGCCAGGAACACACCGACGAATGGCCCCCAGGCCAGCCAGAAAGCCCAGAAGAACAACGTCCAACCCGCCATCCAGCCGGCCCCGTCGGGCTCGTAGGCAAACGTCTGGAATGTACGCGCGGGAAAGGTGACGAGAAACTGGCCGATGTTCGACACCAGAGCATTCAACAAGAACGCCGTCTGCCCTGTTATCAGGATGTACAGCATCATCGCCACGGCGCTCCACAGGTTCAACTCGGCGATCCAGCGGATGCCGCGGTCAACTCCGGAGGTGGTGGCCGCAATGGTAAGCGCTACAGCCCCCATCACCAGTGCGATCTGTAATGAGAGGCCCTGTTCCAGGGCGAACATCAGCGAAAAACCAACACTCAGTAGTACCACACCGATACCCATCGACGTGGCGACTCCAAACACGGTGCCGACCAGCGCGATGATGCTGATGCCATCGCCCAGGGGGCCGCGCACGCGTTTGCCAAACAGCGGGTAGAGCGCGGCGCGAATCGACAGCGGCATGTCCCACCGATAGGCGAAGTAACCCATTGCCATACCCAGCAGGGCATACATCGCCCACCCTGCGATGCCATAGTGAAACATGGTCCAGATGACCGCGTCCTGCATGGCCTGGGCAGTACCGCCTTCGCCGCTGGGCGGGTGCATGTACTGTACGACCGGGCCGGTGACCGAATAGAACAGCATGTCTATGCCGACCCCTGCGGCGAACAGCATGGCGACCCAGGTCACTAGCTTGTACTGCGGCCGCGAGTGGTCAGGGCCGATGCGCACGTCCCCTTCCTTGGAAAACGCGACCCACAGCACGAAGCCGATGACCAGGGTCATCGTCAGCACGTAGTACCAACCCAGGTTCGTCGCAATCCAGTCGGTGGTCCGCTTCATCGCCGAGCGTGCTGCATCGGGCATGAGGATCGTGGTAACGGAAAACACCAGGATCACCATTGATGAAATCAGCAGGACGCGCCAGTTGATGCGCGCCTCCTGATGTACGACCAATTGGTCGTGACCTTTGCTGAGATCACTGCGATATACGGGAGGGTCGTCAGCGTCGCCTGTTCGCCCAGGACGGCGTGCCGTGCCGCCGAATTTGCTGCGCTCGAGTGCTGGCATCGACTTCACGCATGGGCCAGCAGTGGTTGAAGTGGTCGGATCATCACCGTTGCAGTGTTGATCCTCGGGAGGTACGAAGGGCATGAGCTTTCTCCTGTTGCGTACTTCATTCAACTCCGCCTGATCAGGCCTGCCTCACAGTAGGAGCGAATTCCATCCATTCGGTTGTTTCATGCGATTGCACGCGCTCAGGTGCGCGTTTGGGCAGCGTTCCCCAAAGCAGACTCGCCCGGCGCCAGCGCAAGTAGCTGATGAAACGCCCAGCCACGAAAGGGCCTGAAGATGACGACCACACTGATCGTGCGGGGCAGGAGTGCCGGTTCTGGACACGGCTTCGTTGGCCGGGCGCAAGGCAGACAGCGCAGGGGTACCATGCGTGTCGGTTAGATACACGGCAGTGCAAGCCTGCAATGCCAATCAGCGTTTCAACTGAGCCTTGGCTCAATTGAGGGTGAGAGCCCTGGGCAGGGAGCATCGCCAGGGTTGGCGTCGTCGCTATTGCCGGACGACGTATGGGGGGTGTTGTGGTGCAACCCGCGAATTGTAACGATACAGGCAGTCAAATAGAAGCCGTTTGCTGTCACTCGCGCCCGATCGCTTTCGACCCGTAGCGGACAGTCGTGTCTGAGGTGATCTTTGTGGGAGCGGGTTTACCCGCGAACACGGGCGAAGCCCGTGCCATCCTCCGCGTTGCCTGCTTCGCGGGTAAACCCGCTCCCACAGGGATTACGCCGGCCTCGAAAAATGAGCAATAGCAGTACTTGCGCAAGGGCCGCTATGGGTCGTAAGCTGCCGGCCGCAACCATCACCCGCACGCCCAATCGATTTCCATCTTGGCCAAGTCCAGTTGCGCATTGCCGCCACCAAAATTGAACCCGCCAAAATGCTCTTCGAACTCAAGGTAGAAGGGGCCGAAAGCGGGGTAGCTCTGTATCGGGAACATCGTGCCGCCCAGATGATTGCGACCATCAAGCTGCGCCAGCCCAAGCGCCTCGCTCTGCTCGCCGCTGAAGGCGGGGACGTAGCCGCTGTCCTTGCAATCGTCCTCCCACTCGCGTGGGGGCTTGCCGACGTTTGGGTCGCCTTCGCGGACCTGCGCGCGGATGGCGAACGCTGTGTCGATACCTGCTACCGCGCCATCCCCTGGCAGCCAGGCAAAGGCGGGGGTGCCGGGGTTGCGGACTTTGTCGTCGCCCAGGTACTCGGCGTAGCTCTGGTAAAGCCAGCCAGGCGATTGCCCCAGCAAGGGATTGCCTTCAAGCTTGGGCACAAGGCAGGTATCGCCATCGAACTCTGCCCGGGTCAGCCAGATTGCCGCGTACTGCGTACCCAGGATATCGGTCATGTCGAACTGCATCGGGTGGCGTGCCCGCCGGTGCTCCCAGAAGGGTACCAACGGGTCGTCGACCGGAAGCTGATCAGCCAGTTCACTGGCGAAAAACGCTTCGATCGCGGCGTTGGGTGGCAGCTCTTCGTATTGGTCATCCACGAACAGGCTGAGCGCCACGTAATCCTCGCCTTGAGTGCGGTATTCGCAGGGCAGTTGCAGCGTGAACGCATGGCGCAAGGGGTAGCCGATGCGCTTGCTCAGCGGCCACTGGCTTTGGCTGATACCTGGCGGCCGGCCCAGGCTCCAGCCACCAGACCAATGCTCGCCGCGACCGGTCGCGGGTTGCAGGCATTGCGGGGCGCGTAGCAAGTCGTAGGCGGTTTTCAGGTGTGGGTCAGCCAGCAATTTTTCTGGCTCAGGGTAGATGGCATTCGGCTGGCTGATCTCCAGCGCGCCGATTTGCTGGTTGCGTACCCGCACCAGCAACACGAACCCTTCGCTGGTTTCGTCAGTGTACTCGGACCACTGGCCGAGTTCGGGTGTATGCGGCAGCGGATGCAGGCCAGGGCGTGCAGCGAGGGTATCGGCCAGCGACATCCCGATGTGCAGGCCTTCGATCATCACCGTTGCCGGGAAGGTCCTGAGGAAGCTCACTTTGCCGATTTTGCCGGCAGCATCTATCTGCGCGCCGAACCCGCGTGTGTGGGTGTCTGGGACACGGCCGTAGCCATCAGGGGGCGACCACTTACTGCCCATCATACTGGCGAGCGATTCGACGGGCATCATGGGGCGTAATGTGGCGAGCCGGGCAACTTTCATGCGTCTGGGTCCTTGATGCACAGGCAGCGGAAATGCCTGATGCGCTTCATCCTTGGGGCTTTTTGCTCGATTGGTGCAAGGGCAGCGAGGTTGCGCGCTCAGCCTTGACGAGGTGCAAGGCTGAGCGGCAACTGAACTCAGTTTGTAACCTGTTCCGCTGCGGCCTCGGCGGCGGGGGCCGGGGCAGGGGCTTTTGCCTTCGCGCGGTTTCGTCGGTCTTGGCTGCGCTGCCGCGAAGCCTGCTGTTTTGCATGCAGCGCCTGGGCGGCAGTCACAGTGCCAGCGGCTTGACCGTTCAAGTCCAGGCGCGGCGCGTCCTCAACCATGCTTGCCCAGTAACGCGAACCACGGCACCAGGTCGAGATGCCCAGCTTGAGCTGCTCGCGGGTAATGCCGAGCAGCTCCAGGTGCTGTTCGGCATCCTTGAAAATGCCCTCTTTCAGCGGAACCTTGGGCGCCGGATTGACAGGGAAGGCCAGGGGGAAATGCTTCTGCAATGGCCAGATCGCTGCCACTGCCGGATCCTGCTCACGCGGCTTCGCCTGCGGCGAGCGCTTGCGCTCGGGGCGTTTCGCGGTATCGGCCTTTGCCTGGTCTTTTTCAGCCCGCAGGCGGTCACGTAGTTCAGCTAGTTGTTCAAAACCCATCGTTCAATTCACTGCTTCGAAGTTGATTGCGTGGCGCAAGGATATGCCATGCAGCGCTTGAGATCAGCTGAAACAGGATGAATCGCCTCTGTTTTTGTGAACACGGTGTGACGGACAGGGGCTAAAAGCAGCCTGTCAGACGAAGAAATAATGCGGTCAGCGCGTTCTACATCAGCTGACCGGAGCAACAGCCTGGCGCCTCGAGTTGCTTGGCCACGTTCATTGCCAGTTCGACAAAGGCCCTTGCTGCAGCCGTTTGGTAAACCCCTTTTCGTTGCATCAAAACAGCAGTGCGTTGCAAGCGCTGCTGGTCTAGCTCGATAGCGACCAACTGCTCGTGAGCCAGGGCGATGGTGGCGGGCAACAAGGTCGAGAGCGTGGTCCGGCTGACCACTTCGATAAGCGCACTGATGGTATTGGCTTCCACGTGTACGTGAGGGCGAATGTTGTGCTGGCGGCAGTAGCTGTCGATCTGCTCACGCGTGGCGAATTCTGCGCTCAAGAGTATCAACGATTCCGAGTTCAACGCCTCCAGGCCAATACTGCCCGTCGTGGCTAGAGGGTGGTGCTTACCGACTACCAGCGCCAGGGTTTCGACCAGTAGCGTTTGGGCCTCCAGGTCCAGATGGTGGCCGTTGTCGAACGCAATGCCTACATCAACCTCGTCGGCCAACAACAGTTCTTCCATCGCCTCTTGAGCGATCTCTCGCACCACCAGCGTGATGTTCGGGTACTGGCTATAGAACGCTTCAACCAGCGGGCCAACCAGGTAGCTGGTGAATGTCGGTGTTACCCCCACCCGAAGTGATCCGCGGCTCAGGTCGCCGAGGTCATCAATGGCTCGTTTCGCCTCCTGCAGTTCCTGCGCGGCTCGCTTGGCATAGCGCAGGTACACCTCGCCGGCATCCGTCAACCGCGTGGCCCGGCCGGAGCGATCAAACAACTGCGTGCCGAGACTCTCTTCCAGCTGGCGGACCTGCTGCGACAAGGCCGGTTGAGACACATGCAGGGCCGCTGCGGCGCGCGTGAAACTGCGGTGGTTTGCCACTGCGATGAAGTACTGAATGTGCCGGGCAAGCATGGGGTTACCTATAAGGAAATCTGATCCACTGGATCATAAATCAGACTTTTACCTTATTCAAATGGCTGCGTAACCTTTGCTTCAACACATCGCGTCACTCAAGGAGTCAGCCATGAAAGACATCATCGACGGGTTTCTGAAGTTCCAGAAAGACGCCTATCCCGAGCGCGTCAAACTGTTCAAGGACCTGGCCAGCCAGCAGAGCCCACGAGCCCTGTTCATCTCATGCTCCGACAGCCGCCTGGTGCCGGAGCTGGTCACCCAGCGCGAACCCGGTGACCTGTTCGTCATCCGCAATGCAGGCAACATCGTGCCGTCCTACGGGCCCGAGCCTGGAGGCGTATCGGCCTCGGTGGAATACGCCGTGGCGGCCTTGCAGGTTTCTGACATCGTCATCTGCGGCCACTCCGATTGCGGCGCCATGACGGCCATCGCCACCTGCAAATGCCTGGACCACATGCCTGCAGTGGCTGGCTGGCTGCGCTACGCCGATTCCGCCCGAGTGGTAAACGAAGCCCGCAACCATTTCGGCCCTCAGGCCAAGGTCGAAGCCATGGTGCGTGAAAACGTGATCGCCCAGCTTGCCAACATCCAGACCCACCCCTCGGTGCGCCTGGCCCTGGAGGAAGGCCGCGTGACATTGCATGCCTGGGTCTACGACATCGAAAGCGGGCTGATCGACGCCTTCGATGGCAGTACCGGCACGTTCGTACCCCTCGACCAAAACCCCGAAGTGCACGCCGTTTCCCATCAACCCAAGCGCGTTGCCTGAACATCTTTCAACCACGGAGAAACACCATGATCCAATCGCAAATCAGCCAGAACGCCCGCCTTGCCCTGAGCGAAGTCATCCTCTTGGCCAAAGCCCGCAAAGACTTGTCGTTCTCCCAGATCACCGAAGGTACCGGCTTGTCCGAAGCGTTCGTCACCGCAGCACTGTTGGGCCAGCACCCGTTGCCGGCGAGCGCCGCCCAGGTGGTGGGTGACAAGCTTGGCCTCGACGCGGACGGCATCGCGCAGCTGCAGACCGTGCCACTGCGCGGCAGCATCCAGACTGGTATCCCGACCGATCCGACCATCTACCGCTTCTACGAGATGCTGCAGGTGTACGGCACCACCTTGAAAGCGCTGGTCCATGAAAAGTTCGGCGACGGCATCATCAGTGCCATCAATTTCAAGCTCGACATCAAGAAAGTCGAAGACCCCGAGGGTGGCTCGCGCGCGGTGATCACCCTGGATGGCAAATACCTGCCAACCAAACCGTTCTGATTTAGCTGCAACACATGGGCTCGGCCGCACTTTTGCGGCCGAGCCACAACCTGAAGGTGATCGAATTGAAAGCGTTGTTCGCATTGATACTAGGCGGGCTGTGCAACGTGGCGATGGCTACCGACGTTGAGCAACAGGTCGAGCAGGCACCGGTTGAACAGTACAGCTACTCCCAGCACCTGGATATCGCTCGCGTCATTTCCATGAGCGCGGTCCCCGATGTCTGCCAAGTAGTGCCCGCTCACATGACGTACGAAGACTCCCAAGGTAAGCAACATGTGCTCGAGTACCGCGTGATGGGCAATGGTTGCTCGAACAACTGAGTGAGGACTGAAGTTGATGGACCTTATCTTTCGAAATGTACGCATTGACGACGCCCAGCCACTGGTAGATGTGGCCGTGCAAGCAGGCAAGATCGTCGAGATCGGGCCACACATCGCCGCCACGGCAGCGCACGAAATCCAAGGCGACGGCAGGGTGCTGGTTGCTGGGTTTGTCGAAGGCCACCTGCACCTGGAAAAGGCCAACGTCATGCAGCGCAAGGCCAATCGTTCCGGCACCTTGAAGGAAGCCATCGCTGTCACCGCCGAACTGAAGCCCACACTGACCCGTGAGGATATCCGCGAGCGTTCCATCCAGGTGCTGCGCGCACTGGTTCAGGCCGGTACCACGCATGTGCGGGCCCATGCCGAGTTCGACCCGGCCCAAGGCTTCACCGGGCTCGAAGTGGTGCTGGAGTTGCGCGAGCAGTTTCGCGAGGTGATCGACATCCAGGTCGTGGCCTTTCCGCAGGAAGGCATTTTCAAGCTGCCCGGCATGCAAGCCATGATGGCGCAGGCAATGGAGATGGGGGCCGATGTGGTGGGCGGCATTCCCTACAACGACGTGTCGCCGCTGCAGCACATTGATTTCGTCTTTGACTTGGCCAAGCGATACGGCAAAGACATCGACTTGCACCAGGACTTCGCCGATGACGCCGAGCACATGACCATCGAGTACGTGGCACGTCGCACCATTGCCGAAGGCTACCAAGGGCGGGTCTGCGTTGGGCATCTGACTAGCCTGGCCGCCGTCTCTCCAGCGCGTCAGGCACAGGTCATTGCGTTGCTACGTGAGGCCGACATCAGCGTGATGTGCCTGCCCGCCACCGACTTGCACCTGGGCGCTCGCGGTGACAGTCACAATGTAAGACGCACCCTGACACCTGTGCGTGCGCTGCGTGACGGCGGTGTCACGGTTTGCCTGGCCACCAACAACATCCGCAACGCATTCACACCCTATGGCACTGGCGACCTGTTGCACATTGCGCAACTGGCCATTCCCGCGTGCCACTTGGGCGGCGCGGATGATCAGGCCACCGTGTTGTCGATGCTCACCACAAACCCTGCCAAAGCCTTGGGGCTGAAGCGCCACGGTTTGGCCGTGGGCAATGATGCCGACCTGGTGATGGTCGATTGCCGTGCAGTGGCCGATGTCATTCTCGACTTGCCGACACGGCTGATGGTGCTCAAGCGTGGCAAGGTGGTAGCAACGGCTGAGCATCGCAGGTCAGTCGCATTTTGAGGTTATCTTGAACATCCAAACGTCATGGATCGGTCGCTAGTGGTGAGCGGCGAGCAGCTGCTTGTGACCCAAAGCGGACGCTACCCATGTGCCAATGCTGCGCTCGCGGACCCGCGGCTTTGAAATACCGAAGCCCTGCGACATTGGTGCACTTGACATGTCACTGCGAAATGAATTGTTACCTATTAGATAGCCTGCTACCATTCGCGCCCCGTGAGATATGATGACTGTCATGTGTATGACTTCATGAGTGCTTGCAGCACAAACAGCGCAGTCGCAGAAGAGCAGGCTCAAGCTTGCCGTCTCCAGCGTTTCACGGCATTTAGTGATTAGTCATAGGTAGCCTTGCATGTTGTTAGCTAAACAAACCTCGCGAAGGAAGTTTCTGCTTTCTTCGCTCATCGCCTTGCCTGCCATGGGCATCGCCGTCAACGGCTTGAGCGCGGCGATGGCGGCGGAAATGGCAGCGCCGAGCCTGGACAGCTACGCCCCGTGCTTCTTCACCCCGGCCGAATGGACCTTCATCCTCGCCGCCTGCGATCGCTTGATCCCCGCCGACGGCCGAGGGCCCGGAGCGCTGGAAACCAACGTGCCGATCTTCATCGACCAGCAGCTGGCCGGTGACCTGGGCAGCGAAATCTACCTGGAAGGCCCCTTCGACCTGAATGCCCCGGCCACCCTGGGCTATCAGTTGCCGTATACCCCGCAGCAGATCTACCGCAAAGGCATCGCCGCGCTGGAAAGCTGGTGCCAGGCCACCCATGGCCAGCACTTCGCACTGCTCGAACTGGCCAAGCGCGATGATGTGTTGAAGAAGCTGCAGGCCGGGCAGGTCGACTTCGCCGCACAGGGTGAAAGCGTGCTCAAAGCCAAGCTGTTCTTCAGCGAACTGCTCAACCACAGCCGGCAGGGCTGGCTGGCCGATCCGATCTACGGTGGCAACAAGGGCATGAAGGCGTGGATCGCCATCGGCTTCCCCGGTGCCCGCGCCAGCTACCTGGAATGGGTCGCCCAGCACAACGTTCCGTACCCCCTCGGCCCGGTCAGCCTGACCGGCCAACGCGGTTGATCCCTTCGCTTCGAGTTACAGCATTCAAGGTTTTTTATGGCACACATTACCAATGACGAAGTCGACGTCGCCGTCGTCGGCCTGGGCTGGGCTGGCTCTCTGATGAGCATCGAGCTTGCCCAGGCAGGCTTGAAAGTGCGCGCCTTCGAGCGCGGTGAAGACCGCACCAACGCCGATTTCGCCTACCCCAAGCCGGCCGATCAGTACGCCTACGGCGTGCGTAACAAGATCATGGTCACGCCTAAGGACGGCGCGCTCACCGTGCGTCACAACCTCAAAGGCACCGCCTTGCCGACCCGCCAGTGGGGCGCCTTCGTGCCCGGCACCGGCGTTGGTGGCTCGGGCCTGCACTGGACCGGCGTGCTGATCCGCCCGACGCCGACCGACATCAAGCTCAAGACCTACGCCGACCAGGCCTACGCGCCGGGCATCCTGCAAAGCGACATGACCATCGGCGACTTCCCGTTCACCTGGGACGAGATCGAGCCGTACCTCGACAAGTTCGACAAGATCTGCGGCCTGTCCGGCAACACCGGCAACCTCAATGGCCAGATCCTGGTTGGCGGCGACCCGTTCGAAGGCCCGCGCTCCAACCCGTACCCGCTGCCGGCGCTGGAAGACACGCTGAACAACAAGATGTTCGCTGACGCCGCACGCAAACTCGGCTACCACCCGTTCCCCAACCCGTCGGCCAACGTGTCGCGGGCCTGGAAGAACCCGTACGGTAACCAGATCGCACCGTGCAACTACTGCGGTTACTGCAGCAAGTACCCGTGCCTGAACTTCTCCAAGGCTTCGCCGCAAACCGCGGTGATGGATGCGCTCAAGCGCATGGACAACTTCGACTATCGGGTCAACGCCAACGTCCTGCGCGTCGAGCTTCACCCGGATGGCAAGACCGCCAAGGGCATCACCTACGTCGACGCCCAGGGCAACGAAGTGTTCCAGCCTGCGAAGATCGTCGTGCTGGCAGCGTTCCAGTTCGTCAACGTGCGCTTGATGCTGCTGTCGGGCATCGGCCAGCCGTACAACCCGGTCACCCGCGAGGGCACCATTGGCCGCAACTACGCGTTCCTCAGCAACGGCGGTGCCACGCTGTTCTTCAAGGACAAGCATTTCAACCCGTTCGCCACTGCCGGTGCCACCGGCCAGATGTTCAACGATGTCTCGCCCGGCAACTTCGACGGCCCGTCCCTGGGCTTCATTGGCGGCGCGAAGATCCACAGCTCGCAGGCCACGGGTACGCCGATCGGCACCGCGCTGCCGTCTGGCACGCCAGAATGGGGCCAGGGCTGGAAGGAGGGTATGCAGGACTGGTACGGCCACTCGATGAAGATCAGCATCTCCACCGGGTGCATGTCGTACCGCGACCACTACGTCGACCTCGACCCGACCTACAAGGACCCGTGGGGCCAGCCGCTGCTGCGCATCACCTTCGACTGGAAGGAGAACGAGCTCAAGCTGCAGCAGCACCTGCGCACTATCGTCCTGGGCATCACCAAAGAGCTGAACCCGGACAGCTACAGCGAAAGCTTCCTGGGCATGGACTCGCACTGGGACATCACCAAGTACGTGTCAACCCACAACGTCGGTGGCGCGATCATGGGTGACTCGCCCCAAACCAGCGCGCTCAACCGCTACTTGCAGAGCTGGGACGTGCACAACGTGTTCGTGCCGGGCGGCAATGCCTTCCCACAAAACTTCCAGGCCAACCCGACCTCGATGATCGGTGCACTGACCTTGTTTGCGGCCCAGGCTATCAAGGACAAGTACCTGAAGAACCCCGGCCCGCTGGTGCAGGCATAAGGAGCGAGAACATGAAAATCAAATTCCGCTCCATGCTGTCGGTATTGCTGGGCGTCGCTGTGGTTGGCGTTGTAATGGCCTGGTTCATCGCAGGCTTGCTCAACCGCTCGGGCGACGCCCAGGCCAAGCTGACCCAGGCCGTGACCCCAGCGTTGATCGAGAAGGGCGCTTACCTGGCCCGTGCCGGGGACTGCGTGGCCTGCCACACCAGACACGACGGCGGCAAGCCGTTCGCGGGCGGGTTGGGCATCGCGTCGCCGATCGGCACCATCTACTCGACCAACATCACACCTGACAAGAAAACCGGCATCGGCAACTGGACCTACGGCGAGTTCGAGCGTGCGGTGCGCCGCGGCATCGGCCACGACGGCAGCGCGCTGTACCCGGCAATGCCGTTCCCGTCCTATGCAAAGGTCAACGCTGCAGATACCGAGGCGCTGTATGCTTACTTCATGCAGGGCGTGGCCCCGGTAGAGCAACTGAACAAGGCCAACGACATCCCTTGGCCGCTGTCGATCCGCATGCCGCTGGCCTACTGGCGCGCGCTGTTCTCGCCGCTGCCGCAAGACACTGGCGTAGCCGCCAGCAACCAGACACCGCTGCAACGCGGTGCGTATCTGGTGCAGGGGCTGGGCCACTGTGGCTCGTGCCACACCCCTCGCGCCCTGACCTTGCAGGAAAAGGGCCTGGACGAGAGCGCCAGTGGCTACCTGACCGGCACCGAGCTTAATGGCTGGGCGGTACCGGCGCTACGGGGCATGCCGCACTGGACCGAGGCGCAGATCGTCGATTACCTGGGCAGCGGGCGCAACACCGTGGCCTCGGTAGCGGGCGAGATGAAGGATGTGATCGCCAACAGCACTTCGCACATGAGCGATGCCGACCTTTCTGCAATGGCGGCCTACCTCAAGTCATTGGACGGCGCCAAGGTGCCTGCGTACCAGCATCAGCCCCAGCGCAGTGAAGGCACTACCGCCAAGCTGACTGCGGCGAAGAACCTCACCCTGGGGGAGCGCCTGTATGTGGACAACTGCGGCGCCTGCCACTTCGTCTCTGGCGAAGGTGCGGCGCAGGTGTTCCCACGCCTGGATGGCGCCTCTGTAGTCAATGCAGGCAACCCGGCGGCGTTGATTCATGTGATCCTGGCCGGTGCGCAGACCCCTTCGACCGAACGTGCTCCTTCGGTGCTGCCAATGCCTGGCTTCGCCGAGCGTATGGATGATGCTGAAGTGGCCGAGCTGGCCACCTTCCTGCGCAAGGGATGGTCCAATCAGGCAACCGCGGTGACGGCTCAAGAGGTTCGGCAGGTCCGGGCGTCAATGGCGTCTACTCATTGAGTTCGCACGCATGTCTGAACCTGAAGTAGGTTTACACCTTTTCAGGTAAGCCGTCAGGCCTCAGAGCGCCCGATGCACCGCATCGGGCGTTTTGTTTTTCAGGGCCATGTGTGCCGCTTGGTGCCTGGGGGTGTGGCTGGGTGTTATGAAGCTTAGCTGTCACTGTCATGCACAGTGACCCTCACTCCCGTGGCCACAATTTCATACTCGTATTCGGAAATTTTTTTCACCGCACCGCCCAACTGCATTTCAAAATGCTTGAGGCCTGCATGCCGAATCATGCCATGCGGCGAGCGCTCAACGGTCTCATCCTCATAGATGTTGATTACGTAGTTCAGATTGTCCGTGCCCACCCCGACTACTTTCCCAACATATTTATCGGCCATGTCCGCACTCCTTGAGTGAAGCTTCAAAGTAGCCGGAACTGATAGATCCATCCAGAGTAATCAGCGGCTGACCGCTACCGGCCATCTCTAAAAGTGCGCCCGGGCGCCGCTGCTGAGCACCACTAGCACTGCCGTGGGGCATTCATCGGCATAACGCGGCCCCCAAGATCGCCCCCTATCCTGCGTCGCCCCCGGTCAGAAACTGTACTTGAAGCTCGTCATCACACTGCGCGGCGAGCCATACACCCCATACAGCCCAGACTGGCTGTAGTACGCGCGGTCGAACACGTTGTTCAGGTTCACGGCCGCGCTCAGGTGCTGGTTGATGTCGTAGCGGGCCATCAGGTTGGTGACCGCGTAGCTGCCCTGGCTGAAGGTGTGCAAATCGGCGCCAACCTTGCTCTGCCAGTTCACCCCACCGCCAATGGTGACCTTGTCCAGCGGCCCGTGCAGGCGGTAGCTGGTGAAGGTTTTGACGCTGTTGCGCGGCAGGTTGGTATTGATGCGCTGGTCGTCGGCATCGGTGGTCACCGAATAGGCATAACCGGCCGAGGCCTGCCAGCCTTCAGCCAGCTCGCCATTCATTTCCAGTTCGATGCCCTTGCTGGTGGTGTCCTGCTCGGCGCTGTAGACGTTGTCGTGTTGCCAGATCGCCAGGTTGTCCTGCTCCAGCTTGAACAGCGCAAGGCTGGAGTTGAGCTTGCCGTCGAGGTGCGTGCCCTTGATGCCGACCTCGTAGCCTTTGCCTTCCATGGGGTCGAGTGGCTTGTTGTTCTCGTCGGTGACCCAGGAGCCTTGCGGGTTGAAGATCTTGGTGTAGCTGGCATACAGCGACCAGGTGTCGTCCAGGTCGTAGACCACACCGGCGTAGGGGATGAACACGCCGTTTTCTTCGCGGTTGACGTCGGTGCGCTCGCCGCCATAAGGGCGGTCCGAGGTGTCGCGCTTCCAGTCGATGACGCGGCTGCCGATGATCAGGCTCAGGTCGTCGGTGACGCTGAAGCGCGAGGTCAGGTAGGCGGCGTACTGGTCTTCGTCAATCGATGACTTGCCGCTTTCGGTGAAGGCCGGTTTGGCAGAGTTGCCATCCCAGTTGAACAGGTTGTCGATGGCGCCGGCTGGAGAGCCTGCGTAGTCATAACGCCAGCCACCCCAGCTTGGTGTGCTCTCCTTGTATTGCGACAGGGTCACGCCGGTGATCAACTCGTGCTCGCGACCGAACAGGCCGAACGGGCCGGTGACATACACGTCGAGGTTGTCCTGGCGCGGTGTGCCGGAGAAACGCACGGGCAATTGCGACAAGCCGCTGCCATCGGTATTCAGTTCGCCCATGGCGAAATTGAACAGTTCATCGAACTTGTTTTCGGCGTGGGTCACTTCAACCTTGCCGCTCCAGCCGTTGCCCAGTTGCTGCTCGATGGAGGCAAAGTAGCTGGTTTGCTCATGGTCGTTGTACGACCAGTCAGGCGCGGCGTTGAGCGAGCGTTTCAGGTCGGTGCGTTGGCCGGTGGCAAAGCGCGTGGGCAAACCGGAGCGCAGCGGCGAATCGATGTCGCTGCGCAGGTAGCTGAAGCCCACGGTCAGCAGCGTGTCTTCGCTGAGGTCGAATTCGGTGATGCCGTAAATCAGTTGCGAATGCTGGTTGTACCGGTCGATCCAGGCCTTTTCGGTCTTGTAGTCGGCGACAAAACGGCCGCGCACATTGCCGGTTTCGGTCAGCGGCCCGGACACATCGAAACCGGTGCCGTAGCGGTCCCAGTTGCCCGCTTCGCCGGTGATGCTGGCCTGGGCCTCGAAGGTTGGGCGTTTACGGATCAGGTTGATGGTCGCGGACGGGTTGCCCATGCCGCTGATCAAGCCGGTGGCGCCGCGCACGATTTCGATGCGGTCGTACATCGCCATGCTTTGCGAGTAGTTGTCCAGGCGTGTGTTGGTTGGCACGCCGTCGACCTCGTAGTTCTGGATCGCGAAACCGCGGGACCAGTAGGAATCGCTTTCCGAGCCAAGGCCGTCGCGCACCACAGTAATGCCCGGCGCGGCTTCCAGGGCGTCGGTCAGGTTGGTCAGGCGCTGGTCGTCCAGGCGCTGGCGGGTCATCACCGTCAGCGATTGCGGAGTTTCCCGGGGCGTGAGGTTAAGGCGCGTCGAGCTGCTCGACGAATAGGTGGAGTACAGCCCGGTACCTTCGGTGATCGACCCCGGCGCCTTGCCGGAAATCGACACCGCACCCAACTGCAAGGCCTCGCCCGCGCTGGCCTGCAGCGAGTAGTTGCCGTCAGCGCCGCGGCTGGCCTCAAGCCCGGAGCCGGCCAGCAGGATCGCCAGGCCTTGGTCCACGTCGAAGCGGCCCTGCAGCCCCGCGGTGCTGCGCCCCTCGCTCAAGGCGGTGGGGTAGGAGAGCAGGATGTGCGCGGTCTGGCCGAAGCGGGTCAGGGCGGGTGCCAGCGCCCCTGCGGGTATATCGAAATCAACCTGCGCTTGCTCGGCGGCCGTGGCCCAGGCGGGCAGCATGGCCAGCGGGGCGGTCATGCAGAGCATGCCTTGAACGACTGCGCCGGCCAGTGTGTGGCGGATCGAAATGTGCTGGCCTGGGTGTTTGTGTGCGGTGCGGCTCACGCGTGTTTTCCCCAATAAAAAGTGGATGTCTGGGGTTTAAGTCTCGCGAGAATCCGAAACGGACCACCCCTCACGCACTTTTTTCGCGTTCAGGCCTGCCGGGACTTCAACGTCACCCAGTAACGGGTGAATTGCTGCACATCGAGCTGCAGGGTGTCGGCGACCGCGAAGATGATTTTCTCGGTGTCGGCCAAGGGGAATGTGCCAGAAACCCTAAGCTGCGCCACGCCAGGGTCGCAGGCCAGGTGCCCGCGGCGATAGCGGCTCAACTCATCGAGGAACGCCGCCAGTGGCTGGCCCTGGGAAACCAGCATGCCTTGGGCCCAGGCCGGCGGGGCAGGCCCCACCGGGCGCCGGGCAATGACCGCCTGGCCGCTGAACGTGGCTTGTTCACCGGCATTGAGGGTAATGGGGGCATGCGTTTGCCAGGCCGGGTTGACCGCCAGCAGGCCCTGATAAACGCTCACCTGGGTGAGCCCGTCATGCTGTCGCACACTGAATTGCGCCAGCGCGGCTTCGAGACGACCCTGGGCGGTTTCCACCGACAACACAGTCCCGTCAACCCGCTTGTCGCGGGTGATCAACAGTTCGCCACGCAGCAGTTCCAGGCGCCGCGCATCCTGGGTAAAAGCCACGTTGATGGCGCTGTCGGTGTTCAGCTGTACCTGCGTGTTGTCGGCCAGCACCAGGCGGCGCTGCTCGCCGATGCGGCTGTGATAGTCGGCCTGCCAGTCCTGTACCAGTGGGGTGTCTTTCAAGCCCCAGGCACCGGAACCGGCAGCCAGCAAAACAGCCAACTGCTTGAGCGCCCGGCGCCGTGACAACGCTGGCCGCAGCGCAGCATGGGCCAGGCTCTGCTGGCCAGCGTTGCGGATGTCGCTCATGCGCTGGGTGAACGCTTCGGCACGCAGCCAGGCCTGCTCGTGGGCCGGATGGGCCTGGCGCCAATGCATCCAGGCGGCCAACGTCGCTTCGCTGACGTTCAGTTCCTGGAGTTCGAAGTGCCAATACATGGCGCGCTCGGCCACGTCGAGGGGAATCGGCTCGCTCATGGTGTATCCAGGCTGTCGTCGAGCATGATGCACATCGCACCGGCCTTGCTCAGGTAGCGCTTGACCGTGGTGATGGAGACGCCCAGGCGCTCGGCAATTTCCCCATGCCCCAGGCCGTCGAGCTGCGACCAGAGAAAGGCCTCGCGCACCGGGCGCTCCAGGCCTTCAAGTGCAGCGCTGAGGGTGACCAGGGTTTCCAGCAGAATCGCCTGGGTTTCCAGGCTTGGCGCCAACTGCTCAGGCAGCGCCGCGAGCGCTTCAAGGTAGGCGTGTTCCAGCCTTTGGCGACGGTAATGATTGGACAGGACGCTTTGCGCTACCTTGGCCAGGAAGGACCGCGGCGCATGCAGGGGCGGCACCTGCTCCTTGGCCAACAGGCGCAGGAAGGTGTCCTGCGCCAGGTCAGCCGCGCTTTGCGAGCAGTCGAGGCGGCGCCGCAGCCAGTTCTGCAGCCAGCCATGCTGGTCGCGGTAAAGCGCGGCCACGTCGCAGGAGCCCGTTTCGGGAGATGGATGCATGGTCAGAAGGCGCCGAGGAGTCAATATTACAAACGATAATGTTTATCATATAGATCCCGGGGACGGGCCCGCAAGTGTTCAGGCCGGCAACAACGCACGCATCGCGCCGGTCACGACGATGGCGAACAGCACCACTGGCAGCAGGGAATACCGCGAGGCGGCGTACGCAGTGAGGGCCAGTGCGGCGAGGTCTGTGGGTTGGCCCGAGACGAACTTGGGCGCGATCACGGCAATCAGCACTGAGCCGGGCGCGGCGTTGAGCACCTGGGCGAGTTGCGGCCCCATGATGCGGTTACGCAACAGCAAAAAGCCCAGCGCGCGGGTCAGGTAGGTGACCACGGCCATTTCCATGAGGGGGGGCAGGGTAGCGAAGTCGGTCGGTTTGGCCCACAAGTAAGCCGTCACCAGGCCCGCCACGGCACCTGCGAGCACGTACCAGCCACCGGGAATCAGCAAATGGAACAGCGCCGCGGTAATCAGGCTGAAAAGCCAGGGCAGGGCGGCGTGCACGCCGTTCCACATGCCCTTGAGCAGCACCAGGGCGATGGCGGCGAAGCCCATGTCGAAGCCGAAGCTGCGCAGCTCGCCCAGCAACGCCGAGCCACCGCCGAAATTCAGCCCGGTCATCAGCGCTGCGGGGGGATAGTTCAGTAACGGTTCAAGGGCATTCATGGTCACCTCCTGTGGAGGCGAATTATTTCAATGTACCGCTGAAATCGGGTTGCGTAGTACTGCTCGCTCAGCGAGGATTTGGCATCTGCTGCCAATCTATTCCATTCATGGGTGTTCAATGCCAATAAAGCTTGATGCTATCGATCGACGTATCCTGCGCGCACTGCAACGCGACGGCAGGCTGCAGAACCAGGAGCTGGCCAAACACGTGGGGCTGTCTGCTTCGCCGTGCCTGCGGCGGGTGCGCCTGTTGGAGGAAGCGGGGGTCATTGAGCGCTATGTGGCGTTGGTGAACCCGGCCAAGGTGGCGCTGGGCCTGACCCTTTTCGTGCGGGTGTGGCTCAAGCGCCAGGACCAGGAAACCACCGACGAGTTCGTCGAGGCCGTGCGCCAGCTGCCCGAAGTGGTGGAGTGCCATGTGATGGCCGGCGACTGCGACTTGCTGCTGCGGGTGGTGGCGGCGGACCTGGAAGCGTATCGGCGCTTCCAGATCACCCACTTGACCAGCTTGAGCGTGGTGCAGAACGTCAAGACCGAAGTCCCTATGGAAAAGATCAAGCTGACGACCGAGTTACCCGTGTGATGCAAAGCGCGGCGCCAGTTGCGCAGCCGCTGCTTCGAACGCGCGCTCCATCTGCTCCACGATTTCATCGGTGTGTTCGAACGACAGGTAGATCCGCCCATACTGCGATGGCATCACCAGCAACCCATGGGCACGCAGCGCCAGGTGCAGCGCCTGGCTGAAGGCTGCATCGCCGAACGCGGCCGCTTCTTCATAGGTTGCCGGCGCGCGCTCGGACGGCCAGATAGCGAACACGTTGCCGTAGCCGCTGGTGCTGAGGGTGATGCCCTGGGCCTTGAAGATGGCCTGCACGGCATTGCGCAGCTTTTCGCCGCGTTCGATCAGCTGCGGGTAGTCGGCCAGGCCCAGTTGCTCCAGCGTGGCGAGCACCGCCGCGCAGGCCATCGGGTTGCCGCTGAAGGTGCCGCCGCGCAATACCTTGCCTTGCTCGAAGCCCGCGAGGATGTGCGGCTTGCCGACGATGGCCGACACCGGCACGCCGTTGCCGATGGCCTTGCCGACGCTGGCGATGTCCGGGTCCAGGCCGGCCTGCAGGCTGGCCAGCCCGGCATGCAGGCGAAAGCCCATCAGCACTTCGTCGCTGATCACCAGCGCGCCATGGCGGTGGGCCACTGCCTGCACATGCTGCAGGTAGCCTGGCGCGGCCATGATGCAACCGGCATTGGCCAGCATGGGTTCGAGGATGACGGCGGCGATGTCCGGGTCTTCTTCGAACAACCGCTCGACGTCCTCGAAGTCGTTGAAACGCAGCAGCGTGGTGCGAGCGGTGGCGGGGCGCTCGCCGTTGGCAAACGCGGCTTCGGGCGAGCCGACATTGCCGAAGCTGACGTCATCGAACCAGCCGTCGAAACCGGCCGCCATCTTGGCGATGCGGCCACGCCCGGTGTAGGCGCGCGCGGCGCGGCAGGCCAGGTGCACGGCCTCGCTGCCGGAGTTGGTGAAGATCACCCGGCTGAGGGCGCCGGTATGGGCCGCCAGCGCACTGGCTGCGGCGTGCTCGCGCACGTGGGCCCAGGACGGCGAGGCGGAATCGGCCAGGGCGTCGGCAACCTGTGCATTGACGCTGGCGTTGGCGTGGCCGAGCAACACAGCGCCGAAGCCCAGCGCGGTGTCGATGTACTGGCGGCCTTGATCATCCCACAGGTAAGGGCCTTTGCCATTACGGATGAACAAGGCCTGGCCGTCGAGTGCCGGGAGGATGCGGGCGGCGCTGGAAACATCGCCTACGAGATTGCGCATGAGTACCTCTGATGTCTTTGTGCGTGCAAGGCTGACGGCGCGTCTGGCCCTGTTCTATGCCTCAGCGGGTGTTCCATGGGCTGCTGGCGAGCTTCTGTTCGAGAAAGTCGCGAAACACACGGATGCGTGGGCTGAGGTGTTTGCGGTTGGTGTAGATCATGTACAGCGGTTCGATGCTGTCCTGGGCGTAGCTTTGCAACAGCGGCACCAGGCGGCCTTCCTGGATGTCCTGGCCGATATGGAACTCAGCCAGGCGCACGATGCCGGCGCCGCCCAGCGCCAGGTCACGCAGCAGGTCGCCCTGAGCGAAGGTGGCTTTGGGCACCACGGGTACCGTGACGGCCTGGCCATCGACCACGAAGCCCCAGGTGTTCCAGACGCTGCTGAAGCCAAATGAAAAACAGGTGTGCTGCAACAACTGCTCGGGGTGTTCAGGGGTACCGTGCGCCGCCAGATACGCAGGCGCTGCGCAGATGACCCAGCGGCTTTGGCCGATCTTGCGGGCGATGCGCGACGAGTCGGGCAGCACGCCACTGTGGATGGCCACGTCCAGCCCTTGGTCGAACTGGTCGCTGAATTGCGCGCCCACCTGGATATCCACGGTCAGCCCCGGGTAGGCCGCCAGAAACTCCGGCAGCCAGGGGATGATCTGGTGCTTGGCGAAGGTGGTCATGGTGTGCACCCGCAAGGTGCCACTGACGCGGGTGGGGAAGGCTTCGGCCAGCGAATCGGCTTCGGCCATGGCGTTGCTGACGGCGCGCGCGCTGACCAGGTAGGCGGCGCCTTCTTCGGTCAGCGTCAGGCTGCGCGTACCGCGCTGGAACAGGCGCACCTGCAGGCGGTCTTCCAGGCGCGAGATCAGCTTGCTGATGGCCGATGGGGTCATGCCACACGCGCGCGCCGCAGCGGAAAAGTTGCCGTGCTCGGCGGCGCCCAGGAAGGCCAGCAGTTGTGAGTAGTTGTCCATGTTCTGCCTCCGGTAATCAGCAGAATGCTGGCAGCGCCGCGTCGGGGTGGCAACCGGCGTACCTGTGGATACGCCAGCCGGGTAGGGCAAGGCAGCTCAGCGAATGAACTGCTCGATGTAGTCGTCGGGCAAACCCAGCGACTTGTAGTGGGCGCGGGCGGCCTCCAGCTTGGTGAACACGTCCTCGTAGCCCACGGCCACGCCCTGCGGGTCCACATAGGTATAGCCGCCCTGCACATGGAACCAGGTGATCATCTCTTCCACGTCTTCGGGCACGAACAGGGTGTGGGTTTCGCCAGGCGGCTCGAAGGCGAACGAACCTTCCTCGGCGATCCAGTCGTGCTCCAGGTAGTACCAGCGGCCCTTGAGCACCAGCGCATGCACGCCGCCGGTGTGGCGGTGGCGCGAGAGCACGCCGCTCTGGCGCACCCGCAGCAGGTTGATGTAGTAGCCGCCGGAAACGCTCAGCAGCAGCGGCTTGAACGACACCGACGCGGTAACCGGCACCCACAGCTGGTCGTCTTCGAGCCACTTGCCGAGTACGCCGGGGTGAACGATGTCGGGGGACATGAACGGCACTTGCGGCAGTTGATAGGGGATGGCCAGTTCGTCGGGTTTTGGGGCAATGCTCATGAGGGCTTCCACAGTTTGATTTCTTGGAGTACCCGGCCGCTATGGGCCGGGGTGCAGCCAGGTTAGGGCTGCGTTACAGGACTAAAAAGAGCGCGATCGGCACAGCGGCTGTGACGGCGCGTCACGTTGTGCTGGCGTCGAACTGCAATGCGCTGCGCTGCGCCGACAGCGCCGGCTGGCTCTTTTGCAGGTAGGTGCCAATGGCGACCAGCACGGCGGTCAGCCCCAGGGTGCTGAGCAGCTCGGCCCGTTGCCCGGGGAACGCCGCCATGATCGCGAACACGCTGACGATCAGGGCGATGGTGAACAGCGTCAGCCACGGGAACAGCCACATGCGCACCTCCAGCTGCTTGCCCAGTGCCACCAGTTTGCGGCGCATGCACAGCTGGGTAATGGCGATCACCAGGTACATCAGCAGGGCCAATGCGCCGCTGGTGGCCAGCAGAAACTGGAACACCTGGGCCGGCAGCAGGTAGTTGGCGGCCAGTGCCGCCAGCGCAGCGGCCGAGGTCAAGGCAACGGCCAGCAGCGGTACACCCTTGGCAGTGGTGCGTGAAACCGCCTCGGGTGCATCGCCGCGGCGAGCCAGCGAGTAGGCCATGCGCGAGGCCGTGTAGATGGCCGAATTCAGGCAGCTGGTGACCGCCACCAGCACCACGATGCTCATGATGCCCGGCGCCCAGGGGATGTTCATCGCGGTCAATACCGCCTGGTACGAGCCCTGCGCCAGCCCCGGTGCGTTCCATGGGATCAGGCACACCACCACGAACATCGAACCGAGGTAGAACAGGCCCAGGCGCCATACCACGGCGCGGATGGCCTTCTTGATGTTGGCTTTCGGGTCACGCGATTCGGCGGCGGCAATGGTGACCACCTCGCTGCCCTGGAAGCTGAACATCGCCGTCAGCAGCGCGGCGACGATGGCCACGTTGCCGTTGGGGGCGAAACCGCCGTTGGCGTACAGGTTGCTGATGCCGCGGGTGGACGAGCCGGGCATCAGGCCCAGGATTGCGAGTACGCCGAGCCCGATGAAGCTGACGATCGACACCACCTTGAACAGCGACAGCCAGTACTCCAGCGTGCCGAACGAGCCGACGCTGAGGCTGTTGCAGAAGATCAGCACCAAGGTCATGGCGAAAGCCGTGAACCAATGCGGCAAGCCCAGCCAGTCACCGAGGATGTTGCCCGCGACGATGGCCTCGATGGCGATCACCAGCACGTAGAACCACCAGTACAACCAGCCGATGGAAAACCCCGCCCATCGCCCGATGGCCTGGTCGGCGTACGAGGAGAACGAGCCAGTGTCTGGCCGCGCCGTGGCCATTTCGCCGAGCATCTGCATCACCAGCACCACGATCGCTGCCGCGATCACGTACGCCACCAGCACCGCCGGCCCAGCGGCGGCGATGGCATTGCTGGACCCTACGAACAGACCGGCGCCAATCACACCGCCGATCGAGATCATCGTGACCTGCCTGCCTTTCAAGCCAGTCCCCAGCTTGTTGTTCGTCGTTTCTTGATCGCCACGCATCGGCTTGCACCTCGGTTGCACGCTTGTTGTTGTCATGGGCCGCCAGCTGCACGGCCTTGCAGGGCTACCTTAAGCGGCAACGGCGCACGGGATTAGCCGGCCAAACGTCATACCGGGTGTGACGACAGTTCACAGGTGGGGCAGTTGGTCCGATATAAACCTTTTGCGAAACGCGAAGGCGCACACTCAAGACAGCTCAGGCCTTCTGAGCATTGAGAGGTGCGTATGACCATTGGCAAGAGCTTCACGGATATCGACGCCCCAGGTGGCAAACCCGATGAGGAAGCAGACTGGCCAACCGGCGAAGACGAAGAGGACGATGAGAAGGACGAGCGCTCGAAGGCGGAGGATCGCGATGATTACCTGGATGACCAGGCGCGCGAAGAAAGCGTGAAGGGCTCTGGCCGCCCGGACCCGTCCAGGGCCTCGGAGGCGGAGCGGTACAGCTACCAGCCGTGGCAAAAAATGAAACCGTGAATGGCTGATCTTTTTGGCAGCAGCCTATCGCAAGTGCCCCGCTGACAGTGCGGGAGCCGGCTTGCCGGCGATGCAGGCGCCGCAGAGCATGGCACCGGCTCCGCCGGTGATCGCCGGCAAGCCGGCTCCCACAGAGGGCTAGGCTGCCCTTGCTTCCAGGCTGTACGTGTCAGTGCTTGTCGAGGTAGAGGTGAGGGTAAAGCACTTTGTCCTGCTCCAGCTTTTCAGCATCCCCCACGCGTTTGCGAACTTCCGCGTAGAACTGCTGGCTCTGGTTCTGAAACCTGACGTAATCCCGGGTACAGACCTTGAGCGCACAGCTCAGCTGCTCACCCGTCAGGCCTTCTGCGCGCTTTTGCGATGAGAGATACGCCTGCCAGCTGTTCTCCACCTGCAGCAGCCCCTGCGCGAACGCGGTTGTCTCGATTGTCGCCATTGCTGCACCTTCTGTGAGCCGCCCGAGCGACGAATGAGCCATCGAAGTACCGAGCGTAGCCTGTTTTGGCGGGCGCGCTGGCGCGGGCTGCTAAACGGGCGGCAGGTAGGGCAGCAGCCGTTCCGTCTCTTTCTTCACCACCGCGTAACATTCGCAGCTGAGCTGCTCCAGGCGCGCCCTGTCGAGCACCCGGATATGCCCCCGGTTGTACTCGATCACCCCCAGCCGCTGCAGCTTGCCGGCGGCATCGGTCACCCCTTCACGGCGTACACCGAGCATGTTGGCGATCAGCTCCTGGGTCATGCGCAGCTGGTCACCCGGCAGGCGGTCCAGCGACAGCAGCAGCCAGCGGCACAGTTGCTGGTCGATGGCATGGTGCCGGTTGCAGACCGCCGTCTGCGCCATCTGGGTAATCAGTGCCTGGGTGTAGCGCAGCATCAGCATCATCAGTTCGCCATGGCGGTTGAATTCATCCTTCAGGTGCTGGCCTGGCAGGCGATAGCCATGCCCCGCGCTTTGCACGATCGCGCGGCTGGGCGTGCTTTCACCGCCCATGAACACCGCGATGCCGACCAGCCCTTCATTGCCCACTACCGAGATTTCGGCCGAGGCGCCGTTCTCCATCACATACAGCAGCGAGACGATCGCATCGGCAGGGAAATAGACATGGCGCAGCGTGTCGCCAGACTCGTAGAGCGACTTGCCCAGCGGCAGGCTGACGCGTTCGAGGTGCGGCTCTAGCCGGCTGTAGGTCTGCGCCGACAATGCAGCCAGCAGGTAATTCTGTTTGGGGGTGGCCACGGGTTGCATGCTTGGGACCGTCGAGGGCAGCGGCTGTGGCAACAAGACTAGACCAGGGGCGGCTTAGTTCATGGGCAGGGGCGACGGCTGGCACTGGGCGACCACGTGGTGCAGCACGCCGTCATCCTTCAATGCCACCGTGGCCTGTTCGAGCAACTGGCCATCCAGGCTCAGGGCCAATTCGGCGTCGGCGCCGTTGCGCACTTCGATACGGTAATGAGTGCTGCCATAACGATAATGCAAGGTGTAGCCAGGCCAGCCCGCCGGCAGTAGCGGCTGTATGCGCAAGGTATCACCGCAGCGTTGCAGGCCCAGCAGGCTCTCGACGATGAACCGGTACATCCAGCCAGCGGAGCCGGTGTACCAGCTCCAGCCGCCGCGCCCCACGTGCGGTGCCAGCGCGTAGACATCGGCGGCCATCACATAGGGCTCGACCTTGTAGGTGTCGATCAATTCATCACTGCCCTGGCGCACCGGGTTGATCAGGCGCAGCAGTTCCCAGGCCTTGGCAGCATTGCCTAGCTGGGCGTAGGCCATGCCGGCCCAGATCGCGGCGTGGGTGTATTGTCCGCCGTTCTCGCGCACCCCCGGCAGGTAGCCTTTGATGTAGCCAGGGTCCAGGCTGCCGCGGTCGAAGGGCGGGTCCAGCAGTTTGACCACACCGAGGTCGCGGCGCACCAGGTGGTGTTCGATCGCGGCCATGGCAGCCTGTGCACGCTCGGGCGGGGCGACCCCGGAAAGCACCGCCCAGCTCTGCGTCAGCGAATCGATCCGGCATTCCTGGTTGCTCGCCGACCCTAATACCTGGCCGTCGTCGAACCATGCCCGGCAGTACCAGTCACCATCCCAGGCGTGCAGTTCGAGGTTTTCCGCCAGGGCTGCGGCCTGCGTTGTACAGTGCAGCGCAAAGCTGCTGTCGCCATGGCGCAGGGCGACGCTGCCGAACGCGCGCAGCACTTCATGCCCGAAAAAGCCCAGCCACACGCTTTCACCACGGCCCTGTTCGCCAACGCGGTTCATGCCGTCATTCCAGTCGCCGCTGCCCATCAAAGGCAGGCCATGAGCCCCGCACTGCAGGCCATGCTTGAGGGCGCGCTGGCAATGCTGGTACAGGCTTTCGACCAGGCTCGCGTGGGCGGGCAGGTCGTAGTAGGACTCTTCACCGGCATTCAGCGCACGCCCCTCCAGGTAGCCGACCGGTTCATCCAGTACCGTGTAATCGCCGGTGATCGCCACGTAGCGGCTGGCCGCCAACGGCAGCCAGAGCATGTCGTCCGAGCAACGGGTGCGTACCCCGCGCTGCATCGGTGGGTGCCACCAATGCTGCACATCGCCCTCGATATATTGATGCGCAGCACAGGTCAGCAGGTGCTGGCGCGCCGCTGCCGGGGCCGCGTGGAGCATCGCCATGCTGTCCTGCAACTGGTCGCGGAAACCGAACGCGCCCCCCGACTGGTAAAAACCGCTGCGGGCCCAGAAGCGGCAGGCAATCACCTGGTACATCAACCAGCCATTGGCCAGGACATCCAGCGCAGGCTCAGGCGTTTCGATCTGCACGGCACTGAGCGTTTCGCGCCAGTAGCGCTGGACCTTGTCGAACTCGTCCATGGCCACGCGCATCCCGCGGTACTGCTGCACACAGCGGCTGGCGGCCTTGGCGTCATGCTCGGCGCCCAGGCGGAACACCACCTCAAGGCTTTCGCCAGCCGCCAGCAGCAGCCCGACCTGCAACGCCGCGCACGGGTCCAGCCCTGCGCCCGTGCGCCCGGAAAGCCGTGCCTGGCGCAGGCCGGCGGGCGCCTGGGTATCACCGTTGCGCCCGAGGAATTCGCTGCGATCACAGGTGATGCCCTGCGATGGCAGGTCACAATCGAGAAACGCCACTTGCCCGGAAAACTCGATGTTGTAGGCGTTACGGGCGAACAACGCGCCGCTGGCCGGGTCGGTCTCGGTGACCACGTGCAGGGCGGATTTGCTGCGCAGGTCGCCCAGCACCCACTCCACGAAGCAGGTGACCGACAACCGTCGCGCCCTCTCGGAGCGGTTGTGCAGTTTCAACCGGCTGAACTTGACCGGCGCATCCAGCGCCACATGCACCCAGAGCTCACTGTCCAGGTCGTCATCGGCGTGCTCGAACACGCTGTAGCCAAAGCCGTGCCGAGTGCGATAACGGCCAGGGCCGGGGCAGGGCCTCGGCGTCGGCGACCAGCAGTGGCCGCTGTCTTCGTCGCGCAGGTAGAAGGCTTCGCCGGCGGGGTCGGCAACCGGGTCGTTGTGCCAGGGCGTCAGGCGGTATTCGTGGGCGTTTTCGCACCAGGTGTAGGCACTGCCCGCCTCCGACACCACGCTGCCAAACCGGGGGTTGGCCAGCACGTTGACCCACGGCGCTGGTGGCGGCGCGCCGGGGATGTGGGTAATGACGTACTCGCGGCCATCGGCGCTGAAGCCGCCGTAGCGGTTGGCAAGCTGCAATGCTGGGGCGGTCGGCAGCGAGCGGATGGCGGGGCTGGGCCGGGCGTAGGTGGGGGTGGGGGCAAAGGCGGCAGGCGCTGCAGGTGGGCGGCGATGGTGTAGCTGTTCGGCCAGCGTGCCCTGACTGTCGTTGAGCACCACCCTCGCCACCGAAAGCGTCAGCACCCGGTCTTCCTCCGACAACTGCTGCGCCGGGCGCACAAAGATGCCACCGGGGCGGTCGAGCAGCGCGGCTTCGCTGCCGGAGGTGACAATGCCGACGATCATTTCCTGCAACTGCTGGCGGTAGCCAGCCTGGTCTTCGTTCCAGATCACCAGGTCCAGTGCCAGGCCTTTCTGCCGCCAGTAGGCATGGGCAAGCACCATTTGCTTGACCAGTTCGATGTTGGCGAGGTCGCCGATCTGCACCAACACGATCGGCAGGTCCCCCGACAGCCCCTGGCCCCACAGGCCGGACTGGCTGCGCCGGTTGCTGGCCAGCAGGGCGCCGCCAGCGCGCAGCAGCGCATTGGGGTAGATGATCGACGCGGCCATCTGTTCGAACAAGCGGGCATCGTTGAGCGACCCATTGAGCTGGCGCAACAGCACCTGGCTGTGCGGCCAGGCAAGGTCGAATACCCGGTCGGCCAGGTGGCGGTCACGGTATTTGGCGACTTGCTGCAGGCACGCATCGCGGCTGTCGGCCACGCCGCTGACCAGGTCGACCGTAGCGGCCTGGCCTGGCGCCAAGGTAATGCGGCAGCGGATCGCGACGATCGGGTCGAGCACCGGCCCCGCGCTGCCAGACAGCGCCTCGGTCTGCCGGTCCAGTGCCGCCGGCGCCCGCAGGGTACGGCCGCGGCCAATGAAGCGGGCCCGGTCGGTTTCATAGGAAATGGCGTCAATGTCGACGCCATGCACCGCCAGTACATGGCACATCCACGGTGTGGCATCGAGCAACGAGCGTGGCCGCCGGGTACACAGGATGGCCTGCAGCGGGCGGATCAGCTCGGTCTGCACGAACAACTTGCTGAAGGCCGGGTGCAGCGCATCGCTCAGCGCCGGCGCCAACACCACTTCGGCGTAGCTGGTCAGCTCCAGGGTGCGGCGCTGGTCGCCATGGTTGGTCAGGTGCAGGCGACGCAGTTCGATGTCGTCTTCGGGCGACACGGCAATCTCGGTATGGCAGTCGAAGTCCCGTTCGCGGATACGGAACTCTGCCCGGCCATCGCTGAAAATCGCCTCCTGGTTGTGGCTGCGGTGCTGCGTCGGCTGGTAGGTCGTGGACCAGTACGCACCGCTGGCGACGTCGCGCAGGTAGCAGAAGCTGCCCAGGTCATCGCGCGTGGCGTCCTCGCGCCAACGGGTGACGGCCAGGTTGTTGCGATGGCTGTAGCCACTGCCGACGTGGTTGACCATGACATGGTAGTGGCCATTGGAGAGCAGCTGCACGGCGGGGTGGCGGCGGTTGGGCTCGGTGAATACGCGCAGCCGCGTCTCACCGCTGTGGCTTGCGCCGTCAACGGCCGGTGACTGAAGGGTATGCAGGTACGGGGCCGCGGTTTTCGGCACGCGCTCCTGCAGCAACAGCATGCTGGCCTGGAACTGTGGGTCCGAGGCAAAGCGCCGTTGCATGGGCTGGCCCAGCAGCACCGCAGTGAGGGCAAGAAAACTCATGCCCTGGTGATGCGCCATGAACGAGCGGATCACCACGGCGTCCTGGCCGGGTGGCAGCCGTGCCTCGGTGTAGTCCACGGCTTCGTACAGCCCGAAACGGCCCGCCACGCCAAGGGCGCTCAGGCGCTGCAGGTTGTGGCAGGCGGCGCTGGGCGCCACCATCAGGGCCAGGGTACTGGCGTAGGGCGCTACCACACGCTCTTCGCCCAGGCCGCGCTTGAGGCCCAGGCCCGGAACGCCGAACGCCCGGTACTGGTAGTTGAAGTGGGTGTCCAGCGCGTTGTACGCCGACTCCGAAACGCCCCACGGCAGGCCCAGCAGGTGGCCATGCTCGATCTGCCGGCTGACGGCGGCCTGGCAGGTCTGGTCGAGCAGTGTGCCTTCGTAGTTGGGCATCACCAGCAGCGGCATCAGGTACTCGAACATCGAGCCGGACCAGGACAGCAGCACCGGCACCCCGGCATTGCTGGTGAGCAACCGGCCCAGCGCGAACCAGCTGGCCTGGGGCGCCTGGCCCTGGGCGATGAGCACGAAATTGGTCAGGCGCATTTCCGAGGCCAGCAGGTCGTAGAAGGCTGTATCCAGGCGATGCTCGTCGGCGTTGTAGCCGATGGCGAACAGGTCGCGGTGGCTGTCGTAGAGGAAGCTGAAGTCCATATCGGCCAGGGCGGTGATGCGCGCAGCCAGCCGTTGCGCCTCATCGATGCGCTGGCAGGCGAGGGTACGGACCTTGGCCACTGCAGCCTGATCGGCGGTTGGCCACTTGCCTGGCTCAAGCTCTGCCAGTTGTCGCCAGCTTGGCGTCGTCTGCAATGCCTGCTCATTACCAGCGGGCAGTTGCAAACCTTGCAGCTCACTGGCCAGGTCCAGGCACTGGCGCAGCAACGCTTGCAGCCAGAACACACACTCATCGGCCTCTGTGTCGTCGGGCGCCTGCGCTGCGTACTTGCCGAGCAGGCCCTGCAACTGCCCGGCAAGCAGTGCCATCAGTGCGGCGGGTGGTGGCTGGGCGCGCTCATGGGCTTGCCATACCTCATGGCGCAGCGCCTGTATTTCGCCAACCTCGCGGCCTGCCTGGGTGAACGCTTCGAGCAGTATGTCGAGGGTATCCAGCAACCCTTGAGTCACACGCAGGCCCAGTGCCGGGGTATCGGCCAGCGCCAACAGCCCAGGCCTTAGCGTCAGCAGCAGCGCGGCCAGGTTGCCGCTGTCCACCGAAGAGACATACAGCGGCAGCAGCGGCTTGAGCGTCTGGGTGTCATACCAGTTGTAGAAGTGCCCCTTGTAGCGTTCCAGGCAACCCATGCTGTCGAACACGTTGCCCAGGCGCTCGAACAGGCGGCCGGCAGACAGGTAGCCAAAATCATGGGCCGCCAGGTGCGAGAGCACAGCCATGCCGATGTTGGTGGGTGAGGTGCGGTGCGCGACGCTGGGGAAGGGCGGCTCCTGCAGGTTGTCCGGTGGCAGCCAGTTGTCGGCGGGGCCGACATGGCGCTCGAAAAACGCCCAGTTGCGCCGGGCCAGCCGATGCAGAAAACGCAGGTCGCCCGCCGACGGTGCGAATGGGGTGCGCACCTGCGTGCGGCTGAGCCACCAGGCCAGTGCCGGGCCGAGCAACCACAGTACGAGGATCGGCGAGGCCAGCAGCAGGGTGCTCGGGTGCATCGACAATGCGCCTGCCAGGGCCAGCGCCAGGGCGGGTTGCAGCCATTGCTCGCGATACACCGCCTGCAGGGTGTCGGCGCTGGTGCGTTCTTCTGCTTGCGAGGGGTTCCATTGCAGCAAGCTTCGTTTACTCACCGCCAGCCGCCACACAGTGCGGGCGATGGCGTCCAGGCTGTAGCTGGCCTCGAACGGTAACCAGGCCAGCAGCAACCCGGCACGCACGAAGTAGATGCCCGAGGTATGCAGGGCCGCCACCAGGTGCTCGGAAAACGCCACGTCGGTGGTTTTGTTCAGCAGTTCGAGCAGTGCATCCAGCAACGGGCGCACCAGCAGCAACCCCAGCACTGCGAGCGTCCAGAACAGCGGCGAGGCACTGGCGAGCCAGCCCCAAAGCAATACCGCCAGCAGGGCCGCCGGCTCCAGGCTGCGGCGCAGGTTGTCGAAGATCTTCCAGCGCGACAGCGCACTCAGTGGGCTCTGGGCGGCACTGCGGCGCCGCGGCAACAGCCACGGCAGCAGTTGCCAGTCGCCGCGGATCCAGCGGTGGCGCCGCTTGGCATCGGCGCTGTAACGCGCAGGGTAGCCCTCGAACAGTTGCACGTCGCTGAGCAGGCCGGAGTGGGCGTAGCAGCCCTCGATCAGGTCATGGCTGAGCACGCGGTTGTCGGCAAAGCGCCCCTCCAGTGCCTGCTCGAAGGCATCCACTGCGTAAATGCCCTTGCCGATGAATGAGCCGCTCAGGAACAGGTCCTGATAAACGTCCGAAACGGCCTGCGTGTAGGGGTCGACCCCAGCATCGGCGGCGAACAGGCGAGCGTAGGCTGAGCGCGACACGCTGGGCAGGCTGATCCCCACCCGCGGTTGCAGTATCGCGTAGCCTGAGAGAATTCGACCGGTCTGAGCGTCGAAACGTGGGCGGTTGAGCGGGTGTTGCATGGCGCCGACGAACTTTTGCGCGGCATCGCGCGGCAGCAGGGTGTCGGTGTCCAGGGTGATGACATAGCGCACAGCGCCCAGCGTGCGCACATCGCCGACGATGCGCATGAAGCATTCCGCGCCGTGCCCGCGCAGCAAGGTGTTAAGCTCGGCAAGCTTGCCGCGCTTGCGTTCACGGCCCATCCAGCAGCGCTCGGTGGCGTTCCAGACCCGCGGCCGATGCAACAGGAAGAAGCGTTCGCAGCCCAGGTTCGGGTACTTGCCGTTCAGGGCCAGGATGCCGTCACTGGCAAGGTCGAGCAGGGCCTGGTCTTCGGGGCAGGTCTGTTGCTGGGCATCGACGAAATCACTCAACAGCGCAAAATGCAGGTGCTCGTCACGGTTGGCCAGAAAGCGCACTTCAAGCCCTTCGACCAGTGCCTCCACATCGCTGGCACTGCCCAGCATGCTGGGCACCACCACCAGCGTGCGTGCATCGGCCGGAATGCCCAGCGCGTAGTCCAGGCGTGGCAGAAAAGACGGCTTCACGGTCAGGGTGACCAGCCAGTTCACCAGGCCGATGGCCAGGCGGCTGGTGGCAAGCAGCAGCGGCATGGCCGTGAGCGCCGCGACCCAGATAGGCCAGCCTTCGCCGACAATCGCACGGATGAAGCCCCAGGCCAGCACGGACGACAGCAGCACCACGGGCACCAGGTAGAACGTCAGTGGCGCCCGGTGCAACAGGCGCTGCCAGCGCTCGGCAAGTGCAACCCGCGCGCCAAGCTGGCGTTCGAGCACCGGCAGGCCGTCGCCCGCCAGGTAAAAGCCGACGTGCCCGGCTTGCTCATCCGGCCCGGCGCCGGCGGCCTGGGCAAGCTCGATGGCCTGGCGCGCCACCTGTTCTTCCCGGAATGCGCTGTGCCGCGCCAGGCGTTCGACGATGTGCCGGTAGTGGTCACGGCTGGCGAAGTCCATGGCCGGGTAGACGGCGGCGGGGTCCTGGCAGAGGATCTGCTCGACATGGCTCAGCTGCTCCACGAACAACCGCCAGTCGATGGTCGACAGCAGGCGCAAACTGCCGATGCTGTTGCTAATGGACAACTGGTCGATGGCTTGCTGTTGCGCATCAAGTTGCACGCTGCGTTCGATGCTGAGCGCCGACTCGCTGAGCATCTGCTCTATCCAGGCCAATGGCTGGGTGAGTGTGGTGCTGTGGCCCTGCAGGCGCCTGGCCAGTTCGGCGACGAAGGCCGCGGTCATCGGCGGCTCTGAGCGAGCCATGTCGGCCACTACCAGCACCACGCTCTTGGCATCGCGCTCGGCGGTTTCGCTGAGCTTGTCCGCCCAGCTGTTGGCCACGTCCCGGTCCGCCCAGTTGGCCATCACCCGGGCGGCCACCCGGCGCAGGTTTTCGATCAGTGCCAGGCGCAGCATGATCGGGATCGCCCAGAGTTCGCCGAGGGTCAATGGAGCGGTCTGCTGATACGTTGCGACAAAGCGGCTGAGGCTTTCACCGTCGACCCGGCCATCACCGTGGCAGATGGTTTCCAGTGCGATGTCATACACCCGCGGCAGGCCGCTCGACGGGCCGTTGTCCAGCCGCGGCAATTGCAGGCTGTAGTCGGTCGGCAGGTGGCGTTTGGCGATGCGGATATGGGTTTCGACCAGGTAGAAGTTGTCGAGTAACCATTGCGCAGCCGGCAACGCTGGGCGCGAGCCGGGCAGGCTGGCGGCCAGGGCGGAACAGCTGGTGTAGAGCATGTGCTCGTTATCGGCCAGGCGCTCGAGCAGGGCGTCATCGGCAGGCAGTTGGCTCAGCCGATGCTGGCTGGCCAGCCAGGTGCCGTGGTCGGCCAGCTGCTTGGCGCTGTAGAGCTCCGAGCGCAGCAGGCTTTCGTAGGTGAACGTATGCCGCGGCGCGCGCCAGCGCCGGGCACGGCTGGCCAGGCGTTGAAGGTAGGCGAGTGGGCGAAGCCAAGGGGTGTCCATGGGGTTCGGGTTACCGCGAGCTGGCCGGTCAGACCCTCAGTCTGGACGGCTGGCATCGGGCGGGTCTGTTCGGTAGCGAACAGACCTGGGCAGCGGTCAGCCGGTGCGCAGGCTTGCCGCTTCGGGCTTGAAGGGCCGTGCCGGCAGCACCGCTGCTTGCAGCTGCTTGCCCACCTCATGATCGAAGCGAAGGTTACCGTCAACCGGGCGGTTCTCGACGATGCGCCCAGCGTCCAGCAGCACCACCCGTTGGCAGAAGTAACGCACCAGGCTCAGGTCGTGGGTGATCAGCACGAACGCGGTACCGCTTTCGCGGCGAAGTGCCTCCAGCCGCTGCAGCAGTTGCAACTGCAGTACCCGGTCCAGGTTCGACAAGGCTTCATCGAGCACCACCAGTTTGGGCGAAAGCGCCAGCGCCCGGGCGATATTGGCGCGTTGCAGCTGCCCGCCACTGAGCTGATGGGGCAGGCGCTGGGCGTGTTCCTCGCGCAAACCCATTTGCTGCAGCAGCGTAAGCACCCGTTGCTCTCGCGCTGCGCGGTCGAGGTCACTCAGGTGCCGAAGCGGCTCGGCGATGCTCCAGCCGATGCTGCGCTGCGGGTTGAATGCGCCAGGGGCATCCTGAAACACCAGTTGCACGGCGCGCTGAAAGTTTTGGGCCTGGGGGCCGCGCAAGCGGCTGACATCCTGGCCGGCAAAGGTGACCTGGCCATGGGTGGGCTTTTCCAAGCCCAACAGCAACCTTGCGAGCGTGCTTTTGCCACTGCCGCTGCTGCCAAGCAGCCCCACGGACTCGCCGGCCTGCAATTCAAGCTGGATGCCATCGAGCACCTGCAGCCAGCGGCGGTTGCCCAGCAGCCCGCCGGTGCGGTAGCCGTGGCCAATGTGGTCGACGTGCAGCAGGCTCATGGCTGGCTCCCGGTAAGGATCTGGTGGGCTTCAAGCAGGGTGCGGGCCGTCGCGCTGGCTGGGCGGTCGAACAGGCCATGGGCCGTCTGCCGCTCGACGATACGCCCGGCGTCCATCACCACGACATGATCGGCGCAGCGGGCCACCACGCCCATGTCATGGGTGACCAGCAGCACGCCCAGGCCGTGCTGTTGCACCAGGTCCATCAGCAGGTCGAGAAAGCGCGCCTGGCTGAGGGCGTCGAGGTCGCTGGTGGGTTCGTCCGCCAGCAGAAAAGGGGTCTCGGCCATCAGCGCCAGGGCGATCATCATGCGCTGGAGCATGCCGCCACTGAGCTGGAAGGCGAACGCCTGCAGCACGCGGTCGCGGTCATTCAGGCCCACGTCCTCCAGGCATTGCGCCATGCGCGCGCGGGCAGCGGCGCCGGCGATACCGCGCAGCTTGAGGGTTTCCTGCGCATGGCTGGCCATGTTGCGCACCGGGTTGAATGCACTGCGTGGGTTTTGCAGCACCAGGCTGGCCACGCGGCCACGCACCTGCGCTGCCGGCAACGGCTGGCCGTCCAGCAGCAGCTGGCCGTGGGTGCGGGCCAGGCCTGCGGGGAGCAGGTCGAGCAGGCCCAGGCAACTGAGTGATTTGCCCGAACCGCTGCTGCCGACCAGGGCACAGACTTCGCCGCGGCGCAGCTGCAGGTCGACGTCATCGACCAACACGCCCGCCCGGCCCTCAATGCGCAAGCCCTGAAGTTGTAGCGTGGAATGCTTCATTCAGCGCACCTCCTGGGTAGGGTCCAGGCGGTCGCGCAGCGCATCGCCCAGCAGGTTGAAGGCCATCACCGAGAAGAAGATCATCAGCCCGGGCAATAGCAGCAGGTGCGGGTGGGTCCAGATGAACTCCTTGGCATCGTTGATCATCACCCCCCACTCGGCGGCGGGCGGGGTAACGCCAAGGCCGAGGAAGGACAGGCCCGATACGTGCAGCATCATGTGCCCGATGTCCATGGTCGCCAGCACCAGCAAGGGGCCGGCAATGTTCGGCAGCACGTGCTGGCGCAGGCGCGCCCAGCGCGAAGCACCGGCCAGGCGCGACGCCAGTACGTACTCGCGGCCGCGCTGGGCGATGACCATGCCGCGCACCATGCGCGCATACCAGGCCCAGTGCGACAGGGCGATGGCGATGATCACATTGCTCAGGCCCGTGCCCAGCAGGGTGACGAAGAAGAACGCCAGCACCAGGGTGGGGAAGGTCATGAACATGTCGCACAGGCGCATCAGCAGCAGGTCGACCTTGCCGCCGACGAAGCCGGACACCCCGCCCACCAGCAGGCCGAGAAACAGCACCAACGCCAGTGTCAGCATCACGCTGCCCAACGACAGCTGGGTACCGACGATCAACCTGGACAGCAGGTCGCGGCCCAGGTGGTCGGTGCCCAACCAGTGGCTGCTGTCTGGGGGCAGCAGGCGCTGGCCGAGGTCGACCAGGTCTGGGTCATGCGGGGCGAGCCATTGGCCGAACACGGCCAGCAGGACCAGCAGGCCGACCAGCGCCAGCCCGACAACTAAGCTGTTGTGGCCGGCCAAGGCCGGGCGGCGGAGCAGGGACAGGACACTCATGCGCTGGCCCCTTCCAGGCGGCTGCGTGGGTCGAGCCAGGCATAGCACACGTCCACCACCAGGTTGCAGACCATCAGCAAACCGGTGAGCAGCAGGGTGAAGCACTGCATCACCGGGAAATCTCGGTTGAGCACCGCCGAGACGGCAAAACGCCCGACGCCAGGCCAGGCGAAGATGGTCTCGATCACCAGCACGCCGCCGATCAATTCGCCGACGTGCATGCCCGTGGCCGTGACGAAGGGCAGCCAGGCGTTGCGCAGCACATGCTTGCCCCACACCTGGCGCTCCGGCAGGCCGCGCGCGCGGGCATAGGTGACATAGCGCTGGCCGCTGGCTTCCAACAGGCTGGCGCGCAGCAGGCGGGCATTGATCGACATCGACATCAGCGCGATTGCCAGCACCGGCATCACCAGGTGCCCGGCGCCACCACGCCCCAGCGGCGGCAACCAACCCAGCCACAGCGAGAACAGCGCAATCAGCAAGAACGCCAGCCAGAAGTTGGGCATCGACACGCCGAGGAACGTCACCGCACGTACCGCGTGATCGGGCCAACGCCCTTGCCAGCGTGCCGCCACCAGCCCCAGCGGGATCGACAGCAGCAGCGTGCAGGCCAGGGCCAGCCCGCCCAGTTGCAGGGTGGCGGGCAGGTAGTAGAGCAGGTCATCGAAGACCGGGCGGCCGGTCAGGTAGGACGTGCCGAAGTCCAGCTGCACGGCCTTCCACAGCCAGCTGAGGTACTGCGCATACAGCGGGCGATCAAGGCCCAGGGCATGGCGCACTTCGGCGATGGCGGCGTCGGTGGGTGGGATGTGTGACAGGCGCAGGTAGTCCAGCGCCGGGTCCGTGCTGCCCAGGTGCAGCAGCACGAACACCAGCAACGAAACGCCGAGCATCACCGGCACCAGCAGCACCAGCCGCAAGAGGATATAGCGCAGCATCTCAGTGCTCCTGTTTCGGCGTCATGGTTTCGAACGGCACGTCGAACAGCGTGCTGCCGAACTGCACGTGGGCCACTGAGTCACGGCGCACGCTGATGGCAGTAAGGTAGGAAATGGGCAAATACACCGCTTGCTGGTGCAGGGTGGTGAGGATGAAACGGTACTGTTCTGCACGTTGCTGCTCGTCGGTGCTGGCCAGTACCTGGCCGATGCGCTGGTCGAGTTCATGCTTGATCGGCAAACCCCGCTGGGCCATGTAGTCGGCATGCCCGGCGTAGCGCATGGAGCTGACGAAGGAGTGCGGGTCGTAAGGTGCACCCCAGGTGTCGGCGAAGATCATGCCGAAGTCGCCGTCGCGCTGGCGGCGCACCAGCGCGCCTTCTTCCACGGCGCGCAGCTCGATGTGCATGCCGACCTTGGCCAGCTCGCCTTGCAGCACTTCGGCCAGGCTCTTCTGCAGGGCGCTGGTGCCGAGGAACACCAGCTCGATCGACAGCGGCTCGCCGCCCTTGCTGCGTACTGCGGCGCCGGGGGCCAGGCGCCAGCCGGCGGCGTCGAGTGCGCGGGCGGCGAGGGCAGGGTCGTAGGCGTAGGGCGTAAGGCCCAGGTTGGCATAGGGCATGTTGGGGGCGAACAGCGTGTCGGCGCGGGGCTCCAGGCCGTAGAGGATCTTGTCGATGATCGCCTGCTTGTTCACCGCCTGGTTGATCGCCTGGCGCACCGCAAGGTCGCGGGTGGCCCCACGGCCGGTGTTCATGGCCACGGTGCGGGTGGCCAGCGGCGCCGACAGGGCAGTGGCAAAACCTTGCTCACGCAAACGCACGAAGGTGCCGGCGGTGATCTCGCCTGCCGCGCCCTGGATCAGGTCCAGCTCACCGGTTTGCAGGGCCACGGCACGGCTGTTGGGGTCTGGGATGACCTTGACCAGCACATCGCCGTAGGCCGGCTTCGCGCCCCAGTACAGGGGGTTGCGGGCAAAGCGGTCGTATTCGCCCAGGCGTGAGTCGACACGCATCCACGGCCCGGTACCGGCAGGCTCACCTGGCTTGGCCTGCGGCGAGGCGAAGCGCAGGGGGCGCACCTGGGCCAGCTCCATCAGCGTTGGGTAGTAGGGGTGTTTGAGCACCAGGCGCAATGTCAGCCGGTCAGGGGCTTCGACATGGTCCAGGGTGGTGACCAGCTCCATCCAGCGGTGGCGTTGGCTGTTGGCCAGGACGGCATCCAGGTTGGCTTTGGCGGCAGCCGCGTCGAACGGCGTGCCGTCACTGAACTGCACCCCGTCGCGCAGGGTAAAGGTGTAGGCCTTGCCATCGTCGGACACTTGCCAGGCCTTGGCCAGCCAGGGCTCGACCGTGCCGGATGCGCTGTAGCGCACCAGCGGTTCGTACACCATCGCCTGGGCGTACATCTGGTTGGGCGCATAGCCACGCGGGTCGAGCGGGCCTGCATTGACAGGCCAGGAATACACCAGCGTGGGTGCTCGTTGGGTGACGTCTTCAGCGTGAATAAAGGTGCTTGCGGCAAGCAGGAGGAGGCCCCACAGGGCGGGCTTTCGAGTACCTGATTGCTGCATCACACGGGGACCTCCATTTCAACGGAGGCGGTAGGCTAAAGAGGCTCGTGGGGGATGTCCATGTAAAATCATCGGGCTGGAGGTTACAAAATGCGACAGCTCGCGCCACGGTTCGGAAGCGCTCGACGCTGAGGTCGATATTCGCCAGTTGCGCCAACTCGATCATGCTGTCTACCTGGCCAGCCGCGACGATGAAACCCACGTACTCGTCGCCGCCCGAGTTGAGGTGCATGAAGCGCTTGCCGCGCCCGGGGCGCCAGGCCTGCTGCAAGGCAATCCGCACAGGTTGCAGAGACGTAAGCCCGTCACCCCACAGGTGGTTGAGCCGTCACTTGCGGCTGGTGACCCACAGCCAACACTTACCGTGCTCAACACAAACATTGAATGTGCCTTAAAGCCCTTTCCAATGGATGTGGCCAACCTTGGAGCGTCTTATGGACTCACTGCCGACCTTGCCAATGATTCGCGTATGGTAACGTTCGGCAGAATATACATGCTCATTTCCCGAATAGCCTTTGACGCCCAGCTCTGAAAAGCCAGATTGATCCATGACTTTACTTAATGCCTGGGCGGTGGAAAACGTACCTTCAATATGATTCCAATTCATCCCCAAATGGAGTTTGGTAGTGTCAATAATAGGCGAGGTCGCTTCAGACAAAGTGAGGTCGCTAAAATCGGTAGGCGATATAGCATCTGCACTGTGGCATGCCAGAATTCGTATATCTTGGTAGTCCTTGGGTAAGCCTCCGTCAAGTAAACTTTTTCCGAGTTCAATGATGCTGATGCTTTCATTTGATCCGGGTCCACTTCTAAGGGCATGCCTTCCAGCGCCGCCATGTCCGACAATTAGTAATTTGCTTTCTCCTGATGAAAGTTTCGTCAAGAACTGACCGCTCTCATTGCTTATGATTTCAAGGCTGCTTAGGATTCCGCCTCGCCATTTACGAATTTCCAACTCCATCTCGAATTTTTCAAATGTTAATCCCGTGGCTTGCCATGAGTTATTGGTTTTCATGTTGAGCCCTTTGGTTAGGAGGAGTTGGTTAAGCTGTGCTTTTTTAAGTGCTTCCGCCTGCAGTTCGTTTTTCATCTTGTCGTTGGGCACGATTACAGGGCGCAACAATTTATTATTTCGTTGGCGTACATAGTTTTCGCCTGCAATCAAATCTATCACGTTCCCTTTTATGAGAGGGGCGTATATATAACCCTTCCTCTGCACCTTTACGGGGTTCCTACCGTCTGGGTCATGCAGCGTCAACGGATTGTTTCGAACCATCCTGAACAGGTTCAGCCCATCCGCCGTCCCTGCTGGGTCAGCACTCAGCCAGCGTCCTATCCAAGGCTGGTAAAAGCGATAGCCGTAGTAATACAGCCCGATCGCATCGCGCTCCTTACCCGAGTAACGAACGCTCTTGTAACCCGCTTCGACTCGGCTGCGCGCCGTCCACACGGAGGTACCGCCATACGGGTAATATTCCTCCAGGCTAATCACTTCACCTTGCGCATCGAGCTCCAAGCCGCTGCTGTCAATCAGGTTGTGATAGCTGTAGCGGATCTGATCATTCTTCAGTTCGGGGGGCAGCCCGCTAGTCCAGCGCAGCACCCGTATTGCGGCTCCTCCACCGGCAGCCACGGCAACCACCTGCAAGCATTCGCTCGTAATATCACTGATGCGAGTACTGCGGACTTCCAGCCCTTCCAGATACAGCACCCGCTGTACATGGGTAGTGCCTGCGGCCGTTTGCTGGCTAACTTTCAGCACACGCATCACGTTGCTGCCGTAGCGGTACCATTCCCGGTCTTCGGGTTGCCCTTTTCGCAAAATCGGCGTCACCTGCGCCAGTTCACCACGCGTGTTCCAGCGTAGGTGCTGCCCGGGCAACAGGGCCAACTGATGGCCGCCATCATCAAACTGCGCATCCACGTCCTCGGGCAACAGGCCGTTCTGCGCCAACACGGCGCGGTTGCTGCGGTGGGAGACGGTGAGCTGCGTGGTGTAGTTGTTATGACTGGCGGGTGCGCTGTGCTGGAGGTGCGTAAGGTTGCCAGCGCGGTCGTAGCGGTAGGTGCGGGTGTAGGGGGTGTAGGCATCGTCATTGCAGGGGAGAGGAACAAGGGCGGCGGGCAGTTGGCTGCCCTGTTGGCCTCTGTTGGCCATTTCCCGCCCGGTGGCCCGCACCAACTGGTACAGGCTGTCGTAGGCGAAGGCCTGCTCGGGCACCACCTTTTGATTGCGCCAGAAGCGCGTGGCTTCGGCATCGTTGCGTACGTTCAACACATTGCCGACCGGGTCGTAGGTGTAGCGCAGGTCTTGCAGTACACGGGCAGCGGAGCCTGCGTTGGCCGGTCGTTGCACACGGATGCCGATCAGGTGCTGGGTTCGCGGCTCGTAGTCATAGGCGGTGATCACACCATTACCATGCACCTCCTGTAACTTCTGGCCCATCGCGGAATAGCGCAGCGAGGCGACGATCACCTGCTCGGCCTGGCCCTGCAGGGTCAGCCAGCTGCCGCGCAATTGGCCGGTCAGGTCATAGGCCAGACGCTGGACATGCCCACAGGCATCGGTCTGGGTCACCTGAGCCCCCGTCGCATCGACCGTGCGCTGGGTGATAAACGCCTCGGCATCCAACGCTGCTTGCCAGCCCTGTTCACTTTCGCCGGCCCAGTCTGCAGCCTGTTCACCGGCCAGCAACTGCCGCGACTGCGCCAGTACCGCTCCACTCACGCCGCCACGCTGCAGCTGATTGAGGCCAGCTGTGTCGTAATGGCGCACGCACTGGCCGCTGAGGTTCAGGTCCTTTTCCATCTGACTCTGACCTGCCCAGCAAAAGCGATCAGTCACCTGCGGGGCAGCTTCGCCGGGCGCTTGCTCCAGCACGGCCTGCAAGCGACCGGGTAATGTGCTGTCTTCGTAAGTGGACGTCTGGCGCACACCGGTGGCGCTGATTGCCAGTAGTGCACGGCCGGCTACATCGGTGAGCGCCAGAGTAACGCCGGCATCGACACTGTCGGTGCGCAGCGGTTGGCCACCCAGATCGTGCTGCCAGCGGAAATTGGGGGACGTCGACGCCAAACGCGGGTCGACACTCTGGTTTAACTGGCCACGCGGGTCATGGTTATGACGGGTAATGCGCAGGTCGACGGCATCATCGGCAGCTTCCCGATAGCATTGCAACTCACGCACGGGCAGGCCGCGCGCTTCGGCAACCGTCAGGTTGGGAGTGTCTGTATGCAACGACGGTACAGAAGCGATTGTCATTGTGGGGCCGTTCTATTGAGGCACAAGGCGGTCACCTTGTGCGCTCTATTCGACGCGGCATTCGGGGTTACAGCAACTGACACAATTATCAGTTGACGCTATCTGCCATCAGTGCGCCCGGTCTGCAAAACCGTACTGGCGGGACTGCCTCAGAAGTGCTCGACGCTGACCTCGATATCCGCCAGTTGCGCCAGCTCGATCATGCCGTCCACCTGGCTTGCCGCGACAATGAACCCCACATACTCGTCGCCGCCCGAGTTCAGGTGCATGTAACGCTTGCCGCGCCCGGCCAGCCATTGATCGAAGCGGGCAAGCACCTCGGCCATAGACTGTTTGCTGTCGTGCCGATAGGCGTAAGGCTCATCGACGCCGCTGGCCTTGAGCAGGTTGGGGAACAGGTACTCGAAGCTGTCGAAGCCCCTCCAGTCAACGCCGAGTAAAACCAGATGCTCGGGCTTCTGGCCTCTGTCGGCATCCAGCAACCCTTCGGTCAACGCCGAGGTCGGCTCCTGGCCCGAGCCGTAGATGCGCAGTACACGCCGCACCAGCCTGGCGCTTTCGCTTTCAGGTACGTTCGCTAATAACGCTTGAGTGAAGGCCTTGAGCCCTGGCCGGTAGGGATGAAGCTCGCGCATGATCGCCGCGTCGCTGACAGGCGTCTGGTCCGGTGGCGGCAGGTTGAAGCGGCCACCGAACAAACGGTCAAACAATCCCATGGTCTCTCCTATGACGTGAAAACCACCGGCGGTATCGCGCCGCTGTACTCCAGTTTAGAAGCTGAAGTTCACATGGGAAACCTTCACAGGCAACCGAAGCGTGGGGCTTTTTGCCAGCTGTCTGATTCCGCTGACATTTGCACGCGACCGGGTTGCAGCGTTGCCGCCGTGGGCTAATTTGGAAACACGATATAAGACTAAAGTCGTAGGAGGCCGGTATGCGGATTCGCGGTGATGTGTTCTGGGCTTGGGCTGACCCGATGCTTCATCATCGGGCTCACGACGAAACATTGAGCGACGGCACGTTCATCGACGTGCAGGTGAGGCTGTCGCGCACGGGCAATACGCAAATGTTCATTGGCGTTTATGCAGCAGGCGGCATGGCCTTGTACGAGGAGGCCTTCGAGTCCAGGCCCGGCGAATCGATGACACGGGCGATGGCGTGGGGCGTTGGCCGGGCCAGGCGCATTGCGCTCGATGGGCCTGGCGCGGTGGGCGCCAGGCCTGCTGTAAAGAAATCCTCACAAGTTGTAGTTGTAGAGGAGCATCTGCACCACCATACAGGTAGATGAGTTGCAACTTGCCTCCGGAGACTCGCGATCACAATCTGGTGCTCAATCTGTCGATCGCCACGGTGAAGCCTTCGTGCACATGTTGACTACCGCTGCCACCTGCCGTGTCAGCTTTAGATTGTAATGCGCTAAAAAACCTCACTAGCAAGGGACCTTCGGATAAGCCGGTTATCTATTCGAGTCACCCTATGGCCGGTCACCCCAATTTGGGTTTTGCCTCTATATGCTTTCACCATTACACTTTTGTAGCCTAGAGTAAGCATTTCACGCTTCATCTGCATACCGAGTGGAACCTCGAAGTCCGCTCGATCGGCCCCCCCACATGCGAGCAACCTAATGTCCACAAAGTCGCCGGGGAGGCCAAGCTCTTTCAGTTGCGCTGCTACTGTCTCTGCCCAGACCATCGTTCGGGTATTTGGCGCTATCTTGAAAATGAACTTATGTAGACCTGCAATGCCGTGACCGTGAATGTAGACCTTTGAAGTATTTGCATTAAGTTTAGGTAAGAGTTCTGGTGCGACTCTAAAGTTAGTTTCTTCTAATGCTTTTTTTTGGAGTTCATAGAGCTCCACCCGGCCAGGTTTGTAGCTCAATTCTACCGGGGAACCACTCGTGCCGGTGGTTGATGGCGAAATCCTATGCGGCGGAGAATGAGAATCATGTTTCAGTTGAGCCGACTTCAAGAGTACTGTTGCTAATTTTAGAGCTTTTTGTCTTTCCGCTTCCATCGCCTCTTGCGCAGCTGCATCAGTTAATAGGTAAATGTATGGCTGTTTGCCGATGCTCACCCGCTGCTCGCTTTCGTGAGCAATTTCATAAAAAACCCTCGAACCCACCCTGGGTAAGAAGTAATAACCAGCCTTCGGGTTTTTACCGTCCGGGTCATGCAAGGTCAGCGGATTGTTTCTTACCATCCTATACAAATTCAGTCCATCTATTTCCCCGGCGGGGTCTGCACTTAACCAGCGCCCAGCCCAAGACTGATAATAGCGGTAGCCGAAGTAGTACAAACCCGTTCCATCGCGCTCCTTGTCCGAATAACGAAAGGTCTTGTAATCCGCTTCAACTCGGTTTCGCGCCGTCCATATGGCCGTCCCACTATACGGGTAATATTCCTCCAGGCTAATCACTTCACCTTGCGCATCGAGCTCCAAGCCGCTGCTGCCAATAAGGTTGTGGTAGCTGTAGCGGACCTGACCATTTTTCAATTCGGGGGGCAATCCGTTGGCCCAGTGCAACACCCGCACCTGAGCAGCTCCCCCGGTACCCAGGGTAATCACCTCCAGTCGCTCGCACGTCACCTCGGCAACGTGCTTGCTGCGTACTTCCACGCCTTCCAAGTACAGGACCCGCCGCGCCTGAGTATTGCTTACAGCCTGCAGCTCGCTGACCTTGAACAAACGCATCCCGTCGCTGCCGTAGCGGTACCACTCCTTGTCACCGGGTTGGCCTTCGCGCTGGATCGGCGCTACCTGCGCGAGTTCACCTCGTGGATTCCAATTCAAACCCTGGCCAGGCAACAGGGACAGCTGATGGCCGCCGTCATCGAACTGCGCATCCACGTGCTCGGGCAACAGGCCGTCCTGGGCCAACACGGCGCGGTTGCTGCGATTGGAGACGGTGAGCTGCGTGGTGTAATTGTTATGACTGGCGGGTGCGCTGTGCTGGATGTGCGTGAGGTTGCCAGCGCGGTCGTAGCGGTAGGTGCGGGTGTAGGGGGTGTAGGCGTCGTCATTGCTGGGGAGAGGAATCAGGGCGGGGGGCAATTGACAACCCTGTTGGCCCCGGTTGGCCATTTCCCGCCCGGTGGCCTGCACCAGTTGGTACATGCTGTCGTAGGCAAAGGCCTGCTCCGGCACCACCTTTTGATTGCGCCAGAAGCGTGTGGCTTCGGCATCGTTGCGCACGTTCAGTACATTGCCGACCGGGTCGTAGGTGTAGCGCAGGTCCTGCAAGACACGGGCAGCGGAGCGTGCGTTGGCCGGACGCTGTACACGGATGCCGATCAGGTGTTGGGTACGTGGCTGGTAGTCGTAGTCGGTGACCACACCATTGCCGTGTACTTCCTGTTCCTTCTGGCCCATCGCCGAATAGCGCAGCGAGGCGACGATCACCTGCTCGGCTTGGCTCTGCAGGGTCAGCCAGCTACCGCGCAATTGCCCGGTCAGGTCATAGGCCAAACGCTGGACATGCCCACAGGCATCGGTCTGGGTCAATTGGGCGCCTGTCGCATCGACCGTACGCCGGGTGATAAATGCCTCGGTATCCAGCGCCGCTTGCCAGCCCTGCTCACTGTCGCCGGCCCAGTCCGCAACCTGCTCACCGGCCAGCAACTGCCTCGACTCTGCCAGCACCGTTCCGTTGACGCCGCCGCGCTGCAACCGCTTGAGGCCTGCCGTGTCGTAATGGCGCACGCATTGACCAGTGAGGTTGAGGTCCCTCTCAGCCGGACCCTGACCTGCCCAGCAAAAACGATCGGTTACCTGCGCGGCCGCTTCCCCTGGCGCTTGCTCCAAAACGACCTGCAAGCGACCAGGCAATGCGCTGTTTTCGTAAGTGGAGGTCTGCCGCACACCGGTAGCGCTGATCGCCAGTAGTGAACGACCGGCAACATCGCTGAGAGCCAGAGTAACGCCAGCATCGACACTGTCGGTGCGCAGTGGCTGGCCAGCCAGGTCGTGCCGCCAGCGAAAATTGGGGGAAGTCGAGTTCAATCTCGGATCGAGACTCTGCATCAGCTGGCCACGTGGGCTATGGCTATGCCGGGTAATGCGCAGCTCGACGGCATCCTCGGCGGCTCCCCGATAGCATTGCAGCTCGCGCACGGGCAGGCCGCGCGCGTCGGCAGCTGTCAGGTTGGGAGTGTAGACATACACGGACGGTACAGGCGCGATAGTCATTGTCGGGGCCCATTCTATCTGGGATCAAAGCGGTCCAGGTGCGCTGTATTTGACGTAGTAGCCGGGCTTTCAGCAACTGACATAGTTATCAGTTGACGCTATTTGCTATCCATGCGGCCAAAGCGGTTATTGCATCAAGTTACCGATTATTCCGCCAGGCCGCGAAGTGCAAGTAAACCTTCGGACCTGGTTTATTTACCCGTGGTAACCCGCGTCCACAACCGCGTGCTCAAGCGCATGCCCGCCGGCGACAGCGTCTGGATCGGGAACAGCGTTTCGAGCACCGCCTGGGGTGGGTACACCGCCGGGTTGTCGCGCAGGGCAGGGTCCACAAACGGCAGCGACGCCGCATTGCCGTTGGGGTATTTCACCGCATTGCTGATATGCGCCATCACCTGCGGTTCGAGCAGGTAGTTCAGGTAGGCGTAGGCGGCGTCCAGGTGCGGCGCCGCTTTGGGGATCACCACCATGTCGACCGCCACCGTGGAGCCTTCGCGCGGGATGCTGTAGCCCAGGTGCACGCCGTTGTTGGCCTGCTGCGCGCTGGTCATCGCCTGCAGCACATCGCCGCTGAAGCCGATGGCCACGCAGATATTGCCGTTGGCCAGGTCGCTGACGTACTTGGACTGGTGGAAGTAGCTGATTGACGGGCGAATGCTCAGCAGCGCCGCTTCGGCCTTTTTCAGGTCTTCAGGTTTTTGGCTGTGCGGGTCCAGGCCGAGCACCTTGAGGGTGATCGGGATGACCTGCGTCGGGTTGTCGAGGAAGGCCACGCCGCAGGCACTGAGCTTTTGAATGTTTTCCGGCTTGAACAGCATCTGCCAGGACTCGGTCACCGCGGTGTCGCCGAAGATGGCCTTGATCTTGTCGACGTTGTAGCCGATGCCCGTGGTCACCCACATGTAGGGGATCGCATAGCGGTTGCCGGGGTCGCTGGTTTGCAGTAACTGCATCAGCTTGGGGTCGAGGTTGTTCCAGTTGGGCAGCTTGCTGCGGTCGAGTTCCTGAATCGCGCCCGCCTTGATCAGCCGGGGCAGGAAGTGGTTGGACGGGCTGACCAGGTCATAGCCGCTGCCACCGGTCATCAGCTTGGCTTCTGTGGTCTCGTTGCTGTCGATCAGGTCGTAGGTGGTCTGGATGCCGGTGTTGCGGGTGAACGTGGTCAGCGTGTCGTCGGCGATGTAGCCGCTCCAGTTGGCGATGTTCACCGAGTCGGCGGCCTGCGCCGCCAGGCTGAACAGCGCTGTGCCGAGCACGGCCATGCAGGTGCGTTTCATCATCTTGCCCTCTGTTGTTGTAAGTGTGTGCAAGTGTTCGGCCGCGTCAACGTTCCAGTTTGGCGCGGCGCACTTCCCAGGCCATGCGCAGGGACGCGCCGATATCGAAGAACGGCCGGGGCGGCAGGTAGCCGGGGTGGGCCTGGCCGAGAACATCGGTGAGCAGCGGTGAGGTTTCGCCTGCGGCCATCTCCACCAGCAGCCGGCCCCACAAGGTGCCGCGTGCCACTCCGGAGCCGTTGCAGCCGGCCACCGCGTGCAGCCCCTCGTCGATGCGGGCGAAGCAGGGTTCGCCCGAGCGCGTGCCGCTCAGGTGGCCCGTCCAGGTGTACTCGAGGTCTTCGGCCTTCAGGCCAGGGAAGCGCTTTTGCAGCCCGCGGACGTGCGCGTGCTGGCGCTGTTGCAGTTGTGCAGGGTTGAGATCGCGCTGGCGGTATTCCACGGTATTGCGGATCAGCAGGCGTCGGCCCGGCAACAGGCGCAAGGTGGCGCCGCCCGGCAACGTCGACAGCACGCCCCAGGTACGTTCGCCGAACTGGCTCTGCCAGCGGGCTTCGGTCAGCGGGCGGGTGATGCTGGCGCTCAGCTCCAGTGGGAAGGTGCCGCTGTGGTGCACACCCACCCTCGGCAAAAAAGCGCCGACGCAGGCCAGCACCTGGCCGGCGATGACTGCGCCGGTGGCGGTGCGCGCCTGCCAGCCGTGACCGGCCCGGCGCAGGTCCAGCACCGCGCTGTTTTCGAAAACCCCCACAGCCTTGGGCAAACGCTCTGCCAGGCCCTTCACGTACTTGGCCGGCTGCAGCAGCGCGTTGCCGCCGGCGCAATGGATGGCGCGGCTGTAAAAGCTGCTGCCCAGGCGTTGCTGCAACACTTCGCCCTCAAGGTAAGTGGCGCTGGCGCCAACGGCCTCGAGGGTACGTACCAACGCATCGGCGTGTTGCAGGTGCGCTGGCTGATGCACGGCGAAGTGGTAGCCCGCATCCTCGTATTCACAGTCGATGGCCAGTTCGCCGAGGCGTTGGCGGACCTCCTGCCCGGCGGCAACGCCAATGCGCGAGGCCACCTGGTAGCCCGCAAAGCCGGCGCTGCCGAGCAGTTCGTCGGGGGAGGGCAGTTCGTGGCTGACGGCGAAGCCCGAGTTACGCGCCGACGCGCCTTGGGCAATGCGTTGTCGGTCGAGCAGGATGATGCGCTGGCCCGGGAAGCGCGCGGCCAGGGTATGCGCCGCCGCAAGGCCGGTGATGCCGCCGCCGATGATCAGCCAGTCGCAGGCATGGTGGCCATCAAGGCGAGGGTGAGGGGGCGCCTCACCGGCCAGTGCAAGCCATCCGCAGCGGTTGTCGATTGCCATCAGCTCCTCCACAATCAATGCGCACGGGTTATCGGTATTAATCGGGGGTGCGCTTTCAAGGCCTAATCTACGAGGGCCGGAGGCGTGTTTCTAACGCTAATATTTCATTCAGCTATTCTCAGAACGCATGGATAAACTTTTTCGCGCGCCTTCGTTGCAAGCCTTGCAGGCGCTCATCCAGGTGGCCGACAGCAGCAGCTTCACCGAAGCCGCCAGGCAGTTGCACCTGACGCAAAGTGCAATCAGCCGGCAGATTCAGCAGCTGGAGGAGCACTACGGCGTGGCGCTGTTCGACCGCACCAGCCGCAAGGTGGCGCTGACCGACCAGGGCCGCGATGTGTATGCGGTGGCGAGCGCCGCCCTGGGCGACCTGCGCGCCTTGGCGCAACGCCTGTCCCCAGCACCGCAGGACCGCCCGTTCCGCATTCGCATCTTCGTTTCGCTGGCGGTGCGCTGGTTGCTGCCACGCCTGAGTAGTTTCTATGCGCTCAACCCGCAGCTGTGCCTGTCCATCGAGACGGTGAGCGGGGAGGTGGTGGACACCAGCGGGGATTGCGACGCCTATGTGCTGTACCTGCGCGAGGGCCTTGATGAGCGCCCGTTGACGGTGCTGTTCGACGAATACCTGGTGCCGGTCTGTGCGCCACGCCTGGGGGATGGCCAGCTACCGCCTGGTTCGCTTAAGGCGCTGGGCAACCACGCCTTGATCCATGGCTCGACTGCACGCCATGAGTGGAGCCTGTGGCTGCAGGCGCACCAGGACCCGCCCGAGCGCGCTTACAAGCATTTGATGTTCAACCTCGATGACCTGGCGCTGGATGCCGCGTCCCGTGGATTGGGGGTGGCGATGACCGACCAGGTGCTGGCGCACGATGCGCTGGCCCGTGGCGACCTGATCGTGCCGTTTGGCGAGCCACTGAAGACTGGCGCCGTCTATGCGCTGTGGTTGCGTGACAGCGGTGTTGCGCACCCGGCCTGCAACGCTGTGCTGCACTGGTTTGAAGCGCAGCTGGAGCAGACCCGAGGACAACACCGGTAGCGCGCCGGGTATTTTTACGGACTTTTTACGGCGTGGCGCTCTGCTCGAAACGATACTACCCGCACTTTTTTGCCCGCAGGTGGGCAGAGCCAAACCGTGCAGAGATGTCATCCGTGAGTGCAACAGCGACCACCGCAAATCAATCCAGCCCCACCACAAGTTCGGGGGTTGGCCTGCTTGTCGCAGCCGTGGGCGTGGTCTATGGCGATATCGGTACCAGCCCGCTGTACACCCTGAAGGAAGTGTTTTCCGGCCATTACGGTGTGCAGCCCAGCCATGACGGCGTGCTGGGTATTCTGTCGCTGATCTTTTGGTCGCTGGTCTGGGTGGTGTCGATCAAGTACGTGTTGTTCGTACTGCGCGCCGACAACCAGGGCGAGGGCGGGATCATGGCGTTGACCGCATTGGCGCGCCGGGCGGCGGCGCCGTTTCCGCGGTTGAGCAGGGTGCTGGTGCTGCTGGGCCTGTTCGGCGCCGCGCTGTTTTACGGTGACAGCATGATCACCCCGGCGATTTCCGTGTTGTCGGCCGTCGAAGGCCTGCAGCTGGCGTTCGACGGCATCGATCACTGGGTGGTGCCGTTGTCGGTGATCGTGCTGGTCGGGCTGTTCCTGATCCAGAAGCACGGCACGGCGCGCATCGGCACCTTGTTCGGGCCGGTGATGGTGCTGTGGTTCGTGGTGCTGGGCGCACTGGGTGTACATGGGGTGGTGCAGCGCCCTGAAGTGCTGCTGGCGCTCAACCCGGCCTGGGCCGTGCAGTTTTTCATCGTCCACCCGGGCGTCGGCGTGGCCATTCTGGGGGCGGTGGTGCTGGCCCTGACCGGCGCGGAAGCGCTGTATGCCGACATGGGGCATTTTGGCCGCAAACCGATTGCCCGCGCCTGGTTCATGCTGGTGTTGCCTGGGCTGGTGTTGAACTACTTCGGCCAGGGTGCGTTGATCCTCGGCAACCCCGAGGCGGTGCGCAACCCGTTCTACCTGCTGGCACCGAGCTGGGCTTTGCTGCCGATGGTGGCATTGTCGACCTTGGCCACCATCATTGCCTCACAGGCGGTGATATCTGGTGCCTTTTCGCTGACCCGTCAGGCCATCCAGCTGGGCTATGTGCCGCGCATGTTCATCCAGCACACCTCCAGCGAGGAGCAGGGGCAGATTTACGTCGGCACGGTGAACTGGGCGCTGATGGTCGGCGTGGTGTTGCTGGTCATCGGTTTCGAGTCTTCCAGCGCGCTGGCTGCCGCCTATGGCGTTGCGGTCACCGGTACCATGCTAATCACCACGCTGCTGTCTTCGGCCGTGGTGCTGCTGTTGTGGAAAACCCCACGCTGGCTGGCGGTCCCCATGCTGCTCGGCTTTCTGCTGGTGGACAGCCTGTACTTCGCGGCCAATGCGCCGAAAATCGTCGACGGGGGCGCCTTCCCGGTGATTGCGGGGGTGTTGCTGTTCATCACCATGACCACCTGGAAACGCGGCCGGAAGATCATCGTCGAGCGCCTGGATGAAACCGCGCTGCCGCTGCCTTTGTTCATCAGCAGTGTGCAGGCGCAACCGCCGCACCGGGTGCAAGGCACGGCGGTGTTCCTGACGGCGCGTAGCGACGCTGTGCCCCACGCGTTGCTGCACAACCTGCTGCACAACCAGGTGCTGCACGAACAGGTAGTGCTGCTGACCGTGGTGTCCGAGGACGCGCCGCGCGTCAGTGCCGGGCAACGCGTGGAGGTCGAAGCGTTTGGCCATGGCTTCTTCCGTGTCAGCCTGCATTTTGGCTTTATCGAAGAACCGGACGTACCGCTTGCACTGGCCCAGTGTCAGCGCGCCGACCTGGACTTCAGCCCGATGCGCACCACGTACTTCCTCAGCCGGGAAACGGTGGTGCCGACCCAACGCATCGGTATGGCGAAGTGGCGCGAGCACCTGTTCGCGTTCCTGCTCAAGAATGCCAACAGCAACCTGAAGTACTTCAAACTCCCGCTCAACCGGGTGATCGAGCTGGGCACACAGGTGGAGATGTGACCGCCGTCATTCACGCCCTTGGGCCCCGGCGATATGCCGCCCGGCCACATAGCCGAAGGTCAGCGCCGGGCCCAGGTTGATGCCGCCCGACGGGTACCAGCCGCCGAACACGCTGGCCATGTCGGTACCTGCCGCATACAGGCCCGCGATGGGCTGGCCGTGGTTGTCCAGCACGCGTGCGTGGCCGTCGGTGCGCAGGCCGGCGAACGTGCCGAAGCAGCCGGGCTGGACCTTCACTGCATAGAACGGCCCGCGCTCGATCGGCGCAACGCACGGGTTGGGGCCCTTGTGTTGCGGGTCGCCCTGCTTGCGGTTGAACGGCGTCGAGCCGCGGCCGAATTCCGGGTCCTGGCCAAGCCGTGCGTGGCGGTTGAATTCGGCGACCGTGGCGCTCAAACCGGCAGGGTCGATGCCGCAGGCGCGGGCCAGTTGTTCCAGGCTGGCGCCGCGCTTGAGGTAGCCGCTGCGCAGGTGTGGCCAGACCGGCAGCGGGGCGGGGCGTGCGTGGCCCAGCCCATAGCGGCGCAGGAAGCGGTGGTCGCAGATCAGCCACGAGCAGGCTTCTTCATCTTTGGGCACGGCCTCGAGCATGGCCGAGACATAGTCGTAATAACCGTGCGCCTCGTTGACGAAGCGCTTGCCGCTGGCCAGCACGCCGATGATGCCCGGCTTGCCACGCTCGATGATGTGCGGGAAGTGGCCGATGCTGCCATCGCGGTGCGGCACCTTGGACACCGGTGCCCAAGCCACCGGCGATTTCAGGTCGGTGGCGACCACGCCGCCCACCGCTTCGCCCAGGCGCAGGCCATCGCCGGCGCATGACGGCGGCGGCAGGGCAAGGTTGTCGTGGCCGCTGGCGTCGCGCGGGAACAATTGCCGGCGCCGCGCGGGGTCGTTGGGGAAGCCGCCGGCAGCCAGCACCACGGCCTTGGCCCGAATCGTCAGCTCACCTTGTGCCGTGGCTATGACTGCGCCGCGTACCTGGCCATCCTCGGTCAGCAGGCGTTTGGCCGGTGCCGATTCGAGCAGGCGCACACCAAGGTCCTCGGCCGACTTGGCCAGGCGCGCCACCAATGCCACGCCGTTGACCAGGTGCATGGCCCGGCCATGGCGGGCGAGGTGGTACAGGTGGCGGCCAAAGCGTTTGCACACATGCAGGAAGGCGCGCGGCGAGCGGGTCATGTTGAGGAAGGCGGCAAGGTCGGCACCAGCCATGATCGGCATGCCCATGAACGAGGTTTCGCGCAGGGTCTTGCGCAGGCGAGGCAACAGCGCGCCCAGCTCGCGGGCATCATAGGGGGCGGCAATGACCTGGTGGCCGCCGGTTGCCGCGCCGGGGGTGTCGCCGTGCATGTCGGGGATGGCGTTGCCATCAACAAACTGCAACGCGGTGTGTTGTTCGAAAAACGCGACCATGTGCGGGCAGGCTTCAAGGAAGGCCCTCACCCGTTCGGCGTCGAACTGTGTGCCGAGTTCGTTGCGCAGGTAGGTGAGCGGCTGTTCGATGTCTTCCACAATGCCCGCCCGTTGCGCCAGCGGGTTGCGCGGCACCCAGGCCCAGCCGCCGGACCAGGCGGTAGCGCCGCCAAACACGTCGTCCTTTTCCACCACAGTGACCCGTTGCCCATGCCAGGCAGCCGTCACCGCCGCGGCCAGCCCAGCAGCGCCGGAGCCTATGACCAGTACGTCGCATTCGGCTTGCAAAGTGTCGGTGGGCATCATGGGGTCTCCAGTATTATTATTGGAACTTGGTTCCACATTCTTCTTGGTTGCCTTGGCTCTATGCAAGCCATGGCAACAAGTACTGGTCGATAACCGGACACTTCAGGGTGGGTAGGGTTCGGCAGCCATCAAGGATATGGAATGCTCTTCCACTATTCGCCCTAACTTTCAGAGAGCTCGCCATGGCCGGTAGTCAGATCGAACGCGCCTTCAGTCTTGTAGAGAGCCTTGCCGCCGAGCCTCAGGGCCTTGGCCTGCAAACATTGGCCGACCGCCTGGAAATTCCCAAGAGCGCTGCCCACCGGATGCTTACCGAGCTGGCCCGCCTGGGGTACGTGCGGCAGAACCGCGACACCAGCCGCTATCAGTTGTCTGCCAAGTTGGTGGCGCTGGGCTTTCGCTACCTGTCCAGCAGTGGCGCCGACATCATTCAACCGATTCTTGATCGCCTGGCCCAGGACAGTGGCGAGCTGGTGCGCCTCGGGGTGATCGATGGCAGCCGTCAGACGTGGATCGCCAAGTCACAGGGGGCCCGTTCCGGCCTGCGTTACGACCCCGACATGGGCCGCGATGCGCCCTTGTTCTATACCGCCTCGGGGCATGCCTGGCTGGCCAGCCTGAACGATGCCGATGCGCTGCAGATGGTTTTGCGCCAGGGCATTGCCGACCCAGACCAGTTTGGCCCGAACGCACCGCGCTCCACTGAAGATTTGCTGAGCTACCTGTCGGGCGCCCGTGAACGGGGCTATGCCTGGGTCGAGGAAACGTCGGCGGTGGGTACTTCGGCCTTGGCCGCCGTGGTACGCCGGCCGCGAAGCCACGACGTGATTGGTGTACTGAGTATCGCCGGCCCTAGTGCGCGCCTTTCACAAACGCGCCTGCCGGAGTTGGCGCCGTTGTTGCTGGCAGCCGTGGAGGAGCTGTCGGCGGCCAGCCAGGCAAGCGAATTGTTTGCCTGAACATTTTGCGGTCGATAACCGCACACTCTTGCTTCGCCGTCCTTTTGCTAAGCGGACCGCAGTTCTAAATTGCTGATAGCTGAATATGGAACCCTGTTCCGGAATCGCTAGAACAATAAAGACAAGAGGACTGCCCGTTGAACGCACCCCTTCGTATCGCCCTGATTGGCGCCGGCATCATGGGCCGCCAGCATTACCAGCACCTGTGCCAGGTCCCGCAGGCGAAGCTTTGCGCCGTGGCCGACCCCGGCCCGCAAGCCGAAGCCTTTGCCGCCGAATGTGGTGTGCCCTATTTCGCCGATCACCGGCAGATGCTGGACCATGTAAGGCCCGAGGCGGTGATCGTCGCCAACCCGAACAATCTGCATGTGGCCACAGCCCTGGACTGTGTCGAGGCAGGTGTACCGGTGCTGGTGGAAAAGCCGGTCGGGGTGCACCTGGATGAAGTCCGCGCGCTGGTGGAGGCATCGCGCCGCCGTGGGGTACCAGTGCTGGTCGGCCAACACCGGCGGCACAACCCGCTGATCGCCAGCGCGCGCGGGATGATTGCCGAAGGGGCGTTGGGCCGGCTGATCAATGTCACCGCGCTGTGGCAGTTGCAGAAGCCCGACAGCTATTTCGATACCCCCTGGCGCCGCGAGCCAGGTGCGGGCTTTTTGCTGACCAACCTGATCCACGACCTGGACTTGCTGCGCTACCTGTGTGGCGAGGTGGTGCGGGTGCAAGCGTTCACCCGCAATGACGTGCGTGGTTTTGCCAACGAGGACAGCGCGGCGGTGTTGCTGGAGTTCGCCAATGGGGCGTTGGGCAGCCTGACCGGCTCGGATGCGGTGGCGGCGCCCTGGAGCTGGGAATTGAGCTCGGGTGAAAGCCCGGTTTATCCGCGCCAGGCGGACCAACCGTGCTACCTGCTGGCCGGCACCCGCGGTGCGCTGAGCATTCCGCAGCTCAAACACTGGCACTACGCCGAGGCCAACGCGGGGTGGCACACGCCGCTGTTGCAGAGCGAAGCAGGCATCCCGGCTGGCGCGGCGTTGACCTTGCAGTTGCAGCATTTCGTGCGTGTTGCCCGAGGTGAAGAGGCGCCGTTGACTGATGCCGCCGATGGTGGCCGCACCCTGGCGCTGGTCGAGGCGATTCGCCAGGCAGCGGCCAGCGGCCGTGCTTGCGCACCTGAACTCATCGCCTGACGCGTAAACCCGATTCTTCATCAGGAAACCACCATGACCGACCGTATCTTTTCCCTGGCCGCCTTGACGGTACTCGAGCTATCCCCACCCGCAATGATCGAAGCGGCAGCCCGCGCCGGCTACAGCCATGTTGGCCTGCGCCTGGTGCCGGCCACCCCCGAGGAACAGCATTTTCCGCTGGTGGCCGACCCCCAGCTGCGCCGCCAGACCCAGGCACGTTTGCGCGACACGGGCATCAAGGTGCTCGACCTGGAAATTCTGCGCCTGAAGCCCGATACCTGCGTTGCCGATTTCGAGCCGATTCTGGCGGTGGGCGCTGAATTGGGTGGCAGCGAACTGCTGGTGGCCGGTAACGACCCGAGCGAGGCACGCCTCACCGAGCGCTTTGCCGAACTGTGCGAGCTGGCCGCTGGCTACGGCATCTACCCGCATCTTGAGTTCATGCCCTGGACCGATGTGCCTGACCTGCGCAGGGCGATGCGCATCGTGGCCAATGCCGGCCGCCCGAACGGTTGCGTGCTGGTGGATGCATTCCATTTCAACCGCTCGCAATCGTCGCTGGAAGACTTGGCGCAGTTGGCGCCGCAACGCATGCGCTATGCGCAGTTGTGTGACGTTGCCGGCCCGGTGCCGGCAGACATGGATGAAATCCTGCGCCAGGCGCGCAACGAGCGGCGTTTTCCGGGGGAGGGGGATGCCGACTTGATTGGGCTGTTGCGGCGGTTGCCGGCGACTGTTCCGTTGAGCCTGGAGATTCCGACCCGGCAGTTGCTGGAGCAGGGGGTGAGTGGCGAGCAGCGAGCACGCATGGCGCTGCAGAAGGCCAAGGCGGTATTGGCCCAAGTTTGAGTGAATGGGGCAGCTGCGGCTCATCGCTACGACAAGCATTTTCTCAGGGTTTAAAACCTGATGCAGCGTACAATCGCCGCCTCAATAAAATGGAATTTAACGATGCAGTCACTGAGAATTTTCGCGCTTGCCGCTGCCCTGATCGCCCTGGGAGGTTGCGCAATCGGCCAAACCGTCGACTACCGCCAATCCAGCCCTGAACTTTCGGTACGCTCGGCGACGCAGGTGCAAGTGCAGGTGGTTGATCAGAGGCCCTACGTGCTTGCACTCGAAAAGAAACCTACCTTCGTAGGCCGTCTTCGTGGCCTTTACTACAACCCGTGGAACGTGAATACAACGTCGGGCTTGCCGCTGGCCGATGATCTCGCCCATGCGGTGCGAACGGGGCTGGCCAAGGCGCATATCATCGCGACGGTGGGCAGTGGGGGCACAGCAGCCCCTGCTGGGCAAAGGTTGCTGGTGCTCACGTTGCGCGAATGGAAAGTGGACGCCTATGTGAACACCCGCTTCGATTTTGACGTAGGCCTGGCCGTTATCGATGATCACGGTACGGTAATGGCCACTCAAGACGTTAAAGGTAGCGGTGCTGTGGAGAACGTGATCGGTGCGGGCGCCAGTGTACTGCGCCATGCGCTCGACGCCCCCGGCGTGATTCAGGCTTTGGAGGTGGACACGGAAAATGTTTCGTCCAGTACACCTGCGGCCTCAGCGGCAGTTTTGACAACCCCGGGCGGTCCTTGAGCTAAGGCGGTTCGGCCTTCTTGGTGACGACGGCGTGTGCAGACCTATTGCTGGAGACCGTACATTGTCTTTAGCTGCCTCGTCGTCAGCTCACCCACCGCCTGCTGGCGATGTACGCTGAACAGGGCCTTGCCCGAGTAAGCGTCGGCAGGGACATAGCGCGCACCATATTCAAAGTTTCCCTGACACGTCTGCACAAGCCACGCGCCGCTGCGGATACCGTTGTAGCCGACGGTGGAACGGTACTGGTCAAGCCGCTGAACGCAGCCGTCAGGAAAACCCGCTTTGATCAAGCGCAGCCATTCCAGGCCGATGGGATCGTCCGCCATGCAGGCGACGGACTTCAGGAGTAGAGCAAACATAAGCGTGAGCTTGATGCGATTGGGCATGGCGGCAGTCCTTGGCGTGCGGGGGCATGAAAGCTTGACCCTGCTTTTGCCAAGATTTTACGCACAAGTGCGATTTGGGTCGAAAGCAGCGGATCGCCAGTGGCTGGTTTCGACCCATAGCTGCCGCTGGACTCACCAGCATCTTTTGTGGGAGCGGGCTTGCCCGCGAAGCCGGCACCGCGGTGGATGGCACCGGCTGTGCCGGTGTTCGCGGGCAAGCCCGCTCCCACAGAGTCAGCATTTCGCTTGCTGGTGACAGCTTGTGGCGAATGTCAGCTCAGTGTCTGCTTCGGGCCGAAAGCGGTCGTTCGCGACCCGCAACTAACGACCCATCGCAGACATATCATCAGGCAGCACCCAACCCGTGCGAACCCTCCTGGCCAGTAGATTTGCATCAGCTACGCTATTCCAGCAGGCAGGAAGCTGAGAGCGGGGCTGGAGAATGACAATTGGCCGTCGAGATGATCTTACCTATTCCATTCTGCCTGGCTATTGAGGCACCGCGTAAGAGCGAGCTTGCCATGGCTTGTTGCAGGCATTGCATTTCTGGGAGCAACCCTTGGCTTCATGATCGTCCAGATGCTCGTGTGCACTACGGTGATTTATTGCGGTGCCTTGTCTTTTGGCGTGTGGGGGTGAGGGAATGGCGCGTCTGCTCCTGTGCTCTGTTCCGGCCATACCGCCATGGAAGTACACGTCGCTCTGCTTCTCGCCTCACCAACTCCGGAAACTGCACAATCAATTTCCCGGGCCTGAGCCATCAGACGGCCTCGTGCCTTTGAGCACGGGGTAGCGTCGCACGCGGTGGTGAAGGTGTTCGCCCAGAGCATGATGGGAACCGTTCAACCCGCATATCCTGCCACCCAATCCCATGGGAGCACAGTACATGCCTGTCGATTTCAGACCCGCTCAAGCCTCGGACGCGCACGACATTGCGCGCTTCTTTCAACTGACATCGGAGGGCATGGCCGATTACATATGGAGCAAGCTTGCCGCACCTGGCGAGGCATTGCTGAGTGTCGGTGCGTCTCGCTATGCCAGGGAGCAGGGCGACTTTTCCTACAAGAACTGCCTGATGGCCACTTTCGAAGGGCGCGTCATCGGCATGATGCATAGCTATGCCTTGCGCGAGACCCCTGACAGGCCTGTCGAGACAGACCCGGTCCTCGCGCCTTATTCCGACATGGAAATACCCGACACTTTATACATATCCAGCCTGGCCCTGGATGAGGCCTGGCGCAGCCAGGGGCTGGGCGTCCAGTTTCTTCGCCACGCCCAGCAGCGCGCTGAGGACGCTGGCCTGGATGGGCTATGCCTGATCGATTATGAAGAAAACCACGGTGCACGCCGCTTCTACGAACGTCACGGTTTTCAAACTGTAAAAACCTGCCAGATCGTTCCGCACCCGATGCTGGGCGTAATCGGTGAAGCCTATTTGATGTATCGCCCAACCCCCAACGTGCTCGAGAAAAAACCATGAACAAGAAACTGACCGTGTTCCGCGAACTGGATATCCAACCGGTGCGCGACCTTCCCTTTTTTGAAGAGGTCGTGGAAGGCAACCCTCATACGCTGACATCCAAGTACTATCACGATGAACAGCAAGGTCGCATTTCCGGAGAATGGGAAGCCAGCACCGGCGCGTGGCGCATCGACTACAAAGTGTGGGAGTTCTGCCATGTCCTGAGTGGATGCTGCGTCATCGAGCTTGAGGGTTGCGCCCCCATCAAGCTGGCCGCTGGCGACACCTTCATTCTCGAACCCGGCGCCAAGGGCAAATGGACCGTGTTGGAAGACATGAAAAAGAACTTCGTGATCCTCTTGCCCGCGAACTAGGCACGAGGTCGCATTTGATCGGGCGCAGCGCAAGATCAGTTTGCATGCTGCATGCTGCATGCTGCCTGCTCCCAGCCGAGCCATTGCCAATACGCCTGAAGGTGCCATAGGCTGCCTCTCTGTTAGCCGACGCTACTGACGCTGGAGAAACGATGATCGAATCACAAGGATGTGCAGGATTTGCCAATCTGGAGTGCCGGCCTGTTGGGCCCTCTGACACCGAAATGATCTGCTCGCATCGCGAGCACATGTTCCTTGAGGCGGGTGGGAATCCTGAAGAACTGCGCATCATGACTGAGCACTTTCGCCCATGGCTGGCGGAGCGGCTCGGGGACGGTCGGTATTACGGATTCAAACTTCTGGATGGCGAGCAAGCGGTCGCTGCCATAGGTCTGATGAGCATTGATTGGCCTCCCCATCCCGCGCACCCAACCCTGGACAAGCGCGGGTACGTGTTGAATGTGTACGTCCAGCCGGCCTACCGCCGCCGAGGCCTGGCTTTGGCCTTGATGCAAGCGGCTGAAGCCGAATTCGCTCGCCGAGGGATCACTTTCGCTGTCCTGCACGCTACCGAGACGGGCAAACCAGTCTACGAGCAAAGCGGTTGGGCTGGAACGGCGGAAATGGCCAAATCCATTGCTGTGCAGTGACCATTCTCAACCCTTTGCGCAGGCCCATTCATGAGCGACATTGAAATCCTATCCATGTCTCCAGGCGGTCGCTACCAGGTTCAGGCGACCCCTTGGGAAGCAGGCAACTCGCACTGGCTATTCCCGCCGCAAATCATAGATACCCAAAACGCAAATGTGGTGTTCGGCTTCGAGGATCCTCTGTGGTCAGCAGACATCAGCACCTGGTTAAGCCTGACCCGGGTCGAGATCCATCTGCGCAAATACCCCGGCCATCGAGCGCCTCGGGGGCTCAAGGTGATTATTGAGTGTGCGCAGCGTATCGCTGAGTTTGGCGATGGCACGCACATTGAATTGGCCCGCCTGGAAAGCACCCTTGAGGGGATGCTCGATCTGCCCGGCTGAACTCACTTTTCAGCAAGGACCTGAATGATGAATTGGTCATGCTGTGAGTGGATTGGAATACCCGTGGCCTGCTGCCCGATGAGCCATTGAGGCGCTACGCCTGGCAACACAGGATACCGTTGAGCAGGTGCGGCACCTCGCGGGCCTTGGCCGGGAAACTATGCAAAGGAGCTAAGGGCTTTTCAATGGGGACCTAACGCGCGCTGGATCTCTTGCAAGAGGGTGGATGGGGCACTTGCGGCGAACTAGCCAATAGACGGTTGCAAGTGGCCGTTTGCTGCCGGTGGTTAAGGGCAGCTCCGGGTCGATAGTGGACGCTCTTGAGCGGCTGCTTCCGACCCATAGCTGCCGTTGGACTCACCAGCATCTTTTGTGGGAGCGGGCTTGCCCGCGAAGCCGGCACCGCGGTGGATGGCACCGGCTGTGCCGGTGTTCGCGGGCAAGCCCGCTCCCACAGAGTCAGCATTTCGCTTGCAGGTGACAGCTTGTGGCGAATGTCAGCTCAGTGTCTGCTTTGGGTCGAAAGCAGCCAGCCGCGGCCGAAGCCGACGACGCTTTGGCCTGGCACAGCAAACCAACCGGTGCCCAAGATTCGCGACGGTCAACGTCAGACCGTCGCTCTCGCTGCTTCGCTCTATTACCCAGCCTGCACAGCCAGGCTGTTACTGACATTACGCCCCAGTACCAGCACCGTCACAAACCCGCAGCCCACCAGGGCCGTGGCCAAGCTCAACAGCACCGCGGTGCCCAGCTGGTCGACGATCTGCCCGCCGAAGAACGAGCCCAGCGCAATGATCACCTGGAACATGGCGACGAACAGGGGCATGCCGCGTTCGACATCCTTGGGCGCCACCACGAACATCCAGATACTGGCGCAGGCCGGGAAGGCGCCGAAGGCGAAGCCCCAGAGCGCGATCAGCATCGCAGCGCCGGTCATGCCGGTGGCAAAGTGGGGGAACAGGGCGGTGCTGACGGCGATCATCAGTGCGACCAGCAACAGCGTGTGGCGCACGCTTCGATTGGCGGCAAAACCTGCAAAAATATTGCCCGCTACCCCAGCCACGCCATAGAGCAGCAGCAGCGAGCCAATCGTCGGCCCATCGAAGCCGGCACTTTGTTTGAAGAATGGTGCGACATAGGTGTAGGCGGCAAAGTGCGCCAGGCCGATCAGCAATACCGCAATCAGGCCAACCCGCGCCTGTGGGTTGATGAACAGCGCCGGAAGGTCGCTGATGCGAATGGCCTTCTCCGGGTTGAGCCGCGGCAGCAACAGGATCTGCGCCAACAGCACCGGCACGCCAACCAGCGCGGTGACCAGGAAGGTCATGCGCCAGCCCATCAGCCCACTCAGCCAAGTGCCTACGGGCACGCCCAGCACGGTGGCCAGGGTCACACCGACCATGATGATCGAGGTGGCCTGGGCTACGCCCACGCCCTTGGGCGCCAGGCGGCCGCTGAGGGCAATGGCCGTCGCCCAGAACCCCCCGATACTGATGCCCAGCAGCACGCGGCCGAACAGCAGCAGGTTGAAGTCGCTGGCGTAGGCCACCACTGCGTTGGCGATGATCATGATCAGCGTCAGGCCGATCAGCAGGTAGCGACGGTCCAGGGCGCCAATGCCCACCGACAACAGGGGGGCGGCGAGGGCGGCCATGATGCCGGGCAGGGTGACCATCAGGCCGGCGTGGCCTGCACTGATGCCCAGGTCACTGGCGACATCGTTGAGCACGCCCACCGGGAGAAACTCGCTGGTCACCAGGGCAAAGGCACCCACGGCGACCGAGAGAATCGCCAGCCACTGCTGTTTGACGCTTTGTTGATTATGTTCGGGAGGGCCCTGAGGGGCCTGGTTGTCGCTTGGCATGGTGCTGGGTTCCAAGGGGGATGTCGCCTGAGGCAGGCGGTGAAACGGGGAAAATAGGCGGGGATTATACGAGTGGGTGCTGCCAACCGGGCAGGCGAGTGTCTTGATAGTAATCATCAGCGACATCGATAAAACGTGCTGAACAGAGCGCCCGTTGCCACTTTACATGAACCAGGCGCAACAAGCGTGCAAGCTGCCATCGGTGTAGGGCAAACAAGCATCGGTCTCTGCTCGGCAAACCCCGCATTTACCGTCGGCCAAACGGTCGTGGCGGATCGCTTTGAGGGGGCTATCGTTGCTTGTCTGGGCGACGACTACCGACAGAGGGCGGTGCCATGAACACGAGTGATCTGCTCGAACAATTACTCCGCGCCGGGCAAGGTTCGCAAGCGCGACAAGGCAGCGGCGGCATGTCATCGCAAGACGGCCTGGGCGGCTTGCTCGGCGGGCTGCTTGGCGGCGGTAGTGCAGCGGGCGGCGGTGGTGGGCTGGGCGGTTTGCTGGGCGGCCTGTTGCGTGGCGCAGGTGGTAGCAGCGCTGGCGGTTACAGCCAGGGGCGCTCTGCCGGTGGCGTCAATTACACGGCCTTGGCGTCGCTGGGCATGATGGCGTTCCAGGCCTATCAAAGCTGGCAGCGCAGCCAGGCGGCAGCCCCGCAGCAGGCCGTGCGTACGGTCGATCAATTGTCCGGCCCCGAGGCCGACGATCACAGCCATGCCATCCTGCGGGCGCTGATTGCAGCCGCCAAGGCGGACGGTCGCATTGACGAGCAAGAAGAACAGTTGATCTACGCCGAAATCAAACGCCACACCAGCGACCCGCAACTGCAGCAATGGCTGGATGAAGAAGTCAGCAAGCCACTCGATGCTGCCGAAGTGGCCCAGTCCGCACAGGACCCGGCCATGGCCGCTGAAATGTACCTGGCCAGCGTGATGCTGGTGGATGACCAGCAGGCCGCCGAGCGGGCTTACCTGGATGAACTGGCCGCCGCACTGCAAATCGACCCGACGTTGCAGGTGCACCTGGAACAGCAGGCCAAGGGCGCTGCCTGACCGGAGCGAGATGGTCCCCTAATAATCTTGCGCCTCAGGCGCACTTAAGGCCTTGCTGTAATAGCCAGAAGGGTCGAAACAGCAAACGTGCTTCTTGCCGGCTGCAAGCATGTCGCATGCATTGGCAATGCGTTTGGCGCGCGTCGCGGGTTGCTTGGCTGAAGTCACCCAGTGTATCCAGTCGACTCGGGCGAGGGTTGTCGTCTTGTCCCAAACCAGGCGAGCTTCAGGCGCGGCGGCCAGTGCTTTCTGCAAATCCGCTGGGATTTCAGGTTCGGGCTCCTTCTTCACAGGGGTCAACGCCAGTACAACGGTATCGCCAATGGCCGCATTTGCGGCTTCGAGTAACTCAGTACTGATCTGCAGCCAATGGCTCAGCTGACCATCCGGCTCAAGGGTCGCCTGGAACGGGTGCCCGTTGATTGTGCCTTCAACGGTCGTCCTGCCTCGTCTCGCAAGCGTTGTACTCGCCTCTTTTGGCAGCACGACGAACCCCCATGACGAATCATTTCCGGGTTTTGCCGGACGAAGAACCTTTGCTTCGAATCGGGATGTCACAGGGGTTGTTGCCATGACAACGCCTCCAATCACGCTTGCCGTTCGGGCCCTATCGCCGGCAAGCCGGCTCCCATAGGTACTGCGCAGTACCGAATATTGCGCTATCCCTGTGGGAGCTGGCTTGCCAGCGAAGAGGCCCTACCAGGCGATGGCAATCTCTCCAACGCCGCACTGCGCCGACAGGGCCCCAAGACTTGCTGAAACCAAAAGCCCCTCGGTTCACATCCGCGATGCTCAGCGCCGCAGCAGACGCGATACAACCAGTGTGATGGCCGCACTTATCGCCAGCGCCGTGAGCGGTTTTTCCTTCACAAACGTAGACACGTTGTCCAACGCGTCACCGTAGCGCTTGGTCAGCTGGCCCGCCACTTGGCGGCCATCGCCCTCGGCTTCCATGGCCGGGTCTTCAAGCAACCGGCCTGCGGCACTCTGCGCCTTGCCCGCAACATTCTCTACAACCCCTTCAACTTGCTCGCGCTTCATGATCGATCATTCCTTTCAAGTGAATGCCAGTGGGCGTATCGCACAGGGTTAGGGCGCATGACTTAGGGTTTAGTTCAGTCAAAACGCGCTCCCAGCACCGCAGTGAAACGGAACGATCCTTGCTGATTGCTAGCAATATCCTCAAAGGAGCTAGCAATGAACAACCCTCTGGCCGCCCATTCTCGCAGCGGCGTGCTTTGCACCCCACACCCCTTGGCCAGCGCAGCCGGCCTGGACGTACTGGACGGTGGCGGTACGGCTATCGATGCCATGCTCGCTGCCAGCGGGGTGCTGGCGGCGGTCTACCCGCACATGACCGGCCTGGGCGGCGATGCACTGTGGTTGGTCCATGATGACCAGGTACGCACCATTATCGGGATCGGCCAGGCGGGTGAGCGCTTGCCCGAGGCAGGCGCGATCAGCCTGCGCGGCCCTGCCTCGGTGGCGACCACGGCCGGGGCCATGGCTAGCTGGGTGAAGGCCAAGCAACTCAGCGAACAATGGGGATCGCGCCTTAATTGGGCTGACCTGCTGACCGGCGCTGCAGGTTTGGCCCGTGACGGGGTGCAGGTGTCGCCGTCGCAACTGTTTTGGCAGGCGCAGCGCGCCAGTTTGATTGAAACCCTGCCCAGCCTGCAGCCCTTGTGCGTAGGCGAGGGCGAGCGGTTGCGCCAACCGGCGTTGGCCAACAGCCTGGAGCAACTGGCACGGCGTGGCCCGCAAGACTTCTACAATGGCGAACTGGCCGAGGCGTTCGGCGTGGCGTTCGACGCGCTGGGCTGCGGCCTGACCACTGCGGACCTGCGCGCCACCCGTGCCCATCTGGCGGCGCCGATCTCTGTACGTTATCGCAACGGCCGCTTGTACAACGTCGCGCCGCCGACGCAGGGCATGTACACCCTGCGCGCAATGGCGGCACTGCACGCCATCGACCTGGGCGAAAACGGCACGCCGCGCTATTACCACCTGCTGGTCGAGGCCATCAAGCAAGGCCTGCTGCAACGCAACCAGCAACTCCACGACCCGCTTGCCAGCGGCTGGGACTTCGAGCAGGCCCTTGCCCAGCCAGCGGCCATGCTCGACCCGCAGCACGCCACCCCCTGGGCCGAACCCGGCCAACCCGCCGACACCGTCTGGATGGCCGCCACAGACCGCGCCGGGCGCAGCGCCTGCCTGATCCAGAGCCTGTTCCACGACTTCGGCTCCGGCTGCATCCTCGGCGACACCGGCATCCTTTGGCACAACCGCGCGGCCGGCTTCAATCCGCAGCCGGGGCATTGCAACGCCTGGGCGCCCGGCAAGCGGCCGGCGCATACGCTCAACCCTTCGGCGTACCTGGCTGATGATGGGCGGCGCTGGTTCTTCGGCACCCAGGGCGGCGACGGCCAGCCGCAGACTCAGATGGTGCTTGCCACCCAGCTGATCGACTATCAGCAATCCGCCGAGGCGGCGTTGAGGGCTCCGCGATTTTTGCTTGGCCGCAGCTTTTTCGACAGCACCGACAACCTCAAGCTGGAGGCCGATATCGGCGCATCGGTGCTGGAGGGCTTGGCCGAACGCGGCCACCCGATCGAGACCACGCCCGTGCTCAGCCCGTTGATGGGCCTGGCCGGGGTGATCGCCATCGATGCCGACGGCAACCGCACCGCCGCCTACGACCCGCGCAGCCAGGGCAGCGCCCTCGGCCAGCGCGACTGAACCGCGCCGATTGCCGCGGCGCATGGGCCGGCGGATAATGCCGGCCGAATGCGTTTGAGGGTTTAGAGGTCTCGATGAAAGGCAAGACGGTCAGCAGCAAGCAACAGGAAGTCCAGCGCATCGCCGAGATGCTCGCCAAAGCCATCGCCCAGCACCGCCTGCGGCCCGGCGTGCGGCTGGTCGAGGCGCACATCGTCGAGACCTTGCAGGCCAACCGCAACCACGTGCAGGCGGCGCTGCAGCGCCTGGCCATGCAGCGCATCGTCGACATCGAGCCCAACCGTGGCGCCACCGTGGCCCAGCCCAGTGCCCGTGAAGCGCGCGAAATCTTCGCTGCACGGCGCGCCGTGGAGCGGGCAATCGTCGAGGCCATTACGCCTGCGCATATCGCCGAGCACCAGGCGCGCATCGAGCAGCACATGCACAACGAACGCGCCGCCACCGCCAGCACCGACCGCCGCGCCATCGTCCGCGAGCTCAGCGAGTTTCACCTGTTGCTGGGGGAGGTGTGCGGCAATCAGGTGCTGGCCGATATCCTCGGCAATTTGATGGTGCGCAGTTCGTTGATCGTCGGCCTCTACCAGCGTGGCGACAGCCCGCCCTGTGCTTCGGACGAACACCAGGCGATCATCGATGCATTGCGCGCCGGCAATACGCAGGCCGCCGTTGACGAGATGATCGAGCACCTGGACGAACTCGAGGGCCAGTTGGCCCTCGAAGATGTGGACGCGCCCGAGGTCAACCTGCGTCAGGCACTGTCTGGGCTGTAAGCTGTTTGGGGAACAGCGCTGCGGGCGGCCGGTTGAAGGTCTGCCGACCGTGCTTGAAACCCATCAGCGGCGCGGCGATGCGCCCGATCACCTCGGCGGGCGAGGGCGCGTCGAACACCACGAAGTCAGCCCTGCAACCGGGCTCCAGGCCATAGTCGGCCAGGCGCAGCAGGCGCGCCGACTGCCGTGAAACCCAGCCCAGGCACAACAGCAGCTCCTGCGGCGTGCCCAGCTGCGCGACGTTGGCGTACAAGTTGGCCTGGCGCACCAGTGAAGCATCCCCGTAGGGCGTAAAGGGGTTACCGATGTTGTTGCTCGACAACGAACAGGTCACCCCGCACTGATGCAGCTGCGCCAATGGTGCCAGCCCCCTGGGCTTGTTATGGAAACGGTCGCGACCGGTGAGAAACAGGTCGGTCGCCGGCAGGCAGGTCACCTGCACACCCGCTTCGGCCAACGCGCGGCCCATGCTCATCAACTCCGCCTGCGGCAGCGCCGACAGCTTGGTCACATGGCCGACGGTGACCCGGCCTTGCCAGCCATGCTGGTGGGTGCAGCGGATGACTTCGCCCAGGGTCATGCCGGCAACCTCCAGGTCGAAGTCCAGGTGCAGGTCCAGGTCGCGGTCGTAAGCTACCGCCAGTTCGAACAGGCGGCGGATCTGCGCGTGCGGGTCGGCGTCGGTGTACGGGCAGCCGCCGAGCACCTCGGCGCCCTCGTCCAGGGCCTGGCACAGCAGTGCTTCGGTACCTGGGTTGTCGAGCAGGCCTTCCTGCGGGAACACGCAAAGCTCCAGGGTCACGGCCCAGGCATAGTCGGCCTGCAGCCGGCGCACTGCGCGCAGGCCGGTCAGGCCGATGCCGGGGTCGATTTCGACATGCGTGCGCATGTGCGTGGTGCCTTGCATGATCGCCTGCTCCAGCACCGCTGCGCCGCGGGCATAGACGTCGGCCTCGGTGAAGCTCGCCTTGGCCAGGCGGGTTTGTGCGATGGCTTCGGCCAGGGTGCCTTCACGCAGATTGCAGCGTGACAGGATGCACGCTTTGTCCAGGTGGATATGGGTTTCGACCAGGCCCGGCAGCACCAGCCGGCCGCCCAGGTCGAGCCTGGGCGCTGGCCGGCTCAGTTGCGAGACAAAACGGCCGTCCTCGATCAGCAGCCGGCTCAGCGCCGGGCCATCGCCCAGGCGCACGTTGATCAGTTCAAGGTGGCTCATGCGGCGGCTCCTGCGCCCAGGTAGGCGGCTTCCAGTTGCGGGTCGCCGCGCAATTGCTCGGCGCTGCCGTGCTTGACGATGCGGCCGGTCTCCAGCACGTAGGCGCGGTCAGCCACCTGCAGCGCCAGGTTGGCCATCTGGTCGACCAGCAGCAGGGTCACGCCTTCGTCGCGCAGGGCGGCGAGGGCGTCGTACAGTTCGCCGATCATGGCGGGGGACAAGCCCAGGGAAGGTTCGTCCAGCAGCAGGATACGCGGCTTGGCCATCAGCCCGCGGCCAATCGCGACCATCTGCTGCTCACCGCCCGAGAGCAGCCCGGCGGGGCTGTCGATGCGCTCGCGCAGGCGCGGGAAACGCTTGAGGATGGCCGCGATCTCGGCGTCGGAATCGACGGCATCCTGGCGCACATTGGCCCCCAGCAGCAGGTTTTCGCGCACGCTCAACTGGCCGAACAACTGCCGGCCCTCTGGCACCAGGGCCAGGCCGAGGCGGGCGATCTGGCTGGCATCCAGGCTTTCGATGCTGTCGTTGTTCAGCACGATGCTGCCGGCACGCGGCCGGTGCAACCCGGCGAGTGCCTGCAGGATGCTCGACTTGCCGGCCCCGTTGGCGCCGAGGATGGCGATCAACTCGCCGGGGTTGACCACCAGGTCGACCCCTTCGACCACCGGTGCGGCGCCGTAGTCGATGGACAGGTCGCGCACGTGCAGCACAGCATCGCGCGAACCGGCCCAGGCCTGCGCACGTGGCTGCGCCTGGTACTCGGTGCCGCCCAGGTAGGCAGCGATCACCCGCGGGTTGCAGCGCACCTGTTCGGGCGTGCCCCAGGCAATCGGCTTGCCGGCATCGAGCACCAGCAGCCGCTGCGACACCGCCATCACCAGTGGCATGTCGTGTTCGACCAGGATGATCGCCAGGTTGAACGCGGCCAGGCGTTGCAGCAACGTGGCCAGGCGGTCGGTGTCCTGGCGGCCGAGGCCGGCGGCGGGTTCATCCAGCAGCAGTACTTGCGGCCGGCTGGCCAGCGCCCGGGCGATCTCGACCAGGCGGCGGTCGACGTGGGGCAGGTCATCGGCTGCGACATGCAGGTTGCCACGGTAGCCGACCAGCGCCAGCAGCTCGATCGCCAGTGCCTTGCGGCTGGCCTGCTGGCGTGGCCACGGCCGTTCGATGGCGCCGCGCTGGAAGGCCAGTAGCAGGTTTTCCAGCACGCTCAGTTCGCCGAACAGTTGGGTGGTCTGGTACGTACGGGCAATGCCGGCGCGGGCGATGCGCCAGGCGGGCTGGCCGGCCAGTTCACGGCCCAGCTGAATCGAGCCGCTGTCGGTGCGGTAGAAGCCACTGATCAGGTTGAGCACGGTGGATTTGCCCGCGCCGTTGGGGCCGATCAGGCTGGTGATGCTGCCAGGCAAGGCCTGCAGGCTGACCTGCTGCGCGGCTTGCACGCCGCCGAAGCGGATGCCGATGCCTTCAACGTTCAGCCCGTTCTGCGCCCCGCCGGCAAAGAATGCCTGCAGCGCGGCGGTGTCGGGTTGCGCTGTGACCGGCTCGTGCCGGGGCCGCCAGAAGCGCCGGGCAAGGCTGCCCAGCACGCCGCGCGGCGCCGCCCACAGCACCGCCAGCAGCAACACCGAAAACGCCAGCAGCCGGTACTCGGCAAAGTCCGCCAGCAGTTCCGGCAGCAGCACAATCACCAACGCGCCGAGCACGGGCCCGAACAGCAAGCCGGCGCCACCGACGATCACCGCCAGCACGAACAGGATCGACTGCGAAAACGGAAACGCCGCCGGGTTGATGAACATCAGTACCGGGGCCACCAGCGCACCGGCTGCGCCTGCCAGGCCTGCAGACAAGGCGAAGGCGAGGGTGCGCGTCTGTACCGGGTTGACCCCCAGCGAGCGTGCAGCAATTTCCGAGGCTTTCACCGCCCGCATCGCCAAACCCCAGCCGCTGCGCTGCAGGCTCCAGTAGAAGGCCAGCGCCGCAAGCATCAGCACCACAGCGCCCAGTGCCAGCACCACTGTGGGGTCCAGCGTGCCGACCTCCGGCATTGGGATGCCCATCAGGCCATTGGCCCCACCGGTGACGCCGCGCCACTCGATCAGGCCGTTGTGCACCACCAGGGCAAAGGCAATGGTGATCATCGCTAGGTACGGCCCGCTGACCCGCAGCGCCGGCACTGCCAGCAAGCCGCCCAGCAGTGCACAACCCAGGCTGGCCAGCGGCAGGGCGGCCATCAGGGGCAAGCCGGCAAGCGTCAGCAGTGCCGAGATGTAGGCACCGATGGCATAGAAGGCAATGTGGCCGAAGGACATCTGCCCGGACAAGCCGATCAGGATGTTCAGGCCCACGCCGACCGTGACCGCCAACGCATACAAGGTAAGAATCAACAGCCAGTAGCTGTCCAGGCCCAGTGCCAGGCCAATGCTGGCGACCCCGAACAGGGCCAGGCCAAGGGGGGCGAGCCGTTCGCGCATGGTCATACCTTCACCCAGAGTTTGCGGCCGAACAGGCCGTCAGGACGTGCCGCGAGCACCACGATCACCAGTGCAAAGCACAGCAATTGCGTGAACGCGGAGCCGAAGTACAGCGTGACCAACGCCTCCACCAGGCCGAACAGCAAGCCTGCGGCAAACACACCGCCAGCACTGGCAATGCCGCCGAGGATGGCCACGGCGAACGCCTTCAGGCCGAACAGCGTGCCCATGTCGGCGTGCACGCTGTACAGCGGCGCAATCAGCAAGCCGGCCAGGGCCGCGAACACGGTCGAGAGGGCAAACGCCGCCGCCACCACCCGGTTCACTTCGATGCCCATCAGCCGTGCCGCCTTCGGGTTCTGCACGCAGGCCTCAAGGCGCAGCCCCAGTTGCGTGCGCCGGCGCACCCAGAACAGCGTTGCCGCCACCCCGGCGCCGGCCAGCGGGATGGCCAGCTGCACGGCATTCAGGCTGCTGTCGCCGAGCTCCAGGCGCAGGCCGGTCAGCGCGCTGCCGAACTGCCGCGGTTCCTTGCCGAAGGTGAACATCGCCAGGTTGTCCAGCAGTAGCCCGCCCGCCACCGTCGCCATCAGCCAGGCGTCCGAACCGCGGGCATGGAAGGGCCGCACCAGAAAGCGTTCGATCGCCAGCCCCAGCAGCGCGCACAGCGCCAGGGTGGTGGGCAAAGCCAGCCACAGCGGCCAGCCCCAGGTGACTGCCAGGCTGTAGCCGAGCACGGCGCCAATCATCATCGCGCTGCCCTGGGCAAAATTGACCGTGCGCGACACGGCGTAGGTGAGGTGAAAGCCCAGGGCCAGCAGCGCATACATGCTGCCCAGGCCCAGGCCGCTGACCAATGCGGTGGTGATCATGTCGACAGCCTCCGCTCAGGGCGTCACAGGCACGATGGCGTCGCCATCGAAACGGCTGAAGACGTAATCGTCTGGGCCCAAAGCATCGTGCCGGTCAGGGGTGAACGGCTGCTGGTAATTTTTGATCAAGCCGGCGTAGTCGCTGATGGCATAGAAGCCGTCGCGCACCTTCACGCCCTGGGTGTCCTGCGCCTTGTCGATTGCCAGGCCCACCAGGTGCATGGCGTCGTAGGCGTTGGCGATGCCCACGGCCGGGGTCACGTCGGCCAGGGTCTTGACCTGCGGGTAGCGCTGCTTGAGGGCTGCCAGCAAGGCATCGCCGCGGGCACTGTTGTGCGCGCTGAAGACGAAGGTCTGGATGAAGTGCACGCGCCCGGCATCAGGCCCGGCCAACTCGCCGAAGCGGCCACCGGCCGGGCCCCAGTGCGACACCACCGGCACCTTCCAGCCCATCTGTTGCAGCGACTTGACCACTTGCGCCGACGGCCCGACGTTGCCGACCAGCAGCAGGGTGTCGACGCCCGCGCTTTTCAGGCGGGTGAGTTGCGGCACCATGTCCAGGTCGCTGTCTTCAAAGCGCTCGGCGGGTGCCTGGGCCATGCTGCGGCGGGCGAGGGCGGCGTTGAGCCCTGCCAGGTTCGACTCACCCCAAGGGTTGTTGGCCAGCATCAGCCCTGGCTGCTTCATGCCCTGGCGCAGGCCGTAGGCGACCAGCGCCTCGTCGACTTGCTCGTCCACCGCCGAGACGCGGAACACGTAGTTATCCTTCGCGCCGTTCTCGGTGATTTTGGTGCCTGCCGCCCAGATGCCCATGAACGGTGTCTTCAGCTGATTGGCCAGCGGCACGATGGCCAGCGACACCGGGGTATCGAGGCCGCCGAACAGCACGCTGACCTTTTCGCGCTGGATCAGCTCGCGCGCCGCCAGCATGCCCTTGGCCGGGTTGCTTTCGTCGTCGCGGCGCACCAGCTCCACGGGCCGGCCCAGCAGCCCGCCTTTGGCGTTGATCTCATCGATGGCCAGGGTCAGGCCCCGGGTGAGGGCCTCGCCGGATTTGGCCGATTGCCCGGACAACGCGGCCACCAGGCCCACCTTGATCGGCTCGGCGGCCTGCACGAAGCCCGTGCAGCAGGCCAGGGAAAGGGCTGCGCAGGGCAGCCAGCGACGCAGCAAGGAACGGGTGAACATGGCGTGAACTCCTGATTGCTAGCAATTTATAAAAATGTGCTAGCAAAACAGGTGCCATTTGGAAAATACTCCGGACACCCCCGTGGTTTGGGGCTTGCGCCGGTGGCTTCAGCGCCATCGCGTGCACTGGATCAAGGCATCGCCCGGGGCCGACGCCCCGTTCTGGACAACCTCGGAGACTTGCAATGACCGACAGCAACAACGCCGTACAGATCGTCCGCGACTTCCTCGCCGCCTCCATGGCCCCCGACCCGGTCCGCGCCGCCACGTTCATGAGCGACGACGTGCGCATCACCTTCACCGGCGGCAGGGCAATGCCGACGCCGACTGACATCACCGCCTTCAACGGCGCGCGTTATATCTGGGTGAAAAAGCAGCTGGGGCAGTTCGACTGGTGCGAACGTGAGGACCACACGGTGGTGTATTCCAACGGTACGCTTTACGGGCAATGGCCAGATGGCCGGAGCTTTTCCGGTAACCGTTACCTGGACCGCTTTGAAGTGAAGGCGGGCAAGATCGTGCGCATGGATGTGTGGAACGACAGCGCGGAGTGGATGCTGGTGCCGGAGATCGCCAAGGCGTAAGACGGACGTTGCGCTATCCCTGCAACGGGGTAGCGCAGTCGCTCAGTCCTGATAGACCTTCTTCAACAGCCGCAGCAGCTCTGCGCGCTCTTGCTCGTCCAATGCCGCCGTGGCATCCAGGTCACTCTCGGCGGCAATTGCCTTCAGTTCCTTCAGCAGGTTTTCCCCGGCTTTGCTGAGGAAGATGCCGTATGAGCGTTTGTCGGGATTGCAGCGGATACGCACCGCCAGCGCACGCTCTTCGAGCTTGTTCAGCAACGGCACCACTTGCGGTGGTTCGATAGCCAAGGCGCGGGCCAGATCGGCCTGCATCAGCCCGGGGCTTTGCTCGATGATCGCCAGTGCCGAGAACTGCGCCGGCCGCAGGTCATGCGCTGTCAGGCGGCTGATGAGGTTCTGGAACAGCTTGAGCTGGGCGCGGCGCATGGCGTAACCGATCAGGCCTTCCAGTGAGGCATCCAGCGCGACGCTGGGCTCGGGCGTTATGTCAGTTTTGCGGGCAGACCTGGCCATCGAGTAAGGGGTTCCTGAAGCTATCGTGAAGAAAGTTATCCATTCTGCCCATCCGTGCGCATTAAGGCTAGCGGCGGCTGCCTTTGATCGGCGTGTGGAGCGGTGCGCGGAAAGATAATTTTCATAATAGTTAATTGACATAACTAATTTACTCCATTAGCTTCCTGTTCATCACCTACGAACAACAAGAGAGCATTCCGATGAGCAACTACGAAGGTCGCTGGACTACCGTCAAGGTCGAAGTGGAGTCGGGTATCGCCTGGGTCATCCTCAACCGCCCGGAAAAGCGCAACGCCATGAGCCCGACTCTCAACCGCGAGATGGTCGATGTGCTGGGCGTGCTGGAGCAGGATGCCGAGGTGGGCGTGCTGGTGCTGACCGGCGCGGGTGAGTCCTGGACTGCCGGCATGGACCTCAAGGAATACTTCCGCGAAGTGGACGCCGGCCCGGAAATCCTCCAGGAAAAAATCCGCCGCGAAGCCTCCCAATGGCAATGGAGGCTGCTGCGCATGTACGCCAAGCCGACCATCGCCATGGTCAACGGCTGGTGCTTCGGTGGCGGCTTCAGCCCGCTGGTGGCCTGTGACCTGGCGATCTGCGCCGATGAAGCCACCTTTGGCCTTTCGGAAATCAACTGGGGCATCCCGCCGGGCAACCTGGTGAGTAAGGCCATGGCCGATACCGTCGGGCACCGGCAATCGCTGTACTACATCATGACCGGCAAGACCTTCGGCGGGCAGAAAGCCGCCGAGATGGGCCTGGTGAACGAAAGCGTGCCGCTGGCGCAACTGCGCGAGGTCACCCGGGAACTGGCGAACAACCTGCTGGACAAGAACCCGGTGGTGCTGCGCGCTGCCAAGCATGGCTTCAAGCGCTGCCGCGAGCTGACCTGGGAGCAGAACGAAGACTACCTGTACGCCAAGCTCGACCAATCGCGCCTGCTGGACACCGAAGGCGGCCGCGAGCAGGGCATGAAGCAGTTCCTCGACGACAAGAGCATCAAGCCCGGCCTGCAGGCCTACAAGCGCTGAGCACACGGGGCGGCGCTTGTGCAGCGCTGCCCGTTTCTGCCAGCCTTCGACGATTTCCTACAAAGACAAGAAAGAGGAAAGAGCATGTTGCAGGTGCCATTGTTGATTGGCGGGCGCGCATGCGCCGCCAGTGATGGGCGAACCTTCGAGCGGCGCAACCCGGTGACCGGCGAAGTGGTGTCGCAGGTTGCCGCTGCCACCCTGGCCGATGCCGATGCGGCGGTTGCAGCGGCTCAGGCGGCGTTCCCGGCTTGGTCGCAGCTGGCGCCCAACGAGCGGCGCAGCCGCCTGCTGGCCGCCGCCGAACAACTGCAGGCGCGCAGCGCCGAGTTCATCGCTGCGGCGGGCGAGACCGGCGCCATGGCTAACTGGTATGGCTTCAACGTCAAGCTGGCCGCTGGCATGCTGCGTGAAGCCGCCTCCATGACCACCCAGATCACCGGTGAGGTGATCCCCTCGGACGTACCCGGCAGTTTCGCCATGGCCGTGCGTGCGCCCTGTGGCGTGGTGCTGGGCATTGCACCCTGGAACGCCCCGGTGATCCTCGCCACACGCGCCATCGCCATGCCCCTGGCGTGCGGCAATACCGTGGTGCTGAAGGCCTCGGAGCTGAGCCCGGCGGTGCACCGGCTGATTGGCCAGGTGCTGCAGGATGCAGGCCTGGGCGATGGCGTGGTCAACGTGATCAGCAATGCCCCGGCGGATGCCCCGGCGATCGTCGAGCGGCTGATCGCCAACCCGGCCGTGCGGCGGGTCAACTTCACAGGGTCCACCCATGTTGGGCGCATCGTCGGCGAACTGGCGGCGCGGCACCTCAAGCCTGCACTGCTGGAGCTGGGCGGCAAGGCGCCGATGCTGGTGCTGGACGACGCCGACCTGGACGCCGCCGTGCAGGCTGCAGCGTTTGGCGCCTACTTCAACCAGGGGCAGATCTGCATGTCCACCGAGCGCCTGGTGGTGGACCAGCGGGTGGCCGACGCCTTTGTCGACAAGTTGGCCGCCAAGGTTGCCGGGTTGCGTGCCGGTGACCCGCAAGACCCGGCCTCGGTACTCGGCTCGCTGGTGGATAGCGCTGCCGGCGAACGGGTCAAGGCGCAGATCGACGATGCCGTGGCAAAAGGTGCGCGCCTGGTGTGCGGCGGCCAGCTGGACGGCAGCATCTTGCAGCCGACCCTGCTCGACAACGTCGATGCCAGCATGCGCCTGTACCGCGAAGAATCCTTCGGGCCGGTGGCGGTGGTGCTGCGTGGCGACGGCGACGAGGCCTTGCTGGCGCTGGCCAACGACTCCGAGTTCGGCCTGTCGGCGGCCATCTTCAGCCGCGACACCTCGCGTGCCCTGGTGCTCGCCCAGCGGGTGGAGTCGGGTATCTGCCATATCAACGGCCCGACCGTGCATGACGAAGCGCAGATGCCATTCGGCGGGGTGAAGTCCAGTGGCTACGGCAGCTTCGGCAGCCGTACGGCCATCGACCAGTTCACCCAGCTGCGCTGGATCACCCTGCAGCACGGGCCGCGGCACTACCCCATCTGACGCGCGCAAGACCGCCGCCTGCGCGGTGCCGGCGGCGGCACGACAGACAACAAGAACAAGGAGCAACTGCGTGAATTCCGAAGCCAGCCTACGGCCGACCGACTGTGCCCAATCGCCACGCTACCGGCAGGTGAGCCTCGGCCACCCCGAGGTGGCGGTGAGCGAAGCCGACGGCATCCTGCGCATGCGCGCCCTCGAACCCCTCGCGCCGTTGCCTGCACGGCTGCTGGACCGCCTGTTGCACTGGGCCGAAGTCCGCCCGCAACAGACCTTCATCGCCGCGCGCCAGGCGGACGGCGCCTGGCGTGAAGTCAGTTATGCGCAGATGCTGCAACAGGTGCGGGTGATTGCTGCCGGGCTGCTGCCCTTCGGGTTGTCTGCCGAACGGCCGCTGGCCATTTTGTCCGGCAACGACATCGAGCACCTGCAGATCGCCCTTGGCGCCATGTACGCCGGCATCCCGTACTGCCCGGTATCGCCAGCCTACGCCTTGCTCTCGCAGGACTTTGCCAAGCTGCGCCATGTGTGTGAGGTGCTGACGCCGGGGCTGGTGTTCGTCACCGACAGCCAGCCGTTCCAGCGCGCCATGGACGCCGTGCTCGACCCTGCAGTGCCGGTGATCAGCGTGCGCGGCGAGGTGGCTGGGCGCCGCCGTATCAATTTCGCCAGCCTGCTGCAAAGTGCAGACCTGGCCAGCGCCGACGCAGCCTTCGCCGCCACCGGCCCGGACACCATTGCCAAATTCCTGTTCACCTCCGGCTCGACCAAGCTGCCCAAGGCGGTGGTGACCACGCAGCGCATGCTCTGCGCCAACCAGCAGATGCTGTTGCAGACCTTCCCAGTGTTTGCCGAAACGCCGCCGGTGCTGGTGGACTGGCTGCCGTGGAACCACACCTTCGGCGGCAGCCATAACATCGGCATCGTGCTGTACAACGGCGGCAGCTTTTATCTGGACGCCGGCAAACCCACGCCCCAGGGCTTTGCCGAAACCTTGCGCAACCTGCGCGAAATTTCGCCCACGGCCTACCTCACCGTGCCCAAGGGCTGGGAAGAGCTGGTCAAGGCCCTGGAACAGGATACCGAGCTGCGCGAGCGCTTCTTCGCCAACATCAAACTGTTCTTCTTCGCCGCCGCGGGGCTTTCGCAAAGCATCTGGGACCGCCTGGACCGGGTTGCCGAACGCCACTGCGGCGAGCGCATCCGCATGATGGCCGGGCTGGGCATGACCGAAGCCGCGCCGTCCTGCACCTTTACCACCGGGCCTTTGTCGATGGCGGGCTACGTCGGCCTGCCGGCGCCGGGTTGCGAAGTGAAGCTGGTGCCGGTGGCCGGCAAGCTCGAAGGGCGTTTTCGCGGCCCGCATATCATGCCGGGGTACTGGCGCGCAGCGCAGCAGACCGCTGAAGTGTTCGATGAGGAAGGGTATTACTGCTCGGGTGATGCACTGAAACTCGCTGACCCGCAGCAGAGCCAGCTTGGCCTGATGTTCGATGGCCGTATCGCCGAAGACTTCAAGTTGTCCTCCGGGGTGTTCGTCAGCGTCGGCCCACTGCGCAACCGTGCGGTGCTGGAGGGTTCACCCTATGTGCAGGACGTTGTGGTGGCCGCGCCGGACCGTGAATGCCTGGGCATCCTGGTGTTTCCGCGGTTGCCCGAGTGCCGCCAGCTGGCGGGCCTGGCGGCGGGTGCCAGCGATGCCGAGGTGCTCGCCAGCGCAGCGGTGCGGGCGTGGTTCGCCGCTTGGCTGGAACGCCTGAACCGCGATGCCCAGGGCAATGCCAGCCGTGTTGAGTGGCTGGTGCTGCTGGACGCGCCGCCGACCATCGACCAGGGCGAGATCACCGACAAGGGCTCGATCAACCAGCGGGCGGTGTTGCAGCACCGGGCGGCTCAGGTCGAGGCGCTTTACCGCGGTGAAGATGCGCGGATACTCCGCGCCAAGGCGCACCCATGAGCCTCCATGGGTTGTGCAGCCACTTCGAGGACGTGGCGATTGTCGAGATGGTACGCACGCCTTGGGTAGACCTGAGCGGTGCGCTGGCCCAGGTGTCGCCCATCGACCTGGGCATCAAGGCCGGGCGCAGTGTGCTGGCCCGCGCGGGCGTCGACCCGGCGAGCGTGGACAGCGTGATTGCCGGCAGCATGGCCCAGGCCAGCTTCGATGCCTACTTGCTGCCGCGCCATGTCGGCCTGTACAGCGGCGTGCCCCAGGCGGTGCCGGCATTGGCGGTGCAACGCATCTGCGGCACGGGGTTCGAGCTGCTGCGCCAGGCGGGGGAGCAGTTACGCGGCGGGGTGGAGCAGGTGCTGTGTGTCGGCGCAGAGTCGATGTCCCGCAACCCGATCGCGGCCTACGAGCACCGGGGCGGGTTTCGCCTGGGGGCGCCGGTGGGCTTCAAGGATTTCCTGTGGGAAGCGCTGTACGACCCCGCGGCGGGGGTGGACATGATCGGCACCGCCGAGAACCTCGCCCGTGAGTACGGCTTGAGTCGCGAAGCCGTGGATGCCTGGGCCTTGCGCAGCCATCAGCGTGCGCTTGCGGCCCAGGAGGCAGGCTGGTTCGACGATGAAATTGTCACGGTCCAGGGCGAAGGGTTCGAGGCCGAGGGTTGCCTGCCACGGGGTATCGAACTGCCACGGGGCGTCAGCCAGGTAGCGCGCGACAGTCATCCGCGTGCCACCGACAGTGCTGCCCTGGCGCGCCTGCGGCCGATACATGCCGGCGGCGTGCAAACCGCCGGCAACAGCTGCGCGGTGGTGGATGGTGCGGCGGCGGCGCTGGTTTGCCGCTACTCCGCCTGCAGCCGGCCGCCCCTGGCACGGCTGCTGATGGCCACGGCGGTGGGCGCGCCGCCGGCAACCATGGGCATCGGCCCGGCCCCGGCGATTGCGCTGCTGCTGCAACGTAGCGGCCTGAGCCTGGCGCAGATCGACCGCTTCGAGATCAACGAAGCCCAGGCTGCCCAGGTGCTGGCGGTGGCCCAGGCACTGGACCTTGACCCGCAGCGCTTGAATGTCCACGGCGGCTCCATCGCATTGGGCCATCCGCTGGCGGCCACCGGCTTGCGCCTGGTGCAGACGCTGGCCCGGCAACTGCGCCGCGACAACCTGCGCTACGGCATCGCGGCCGCCTGCATTGGCGGCGGGCAGGGCATGGCGGTGCTGATCGAAAACCCGCAATTCAAAGGATGAGCCCCCATGGCCTACAAGGCGCCGTTAGCCGATCTGCGTTTTGTGCTGCAACACTGGCTGCGGGCTGACCAAGCCTGGCAGCAATTGCCGGCGTATGCCGACGTCGACCTGGGCCTGGCGATGCAGGTGCTGGAAGAGGCTGCACGCTTCAGCGGCGAGGTGCTGGCGCCGTTGAACGCGTCAGGAGATCGCCAGGGCTGCCAGTTGGCGCAGGGCGAGGTGCGTACCCCCGATGGCTTCGCCGCCGCCTACCGTGCCTATGTCGAAGGCGGTTGGCCGGCCCTGGCCTGTTCCCCGGAACTGGGCGGGCAGGGCTTGCCCCAGGTGCTCGACGCCGCCTTGCAAGAGATGCTCTATGCCAGCAACCACGCCTGGGCCATGTACACCGGCATCGCCCATGGCGCCTACCTGTGCCTCAAGGCCCATGCGTCGGCGGCGCTGCAGCAACGCTACCTGCCGGGCATCGTCAGCGGTGAAACGCTGCCCACCATGTGTTTGACCGAGCCCCAGGCCGGCAGCGATATCGGCCTGTTGCGCTGCCGCGCCGAGCCGCTGGCCGATGGCAGCTACAGCGTCAGCGGTAACAAGCTGTTCATCTCGGGCGGCGAGCACGACCTGACCCGCAACATCCTCCACCTGGTGCTGGCGCGCCTGCCCGACGCGCCCCAGGGCAGCCGCGGCCTGTCGTTGCTGCTGGTGCCCAAATGGCGGGACGACGGCCAGCGCAACGCCGTCCTATGCGATGGCCTGGAGCACAAGCTGGGCATTCGCGGCAGCGCCACCTGTGCACTGCGCTTCGAGCAGGCCCAGGGCTGGCTGGTGGGTGAGCCCCACGGTGGCCTGGCGGCGATGTTCGTGATGATGAACGCGGCGCGCCTGCATGTCGGCTTGCAGGGCCTGGGGCATGCAGAGGCGGCGTGGCAGAGCGCCCGCGACTATGCGCTGGAGCGCCGGCAGATGCGTGCGCCACGGCGGCCAGAGCAGGTGCCTGCGGCGGCTGCGGACCCGATCCACCTGCACCCGGCCATGCGCCGCATTCTGCTGGAGTTGCGCGTGCGCACCGAGGGCATGCGGGCCCTGGGCATGTGGGCTGCGCACTGGCTGGACATCGCCAGCGAAGCCACGGAGCCGCTGCGCCGTCGCGAAGCTGCCCAGCTGGCCGCGCTGCTGACGCCCATCATCAAAGCCAGCTTCACCGAACAGGGCTTCACCTTGGCCAGCAAGGCGCTGCAAATTTTCGGTGGCTACGGGTACACGCAAGAGTTCGCCATCGAGCAGACCCTGCGCGATAGCCGTATCGCCATGATCTACGAAGGCAGCAACGAGATTCAGGCCAATGACCTGCTGTTGCGCAAGGTGCTCGGCGATGATGGCGAAGCGTTCGGTCTGCTGCTGCGCGAAATGCGCGTAGAAGTGGCGGCGGGGCAGACGCATGGATGCAGCACTTCGTTCGCCGAAGCCCTGGGCGAGGTATGCGAGCAGCTTGCACGATTGCTGCCGGAGCTGCGTACCTTCAGCGCTGAGGACAGTGAGTACCCATATCGCGCTGCCGGTGATTTCCTGCAGCTGTGCGCCACTGCGCTGCTGGCATTTGCCTGGGCGCGTAGCGCGCGTTGCGTGCATGAGCTGGCTGCGGACAACCCGCAACGGCTGGAAAAACTGCAAAGCGCCGGCTTCTGCTTTGACTATCTGCTGCCGGACATCGACCGCCAGCTCGCTGCGGTGCGTGCGGCACGTACGCCATTGCCGTTTATTTGATCGAGTTGCATAGTGCGAAGGGGCTGCCAGGTGCAGCCCCGTTTTATTGTTAGAGATCCAGCACCAACAGCGGGGTCCGGGCCCGTGAGCAGCATGGGGTGAACTGATCGTTGCGGGCCTGCTCCTCTTCGCTCAGGTACAGGTCGCGGTGCTCCGGCACACCTTCCAGCACCCCGGTCAGGCAGGTGCCGCAGATTCCTTGTTCACACGACACATTGATAAAAACCCCATGGCTTTCCAGCGCCTTGGCGACGCTCAGGTCTGCGGGCACTTCGTACACCTGGCCGCTGCTGTTGAGTTTCACCGCAAAGCTGCCGGCAGCCGGCTGCGTTTCAACCGCCGGCGCCGCGAAGTACTCACGGTGCACCCGCTCCTGCGCCCAGCCTTGCACGCGGGCGCTGTCGAGGATGTGCTGCATGAAACCACCCGGCCCGCACACATACAGGTGATCGTCGGCATGCGCGGCCGCAAGTGTCGCCGCAGCGTCCAGCGCCGTTTCCGGCTGGTCATCGAAGTGCAGCACCACGTGTTGGGCGTAAGCGCTGCGGGCAAGCCGCTCGACAAACGCTGCACGTGAGGCAGAACGCGCGCAGTAGTGCAGGGTGAACGGCTTGCCTTGCGCCGCCAACTGCTCGGCCATGCACAGGATCGGCGTAATGCCGATGCCGCCGGCGAACAGCAAGCTGTGCCGCGCACCGTCGGCCAGGGCGAACAGGTTGCGTGGGGCGCTGATATGCAGGCGCATCCCCACCTGCACGTCACTGTGCAGGCTGGCCGAGCCCCCGCGCGAGGCGGGGTCGTTCAGCACGCTGATGCGGTAACCGTCCTGCGCGTCGTAAGGGCTGTACAGGGAATACTGGCGCACCAGGTCGCAGGGCAGGTGCACATCCACATGCGCACCGGCTTCAAAGGGCGGCAGCGGCGCGCCATCGACCCGGCGCAAATGGAAACTGCAGATGCCCTCTGCCTCATCATTGCGTTCGCAGACTTGCACTTCGATCATGGCTGCATCTCCAGCTGCTGCTCACTGGCAACGATGCGTTCGAGGATCCGCCGCGCCTGCACGCCGCCGGCATCGATATTGAGCTTGAGCAGATTGCGCTGTGGGTTGGCCAGCAGGTTGCGTTGTTGCTGTTCGAGCATGTCCAGGTCTTCGCTGAAGATCGTGCCCTGGCCGCTGCGGATGGTTTCGGTCAGTGCGCTGTCCTGCGGGTTGAAACTGCGGGCCATACCCCAGAAGTACCAGATCGACGTTTCGGTTTCGGGGGTGATGAAGTCCACCACGATGCTGGCGGCCTTGTGCGCCGGGTCGGCGTTGTAGCCGCCTTTGCCTGCATGGGCCACGCCCACTTCGATCAGCACGTGGCTGGGCGGTGTAAAGCGGCAGATCTGCCAGCGGTCCACCGGCACATCATCGGCCAGGCCGTTGCCGCGCAAGGCCATGCGCCAGAAGGGTGGCGGCATGATGTTTTCCATGTGCCGGGCGGTGACTACTTCATCACCATTGACCTGGGTTTGCGGGGCGGCTTCGTCGATTTCCTTCTGGCCGATGCTGGAGGCATGCACGTACGTTTCGTGGGTCAGGTCCATCAGGTTGTCGATCATCAGGCGGTAGTCGCAGGCGATATGGTAAAGGCCGCCGCCGTAGGCCCAGTCCGGGCTCTCGGCCCATTCCAGGTGCGGGATCAGCGTGGGGTCGGCCAGCGCCTGGTCACCCGGCCACACCCAGATGAAGCCATGCCGCTCGATGGCCGCGAAGGTGCGGTTGCAGGGGAAACCACGCACGCGCTGGCCGGGCATCGACACGGTCTTGCCATCGCAGCCCATGACCAGGCCGTGGTAGCCGCAAACCAGTTGGCCGTCTGCGACATAGCCCAATGAAAGCGGCGCCCCGCGGTGCGGGCAGAAGTCCTCGACGGCGGCCACCTGGCCGGACGCTGTGCGGTAGAAGGCCATGCGCTCGCCGCAGATTTGCCGGCCCAGCGGCTTGCTGGCGATGTCATCAGGCGTGCAGGCAACGTACCAGGTATTTTTCGGGTACATGAAGGGGACTCCACTCAGGCATTGTTGTTTTGTAATGAGGTGCGCACGGCCACGGGTTGATCGGCCGCCGTGGTGCGCTTGAGCACGTGCAGGATGCACAGCGCGGCAACGCCCACACCGGGTGATGCCGCCAGCAGCACGCCAACGGTGCCGGCGCCGGCCGCCAGAATCTGCCCGGCCGCGAGCGGGCCCACTACCGAGCCCAGGCGCCCGACCGCCACCGCAGCGCCCACGCCGGTGGCACGTACCGCGTCGGGGTACAGCGGCGGGGTGAGTGCGTAGAGCAGCAACTGTGCCCCGGTCACGAACAGCCCGGCGGCAAAGCCGGCGGCGCCCATGGCCAGCAGGCCGACCGACAGGCCCAACCCGGCCAGTGCGGCCAAGAGCCCTGCATAGATGGTCAGTACCACCTTGACCTTGCTGTAGCGGTCGAGCAGCAGCCCGCCGAGCAGCGAGCCGATGGCGCCGCCAATGTTGAACAGCATCTGCACAAGGCCGGCATCGGGCTTGTTGAAGCCCTGGGCGATCAGCAGCGAAGGCAGCCAGTTGAGCAACATGTACATCACGGTGAGGGTGAAGAAGTAACCCAACCACAGGCTAAGCGTGCAACCGGCGCGGCCCTGGCCGAACAAGGCCTGGCCCGTTGTAGGGCGCGAAATGGCTGCGCCCGGGCGCTGGAAGGCCCCCGATTCGGGCAGCATCACCATCATCAATGGCACCGCCAGCAGCGGCGCCAGGCCGCCGACGATAAAGGTCAGCTGCCAATGGTCATGGGTAAACATGGCCAGTAACGCCGCCAGGGCGCCGCCCAGCGGCACGCCGGCATACATGATGCTGATGGCCGTGCTGCGGCGCGCTTCGCCTGCCGATTCGGCGCACAGGGCGATCAGGTTGGGCAGGGCGGCGCCCAGCCCCAGGCCGGTCATCAGCCGTACCAGCAGCAGCTGGCTGTAGCTGTCGACATAGGCGGTCCACAACGAGAACACGCCGAACAGCACGACGGCGGCCATCAACACGCGTTTACGGCCGACCCGGTCGGCCAGCCAGCCCCCCAGGAAGGCCCCGGGCAGCAGGCCGAGCACGCTGGCACTGAACACCCAGCCCAGCATGCTTGAGTCCAGCGAAAAGGTTTGGCGGATGCCGGCTGCAGTGGTGCCGGCTGACTGCAGGTCGAAGCCTTCGATCAGCGCAACGATAAAACACAAAGCGATTGTCTGCGTCGGACGACGCGATGAAGTGTCCATGGCTCAGCCTCATTTTTGTTGTTGTGTACGCCGTAGGCATCTGGCGTGAAAATAAGATTAACAAAGATAACTAAATTTTCCGTGATTTTTTTGTGGCCCGGTCAATGAGTCATAAATGCCCTGAATAGAGCATGGCGAGCGATGACGGCTCGATGTCGAGCTTGACTAGTTAATAAATATAACGTTCGATAATCGGACGTTTTCGATTGACGCCCACTCAAAGCCTTCCCATTCTCGCTACCGAGCGGCGCTGACCGCCTGGCCTTGAGCCCAAGAACAACAACAAGAAATGGACTGCCCACATGCATGACTGCATTCGTGACACCCGTGTTACGCGAGCCCCCCGTTTCACCCTGAAACTGGCGCTGGGCGTTTGCCTCGCCAGCAACCAGGCGATGGCTGCCGGCTTTATCGACGACAGCCATGCCACCCTCGGCTTGCGCAACTACTACCTCGATCGGGACTACAAGGACGGCGGCGCCAAGCACGCCGCGCGTGAGTGGGCGCAGGGCTTCAACCTCAACGTCGAATCCGGTTTTACCGAGGGCCTGGTGGGCCTGGGGGTGGATGCGCGCGGTTTGCTGGGGGTGAAGCTGGATTCGTCGCCCTCGCGCAGCGGCACCGAGTTGCTGCCGGTGTCCAAGCACGACGCCGAAGCCGCAGACGACTATTCGCGCCTGGCCCTGACCGCCAAGGCCAAGCTGAGCCAGACCACCGCCAGGCATGGCGACGTGTCGATCTTTCTGCCGTTCGCCTTCGCCAGCCCGTCGCGCTTGCTGCCGCAGACCTTCAGGGGCACAACCCTGTCGTCACGGGAAGTCGACGGGCTGATCGTCAATGCGGGGTATATCGACCGCATCAACAAACGCGATTCCACCAGCTACGAGCGCATGGGCATTGCCTCGCCCAACGGCCGCTTCAGGGCAGGGCAGACGTCATCGCACCTGAGCTACGCCGGCGGCGACTATCAGATCAACAAGGCGCTGGGTGTGCGCCTGTACCATGCCGAGCTCAGCGACCTGTACCAGCAGGACACGTTGGCGGCGTTGTACGAGCAGGGCATCGGTGACGGCACGTTCAGCGCAGACCTGCGCAGCTTTTTCAGCCGTGAACACGGCCAGGCACGGGCGGGTGATGTGGATAACCGCAATGCCTCGGCGTTGTTCAGCTATCGCCTGGGTGGCCACCGGTTGGGCGTGGGCTACATGCATTCGACCGGCAGCACCGCCACGCCCTACGTGTCGGGTACCGAGTTGATGGGCATGAGCGAACTGACCATGGCTTCGGACTTTCTCAATGCCCGTGAGCGTACCTGGCAGGCGATCTACGACTACGACTTTGTCGCCATGGGCGTGCCGGGCCTGAAGGGCCGGTTGCGTTATGTGCGCGGTGACAACATTGAGCTTGCGTCGTTGAACGCCGACAACCGCAAGGAGCGGGAGATGCAGATGGAGCTGGGTTACGTGATCCAGGGTGGGCCGCTGAAAAACCTCGGGCTGCTGGCGCGCAAGGCCATCTACCGCAATGACTTCCCGACAGGGGCCGGGTTCCGTGATGAAAACCAGACGCGTTTTTTGCTGATCTACAGCGTGCCGCTCTGGTAAACGGCAAAAAAAAGGGCTCGTCGAAACGAGCCCAAAGGGAGGAAGCGGTAAGGAAGTAGCGTTTACAGGTTCAGCGGCGGTTCAGCCTCGCCACCACCCAGGGCCTTGTACAGCGAGATCAGGTTGTTGATCCTGGCCAGCTTTAACGTGACCAGGTCCTGCTCTGCGCTGAACAGGTTGCGCTGGGCATCCAGCGTGTTGAGGAAGGTGTCGACGCCTTCGCGGTAGCGGCTGTCGGCCAAGGTGTAGCTTTTGCTGTTGGCCTGCACGCGCTGGTTTTCGGCGACCACCTGCGCATCCAGGTAGGCCTTGGCCACCAAGCCGTCGGACACCTCGCGGAACGCCGTCTGGATCGCCTTCTGGTAGTTGGCGACTTCGATCGAGGTCTGCACCTTGGCGACCTCAAGGTTCGCCTGGTTGCGGCCGTAGTTGAAGATCGGGATGTTGATCGACGGCACGAACGACCAGGCGCCTTGCCCACCGGCAAACAGGTCGCCCAGCTGGGCGCTGGCGGAGCCGGCCGAAGCCGTCAGCGTGATGCTCGGGAAGAACGCTGCCCGGGCCGCCCCCACGTTGGCATTGGCGGCCTTGAGCTGGTGCTCGGCTGCGAGGATGTCGGGCCGCGCGGTCAACAGCTCGGACGGCATGCCGGCCGGCAGGTCTTCCTGCAGTTTCAGCGCATCCAGTTCGATGGCCGCGAAGGCCGTTGCTGGCAAGGGCTTGCCCACCAACAGCACCAGCGCGTTCTTGTCCTGTTCGACCAGGCGCTGGTAGCGCGCCTTTGCCGATTCGGCAGCCCTGACCGTGCTTTCGGCCTGGCTCAGGTCCAGCTCGGTGGCGACTTCGTTGTCATAGCTGCTGGTGACCAGCGCGTAGCTCTGTTGCTGGCTGCTCAGAGTACGCTGGGCGATGGCCAGTAACTGCTGGTCGGCCTGCAGCTGGTAGTACGCCGCCGCCACCTGCGCAACCAGTGCAAGCTTGGCGCTGCGCTTGGCTTCGACCGTGGCAAAGTACGTTTCCAGCGCCTGCTGGTTGAGGCTGCGCACCCGGCCGAAGAAGTCCAGTTCATAGGCTGTGAAGCCAAGGCCGGCACTGTAAGTGTGCGTCGTTTCGGTCTGCCCGGTGGTGCTCAGGTCGTGCGGCAGCCGCTGGCTGGCGCCGGCGCCACTGGCGTTGATCGACGGCAGCAGGTCGGCGCGCTGAATGCGGTACAGCGCTTGCGCCCGCTCGATGTTCAGGGCCGCCACACGGTAATCCTGGTTGTGCGCCAGGGCCTCGTTGATCAACCCTTGCAACGGCTCGCTGCGAAACAGCTGCTGCCAGGTGACGCTGGGCGTGCCTGCTCTGGAAGGCACGCTGTAGGTGGGTGCAATGGTTGCTTGCGGCCGGTCATATTTTGGCATCAGCGAACAGCCGCTGACCGTCAGCAGTGCAACAGCCACTGCTGCATGGAGTCGTTTCATTTTCATACCTGTGCCTCATGCGAAGCGGCCGGGCGGGTGTCTTTTGCGCGTTTGCGGGTGAACAGCTGGATGATCACCACGTAGAACATCGGCACGAAGAACACTGCCAGGAAGGTTGCCGTGATCATGCCGCCGATGACACCGGTACCGATGGAGTGCTGGCTACCGGAGCCTGCACCGTTGGAAATCGCCAGGGGCAATACGCCCAGCATGAACGCCAGCGAGGTCATGATGATCGGCCGCAGGCGCAGGCGCGCCGCTTCCACGGCCGCTTCCATCAGGGGCTTGCCATGCTCCTCGTGCAGCGCCTTGGCGAACTCGACAATCAGGATGGCGTTCTTCGCCGACAGCCCCACGGTGGTCAACAAGCCCACCTGGAAGAACACGTCGTTGGACAGGCCGCGGGCCAGGGTGGCGATGACCGCACCGATCACGCCCAATGGCACCACCATCATCACCGCGACCGGCACCGACCAGCTTTCATACAGCGCCGCCAGGCACAGGAACACGATCAGGATCGACAGTGCGTACAGTGCGCCGGCCTGGGAGCCCGACAGGCGTTCCTCGTAGGAGATGCCGGTGAACTGCAGGCCCACGCCTTCTGGCAGCTGTTTTTCAATTTCTTCGACCGCGTCCATGGCATCACCCGAGCTGTAGCCGAATGCAGGTTCACCCTGGATCTGCACGCCAGGCACGCCGTTGTAGCGCTCAAGCTTGGGCGAGCCGTAGGTCCAGTAGCCGCTGGCGAACGACGAGAACTTGACCATCTCGCCCTTGGCGTTGCGCACATACCACTTTTCGAAGTCTTCCGGGGAGATACGCGACTGGATCTCGCCCTGCACGTACACCTTCTTCACCCGCCCGCGGTCGACGAAGTCGTTGACGTAGGCCGAACCCCACGCGGTGCTCATGGTGTCGTTGATGTCGGCAATGCTGACCTGCAGCGCACGGGCCTTTTCGTTGTCGATCCTGACCTGGTACTGCGGTTCGTCATTCAGGCCGTTGGGGCGCACGTTCATCAGGCGTGGGTCTTTTGCGGCAAGCGCCAGGAACTGGTCGCGCGCTTCCATCAAGCGCTTGTGGCCAAGGCCGGTGCGGTCCTGCAGGTACATGTCGAAGCCTTTGGCGTTACCCAGTTCGAGGATCGCCGGCGGCACGATGGCAATCACGTTGCCGTCCTTGATCTGCGCGGCGCGCGCCTGGATGCGTTTGGCCAGGGTGAAGATCGAGGTGTCGTCGCCGCTGCGTTCTTCCCACGGTTTCAAACCGACAAACAACATGCCCGAGTTCTGGCCGCGGCCGGCAAAGTTGAAACCGTTGACGGTATAGGCGGACTCCACCACACCGGCCTCGTCGGCCAGCAGGTAGTCGCGCATTTCATCGAGCACGGCCTGGTTGCGCTCGGCACTGGCGTTAGGTGGCATCTGCACCTGCACCACCATGGTGCCCTGGTCTTCGTCCGGCAGAAACGCGGTGGGAATGCGCGCGAACAGCACCACCACGGCGCCCACTACGCAGAGGTAGAACACCAGGAAGATGCCCTTGCGTTTGAGGATGCCGGCAACGCCCGCCTGGTAGCGGTCGGCGTTGCGGTCGAACATCTTGTTGAACCAGCCGAAGAAACCTTTCTTCTCATGGTGCGCGTGGTTGATCGGCTTGAGGATGGTGGCGCACAAGGCCGGGGTGAACACCAGGGCCACCACCACCGACAGCGCCATGGCCGAAACGATGGTGATCGAGAACTGCCGGTAGATGATGCCGGTGGCGCCCCCGAAGAACGCCATGGGCACGAACACGGCCGACAGCACCATGGCGATACCGATCAGCGCACCCTGGATCTCGCCCATCGACTGGCGCGTGGCTTCCTTGGGTGACAGGCCTTTTTCCACCATCAGGCGCTCGACGTTTTCCACCACCACGATCGCATCGTCGACCAGCAAGCCGATCGCCAGCACCATGCCGAACATGGTCAAGGTATTGATGGTGAAGCCGAACGCCGCCAGCACACCAAAGGTGCCGAGCAGCACCACCGGTACCGCCAGGGTCGGAATCAGCGTGGCCCGGAAGTTCTGCATGAACAGGTACATCACCAGGAACACCAGCAAAATGCCTTCGAACAGGGTTTTCACCACCTCGTGAATCGAGGCAGAAACCACGGGCGAGGTGTCGTAGGGGAAGACGACCTTCAGGCCTTTGGGTAGGTAGGGTTCGATGTCGGCCACGGTCTGGCGCACCGCCTTGACGGTTTCCAGCAGGTTGGCGCCGGTCGCCAGGCGCAGGGCGATGGCGGCCGCGGGCTTGCCGTTGTAGGTGCCGGAGATCGAGAAGCTCTCCGCGCCCAGGCCGACTTCGGCCACGTCTTTGACGCGCACCTGCGAGCCGTCCGGGTTGACCTTCAGCAGGATCTCGCGGAACTGCTCGGCCGTCTGCATGCGCGAGGTGCCGAGGATGGTTGCGTTGAGCTGGACACCTTTATGGGTCGGCAGCCCGCCGAGCGAACCCGAGGAAATCTGCACGTTCTCGGACTGCACCGCATTGATCACATCCTGAGGGGTGAGCTGGTAGCTCACCAGCTTCTCCGGGTCTACCCAGATGCGCATCGCGTACTGTGCGCCCAGCATCAGAAAGTCGCCGACGCCCTTGGTGCGGGTGATCGGGTCCTTGATGTTGGACACGATGAAGTTGCCGATATCGAAGTCGTCCATGGCACCGTCTTCAGAGTACAGGCCCACGATCAGCATGAAGTTGACCTGGTACTTGGCCACGCGCAGGCCTTGCTTCTGCACTTCTTGCGGCAGCAACGGGGTGGCCAGCTGCAGCTTGTTCTGCACCTGCACCTGGGCGATGTCGGCATCGGTGCCCTGGTCGAAGGTGACGATGATGCTCAGGCTGCCATCGCTGTTGCTCTCCGAGGTGATGTAGCGCAGCCCGTCGAGGTTGTTGAGCTGCTGCTCGATCACCTGCACCACGGTGTCCTGCACGGTTTGCGCCGAGGCGCCGGGGTAGGTGACGGTGACGATGATGGCCGGGGCGGCGATGTTGGGGTACTGGTTGACTGGCAATTTGAGAATCGACAGCCCACCCGCCAGCATCAGCACAATGGCAATCACCCAGGCGAAAATCGGCCTGTTGATGAAAAAGTTGGACATTTTCGGTAGTTCCTTCGCAGGGAAAGTCGCTGGCGCTACTGGGCAGCGCTGGCCATCGCCGGGTTGGGTTGAACGTTGCGCGCCGCCACCGCAGTGACCTGGCTGCCGTCCTTGACGCGTTGCACGCCTTCGGTAATGACCCGGTCACCGGCCTGCAGGCCGGCGCCCACCAACCATTCGTTGCCCAGGGTGCGCAGCACCTGCACTTCACGCAGCTCGGCCTTGTCGCCGCTGCCCAGCACAAAGGCGGTGGCCTGGCCCTTCAGGTCGCGGGCGATGCCTTGTTGCGGCACCAGCACCGCCTGGTGACGCACGCCTTCGGTCACGGTCGCGTGCACGAACATGCCGGGCAGCAGCACGTTGTCCGGGTTGGGGAAGGCGGCGCGCAGGGTCACTGCGCCGGTGGTGGGGTCGACCGTCACTTCGGAAAACTTCATGGCGCCGGCATGCCGATACGCCGAGCCATCTTCGAGTTTGAGCGCGACCTTGACCTGGTCAGGGGCGGCCAGGGTGAGTTCGCCGCGTTCCATTTCGCTGCGCAGCCGCAGCATGTCCACCGAGGCTTGGGTGACGTCGACGTAGATCGGGTCGAGCTGGTTGATCGAGGCCAGTGCTTCGCCTTGGTTCTGGCTGACCAGGGCACCTTCGGTGACGGCCGAGCGGCTGATGCGCCCGTCGATCGGCGCCAGCACCTTGGTGTACTCCAGGTTGATCTGCGCCATGCGCAAATCGGCCTGCGCCTGTTCTGCCGCGGCCACTGCATCGTCGTACTGCTGGCGGCTGATGGCGCGGCTTTCGACCAGGCGCTTGTAACGCTGCGCCAGGTTGCGCGTGGTGTTGACGGTGGCCTGCGCCTTGGCCACGGCCGCCTGATAGGTCGACGGGTCGATCTGGTACAGCTGCTGGCCCTTGCTTACGACTGCGCCTTCGGCAAACAGGCGCTTCTGGATGATACCGCTGACCTGCGGGCGCACTTCGGCCACCCGAAAGGCCGAGGTGCGCCCCGGCAGGTCGCTGCTGAGCAACACGCTTTGCGTCTTCAAGGTGACGAAGCCCACCTCTGGCGGTTTGGCCGGGGCGGCGGCTTGCTGTTCCTTGCAGGCAGACAAGGCCAGCACGGCCATGGGCAAGGCACACAAAAGATGTCGACGTCTCATTTCAACTCTTCCTCTTCACAACATGCACGCGACCGCCTGTTGACGGTCGTCGAAAAACAAAAAAACCACAATGCGATGCGATGTATCATAATGCGGTGCATTGGCATGAGGCAACAGGAAGCGAAACGACCACTCGGGAAAAGGCGATGTAGAATCGCCGCCATTGAAGAACGCGCAGGGCTGCGGCCCGGGATGAAAAGGCTTATGACGGACGAAATGGATAAAGACGGCGAGGGCAGGGCAGGTGGCATCCAGGTCATCGCCCGGGCCAGCGCCATCATGCGTACGCTGGGGGCCAACCCGAAGGGGTTGTCGCTGGCGGCGATTGCGCAAGAGGTGGGCCTGGCCCGCTCCACCGTGCAGCGCATCGTCGCCGCACTGGAGGTCGAAGCGCTGGTGGAGCCCGCCCGCCCGGGCAATGGCTTTCGGCTGGGGCCTGCGCTGGCGCAGCTGATTCACCAGAGCCACCGCGATATCATCTCGATTGCGCGCCGCTCGCTGGAAACGCTGTGCAACGAGGTGCAGGAGAGCGTCACCTTGTCGTGCATCAGCGGCAACCAGATCGCGGTGATCGACCGGGTGATCGCCGAGCGCGAACTGCGCGTGGTGTTCCCCATGGGCCAGTCGATGCAGATGCATGCCACCGCCGATGGCAAGGCGCTCCTGTCGACCCTGACCGATGGCCAGGTACGCGAGCTGTTCCCGGAGCCCTTGCCTAAGCTGACCGACACCACCCTCAGCCTCGATGAGCTGCTGGCCGAGCTTGCGACCATTCGCAAGACCGGGGTGGCCATCGACAACGAGGAGCACGTCAGCGGCATCAGTGCCTGCTGCATTCTGATCCCGACGTTCATGGGCCCGCATGCGGTTGCAATCGTTGCGCCCAGCGCGCGGTTTGCCAAACGTTCGGAGCAACTGATCAACGCGCTCGTCGAGTGCAAGGCCTCCATCTCGCAACTGGCGGGTGGGGCGTAACGCGTCGGGTAAGCCGCATGGCCAGAAAAACCAAGCTTGAAAGCCAGAAGACCTATGCGCTGATCGTCGACACGGCGGAGGCGCTGTTCAGCTCGAAGGGGTTTTCCCAGACGACCCTGCACGACATCGCCGAGCAGGCCGAGCTGACGCGGGGCGCGATCTACTGGCACTTCAAGGACAAGACCGAGGTGCTGGATGCGGTTCTGGACCGGGCGCAGTTGCCGTGGGATCACTTGCCCCAGCAGCGCGAAGAGATCGAAAAGCCTCTGCCCCCTGCGCAGCTTGCGCGGTTTCTGGTCGACTGTATCGAAACGATCATCCGCGACCCCAGGCTGCATCGGGTGTCGCTGATCCTGCTGCACACCACCGAGCTGGTCGATGACAACCGGCGCGTGCAGGCGCGCCTGACCCGCACGCTGGAGCGGATCAGGAATTACATCGCAGCCATGCTCGGCAGCGCCAGCGTCATGCCGTGCGCTGGCGTCGAAAGGGCGGCCAGCTCAGTCAAGACCATGTTGACCGGGGTGATCTACGAAGCACTGATCAACCCGAGTTACATCGAACTCAGCCATCTGCCCCTGGTGCTGGAACACACGCTGGTCAGCTGCCTTGCAACGCCTGGTGGCTCAGCACGCTGCGTGTAGTCGTCTCGTAGTGCTGGGCGAGCAGCGCGCACGCTTTGTCGACGTCGCGCGCCAAGGCGGCGTCCAACAGGCCCCGGTGTTCACCCGGCACATCCCGCGCGTCACCGTGGTAGTGCACTGAAAGCATCCGGTAGCGCGCGGTCTGGTCGCGCAGCATGTGCGAAAGGCGCAGCAGCCATTGCGAACGGCAGTTGGCGAGCAGCGCCTGGTGGAACGCTTCGTGGGCTTTTTCCCACTCCGGCTTCATCAAGCGTTCGGGGCCTTCGACGATGGGCAGGCGATCGAGGCGGTGGTGGGCGGCGATCAACTGGCTTTCCCACTCGACGTCGCCATTGCTAATGGACTCGGCCAAGGCCTGGCATTCGATGAGCAGGCGTGTGCGGGTGATGTCGAGGATTTCTTCGGCCGAGATGCGCCCGACACTGAAGCCTTTCTGGTCCTCTGACGCCACAAAGCCGGTGGTGGCCAGGCGCGACAGCGCCTCGCGCAGGGGAATGACCCCGGCATCGTAGTGTTCGGCGAGCTCTTTCAGGCGCAGGCGGCTGCCCGGTGCCAGGCGGCCGTTGATGATGTCTTCGCGTACCCGGGCCTCCAGTTGCGAGGCCATGGTGCGTTTTTCCGAGGCGACGGGCGGCGCCGCCCAGCGTTCGGCTTGGTTCATGGGCTGTACCACGGATGAGGGGTGATAGGCACGATCATACACACATGACCGTTTTATCGATAATTCGTAAAAAATATATTTTATCGTTGACGGCATATTTTCCCGGGATTAGCTTAGGGGTCATGCCGCTATGCCTGGCGGCCGTATGAAACACAACGAATCAGAACAAGAGGTGAGCTCCATGCGTTACGTTCGTTTCTCCCATCAAGGCCGCCCAGTGCTGGGCGTTCGCACCGCCGAAGGTGTACGGGTGCTCGGCGAAGAGTCGCTGGAAGCGCTGCTGGCACGCGGCGTCGACCTGACGACGTACGGCGCTGAAGCGCAAGGGGCTTTGGTCGAAATCGGTGAGCAGGACTACCTGCCGTTGATGAGCCGCCCCGGCAAGATTATCTGCGTCGGCCTGAACTACGCCGACCACACCAAGGAATCGCCCTACGCCCAGCCGGACTACCCAACGCTGTTCCCACGCTTCAACAGCAGCCTGACCGCGCACAACAAGCCGCTGATCCGCCCACGCATCTCCGACACCCTGGACTACGAGGGCGAGATGGCCGTGGTGCTGAAAAGCGGTGGCCGCCACATTGCCAAGGACGAGGCGCTGCAGCACGTGGCGGGCTACGCGCTGTTCAATGAAGGTTCGGTGCGCGAATATCAGTTCAAGTCGCCGCAGTGGACGGTGGGCAAGAACTTCGACGACACCGGTGCCTTCGGCCCTGACCTGGTGACGGCAGACGAACTGCCGGCCGGCGGCAAAGGCCTGCTGCTGCAGACGCGGGTCAACGGCAAGGTCGTGCAATCGGCCAACACCACTGACATGCTGTTCGATGTGGCTACCATCATTTCCACCCTCAGCGAGGCGGTAACCCTCGAAGCCGGTGATGTGATCGTCAGCGGCACCCCGGCCGGCGTTGGTTTTGGCATGGACCCCAAGGTCTACCTGAAGGCGGGCGATGTGGTTGAAGTGTCTATCGAAGGCATCGGCACCCTGGTCAACCCCATCGTCGACGAAGCCTGATTGATTCCGGGCATTCCCGGCCTGATCGAAGCCTCCCGCTCCGAGGCTTCGACGCAAGAACAACAACCGGAGGCGATCATGAATATCACGACCCGTGGTGTGCATTCGATCGATCATTACGCGCTGTACGTGCCCTCGCTGGCCGACGCGCAAGGCTTTTTCGCAAGCTTTGGCCTGGACGTCGTGCCCAGCGCCGATGGCCTGGAACTCAGCGCCGCCGATGGCCACCGCTGGGCACGGGTGCTGCCAGGGCCGGGCAAAAGCCTGGCTTACCTGAGCCTGAGCTGTTTTGCCGAGGATTTTGCCGCGCTGCGCCAGCAGGCCGAAGCCGCTGGCGCTCGCTTCACAGGGGGCGACGGTGAGGGGTTCTGGTTCCACGACCCTGACGGCAACCTGCTGCAGGTGAAGGTCGGCGCCAAGCACATGCCCGACAGCAAACACCCAGTGGCTGCACCGCTCGCTGCCGTGCGCGGGACCTGCACCCGCGATGCGGTCAGCAAGGTGCGCCCGCGACGCCTGTCCCATGTATTGCTGTTCAGCCCCGACGTGCCGCGTGCCGTCGACTTCTATGCCCGCGCCCTGGGGCTCAAGCTGTCCGACCACTCCCAGGACATCATCGCGTTCACCCACGCCCCGCACGGCTGCGACCACCACCTGGTGGCATTCTGCAAGAGCAGCGCCAAGGGCTTTCACCATGCCGCCTGGGAAGTCGACAGCATCGACGATGTCGGCAACGGCGCCGAACAGATGGCCAGCGCCGGCTACCGCGAGGGTTGGGGCACCGGGCGCCACTGCCTGGGCTCGAACTACTTCCACTACGTGCGCGACCCCTGGGGATCGTTCTGCGAATACTCGGCGGACATGGACTTCATCGCCGCAGGCAGCGACTGGCCGGCAGGCGACTTCCCGCCCGAGAACTCGTTGTACCTGTGGGGGCCCACGGTCCCCGAGTACTTCGTCCTCAACACCGAGACGGACAGCGCGCCCACCCAGGGCTAGCGCTCAAGCCACGCAGGCAACTCCTCGTCCGAGCACTTTCCTGACAGTCAGGGAGGCGGGGAGCGGCTTGCCCAAAAACCACCCGGTTTCAGGTCCTCACAGATGAACGAAAACAACAAGATTCATGATGTCGCCATTGTCGGTTACGGCCCCGTCGGCCAGGCCCTTGCCATCCTGCTGGGGCGCATGGGCTATGACGTTGCCGTGTATGAGCGCTGGCAATCCCTTTACCCCCTGCCACGTGCGGTGTTCCACGACCATGAGATCCGCCGCGTGTTCCGCATGATGGGCCTGGAGCAGGAACTGCAGGGCATCTCGCAGCCCTCGGCCTGCTACCAGTGGTTCAACGCCGACTGGAAAGTGCTGGTGGAAATCGACTGGTCCGCCGAGTCGATCAGCGATGGCCCGTTCGGCTACCTGTTCAACCAGCCGGCCCTGGAAGCGATCCTCGACCGCCGCGCCAAGGCCATCGCAAACGTCGAAATCCACCAGGGTTGGGAGCTGCTTGAGCTGAGCCAGGATGCCCAGGGCTGCGACCTGCACCTGCAGCGCACCCCGCAACCTGGCAAGGCCGAGCCCGGCGAACAGCGCCAGGTACGTGCACGCTATGTGGTCGGCGCAGACGGCGCCAACAGCCTGGTGCGCCGCCAGTGCGGCATCGACTGGCAAGACCTGGGCTTTGAGGAAGACTGGCTGGTGGTCGACTTGCAGCCCAAACCCGGCGTGGCGCTGGACGTACCGGACATCGGCCAGTGGTGCAACCCGGCGCGGCCGACCACCATGGTGCCCGGCGGGCCTGGTTACCGCCGTTGGGAATTCATGCGCCTGCCGCACGAAAGCCTGGAAGACCTGCAGAACCTCGACAAGGTCTGGGAGTTGCTGTCGCCGTGGGTCACCCCGGACACCGCCACCCTGGTGCGCCACGCGGTGTATCAGTTCCGCTCGCGCATCGCCGAAACCTGGCGCCATGGCCGCGTGTTGCTGGCCGGCGACGCCGCGCACCTGATGCCGCCGTTCATGGGGCAGGGCATGTGCTCGGGCATTCGCGATGCCTGGAACCTGTCCTGGCGCCTGGACCTGGTGTTCAAGGGCCTGTGCTCCGAGCAGTTGCTCGACAGCTACACCCTGGAGCGCAAGCCGCAGATCCGCGCTGTGATCGATGCGTCGGTGGCCATGGGCAAAGTGGTGTGCGTGGCCGACCCGCAACAAGCCGCCGAGCGCGATGCCGCGTTCCTTGCTGGCAACGTGCCACCGCTGCCGCCATTCCCCGGGTTGAATCACGGCGCGGTGTACAAGGACCCCTGCACCGGTAAAGCCCTGGGTGTGGCCGGTACGCTGGGCGTGCATGGCGAGGTCGAGCACGACGGGCGGCGCCAGCGTTTTGATGATGCGTTCGGCCGCGGCTTCCACCTGCTGAGCATCGGTGAAGACCCGCTGGCGGGGCTGGGCGCGTCGCACCGGGCGTTGCTGGAGCATCTACAGGTAAAAACCGTGCGCCTGAGCCTCGACGGTGCGCCGGGAACCTGCCACGACCTGTCGGGCAAGTACCACCGCTTCCTGGGCGAAGCAGGGTTGCAGGCGGTGCTGGTGCGGCCGGACTTCTACCTCTATGGCGGGGTCAGCGGCCTCGACGAACTGCCACAACTGCTGGATGCACTGCGTCGCGACCTCGATATCGAGGCGGCCTGCGGCGCGGCGCAGCAGAGCAACCTGGCGCTCGCCACACAGGTGTAAACCCTGATGCCGCGCGGGGCGCATCCCTGCGCGGCAGCGTTCTGAAAACAACAACAAGAGACCGATGAATGCACAACATCAAGGTGAAAACGCTTGGTGCGGTTCTGGCCGCCCTGGCGATTGTCGAATGCCATGCCGGTGAGGCACCGGCGCCGGGGGAAGGCACACTGTTCAAGGGCCTTTTCGGGGACAGCCTGGAACGTGACTACGGCATTACCGTTTCCAACCTGCTGGACATTGCCTACGTGCGCAACAACCGCTCCACCGCTGATGAACGCAAGGACGGCCTGAGCAACCTGCCGCTGACCGGTATGTCCGACGAAGGCCTGGAGTGGGGCGGCCTGCACCTGTTCATCGACAAGCCGCTCAACGGCACCTTCGTGCCGCGCATCACACCGTTGCCCGGGCCCAAGCCCGAGGCGTTCGCCTTTGGGTTCACTTTCGAGGCCAACTTCGGCCGCAACGCCCAGTTCGCCCGTACCTTCGGCTGGGACATGCACTGGAACATGAACGAGGATGACAACGCCAAGGCGCAAAAGGACAAAGACCGCTTCCTGGCCATACCGAATATCGCGGCCACGGCTTATGTGCCCTATGGCCCTGGTTTCAATGTCATGGCCGGGGTATTCGGCCCCGCCATCGGCTACGAGATCCCACCCAACATCCGCCAGGCGCGCAACCCCTTCGCCAGCAAGACCTACGCCTTTGTCAGCGAGCCGGGCACGGTTTCCGGGGTGCTCGCCGGCACCCGCCTGCTCGACGGCAAGCCCGGCATCCTTGGCCTGGAGCTGGGTGTGGTGCAGGGCTGGAACAACCTGCGCGACAACAACGACGGCAAGTCGCTGATGGGTGCCTTGCGCTGGCGCACACCCGACATGAACACCTGGGTCGATTACGAATTCATCGTTGGTGACGAGCAGAATGACAGCGTCAGCGACGTGCAGGCGCCGACCTCGCGTTTGATCGCCAACAGCGGCCAGCTCAAGCAGCAGCATTCGCTCAATGGCTGGCACACATTTGATGCGCGCTGGTCGATGGGCGCCGAACTGGTTTATGGCCACCAGCGCGGCGATGGCAAGGCCTCGACCGTGGATGTGGTCACCGGCCCGGGGTTTGATGGCGCCCACTGGTGGGGCGCCAATGCCGTACTGACCTACCAGTATCAACCCGACCTTTCGTTCTCGGTGCGCGGTGAGCATTTCAGCGACCCGGACGGCTTCATCCTGTTCCCCACCAGCGTCAGCCGCGGCGACTTCAATGCACTGACCGCCGGGTTGCGCTGGGATGCCACCGGCAACCTGTCGCTGCGCCCGGAGCTGCGTTACGACTGGTTCGACGCCCGTGGGCATGACCGGCCCTACGGCAATGGCCGTGACCGTTCGCAACTGACGGCGATGGTCGAAGCGCTGGTGTATTTCTGACTGTTTCCAATACGGCACACTCGCGTCAAAAGCTTTAAAGCCTGCGCAATCCTGTGGGAGCGAGTTTACCCGCGAAGGGTTCACCGCGGAGCATGGCCAGGGCTTCGCGGTGAATTCTTCGCGGGTAAACCCGCTCCCACAGGATCGCGCCGCGCTTAGAATCTTGTTTGTTACATACGTGCTCGCTATCGGCCTTATCAATCCACTAAAAGCATTCGTTCTACAGAGGAGACCGTTTCATGAAAGCCGCCATCGTCCACGCCTTCGACCAGCCCCCGCGCTATGGTGAGATCGCCGCGCCGCAGGCCGCGCCCGGGGAAGTGCTGGTGCGGGTTCGCGCCGCCGCGCTCAGCCAGTTGGTGCGTGCCCAGGCCAGCGGCAAGCACTACAGCAGTGGCAAGACCCTGCCGCTGGTGCCCGGTGCCGACGGTGTCGGCCTGCTCGAAGATGGCACCCGCGTTTACTTCGCCTTCCCCCGCGGGCCCATCGGCGCCATGGCCGAGACCGTCGCCGTGGATGCACGCAACTGCGTGGCGATACCGGATGGCATCGACGACATCACCGCCGCAGCCATCGCCAACCCGGGCATGTCGTCCTGGGCCGCCTTGCAGGAGCGCGCGCACTTCAAAGCCGGCGAGCGCGTGTTGATCAACGGTGCAGCAGGCACCTCCGGGCGCCTGGCGATCCAGGTCGCCAAGCACCTGGGCGCCTCACGAGTGGTGGCCACGGCGCGTAACCCTGCGGTTGAGGCTGAGCTGCGCGCACTGGGCGCCGACGACTTCATTCGCCTGGACCAACCCGCAGAACAACTGACGGCCGCGTTCCGTGAAGAAATCCAGGGCAGGGGCATCGACGTAGTCCTGGACTACCTGTGGGGCCAACCGGCCGCCTGCATCCTCGATGCCCTGAGCGGCCACACAGGTGGCAATGCCGCGCCGCGCCTGCGCTTCGTCAACATCGGCGCACTGGCCGGGGCGACCCTGCCGATGAGCCCCGGGGTGCTGCGCAGTTCCGGCCTGGAAATGCTCGGCAGTGGCCTGGGCAGCGTCTCCAACGAAGGCCTGGTAAAGGTGGTGGGGCAACTGCTGCAGGCGATCAAGCCGGCCAAGCTGCAAGTGGAGGCCGAGGCGGTGCCGCTGGCCGAAGTAGAGGCGAGCTGGCAGCGCAGTGCGGCGGAGCGGATCGTGTTCGTGCTGTAAGGTTGTCGTCCGCTCCTTGTCGTTCAAGTGGCCCGGGGCGCTGCAAGGCCCTGGGCATCTGCCTCGACCAAACGCAATTCGCCGTCATGGTAGAGCACCTCGCATCCCAGCCACTCGCTGCCCACCTGCGGGAGTACCGCCGACGGCTTGCGCAGTTCACGCAGCAAGGTGGAACCATGGGACAGGCGCCCACCCATGCGCGCGATCACTGCGCGTGCGGCTTGGTATTGAGCATGCCGGCCGGGGTCGAGGCTGTCTTCGAGCAGGATGTCCTGGCCCAGGATGCCTTGTACCTGGCCGGGGTAGATCATGAAACCAGTGGTCTGTTCGCTGCCCTGGCTGCCGTCCTGCCAGAAGCTGCCATTGCGGCTGCGTACCTGTGGATGAGGGGCGAACCAATGCGCGCGTTGTGCTGCGGGCATGGCATGGTGCAGGCGGAAGAACACCCGCATCAGGTTGTCCCGGTACCACTCGCGCACTTGCAGGTAGTAGCCGCGCAGCCCGGGCAGGCCGAGCCGGTGTGCGAGGGTGATGGTGGCCGGCCACGCTGGTAGCGGCTGCAGCGGCAGTTCGGTCAGGGCGGGGCGCGGGGTGCCGGGGTCTGTCTCCCAGGGTAGGCGGTGTGGGCTGTCCTGCAGGTTGTCATAGGCGGTAGGTGGCCTGCCCAGTAGCGCGCCGCCACTGCTGGCCAGCGCCGTGGCGATGCACAGGTTGCCTTGCACCACGAACACATAGAAGCGACTGAACCAGTCGGCCAGTTGTTGGCCATCGGCACCGTCGGCGTGCAGTTGCGCCAGCTCCTGGTCGAAGCGTTGCAGGCCGGGTGCCAGGTTTTGCAGGTGGGCACGGGCACTGCGCTGCATGCGCCACAGGCGGGGCAGCGACCGCAGCAGGCGCAGCGGGCGCCGCGGCAGGGCCGGGGTGGCGCCGCCCACTTCACCCGCATAGCTGGCGGCCGAAATGCCCCAGTCGGCTAAACGCGCGAGGAACAAGTCGTTATTGATGTAGGAGGCGCCGCCGAACACGGCGGTGAAAGGTTCGTTGTCTTGCAGCACACGGCTGTCCCAGCGCGCCATGATCGCCGGGATGCTGGCGGCAGCACGGCGCTGGCCGTACTCGACAAAGCGGCTGGGCTGTGGCGGCAAGATTTCGGCGATGTTGGCCGAGGTCAGGTGGCGACGCCAGCCATGCTCGCTGATCGGGCGGTACTGCAGCAGCCACAACTGTTGGCCGTCCCATGCCCATTCGACATCGCCCGGGACGTAGTGGAATACCTTGAGCACACCCTGCAGAAAGCGCCACAGCGCGGTTGCGGTCAAACCGTGCAGGTCGTGGAACGCCCCACTTTGCCAGGCAGGGCCGAGGCGCGAAAGCGTGGCCTGTTGCGGCGTCGCCTGGCCGTCGGCGAGCGCCTCCAGATGGCCTTCGAGCCATTCCAGCTCCACTGCAAGATGGCGAACGAAGGCGATGCCGGAAACCTGCGGGGTGATGAAGCGCTGCACCACCACTTCCTCTACCCCAGACTCGCGTAATTGCGTGACACGGGTTGCGACTTCTTCGGTTGGCACGCGCAAGTAGGTGGTGCTCAGGCCTGCGTTGGCGGCATCGGCCTGGTCTTCTCCGTAGCTTGAGGAACGCACGGCCCATAATGCGTCGGGGGCCGAGCCCAGAAGCGCGGCCAGGCGCGGGTCGGCGCTGTCGTGCAAGGTCACGGCCTTGGGCACCGGCTGCCCGGCAAGCTCAGCCAGGCGCAGGCGGCCACCTTTGGTATGGGCGATGAAACCTTCAGGGCCGGACTCCAGCCAGGCGGCGAACGTGGCCGGTGCGTCGATCCAGGGGTAGTGCCCCCAGCCAGCTTGCAGGCTGATGCGCAGGTCGGCGCGGGCGAGAATCGCCGACCACGCCGCAGCCTGCGCGATACCCAGCACCTGGTCCTGGTCGCCCCATACCAGCTCGACCGGGTCGGTGATCCATTCCAGCAGCGGCAAGGCGGTGTCGGCGCGCAGCTGGTCCCAATAGGGCACAAAGGCCCTGCAGCGGCGGTAGCCTTCGCCCATACGGCGGTACTGCGCAGGCGTCCAGCGCTGCACGGAAAACTTGCGGGCGAACCAGTGCGGCTTATGGCTGAGCAGCCAATGGATGCCTTTGCGCAGGGGGAGCGGCGACATCAGCGCTGGCAAGCGGCGTTGCCACAAGAAGGCGCCGACCGGTGCCAGCAGTACGCTGCGGCTGAAATGCCCCGGGCGACGCTGCAGTGCATGCAGCACGATCAGCGCGTTGACGCCCACCGCCAGGATGGCATGGCCGCGCTGGGTCAGGCGCAGCAGCGCTTGCGCGTAACCATCCAGGTCGGCGCAGGGCGGCTCTGGATTGTCGCCGAACCCAGGCAACTCCAAGGTTTGCACCTGGTAGTGCTGAAAGTGCGGGATGACATCCTCCCACCAGTCGGCGGCGCTGCCATTGCCTGCCAGCAGGTACAACAAAGGCTTGCTCATCGTTGCTCCTCAAGCCAGGTCGCGCAGCGCGCTATCGAGTGTCGGGTAACTGAAGCGGTAGCCCGACTGCTCAAGCCGAGCCGGCAGCACGCGCTGGCCATCGAAGAACAATTCGGCCATTTCACCCGCCAGGGCGCGCACCGGCGCTGCCGGAACATGCAGCCAGACGGGGCGCTTCAACAGCGTGCCAGCGGTGGCAGCAAACTCGGCCTGGCTGACGGGTTCGGGTGCGACCATGTTGTAGGTGCCTTTCATCGTGGTGTCGTCCATGGCGCGGGCCATCACCTGCAGCACATCGTCACGGTGCACCCAGCTCATGATCTGCTGGCCATCCCCCATGCGCCCGCCCATCCCCAGACGAAACGGCATCAGCAACGGCGTCAGGGCGCCGCCGGGGCCAAACACCACGCCCAGGCGCAGCACCACCTGGCGGGCACCGAGTTGGCTGGCAGGGCTGGCCGCCGCTTCCCAGCGTGCGCACAGCTCAGCCATGAAGCCGGCACCCTTGTCGGCGGTTTCTTCCAGGCGCTGGCTGCTTTCGCGCACGCCGTAATAGCCGATGGCAGAGGCTTGAATCCACAGTGACGGCTTGTGCCTGGCGTGCTGCATCCAGCGCAACAATGCCTCGGTGGTACCCACCCGGCTGGCCAGTAGCTGGGCCTGGCGGCGGGCGGTCCAGCGTGGCCCGGCGACTGGCGCGCCGGCCAGGTTGATGACCACATCGAAGCGCTCGTCGTGGCCGAGCTTGTCGAGGCTGCGCAAGCAGCGGGCGCGGCCGTCGAACAGGTAAGCGGCGCGCAGTGGGTCGCGGGCGAGGACACTAACGGTATGGCCGGCATCAAGCAGTTGGTTGACCAGGGTCTCGCCAATAAAACCGGTGCCACCGGTCACCAGCACCTGTTTGTAGGCACCGCCTGCAAACGGGTTGGCCGGCAGGCCTTTGCGTTGCATGCGCAGTGCTGCCAGCGCATCACGAATACCCGAAGCCGTGACGCCGATGGCGAACAGCGTCAGCAACCAGCCGCGCCAGCCGAGGTCGATTGCCACCAGCCCACTGGGCAGGCTGGACCACTGCAGCAGTTGCATGCCGTACAGGGCAAAGAAGGCACCCGCGTTGATCGCCAGTACGGTATGCATGATGCGCTCGATGGCCGGCAGTTTGCGGCTGCGGTCTTCGACCACGAAGTCCCACAGCGTCAGGCCGATTTCCAGGGTGAACACAGCGGCCACGATAACCGCCCAGCCCCCTTGGAAGGCCACATGGGCAATGCCAAGAAACAGCACGCCGTAACAGCAGGAGCGCACCGCGTGGATGGCCAGCTCCAGGCGTGCACTGTGGCGCTGGGGCAGGGCAACGGTCAGTTCATGGTGGTAAAGGGTGTCCAGGGCACCGAGAAACCCTTGTATCAGCAGCAGGTTGATGGCCCAGGTCAGGATCGGCAGGTCAGCCACGTTCAAGTCCTTTCAAAGTGGAGGTGGGGCAGTCATGGCGGTAAAGCCACAGCAGCGGTGGCAGCAGAGCGAGCAACGCCAGGCCGTCGATGACCAGGTGTGACCACATCCCGGCCTGCAGCGACACCAGCACGTCCTGGGGCGCCCACAGCACAATGCCGAACGCCAGCCACGCCCAGGCGTGGTGGCTGCGCAGGCGGTCACCCAGGTGAATGAGGCCGAGCATGTACAGGGAGTAGCTTTGCAGGGTGGCGCCGAACAGGGCCAGCCACCAGACCTGCTGGTGACGGGCTGCGGCCGGGGCGGCCTGGCCCCAGAACGCTTGTTCGATACTCAGTTGATAGGTGCCCAGCAGCGCGCTGTTACCGGCCCAGGTCAGGCCCAGGCCGACCAGCAAGTGCACCAGCGCGGCCACTTGCAGCCAGCGCACCAGGGCACGGCGCACACTGGCCTTTTGTGTAGAAGAGGGGGCTTGCATTCCTTGTCCTGTCGGCTTCCATGACGGCAGGGAGTGTACCTTCATATTGGCTCGGGATGGAGTGCGGGGCCGTCTGCTTCGGGCCGCTCACCCCGTGACGGGCGACTGACCGTCAGGGGTGTTCGCCGTTTCATCGTTGGCGTGATTGCGCCTGCGGATCAGGCTGCCACACAGCACGCCGATTTCGAACAGCAGCCACATGGGCACGGCGAGCAGCGTTTGCGAGAAGATATCCGGCGGGGTGAGGACCATGCCGACCACGAAGCAGCCGATGATGACGTAGGGGCGGGCCTTCTTCAGGTATTGCACATCGACCACGCCAATCCACACCAGCAGCACCACCGCCACCGGGATCTCGAAGGCGACACCGAAGGCGAAGAACAAGGTCATGACGAAGTCGAGGTAGCTGGCGATGTCGGTCATCATTGACACACCGTCCGGCGTGGCTGCTGCGAAGAAGCTGAACATCAGCGGGAACACCAGGCAGTAGGCGAAGGCCATGCCGGCGTAGAACAGCAGGATGCTCGATACCAGCAGGGCAAGGGCCATGCGCTTTTCATGGCGGTACAGCCCCGGTGCGATAAAACCCCAGACCTGCTGGAGGATGAACGGGATGGCCAGGAACAGCGAGACGATCATGGTCAGCTTGAACGGCGTCAGGAATGGCGAGGCCACGTCGGTGGCGATCATCGTTGCATTGGCCGGCAAGTGCTCGCGCAGCGGGGCCGAGGCCAGGGTGTAGATCTGTTGGGCGAAGGAGAACAGCCCGGCAAAGATCAGAAAGATCGCGGCGACGCAGCGCAGCAGGCGTGTGCGCAGTTCGGTCAGGTGCGAAACCAGCGGCATGGGCTGGTCGTTTTCCGGGGTATCGCTCATGGGGCACGCTGCGGTTGAGGTTGTTCGGTCGGCTCAGCTGCCGCCGCCGGTACTGGGGGTTGGGGCGTTGATGGCATGGCTTTGGTTGCCTGCTCCCTGTGCACGGTGCGCTCGGAGGGTAATTGGCTGCGGATGTCGTCGGCGCCAAGTTCGCGCTCGACTTCCATCTTGATCGCGTTGAGGCTGCGTTTGAGCCGCCCGAGCCACAGCCCTGCGGTACGCGCAGCGCCGGGCAGGCGCTCGGGGCCCAGCACCAGCAAGGCAATGAGGCCTACGAGCAGTAGCTCGCTGAAACTGATACCGAACATGGGTCAGTCTTTACCCTGAGCGGCTTGCACAGGCTGAGCCAGCGGTGGTGTTGGCTCAGTAGGTGTATTCGCGTCATCGTTCATGGCGTTGCGAAAGCCTTTGATCGATTCACCCAGGTCGCTACCGAGGTTCTTCAGCTTTTTGGTACCAAACACCAGGACTACCACGACAAGCAGGATGACCCAGTGTTTCCAATCAAAAATACCCATGGTGCTCTCACATAATGCTGTTTGATCAGGCTGACGCCGGCATGCGGCAGTGCTCATCGTGCCCGGGTCAGTTTCCCAGGCATGAGAGCAGGCTGGTGCGTGGGCACCAGCCTGGTGGCCGTCAGGCTTCGAGACCGGCTTTCGCCTGGCCGGTGCGCAGGGTGAAGTTCACGCCGATCGACAGCGCAGGCTGTGGCGGATTCCAGTTCGGCTTTGGCGCCGACAGCAGGAACTCGGTGAGCTTCTCGCGCTTGCCCGCCAACATGTTGGCCAGCAGCGTGCCGGTGGCGGTGCCGCGCACGGTACCCAGGCCGTTGCATGCCAGTGCGCCGTAGACGTTCGGGCGCAGCTCGCCGAAGAACCCGGCGCCGTTGCGGGTCATCGCCAGGCCGCCACCCCAGGTGTGCTCGAATGGCACGTTGGCCAGGGTCGGGAAGCGGCGCTCGAACGACTCGCGGTGGGAGACGCGCACTTTGTCGGTGTAACCCGGCTTGTGACGGCCGTCAGCATTGAAGCTGAAGCTGTTGCGCACCAGGATTCGGTTGTCGTGAGTGCGACGCAGGGTAGAGCCGAACGGGTCGGCCGGGATCACGCCCCAGAACTCATGGCCACCGATGCTGGCCTGTTCGGCCGGGGTCAGCGGACGGGTCAGGCTGCCGTAGGTGAAGATCGGCAGCATGCGGCCCTGCAAGAAGCCGAAGTACTGGCCGAAGGCATTGTTGCCCAGGATCAGCTTGTCGGCGGTGATGCGCCCGGTCGGGTGATGCAGCACGGTCTTCTGGCCGTAATCCACCGCGGTGATAGGCGTGTCCTCATACAGCACGACGTTTTCCGGCAGGCTGTCGGCCAGGCCTTTGACCAGCGCCGAAGGCTGAACCAGCATGGTGCCTGGGGTGAACAGGGCCTTGCGGTAGAACGAGGTGCCGATGTGGTCCTTTAGCTCGTTGCCTTCGATCACTTCGACCTTTTCGCCGAGGCCTTCGAGGCCGCCACGGTAGGCTTCCAGCACCGCCAAGCCCTTGTCTTCGATAGCCGCCTGGTACTTGCCGGAGTGGCGCAGGTGGGCGTCGACAATGTTGTGCTCGGCCACCAGGTCACGAAGGATGCCCTGGCCACGCTGGTTCAGCGCCAGGATGTTTTTGGCGTTGGCGTGATCGCCGATGTAGTCCGGGGCACCGATGTCGTGCGGTACGTCGATCAGGAAGCCGGCGTTACGGCCGGAGGTGCCGAAACCGACCTGTTGCGCTTCGACCAGGATCACCCGGTCCTGCGGGAAGTTAAGGGCCAACTGGCGGGCTGCGGCCAAGCCGGTGAAGCCGCCGCCGACCACTACCCAAGGTGCCTGGTCATCGCCAATCAGCGGTGCCTTCGGTTGGCGCACGCGGCTGGTGTGGAACCAGCCAGGTGAGGAGTCGTCGGACGGCAACGAACCCACCCGCACCAACGAATCGGGGTCTTTAGGCAGGCCATCGCTGAGCAGGGAGGTTGCGCCGCCCGCGGCGATCACACCAGCACCTACACCGGCACCGATAAGGATATTTCTTCGTGAAACTGCCATTTCCTTTCAATCTCTTCAGAGGTTTTTGCAGAGGTGGCCAAGCCTGAAAGCGCACGGCCGCGACCAGCCGCATTGGCCGGAACACGGTTGGGCAAAACAGCGCGCAGCGCCGGGCTTGGTCGAAAAATACAATGTGTATACAAATGGTATAATGGCCGTTCGCGTGCGTCAATCTGCCGCCCCTGCGACGAGGGCGGGTGGAGTTAATGCACTGTATTGGCCAACCGTGTGACCAGCATCTCGGCGGCCTAAGCGAAGGGCCTCTGCTCGATGTATTCATCCACCCGCTGAGTGTTTGGTACTAACTACAGCGGGTCGGGTTTGAATAGTCAGATTGTCGAAGTGAGGCATGTTTTAAATAGCTAATTGACGTAAGGCGAGTTTCTTCATGCCTGCCAGCGGGCAGGCGAAGCATTGGGTGTTACCTGTTTAATTGTCGAATTATTTAATGCTCAACAGCATTGATTCGAGGGGGGAGGAGTCATCTCGGCGCGTCATGTAGATGTCCAATTGCGCCATGCTTGGCCGCTATTTGATAGCGCTCGGCGGTGAGGGGTACTTGACAGAAAAGTGGCTGGTAGCGCACGCGGAAAACTGACGAATCCGTGGCGTCTGGCGCTTGAAATTTGTCGTTGACCCCCCGTAAAAGCATCGTCTATCCTGCGCTTCACGGTAGTAGACAAATAGTAGACACTATGCCCCGCTGAGGGTTGTGCGGTGTTCCCGAGCGTTTTTTTAGCGCCAGCACAAGGGTGATTTTTTAAAGGGTACGACCACATTTTGCGGTTGTACCCAATAGCCGCAGCTTGTCGCTTTCAGTCATTTAAAAATACCGGCATTGAAGTTGCCGGTAAGGGCATGTTCGCGCCTGTTGTTTACGTTTTTTGAATGCTGCGTTTTTGGAAATAACAATAAATAATGGTAATGAGGGTCTGGCAGGTGACAACTAACACTGTTTCCATCGAAGAGGTACCGCTCAATAACTTTCACCAGTTGATGACCGTTCGCGCTGGGGGTGGCTGGTTACTCGACGGCTATATCCTGAGCATCATCGGTGTGGTGATCGTGCAGTTTTCCGATTACCTCAAGCTGGATTCGTTCTGGCAGGGTATGGTCGCCGCTTCGGCCATGCTGGGAACGTTTTGCAGCGGGTTTCTGGGTGGCTGGCTGACCGACAGGATCGGGCGGCGACGTCTGTTTTTCGTTGGCCCGGTTCTTTTCATCGTGGGGTCGCTGGGTAGCCTATGGGTCGAGTCAGGCATCGCGTTGTTCATCCTGAGGTTCCTGGTCGGCGTCGGCGTCGGGCTCGAATATCCCGTGGCAGGCTCGCTGCTTACCGAGTTCCTGCCGCAGAAGCATCGGGGCCGTCGCTTGGCGGCATTGACCATTTTGTGGTTTGCCGGCGCAGCGCTGTCGTACATGGTCGGCAACTTCATTCTGGCGCGAGGTGGCGATGAAGCATGGCGGCTGGTGCTGGCCAGCTCTGCAGTGCTCGGTACGTTGCTGTTCATCCTTCGGCTGAGAACACCCGAATCACCCCGCTGGCTGGTCAGCAAAGGGCGTTTCGACGAGGCCGAGCGCATTATCAAGCAGGTCTACGGGCCAGGGTTTTCCCTCGCCAACCTGCCTGACCAGGTAGTAGAGAAGAAGGTCTCCCTGGCAGACCTTATCCGCACGGGCTACGGCAAGCGCATGTTGTTCGTTGCGGTGTTCTGGAGCGCCGCGGTGGTGCCCATGTTTGCCGTGTACTCCTTTGCCCCGGTCGTGCTGCAGGCGCTGAACCTCAAAGGCGACTGGGCCTCCTACGGCTCGGTATTGATCACATTGCTGTTCGTGGTCGGCTGCATAATCGCCACCCGCCTGATCGACAGCCTGGGGCGGCGACCGCTGATCATCCACAGCTTCCTGTGGTCGACACTGGCCCTGCTGGGGCTGGGGCTGTTCTCCAATGGGTCTGAAGTGCTGGTGCTGGTGTTGTTCGGGGCGTACGCGCTGTTCATCGGTGGGGCCCAAGTCCTTGAGCTGGTTTACCCCAACGAATTGTTCCCCACCGAAGTGCGCGCCTTCGCGGTGGGCATGGGCTCGTCCATGTCCCGCATCGGCTCTGCAGCTGGCACCTGGTTGGTGCCTGTGTCGCTGCAAAGCATCGGTATCGGCAACACCATGCTGGTTGCTGCCCTGGTTTCGCTTGCCGGGCTGGTCGTGTCGGTCTGGCTGGCGCCGGAGACGCGCGGCATGAGCCTGGAAATGGCCGCCTCGCTGGAGCGTTGATTGGCAGCACCGCCGCAGGGTTGCTGCGGCGGTGCTCCAGGCGTTGAGGGCTTACTCTGGCCAGTTATCCAATACCCGTCGTTTCAGCTCTTCCGGGTATGCCTGGGCGAAGGATGAGTGCAGATGGCGTTGCTCTGGCTGCAGAGTGTCGAAGACGATTTTAGGCCCGCGTCGTGCAACATACTCCTCTTCGGTGTAACACTGGGGCAGGCGCACGATGGGCTGATCTTCGAACACCACCCGGCGCCCAGTGGGGTGCACACGGGTGGCCAGTGCCCACACCACGTCAGCCATGCAGGTCGGGTCTATGTCGTCATCGATGAGGTAGATTTGCGGCACGAACAGCATCGCACCGGTGTTGAACAACACATCCCCCACCCGTTGAGCGAACGCTTCACTCGACAGGCCCGGAAGCCTGCTACGCCAGTCTCGCGGCACAACGACCAGGAACCAATGCACCGCCGCCGCTTCAGGCGCCCACACCGTTTTGATCGGCAGTTCGGCCTGGCGCAGGTTGGCCAGTGCATCGGCTGCAATACCCATGGCCCAGACCGTATGCGACTCGTCAGTAGGGCGCCCGGCGACGACCAGCGGCCAGATGGGGTCGCTGCGGTGCGTGATGGTTTCGACGTGGAAGGTCGGCTGCGCTGAGGCAGTGGTACCGAGATAACCACCATACTCACCGTAAGGCCCTTCCATGCAGTCCCGTTCGATCGAAACATGGCCTTCGATCACGATCTCGGCTGTTGCAGGCACCGCAAGGTCGACACTGATGGCATGCACCAACTTCACCGGGCCGCCCGCCAGGGCGCCTACGAAATCCGCTTCGTCGACTTCTGCAGGCAGGGGCATGCCGGACAAGCAGGAAATGGCCGGCGCCGGCCCCTGAACGAGCGCGTAGGGCATGGGCTTGCCAAGCGTGACCCACTCGGTCCAGATCTGCCCGATATGCTGGCTGGGTACCATCAGGCCAACCATGCGTTTGCCATCGACTTTCATCACGCGAGCAATCGACCAGTTGACCCAGCGCCCATCGGGCGTCTTGACGATCAAGGTGCCCCAGGTATTGGCGTAGCGCCCGCCGTCCTGGTCATGGGCGAAAGGAATCGGGAACCGGTCCAGGTTTGCCTCGCGGCCCTCCAGCACATGCTGCTGGCAGGGGGCTTCTGCCGCGGGTACCAGCACCGGCTTGATATAGGGCACATTGCGCGTGTCGGCCAAGGCATTGACAATCGCCGGGCCGTCAAGCGCTGGGGGCAACCCTAGCGACAGGGCGACCCGGGCATACGGCATGTCCTTGCGTGACGACAGTGCAGCCGGTGCACCGAGAATCCGACAGCCCGGCGCCGTGCCTGCAATATTTTCGAACAGCGGCGCAGGCGACTGGATTTCGTAGCTGCGTCGCGTGATGGCGCCAGGCTCCAGGTCACCATCGACTTGCCAATCGATGTGCATGATGTCGCCCAGTTCGTCGAGCGCAGCCAGGTAGTCGCGCAGGTCCTCGAAGTACTTCATTCACACTCCTGTGTTTTTGCGGGATGGTTACGATCATTCCCATGCCCATACCGGTGGTGGTATTTTAGTTTGAAGTCAAACTGTTCGCATTCAAACCATAGAGTCGCACGTGTTAAGGAGTCAAGCCGGAACATGCCTGAAGAGACCGATTTCATCATTGCCGCCCCGTTATGGCCGCATGGCGCGCCAGCGTTGTTGCACCTGGTTCGGCGTGCAGCCCAGCGCTCCACGGCTGAATGGGCCGCGACGGTGACTAGCGGGCTGACGGCGGTGCAATACGCGGTGCTGGTGGTGTTGGCCGAAGAAGAGGTGTGCGATCAGCAGACGCTGGGGAGCCGGGCCGGTTTCGACAAGGCGACCGGTACTTACCTGATTGACCGGATGACCCAGAGCGGCCTCGTGAAGGCACAGGTCGACCTGGCAAATCGGCGCCGCAAGCTTGTGTCGCTTACCCCATTGGGGCAGCAGACGCTGGAACGGATGGTGGAGGAAGCCAAACAGGCCGAGGTGCAATTTGCTTCGTGCCTGGAGCCAGCAGAAGCGGTGGCGCTGAAGCATTTGTTGGGCAAGCTTTGCGGTGTTCAGCTGCAGCCGCACGCGCCGGGTTGAAACCGCAACTGATATGAAGGCAAGCAGCACCTGGCCCATGGCGCAGGTGCTGCTTGCTCGCCTCTACTCAGTGGCTGCCTGCCGATTGCAGCTTGAGCAGTTGCATCTGCTGCCGATAATCGGCCGTCACCTGCCGCGACTGCTCGGGGTTGTTCACCACTCTGGGTGTAATCAACACGATCAGTTCGGTACGGTCGCGGCTTTTCGACGTGCTGCCGAACAGCCAGCCCAGGCCGGGAATGCTCGAAAGGCCGGGGACGCGGGTATCGGACTGGCCGTTGTCCTGCTTGATCAAGCCACCCAGCAGCACCGTCTGGCCGCTCTGCACGGCCACCTGGGTCGATACCGCGCGGCTGGAAATGCGCGGGTTGGGCTGGGTGGTGGTGACGGCGCTGTCGTCGGCGTCGCTGACCTGCTGCTGGATGTCCATGTACACCAGGCCACCTGGGTTGATCCGTGGCACCACGTCGAGGATCACGCCAGTCTGCACATACTCGACGCTGCTCAGGGTGGTGTCGGAGGTGCTGGTGTTGACGGTGGTCTGGTTGATCGGGATGTTGTCGCCGACCTGGATCTGCGCCTGCTGGTTGTTCAGCACCACCAGCGACGGCGCCGAGAGCACCTGGGTCAGGCCGCGGGTTTCCAGGGCGCGCAAGGCGACCTGCAGGTTGCTGCTGACGAAGGAGTAGAACATCGAGCTGCTGCCCAGCGCGACGCCGCCGGCGCCCAGCGCGCCCTGGCTGCCGCTTTCGTTGGCTACGGTGGTGCTGGACGAGTTGCCGGCCAGGCGGCCCAGGTACCACTGCACGCCGAGGTCGAGGTCGCCGGTGAGCTTCACTTCCAGGATGCGCGTTTCGATCTGCACCTGCAGCGGCGGGCTGTCCAGGCGCTTGATCGCCGATTCGATCTCTTTCCACTGGGCCGGCCGGGTGCGTACCAGCAGCTGGTTGCTGCTTTTTTGCGCCGTGATACGTACTGATTCCTCAAGGCTCTTGGCCGAGGCATCGCCGGCTTCGGCGCTGCTGGCGTCGGTTTGCTCAGCCTCGTCGTACTCGTCGCCCGACGTGTCTTCGCTGTTGTTCTCATGGGTGCTCATGCCCATGCCACCCAGGCCCTGGGAGGACTGGCCGGAGGTGCCGTTGAGCGAAGTCAGGCTAGTGGTTTTCAGCCCCGGCGCTACCTTCGCGGCCTTGTCGTCGGCGATCTGCCCCGAACCATAGATCTGGCGCAGGTAGCGCGCCAAGTCGGCGGCTTTCATGTTGCGCACATCGTAGACGAACAGCTGCGGTTCGTTGCCGCCACCCTCGTCGATGGTGCGAATCCAGTCGCCGACTTCTTGCAGGTATTCCGGTTGCGCGGAGATGGCGACGATCGAATTGGTGCGCTCGTTTGGCATGAACCTGACCATGTCCGACAACGGCATGCCGCTGTCGGGGCCGAACAGCTTCTGCAACTGCGGCATCAGTTCGGCCACCGAGGCGCGTTGCAGCCCGTACACGCCAATCGACATGCCCTTGAGCCAGTCGACGTCGAAGGTGTCGATGGTGTCCTGGTAGTTGGCCAGCTCGTCCGGCGTGCCCGCCAGGCTGATCACGTTGCGCGCAGGGTCGACCAGCAGGAAGGCATTCTCGCGCACGAACGGTTTGAGCAGTTTCTGCATTTCGCTGGCGCCGATGTAGCGCAGTGGGTAGAGCCTGGCGGCCAAGCCGCTGGCGGGTTGGGCGACTGCGGCTTCGGGCACCAGTTTGCCGGCGACGGCCTTGTCTGCAGGCAGGATCACATAGCGGTCACCCTGGCGGATCATGGCGTTGTCGGTCCACGACAGCAGCGTTTCCAAAATCGACAGCGCTTGCTGTTTGTTCACAGGCTTTGAGGTGGAGAAGCTGACGCTGCCTTTGACGCCTTGGCTGATGCTGTAGTTTTCGTGAAGCAGGTCGCCCATGACGCTGTTGATCACCGCCTCGATGGGCTGGTCGGTGAAGTTGAAGACGATATCGCCTTGCTCGGCCTCGCCCTTTGTTGCAGCGGGTGAGGCTGGCCGGATGAAGCGCTGGTTACCCTTGATGATCTGCCGGCCAGGCGCCGTGCGTGGGGTGGCTGCAAGCGGTGCGTTGGCGTTGCCTGCAGCGGGCGTCTCGGCACTGGCAACGGGTGCGGGGTCGCCGGCGCCGCTGAAGGCTTGTTGCATCAGCGCTGGGTCGGTTTGCAGCTCGCGTTGGGAGCTGGCGCACCCGGCCAATGCAATGGCGACGCTCAGGCCGAGCAACGGCGTGCGCAGTGTGTGGAACGGGTTACGTGAAGCAAGTGGCATGGTCATGGAGTTTCAATACGCGGAAGAGTAATGGCGGGGGCCTTGGACGGCGGCGGCAGGCGCAGCAGTGGCATGCTCAGGGTGTGGTCTTGCCCGGCACGGGTGAAGGTGGCGGTCAGCGCGGTGAGCTGGGTGAGCGTCCAGCCGCTGTCCAGCGTCGTGCCGAGCGCGACCTTGCTGGCAGGCTTGCTGCCTTCGCGCAGGTAAGCCCAGCGGGACTGCCCATCGAGCACCACACCGGTCAGGGTCAGGTTGGCTAGCGCAGGGGTGTGCTGGCCCTGCTTTTGCGGGTCGGGCTGACGATCGACACTGAAGATGGGCTGGGCCCATGTTGCAGCGCGTACTGGCTGGGCAAGTTCCGCAAGCGGCGCCGGGGGGCGGCGGGTGGCCGCCGGCGCGGGCTTGTGCGCGGGCAGCCACTGGGGTGGATTGGGGGCCAGCAGCAGCCAGGCCGTGGCCAGGAGGGCGCCGAGGTTGACGGCCATCGGCAGCAGGTTGGATGAGCGCAGCTTCATGAGTCGCTGCCCTCTGCCGGCTGGGCACGCAGGTAACCGCGTATCAGCAGGTGAACCTCCAGCCGCCCGGCGGGGCCTTTGGCCGGCGCCGCCGAAGTGCGGCGAATGCTCAGTTGGTCGATGAACAGGCTCGGTTGGCCATACTCCAGCGCATGCAGCAGGGCTGCCAGTGGCTCGATGGCGCAGGTCAGCGTCAGGCTGACGTTTACCGGGCGATAAGGCTCGGCCTGTTCCTGTTCGGCTGGGGCGATGGGCATGCGCTGGGTGATGTCGCAACCTGGGCCGCGCTGTGCCTGTGCCTGTACCTGCTCGACGGCGTGCTGCATCAGGTCGGCGGCGACGGCGTTGGGGTCTTCGCCTGGCAGCAAACTGTTGTGCTGGGCCGGGTCGTTGCGGCTGCGTTGCAGTTGGGCCTGCAGGTCAGGCTGTTCGAGCATCAGGCTGGCATAGCGGCGTTGCTGTTCGCGCAGCGCCTCGGCTTGCGCGTCCAGGCTGCGCAGTGGGCCGAGCCACAGGCATTCGAATAGTACGTACCACGTTAGCCACAGCACCAGGCCGAGCAGGCCGAGCGCCGCGATCTTGCGTTCCCGGTTAGTGAGCGGACGCATGCGGCACCTCCTGCCTGAGCTGCGCGATGATGGAAAAACGCTCGCGGCCGGTGGCCTTGTCTGCCTGGATGATGCCTTGGAACTGTGCGTGTTCGAGCGTCGTGCACGCCTTCACCTGGGCCAGCAAGGCACTGGCGTGCGCGCTCTGGCCGGAAAAGCTGACGTGGCTGCCATCGCGCACTTCCAGTTGCTCTACCCAGGTATCGCTGCCCAGGCACGCCGTGAGGTCGGCGAGCAGTGCGGTCAGGGTTGGGCGTTGTGCCTTGAGGGTCGCCAGGTAGGTGGAGGCGCCCAAGGTGGTGTCGAGGGACTGGCGCAACTGCTGCACCTGCTGGGCAGCAGCACGCTGTGCGGCGACCTCGCGCTGCATGGCCTCGACCTCGCCCTGGCGCCGATCGAGCCAGGCCGTTGCAAGCAACACCGCGCAGGCACAGCAGCCTAGCCACAGCCAGCGCCCCAGCCGGCCTGGGCGCGCCAGCGTGCCAGCGCTGCCGGTTGGCAGCAGGTTGACCGACAGGCGCTCGCCTTCTTCGTCCAGCGCGTCGATGCCGGCCAGTTGCACGCCGTGTACGCGACAGGCCGCGAGCATGTCGTCCAGCGCGCTGCGGGCGATGGCCACGAGTTCGACCTGGGCCAGGGTGGGGCGCCTGGCAATGACCCGGGCGACGAAATGCACCTGCTCGGTGGTGTAGGGGGTGTAACGGTCGATTTCGAACGCCAGCACCTGCACAAGGTTGCGCGTTGCGGCTAGCGGCAGGTCGATGCGCTGCGCCAGCACGTGCGATGCGGGCAGCAGCAACACTGCAGCGCGCGCGCGATCAGGGTGCTCGGGCAACGGCCAGGGCAGCACCTGGGGCTTGTTGCCATTGGCCAGGCGTGCGGCCAGGGCAGGCGGCAGCATGCCCTGCAACTCGGCCAGCCAGGCGTGTAGCCAGCGCCTGGCGAGGCTGGCTTGCCAGCGTGCGTGGTAAACCTGGCGTTGGTTGGCCCAGTGGGCCGCAGCGCGTTTGGCCAGGCGGATCAATCCTGCCACCTCACCACCCGGTACGGCTTGCCGCCTGCGTAGGCTGGCAGCAGCACGAAGGTGGCCTTCAGGCGTGATTCAAACCCGCCGGCCAAGGTGGCCGTGCTGGTGACGGTGAGAATCTGCCCGGCATCCTGTGCTGATGCGCGATAGCGGGGCAGGCCGAGCACCTTGGCCAGTGCGGGTGTGGCCAGGCTCGGGTCGGGCTGGGCACTGCCCGACCAGACGGTGATGAAGGGCAGGGCACGGTCATAGATGGCATAGGTCATGCCGGGCAGTTGGCGAAATTCTTCGAGCATTCGCAGCGGTACCTGGTTGCGCCTCGTCCTTAAAGCCTGGGTGATGGTTTGCGAGCGTTCGGCACTGGCACCACTGGCGCGCAGCAGTTGTGCCAGGCTCGTTGCTGATGTTGCGTTGAGGTCCAACTTGCCGCGCTCGCTGACCACGCTGATATGCAGCGTGCTGCCTGCAAAGCGCAGTTGGTGTTGCACGCCGTCGGCGAGCCAGCGCGCTTGGCCATCGCCGAGCAGGTTGGCGACGGCCAGGTTGAACCCGGCCTGGGCCGCGAACGCGGCCTGGGTATGGTTGCCTTGCCAGCGCGCCTGGCGCTGCTGCAATTGCACCGACATCGCCAAGCCGCCGAGCATCACGCTCAGCAAGCCCACGACCCAGAGCACCAGCAACAGGGCCGCGCCGCGTTGTCGGCTCATGGCCGGCCACCGTCGCCAGACAGGTCGAGCAGCAGGTTCACCTGCAGCAGGGGCCACGCCTGGCTGCCGTGGAGTTGCACCGCCACCCGCACGGCCTGGGGCAAGCGCTCTGGCCAGGGCCAGCGGGTTATCCAGCCGGTGGCCTTGCCTAGTGGGGTGTAGCCGCGGTAACTCAGCTGCAGCCGTTCGGCCCCATCCAGCAACCGTTGTGGCTCGCCCCAGGGCTGCAGGCGTTGGCCTTCCAGTTTGGCCAACTGGATTTCCAGGCGCCCCTTGTCAAGCAGCAGGCGCTGGCGGTAGATGCCGCCGCCCACCGAGCTGGGCAATGGCGCAAAAAACAGCACGCTGTCGGCGTTGCCTTCGAACGTCGTGGTGTGGGCGCCGTTGCCGGTCGCGGCACTCAATGGCAACACCTGGCTCAGCGACTGGCGCAGGAAGCGTTGCGTGGCGCGCAGTTCGTCGAGCCTGGCGCTGGTGTGTTGAGCGTTGGCCACGGCGCGGTTGGCCGCCACCAGGGCGCTGCCGACCAGCCCGAGCAGCAGCCCCAGCAGGCTGATGACTACCAATATTTCCAGCAGGGTGAAACCTGCCTGGCGCTTCATTTACCGGCACCTGGCGCGCGGGCGCGCAGGGTGCTGTAGTGCGAGGTGCGGCCGTTGTCGTTCAGGGTGAGGTCCAGTTGGTACAGCACGAAACGCGATGCCGCCTGTTGTTTCAGGGTGACGTCCAGCACCCACTCGATGCCCTGCCAGTTGCCGCGCTGCTGGCCCACGGCCAGCTCGCCCAGGTCGAAGTCGTCCATCAGCGAACGGGCGGCGGCGTTGTGGCGGTCGCTGCTCTGCACCTGGGCCAGCGAGCGGCTGCTCTGGGCGAACGCGCCCAGCAGGACGGTCGAGGCCAGCACCAGCAAGGTGATCGCTGCGAGCATTTCCAGCAGCGTGAAGCCGCGCTGGCGGGTCATGGCAAGGCCCGCAACTGCACGCTACCGGTGAGCCAGCTCACATCGATACGCCAACGCGCCTGGCCACGGCTGATCAGTACATTGCCGCCACTGGCCGCACCGTCGGGGTAAAACTCGAATGCCGCGCCCAAGCCGCGGGCGGTCTGCAGGCGCACACGCAAATCCTCAGGCCAACCCTCAGGCTTGCGCCCGGGTGCCTGCACCTGCCTGCGCTGCAGGTCAAAAACCGCCCGCACCGGTTGCCCGCTGGCGATGGCTTGCACCCTGGCGCTGCGCAGGGCCGAAACCATGTGCGCCAACGCGCTGCGCTCGCTGGCCGCGTGCATGCTGCGGCTTACGCCAAGCGCCAGGATCGACGTGGCAACGCCGACCAGCACGATCACGATGAGCAATTCGAACAAGGTAAAACCCTGCTCGCGGTGCGGGCGCGCTGTCACGGTTACTCCCAGTTGCCCACGTCGGCCTTGTAGCCTTCACCGCCCGATGCGCCATCCTGGCCCAGGAAGATCAGGTCGAAGCTGCCGTGGCTGCCGGGGGAGTGGTAGGCGAAGGCGTGGCCAAACGGGTCAACCAGGTCCGAGGGTTTTGCGTAAGGCCCGGCCCAGCGGCTGGCGTTGGCAGGTTTGTTCAGCAGTTGTTCGAGGTTGGATGGCGGCGCACCGACATCCAGCGCGTAGCTTTCGACCTTCATGCTCAGGCTGGCCAATTGCGCTTTGCCGGCGCCGTATTTGCCCTTGTCGACGTTGCCGCCAACCTGGCGCACGACGATGGTTGCGACAATGCCCAGCAGCACGATCACGGCGAGCATTTCGAGCAGGGTGAAGCCCGCTTGACGGGCGTTGGGGCGTTGCTTGGAGGGCATGGGCAGGTTCCTAGATATTGCTGGTGAGGCTCATCAGCGGGAGCATGATGGCAAGCATGATTGCCGCCACCATCACCGCCATGACGATGGTCAGGGTCGGCACCAGCGCCGCGAGCAGGCGGTCGATGGTGCGCTTGGCTTCAAGGTCGTAGACATCGGCGACTTTCAGCAGCATGGCGCCGAGGTTGCCGGACTGTTCACCGACTTCGATCATCTGCAAGGCCAGTTCGGGCAGCAGGGCGTCCGCCGTCAGCGCCAGGGTTAGGCTGCTGCCCTGCCTGACCTGCTCGGTGGTCTGTGCGACGTGCTCACGCAGGGCATGGTTGGCGCTGACCTCACGGCCGATTGCCAGCGCGCCGAGCAGGCTGACGCTGTTGCTTAGCAGCGTGCCGAGGGTGCGCGCCAGGCGCGCGGTTTCCAGGCGCTGCAGCAGTGGGCCGAACAAGCGGTTGCACCACAGGCGGCGGTCCTGCGCGATGCGCCGCCGCGGGTCACGTCGCGCGGCCAGGCCAAGCCATGTGGCAGCAAGCAGCGCGAGCAGGCTGGCCAGGCCCCAGGCATTGACGAATTCGCCCATCGCCAGCACGGCGCGGGTGACAAGCGGGATGGGCACGCCCAGGTCCTGGAAGATCGGTACGAACTGCGGCACCACATAGGCCAACAGCAGCGCCAGCGAACCGATCACCCCGATCACCAGAAATGCCGGGTAGATCAGCGCGTTGATCACTTCGCCGCGCAGTTTGTGGCTTTGCTCCAGGTAGCCACTGAGCTGCGCCAGGGTGACCTCGAGCACGCCGCCGGCCTCGCCGGCACGCACCAGGCTGGTGTAGAACGGCGAAAAGCTGCCCGGGTGTTCCTCCAGGGCCTCGGACAGCGGCAGGCCAGCCTTGACCTGGTCGCGTACCCGCTCCAGCACTGCCCGGGCGGCCGGCCTGCGGACGTTCTTGAGGACGGTACCCAGCGCCTTGTCCAGGGGCTGCCCCGCGCTGATCAAGGTGGTGAGCTGCTGGGTGAGGGTGATCAGCTCCACCGGCCGAAAGGCACTGCGCGCCTTGCCCAGGTGCAGCAACCGGCTGCCCTGCTTCAGGTGCAGGATCAGCAGGCCGCGGCGCTGCAATTGGCGCACGGCGCTGTCGCGGTCGTTGGCGTCCAGCTCGCCGTGCTGCTTGCGGCCCTCGCTGTCGAGTGCGGTGTAGGCGTAGACGGGCACGTCAGTCTCCTCCCGTGACGCGCAGCACTTCTTCAAGCGAGGTAACGCCGGCCAAGGCCTGGCGCAAGCCATCTTCGTAGAGCGTGACCAGCCCCTTCTGGCGAGCATGGGCCTCGAGGCTGGCGGCGTCCGTCTGGCGCATGAGCATGCCGCGCAGCTCTTCGTCCAGGACCAGCAACTCGGTGATAGCGCTGCGGCCATGGTAGCCACCGCCCGCTGCCTGCTCGTCGGGGCGATACAGCATGATTGGCCGCTGTTGCGTGTAGCGCTCCAGGTGATGGCGCTCGATCAGTTCGGCCGGGGCCTCGAAGGCGATCCGCGTGGCGGGGTCGAGCCGGCGCACCAGGCGCTGGGCGAGAATACCTTGCAGGGTGGAGGCGAGCAGGTAGCCTTCGACACCCATGTCCAGCAGGCGGGTAATGCTGGCCGCAGCGCTGTTGGTGTGCAGCGTCGACAGCACCAGGTGCCCGGTCAGCGACGACTGGATGGCGATGCGACAGGTTTCCAGGTCGCGCATTTCGCCGATCATGATCACGTCCGGGTCCTGGCGCACGATCGAGCGCAACGCCGTGGCGAAGCCCAGGCCGATGGCGGGCTTGACCTGGATCTGGTTGATGCCGGTGAGCTGATACTCCACCGGGTCTTCGACCGTGATGATCTTGCGCTCGGCCGTGTTCAAGCCCGACAGCGCGGTATACAGGGTGGTGGTCTTGCCAGAACCGGTTGGCCCGGTGACCAGGAAGATGCCGTGCGGGCGTTCCAGCAGTTGTTCGACGCGGCGCAGGGTGGGCCCATGGATGCCCAGGCTTGCGAAGTCGAAGCTGACGGTTTGCCGGTCCAGCAAACGCATCACCACCGACTCGCCGAAGCTGGTCGGTACCGTCGAAACCCGCAGGTCCAGTTCGCGGCCCTGAATACGCAGCATGATCCGCCCATCCTGCGGCAGGCGGCGCTCGGCGATATCCAGCCGGGCCATGATTTTCAGCCGCGAGATCACCGCCGCCGCGTAGCCGGCGGGCGGGGCTTCGCCTTCGACCAACACGCCGTCAACCCTGTAGCGCACTTTCAGCTGGCTTTCGAACGGTTCTACGTGAACGTCCGAAGCGCGGCGGTCGACGGCATGTTGCAACATCAGGTTGACCAGGCGGATCACCGGCGCCTCGGAGGCCATGTCCTTGAGCTGTTCGATATCGCCTTCGTCAATGCTGTCGTCATCCAGGGTCTGGATCAGCGCGCCCATCGCCGAGCGGCCTTCGCCATAGGCCTGTTCGATCAGCGCGGTGACCTCGTCGCAGGTGCCGACCACCAGTTCAATCGGCTTTGCGGCCTGATAGCCGAGCGCGTGCAGGGCATAGGCCGAAAGTGGCACCGCAGCGGCGACCCGCAGGTGGCTGCTGCTTTCGCTCAGGGTAATCACACCATGGTGGCGAGCGAAGCGCTCGGTGGCCACCGGTGGGGTTTCGACGCTGTGCCCGGTAAGCCGTGGTACGCCCAGTAATTCGGCATAGGCAGTGGCCATTTGCTGTTCTTTTACTGCACCCAGGCGCAGCAGTGTACGCAACTTGTCATATTCGCCAATTCCCTGCGCGGCTTCCAGCCGTGCAGCACGGTGCATATCGGCAGGTTGCAATGCGCCAGCATCGAGCAGCCACTCACATATAGCGTCAGCAGTTGGGATAATTGATTTCATAATGATGGCTTAGTTTAAGTGCTGGCTATATAGCGGCACTTTACTAGGTGTCGAGACTGGAGGTGGCCGGGAGAATACTGTGGAATTTTATCCTGTGCAACACAGTAAAAACTGGCGGGTTTCATGGCGGGGAAGTAGCTATTCGCAGGGGCATTGATAGCTTATCAGTTCGCTAAACCTAATTGCAACTAGGTTTAGTGAGAGGTTAAAAATTGCTGTGAATAAGCAAAAAACGCAACAAAAGAAAATAAAAATACTCATAAGCATAATTTAAATTGCCGTTTATCGCTGTTGTTCTGTTTTTGATGAGCAGGTCGATAATGTGATTTGAGATAATTTCTACAGTTTTTCCAGTTCTTTCGATGCGCCGCGCCAACTATTTTTTCGGCGGCTTGAACTTTTTAGAGAAGTGCCCAGACTTACGCGCCGGCTTACCATAATTAGCGGTTCGCCAAATCCTGTATCCCTTCTCGAGAACTATTCGATGAATAGACTATTGCTGTCGTTCGCGTGTTCGGCGCTGCTCGCCTCACCGTTAATTGCATCTGCCGATACAACGAGCACTTCGACAGGCTCAACGGCTTACCAGGCGCGCGAACAACTGGAGAGCCAACGTGAGCAACTTTCCGGCGTCAGCAGCGTTGCCCAGAGCAACACTGAGGCCAATGCGTTCGTCGATGCCCCGGTAGACACCGACGATGCACCGGCGCTGGTCAGCCAGCCGTAAGGCCGATCGCAACCCAGCTCCCATTTCGTTCATAAGGTTCCAAATCGTGAAACATTTCAAACAGGCCCTGAGCCTGATGGCGCTAGGCGTCATGCAGGCGTCGGGTGTACTCGCTGCCGCGCCAGCCACGGGCAACGAGGTGGAAGCCCGTGTCAGCTCGATCCTCGACAACATGAACCAGGCCGAGAAGATCAACTTCACCCGGGTCAACGACGGCCACATGATCCCGTCGCTGCTCAAGTGGGGGATCAAGGGCACGCTAGCCTATGACTCGTCCATGGGCGTGCACGTCAACAACGCCACGTTTGGCGCCCAGTACCCGTCGCAGTCGGCACTGGCGGCGACCTGGAGCATCAACCGGGCCAAAGAGTTCGGCCTGGCCGTTGCCTATGAAACGCGCATCTCCGGCGCCCAGCAGATGCTTTCGCCCGGGGTGAACCTGTACCGCACCCCCTATAACGGGCGTTCGGCCGAGTACGTCAGTGGCGAGGACCCGTTCCTCGGTGCGGTGCTGGCGCCGGCCATCGTCAACGGCATCCAGGCCCAGGGTATCCAGGCCAGTGGCAAGCACTACCTGGCCAACGAGCAGGAGGCCAACCGCCAGGCAGTCAACGTGGTGGCCGATGAGCGCACCCTACGTGAGCTGTACTTGCCGGGCTTCGAGTCGATGGTCAAGAACGCCAATGTGGCCTCGATCATGTGCGGCTTCAACAAGGTCAACGGTGACTACGCCTGCGAAAACCACCATTTGATCACCGAGGTGCTCAAAGGCGAGTGGGGCTATCAAGGCACGGTGATCAGTGACTTCAACGCCATTCATGACCCGTTCAAGGGCGCGTGGGCCGGCACCGACCTGGACATGCCGTCGGGCCTGCAGTTCACCGAGGCCAACCTGCTGCCTTACCTGTGGAGCGGCCAGCTGACCCAGAACGTCATCGACGACAAGGTCAAGCGCAACCTGCGGGCCGTGGTCAGCTACGACTTCCAGGAGAACCTCAACACCGCCCAGACGCTTGAGCACACCGAGTACGGCCAACGTGCTTCGTTGAATGCTGCGCGTGAAGGCATCGTATTGCTGCGCAACGCCGACACCGCTGCCGGCAAGCCATTGCTGCCCCTGGCGCGCACGGCCAAGGTCGCCGTGATCGGCGACTGGGCCAACCAGGCACCTGCCTCGCCATTCGGTACCGCCAACTCGCCGCCCAACAGTTATGTGACCGAGCTCAGTGGCCTGCAGCAACTGGCCTCGAACAGCAGCAACGTCACCTACCTGTCGGCACTGAGCCTGAACCCGAAGGCTGCGGTGTGGTACCAGCCCACCTCGGACAAAAGCAGTGTCAGCAACGCTGGGGTGAAGGCCGAGTACTTCAGCAACACCAGCCTTAGCGGCGACCCTGTGCTGACCCGGGTCGAACCCGGCGTGAACCTGAACTGGACCACCAGCACCAACGAGACCAACACCGGTACCACCGCCGTGTCCGGCTTCAGCCCGACTGCAGGCGCGTTCTCGGCGCGCTTCACCGCAACCATCAAACCGACCGTTTCGGGTGCCCATGTGTTCAAGGTACGTGCCGACGGCCCGTACAAGCTGTGGGTCGATGGCAAGCTGGTGGTGGAAAGCGACGGCGTGCCGTACTCCTCGGATGTGGTCAACGCACTGACCACCTCGGGCAAGAGCACGGCGCTGGTGGCAGGCAAGTCCTACAGCATCAAGCTTGAGTACCGCCGCGTACAGGGCAACTTCACCCCGGCACTGGGCGGCCTGGCTGGCGTGCAGATGAGCTGGGCCTCGCTGCGCCCGCCCAAGGATATCGCCAGCTACGATGCGGTGGTGATCGCCGCAGGCACCAACTACGAGAACGAAGGGGAGGGCTCGGACCACGGTTACGCGCTGCCGGACCAGCAGGCCGAGCTGATCAACTTCGTCACCAGGGCCAACCCGAACACCATCGTCGTTACCCACGGCGGTGGCGTGGCGGACATGCAACCGTGGGCCAAGAAGGTCGGCGCTGCGCTGCACGCCTGGTTCCCGGGGCAGCAGGGTGGCCAGGCGCTGGCCGAGATCCTCTATGGCAAGGTCAACCCGTCGGGCAAACTGCCGGTGACCATCGACAAGAAGATCGAAGACAACCCAAGCTACGCCTCTTATCCGGACCCAGCGGCCTACCGCGGTGACAACGCGCTGACCGAGATCAATTACAGCGAAGGGCTGTACATGGGCTACCGCGGCTATGACAAGCAGCACGCCAAACCGTTGTACCCGTTTGGCTTCGGCTTGTCGTACACCACGTTCGGCTACTCGGACCTCAAGCTCTCGACCAACGTCATGACCCCAGGCAACACGGTCGACGTCACGTTCACCTTGACCAACACCGGTGACAAGGCAGGCTTCGAGGTCGCGCAGCTGTACATCCAGCCGATCAACCCGCAAGTCGACCGGCCGAAAAAAGAGCTGAAGGGCTTCACCAAGGTGTACCTGGAGCCCGGCCAGAGCAAGACCGTGAGCCTGCCGATCGATTCGCGTTCGCTGGCGTACTTCGTGCAAAACACCGACAGCTGGGACGTCGATGCCGGCAAGTTCAAGGTCTGGGTCGGCCCGGATTCTGAAAACCTGACGTTGCAACGCACCCTGGTCACCCTGATGCCGCAACACCTGACCACCCGCGACAGCAACCCGCTACCGGCACCGCTGCAAACGGCCGTGCAGGTCAGCGCCAGCCAGGCTTACTAACCGGCGCTTCACGCCTTGATGCAAGAGGCAAGGCGTGACAGGTAGGCGTCGAACACGGCTTCGACGTCGACCTGGTCGGGGGCCCGCAGCCACTGAATTTGCAGGCCGTCCATCACGGCGAAGATCTCGGTCGCCAACAGCTTCACATCCATGTCCCCACGGATTTCTCCCTGCTCGGCCAACGCTGCCAGGTGCGCCTGCGCGTGTGCATGGGTCAGCGCAAACTTCTCCTTGTACCACGGCCAGGCCGGGTGCTGGTCCGACAGGCTTTCGACGCTGATCATCATCGACGCCTGGCACTCGAGCAGGTTGTGCACGCTGAAGTTCATGCTCATGCGCACGAACGCCAGGAAGTTATCCAGCGTCGGCGCCATCTCAAGCTCGGCGAACTTCTCGGTCACCCGGCGATCGCGCCGCTCCAGCAAGGCCTGCAGCAGCGACACCTTGTTGGGGAAGTGATGCAACAGCCCGACCGTGGTGATCCCGGCAATCTCGGCGACATCGCGCATCGACGCCGCCGCATACCCATCCTTGGCGAACACCGCAGTGGCCGCATCCAGCAGGGCTGCGCGGCGCATTTCGCCCTTGGGCGCACGGCGACGCTTGGTGGCAGGTGTGCTGGACGCTTCGGTATCGTGATCCTGAGCTGACATAAACCATCTTCAAGCTGTGGTGAGTGGCGTGCCGGTTCTGCTGAACCGGCGAGGGGGTGATTATGGCAAAACTTCGGCAGTTCGTGCGTCCTGCCGGTTGACCCACAGGGCCGTGGCGATCGACGCCAGGGCCACCAGCGCATTGCCGACCCACAGGCCGAGCATGACACCGCTGGCCCCCTGCAGCGCTGCACCGGCAGCGACGAAGGGCAGCGTACCGAGGGTGGCGCGAAGCCAGGCGTAAAAGGCGACCCAGCCGGCATACCCGCGGCAGATGAACACCGAAATGGCGATGAAGTCCAGGCCCAGGATGATCCACAGCCCCGGGCCGAAGCGGCACAGGTCGTGAATCAACGCTTGCCCAGGGCCTGACAGGCCGAAGGCATGGCTTAGCCACGGGCTGGCGATGGCCAGTATTGCCCAGGCGGCCAGGCCGTACATCACCACCCACCGGGCGGCGCTGTAAAGGGCTGCCTGGGAACGGGCGTCACGGTGTGCGCCCAGGTTCTGCGCGAGGATCGGCACCAGCGCGCCAGGCAAGGCAAAGTACACGCAGTAAGTGATCTGCAGCACCCTGTCCATCACCGCCATGCCAGCCATCACCGACACCCCGAACAGCGCCAATTGCGCCATGGTGTAGGTCAAGGCAACCGGCATCGCCAGGTTGGCGACGGTAAACGGCAGGGCGATTCGCGCCATGCGTGCACCGTAAAGCCGCAGCAGCCGCAAGCGCACGTGCGCCGTAAGGCCGACCTGGCGCTTGAGCTGGTACAGGCCCACCCCACAGCCGACGATGCCCGCTACCAGGCACGACACGCCGGCGCCGAACAGCTTGAGGTCGTAGCCGAAGATCAATACGGGGTCGACGATTGCCAGGCAGGCTGCGCTGCTGAGCACCACCGCCAAGGCGCGCCCACTATAGCCATATGCCCTGAGCGCCTGCGCGGCTGCCTGAACAAGCACCATCAGCACCGAAGCGACCAACGTCATGGCGATGAATTGCCTGGCCAGCGGGGAGGAGGGTGCATGGGCACCCAGCAGGCTGGCGAAGAAGTCCAGGCAATACCACTGCAGCGCAGACACGCATGCCGAAAGCAGCCCGGCGAGCACCAGCATGTGCGTGGCCAAGGCGGGCAGGGCGGCGCGCGAACCCTGGCCCACCCGGCGTGAAATCAGGGTGCCCGCTGCGACGATGACACCTGCGACCAGGCTTGAGTTGAAAAAGGCCAGCGTCTTGGCAATGCCGACTGCAGCGACCAGCGTTTCGTCATGCAGCATCGCGACATAGCTGAGTGTGAGGATGTCGGTAAGAAAAAGCGCAAGCAGGCTCAGCCCGCTGGTGAAGGCCATCACCCGCACGTGATGGTCCAGGGAGCCATGGGTGAACGTGGCGGCAGGCTTGATCATGGGGGTGCCGTAATCATTCCATGGCCTCGGCCACCCCCTGGTCCTCACCCAGGAAACCACCGCTCTGGTGCTGCCACAGCCGCGCGTAGGTGCCGTTGCGGGCCAGCAGTTCACTGTGCGTGCCTTGCTCGATGATGCGCCCCTCATCCATGACGATCAGCCGGTCCATGGCCGCAATCGTCGACAGCCGGTGGGCGATGGCGATGACGGTCTTGCCTTGCATCATTTCATTGAGGCTTTCCTGGATGGCGACTTCCACTTCCGAGTCCAGCGCGCTGGTGGCCTCGTCCAGCAGCAGGATCGGCGCGTTCTTGAGCATCACCCGGGCGATGGCGATGCGCTGGCGTTGGCCGCCGGACAGCTTGATGCCGCGCTCACCGACCAGGGTGTCATAGCCGCTATGGCCTTGGCGGTCGCTCAATTGGTTGATGAACCCGTCGGCCTGGGCATTGGCCGCGGCGCGGTGGATTTGCGCCTCGGTGGCATCGGGGCGGCCGTAGGCGATGTTGTCGCGGATCGAGCGGTGCAACAGCGAGGTGTCCTGGGTGACCATACCGATGGCACTGCGCAGGCTGTCCTGGGTAACCGTGGCAATGTTCTGCCCGTCGATGCGAATTTCGCCGCTGTCCACGTCGTAAAAGCGCAGCAGCAGGTTGATCAGTGTGGATTTACCGGCACCCGAGCGGCCCACCAGGCCGACTTTTTCGCCTGGGCGGATGTTCAAGGTCAGGCCATCGAGCACCTGGCGTTCGCCGTTGTAGTTGAAGCTGACGGTGTCGAAACTCACCGCACCGCCGCGGGTTTCCAGCACGCCCGCGTCAGGCGCATCCTGCACCTTGGGGCCACGGGTCAGTGTTTCCATGCCGTCCTGCAGGGTGCCGATGTTCTCGAACAGTGAAGTCATCTGCCACATGATCCAGTGCGACATGCCGTTGATGCGCAGGGCCATGGCGGTAATCGCCGCCACCGCACCGGTGCCCACCTCGCCCTGGTGCCACAACCACAGCGCATAGCCGCCTGCACCCATGATCAGGCCGACCACCAGCGCCTGGTTGACGATCTCGAACTGGCTGACCAGGCGCATCTGGCGAAAGCCGGTCTGCTTGAAATCTTCCATTGCCGCGCGCGCGAAGTGCGCTTCACGTTTGGAATGCGAGAACAGCTTCACGGTGGTGATGTTGGTGTAGGCGTCCGACACACGGCCGGTCATCGACGAGCGCGCATGCGCCTGTTCCTGCCCGACCTTGCCCAGGCGCGGCACGAAGTACAGCATGGCCAGGCCGAACAAAACCACCCAGGCAATGAAAGGCAGCATGAGCTTGAGGTCGAAACCGCCCGCCAAGGCGATGATCGCAATGAAGTACACGCCGATGCCCGGGGCGATCTCGATCACGGTGAACAGCACTTCGCGTACCGCCAGCGCCGTCTGCATGACCTTGGTGGTGACCCGCCCGGAAAATTCATCCGAGAAAAACGAAAGGCTTTGCCGCAGCATCAGGCGGTGGAAGTCCCAGCGCAGCCGCAACGGCAAGTTGATCGCCAATACCTGGTGCTGCACCATGGTGCGCAGCGCCACCAGCCCGATGCTGGTCAGCAGTACGATGCCGATGCCCCACAGCACGCGGCTTTCCTGCCCATCGGCGTTGCCGCCGGCTTGCCAGGTGGAAAGCAGGTCGACGACTTGCCCGAGAAAGGAAAACAGCCAGGCTTCATAGATCGACACACTGGCGCTGAGCAGTGCCAGTGCCAGGATGTAGCCGCGGGCGCCCCGGGTGCAGGCCCACAGGAACCGTAACAGGCCCACCGGCGGCGGTGGCGCCTCGTCGGGCGGGAAGGGGTCGAGCCGTCGTTCAAAGGCACCCAGCATAATGGTCTCCTAAAGGTTTCAACTGACATTAGGCCATAGCGGGTAGATCGCCGTTCAATTCTGTGCCCGTTCGGCAGTGGGCCCTACAGGTAATCCAGCGTGTACTGGGCAGCGGCCGATAAACTGCCTGCAGCTGCCGCACCGTCTTCGTGTCGGCGTAGAAGCGTTGGTCAGACGATCAGCATTCAGCCGCTGAAGTCCGGATGGCGATGCACCTCGCGCCCCTCCAGCAGCGTCAGCAGTACCTGGGTCTGGCCGATGTCGTAGGGTGAGATGCTGAACAGGTCGCGGTCCAGCAGGATCAGGTCGGCATACTTGCCCACGCTCAGGCTGCCGGTGCAGTCGTCGCGCCAGGCAGCATGCGCAGCGTGGAGGGTGTAGCCCTTGACCGCGTCCTCGATGCTGATGCGGTGCTGCGGGGTATGCGCGGGGCCTGCCTCGCCGGTGAGGGGGCTTTGCCGGGTGACGGCGCATTGGATGATCTGGAACGGCTCGAAGGTGGTCACGCCCCAGTCGCTGCTGAGCATGCACGTCACGCCCTGGCGTATGAATTCGCCGATCGGGTAGCTCCACTGCATGCGCGCTTCGCCAAGCATCGCGCCGACCAGCGCGTCGGCCTCAGGGTTGGGCTGCGCCCAAAGGGTCTGGTAGTTGGCCAGAATCCCCAGCTCACGAAAACGCGAGATATCTGCCGGGTGTACAACCTGAAGGTGGGCCAGTTGGTGGCGGGCGTCCCACTTGCCATTCTGCCGCTGGGCATACTCGATGCCATCCACTGCGGCGCGCACGGCGCCATCGGCAATGCTGTGCACATGCAGCTGGAAACGCGCGCGGTCGAAGGCGGCGAAGTACTCATTGATCTGCGCCTGGCTGAACATCAGCTCGGCATTGCCGCCGGTGTCGCAGCGGGGTTCCAGCAGCACGCCAGTGCCGTTCTCCAGAACGCCGTCGAGGAAGAATTTGGCCGAATGCAGCGAGACACGGTCACCTTGATACGTCTCGCGCAGGTCGATCAGTTCGCGCAGCTGCTCATCGAGGGGCTTGTGGGCGAACACCTTGGAGGTGGCGCGCACGCGCAGGGTGAGCTCACCGCGTTCATACGACGCCTGGTAGTTGTTCATGTAGTTGCGGCTGACCATGGCGTCGAGCACCCCGGTGATGCCACGGCTGTTGAACACCTTGCTGTAGTGGGCCATCGCTTCGAGGTAGTCGGCGTCGCTGTAGCCGGGGGCGATGCGGCCCATGGCCCAGATCGCGTCCTCGATCAGCCAGCCTTTGGGGGTACCGTCGGCCAGGCGCAGGTAGTGGCCATTCTCGGGCTCCGGGCTGCCGGGGCGCACACCGGCCTGGGCGAAGGCGGCACTGTTTGCCCAACCGTTGTGGTAGTCGCTGGCGAACATCAGTGCAGGGCGGCCATCGGTGACGCTGTCGAGCAGCTCTTTGGTCAGCTGTTCATGGCTGAAGCGCGCCGAAGAGAAACCGACGCCGCGGATCCACGGTTTGTCCGGGTTGGCGTGGGCAAAGTCGCGGATGGTCTGCAGCAGTTCATCCAGCGTGGTGGCGTCATACAGGGCAGCGTTGTGGTAGAGGTCGGCACTGCTCAGCTGGAAGTGCACGTGGGTGTCCTGCAGGCCCGGCAGCATCAGTTTGCCCTGGGCGTCGATGCGCCGCGTGCCGGCATTGGCCAGGCGTTCGATGTCGGCATTGCTGCCTACGGCAAGGATGCGGCCATCGCGCAGGGCAATGGCTTCGGCCCGGGGTAGGCGATCATCCATTGTGCGGATGTCGGCGTGGGTAATGATCAGCTCGGCTGTGGTGGGCATGGTAACTCCAGTACGACGGGTGAGGGGTGGTGGGGTGAGCAGCAGGCCAGAGGCCTTCCACGGCAATGGCGGTCAGTACGCGTAAGTGAAAAACATCTCCAGGGCCTGGAACGTGTCGTTCCCCAGTACTTGCCTGGCGGCGCTTTTCGGGGTGGCCCAGTTGTAGGCCAGCGAAGTGTGCAGGTGAGGGGTGGGGTTCCAGTCGAGAAACACCACGTTCTCGTCGGCGAAGCGGCGGTCATCCACCGGCATGCCATTGAAATTTTTCTGGTCCAGCGAGAACTGGTAGTGGATGCCGCCCAGCGTCAGGGTTTTGCTCAGGTGCGTCTTGAGCATCACCTGGCTGACCCGCTCGTTGGTGTTGAACAGCAGGTAGTTGCCCACCACATCACCGAGCAGCCAGGTGCTCCAGTCGATGAAGCCTTTGTTCAGCGGGTCCCAGCCGGTGCGCCTGTTGTCGGTCGGGTCGTCATCCCCGGAAAAGCGAGCGTGGCGCACGCTCAAGACCGGTGACAGAGGAAGCTCGGTGAAGCGGTAGTCGGCTTGCGTATACCAGGCGCTGGCGTGGTACCGGACACCCTCGCCACTGCCGCGTTGCAGGGCGTATTCGCCATGCAGGGCCAGGGCGTCGAGGCCGGGCAGTTGGCCGTTCAGGGCGCGCAGGTTGTACACCCGCATCCCGTCGCGCGGGGTTAGCTGCTCGGCATGGCTGGCCAGGGCGTCGACACCCATGGCCATGGCGCCGAGAGTGACACGGTCCGCCAGACGGTAGTCGAGGTTGACACCGTTCAAACGGTAGTCGCCGGCGTGATCGTCGCTGCGCAGGCTGAAACCTTGGGCTTGCAGGGCATCGTCGGCATAGCCGAGCAGCAGCGAGTCGCGGAACGCAGTGCGCGGCGCGAGCCAGTAGGCCCCGTCGTCGAACATGTCGAGGTTGCCATCGGCAACGATGAAGCCGGTGCCGACCATGAAGTTCTGCCGGCCCGCAGTGAAGCGCCAGTCGTCAACGCGCAGGCCGGCGTAGGCCTCTTCCACGGTGGTATTGCCGTCGGCGCTGCGGCTGTAGCCACCGGCATCGCCATCGCCGAAGGTGGTGGCGCCGACCGCCGAAAGGCCGCCGAGCAGTTCCACGCCAGGGCCCAGGTCGTAGCTGAGGGTCATGCCTGGCTTGATGAAGAACTCTTGCCAGTCGGAACGGGTGCCGTGATTCACGCCATTGCGCAGGTCGACCTGGCCGCTGCCGAACTGGTTGCCACGGGTGGCGAGAGCGGCACCGCCGGCGCCCAAGGTCGCCTCGACCTTGGGATTTTCGACGGTGAAGGGGTAGCCGGCCCAGCTGGGGGCGCTGAGCATGAGGCCGCAGGCGAGCAGTGCCGGGGAAGGCGAAGGGTATCGAGTCATGGGTGGGGCCTGTGTTGTTGTTTTTATGCAGGGCCTGAGCGCGGTCTTCCAGCCGCTGCCCAGGGTTGGGTCAACGTTTGGAAAAAACGGTAGATAACCTTTTGGGTTCAAAATCCGCCGTGCATTGCACAATGCCAGGGGTGGCGCTTGTTGACGGGATTCAGGGTGCTTGGCGTAGATTAGAGGCCTTCGGGGCAATTATTTAGCCGGCCTTTGGCACAACTCTTGGGAATTTTGGGACTAAATCGTGGATAAGTTCGGCGGTATGCAACTGTTCGTCACCAGTGCCGAACTCGGCAGTTTCAGCCGGGCGGCGGAGCTTTCGGGCAAGACGCCTTCTGCGGTAGCCAAGGCCATCCGCCTGCTGGAAGCCAGCCTTGGGGCGCGCTTGTTCGAGCGCACCACCCGGCGCATGGCACTTACCGAAGCGGGCCTGCTGTACCTGGAAAGTGCACGGGAGGTTTTGCAGCGGATGCGCGAGTCCGAAGAAGAGATCGCCCAGTTGCAACACAGCCTTCAGGGCGGCCTGCGCATCACCGGGCCTTTGGCGTTTGGCCGGCCCTTTCTCAATGCGGCGTGTGCAAGCTTCATGGCGCAGCATCCCGGCCTTCATCTGCAAGTTGACCTGTCGGATGATTACGTCGACCTGCTCGATGGCCGCTATGACCTGGCTTTACGCCTGGGCAATAGCGACTTGCCGGGGCTGATTGCCCAGGACATCGGCGAGAGCAGGGCGGTGCTGTGCGCCAGCCCTGAGTACCTGCAGCGCCACGGGGTTGCGAACCACCCGAGCCAGCTTGTTGAGCATGATTGGCTTGTGTACCGGCACCCTGCGTTGGGTGAAGGCTGGTGCCTGGAAAAGGATGGGGAACGCCACGTGGTCAAGCGCCGTGGGCGGTTGAACAGCGATAACCTGGAGTTGCTGTTGGAGGCTTGCCTGGAGGGCCAAGGGGTGATGCCGTGCCCTTACTGGAGTGTGTTGCCTTACCTGAATTCGGGGCGGCTGCAGACAGTGCTGGGCGATTATCACTTCGACCAGCGAGCGCTGGGGTCGCGCCTGCTGGCGGTTTACCCCAGTACTCGAAGAGCGACCAAAAAGATCAATGTTTTCATCGAGCATCTGCGCAGCCACCTGCAGCAGCATCCGTTGAAATGACCTGGGCACTGGCCATTGCTTGCCTATCAGCAAACAATGGCCAGTGCTTATCGTGCTCAACCGATGATCAGTTCACGCAGCCCATTGGCATGCTCGACCCGCTCACCCGGCAGGGCGATGCGCTGGTTGGCGGTGTAGTCATGGAAGGCACGGGCCTTGGTAATCAAAGACAGGTCCAGCGTCACGCTATGACGCGACTCACCCCGGCCGGCCTCGAACAGCGTGCGGCCATATGGGTCCACGGCCAGGCTTGCGCCCACGAATACACTGTTGTCGGGCCCGGTGCCCACCCGGTTGGCAACCACGGCGAACACCTGGTTCTCCATCGCCCGGGCCATTACCGACACACGATGCACATGGTCCTCCGGCTCGGCCAGGCCGTCGGTGATCAGCACCAGTTGCGCATCCAGCGCCTTGAGCGCCCGCGCGGTTTCCGGGAATTCGCTGTCGTAGCAGATCAACAGGCCGATGCGCACGCCGCGCCATTCGGCCGTTGCAAACCGGTCACCCGGCACCACGATGCCATGTTCCGGCAGCCACAGGTGGGTCTTGCGATAGGTGAGCAGGATGCCTTCCGGGGCGATGAACAAGGTGGTGTTGTAGAACGTACCGTTGGCGTTCTCGTAGAGCCCCAGCACCACCGCGATGTTGCGTTGGCGTGCCGCCTCGACCACCGTTTGCACGGCCTTGCCGTCAATCGTTTCGGACAGCATGCCGACGTCTTCCTGGCTGAGGAAGCCAGTCAGGTGCGACTCGGGAAACAGCACAATGTCGGTGTCCGGCGCGCACTGGACCAGCGCCTCCAGGATGCACTGCAGGTTGTAGGCGGTATCGCCGTCGCGCGTTGTTGTTTGTACCACTTCGATTTTCATGTGCGATCCGTTCGATGCGCCCGACCCTTTTTCGGGCTGAGTGACTTTTGTAAAGGGTGATGCAAGTATGAAAAGAACACCATTTAAAACAATCACGCCGAGTGGTTAACCCGGGGGTAGGCATGGGCCTGAGTCTGCAGGATCTTTCGTGGCATCAGGGCATCGGCCAGTGCATCGAGCACCTCGACCGCCCAAGCTTCTGGCGCACGCTGGCCACGTTGCTGGGCGACTTCGTCGAAGTGGATAGCTGGGTCGCCTTGCTGTTCAGCCACGACAAGCCACTGATCTTCGACCAAAGCCCGTATGCTCGGGAAGGTGTCGACCCATTGGTGAGCGAATACGCCAATGGCCTGTACCTGCTGGACCCGTTCTACATCAGTAGCCGCGAGCAGCCGCTGACCGGCCTGGTGCGCTTGGCGGACATCGCCCCCGAGCACTTCCAGCAGACCGACTACTACCGCCTGTATTTCACCCACAACGTGGTCGCCGACGAGGTGCAGTTCAACCTGGCGCTGGGTGAGGGGCGCACGCTTTGCCTGTCTGTGGGTGGGCGCGTGCGTTTTAGCGCACAGGCCCTCGCCATGCTGGAGCTCATACGCCCTTGGCTGATTGGCCTGATGCGCCAACGCCTGCACTTCGAAAGCCTGCCGGCGCGGGAACCGGCCAAGCCTGCATTGGGGTATGCCCAAGGGCGCGACGAGGCGCGCAGGCAACTGGAGTCCGTGCTCACGGCGCGCGAGTTGGACGTGGTGCGGTTGATCCTGTCGGGGCACTCCAACAAGGAGGCGGCGGCCAAGCTGCAGCTTTCTGCCGAGACGGTGAAGGTGCATCGGCGCAATGTGTACCGCAAGCTGGATGTGAACTCGCAAAGCGAGCTGTTCTCGCTGTTGTTTCTGGCCGGTGAAGACCTCGGCAGCCTGCAACGGGCGCCGTAGTAACCCCCCGGGTTAATCATTCGACGTTATAGGAATACGCGCAGGGATCGGCATACTGGAGCGGCAGCATCCTCGCGAGCGACCCCCTGCACACTTCCGTTTCTCCAGGACTACATGCCCTTGGAGTTCTTTTCAGCCTCCTAGAAAAAACACAAGAGAGGATGATCGATGGCCCTTTTCATTCACGAGCAGGCCCGTGCCCTTGCGGCTGCGCGCAAGGAGGCCGGCAATGCCTGAGGCGACCTCTGCCAGCGTCAAACTTTCACTCACTTCATTGGTGGTTTTCGGCCTGGCCTACATGTGCCCCAGCCTGGTCATGGTGATTTTCGGGGTGATCGCCGAAAGCAGCCAAGGCATCGCCCCGACCGCTTTCCTGCTGGCCACGGGGGCGATGCTGTTGTCAGCCTTGAGCTATGCCAAGCTCGCGCGGCTGTTTCCGGTGTCGGGTTCGGCGTATTACTACGCCAAGCGTCTGCTGGGCCCTGCCTGCGGCTTTCTGGTCGGTTGGGCGGTGCTGCTGGCGTACCTGTTCATGCCGATGGTCGCCTGGTTGCTGCAGGCGGTGTTCCTCAATGCCCAGTTCCCCAGCATCCCCACCTGGGGCTGGCTGCTGATGGGTATCGGCCTGACCACACTGGTAAACATCAGCGGGATGGCGTTGACCGATCGGCTGAACAAAATACTGACGGTGTTCAGTGTGACGCTGGTGGTGCTGTTTGTCGGTTATTGCCTCAAGTACCTGGCAGGCCAGCCTCAAGTCGGCTTCACCCAAGCGGTGTGGAACGCTGACAGCAGTAGCGTCGGGTTGACGGCTGCGGCGGCTATCGCGGCCTATTCGTTCCTTGGCTTCGATGCCGTGACCACGCTGGCCGAGGAGGCCGAGCAGCCGCAGCGCGACATACCCCGTGCAGTGATTCTGGTGATCAGCATCGGTGGCCTGCTGTTCACGGGGGTGGCCTACATCATGCAGCTGTGCCACCCGGGTGGGGATTTCGCCAACCTGGAGACCGCCACCTATGCGTTGTCGATCGAAGTGGGCGGGCAGTTTTTCGCCGACGTGGTCAACCTGGGCGGCGTCATCGGCGGCTTCGCCTCGTGCCTTGCGGTGCAGGTCAGCGCCAGCCGGTTGCTGTATTTCATGGGCCGTGAGGGTGTGCTGCCGCGACGCTGCTTCGCCCGCCTGCAAGGCAAGGCGCAGACGCCGGTGTTCAACCTGTTGCTGGTTGCTGGCCTGGGCGTTATCGGTGTGTGTGCGGACGTCAGTTCGGGCGCTTCGCTCATCAACTTGGGGGCGTTTCTGGCGTTCGCCGCGGTCAATGTCTGTGTGGTCGCCTATTACCTGCGCGAGCGGCGCAAGCAGCGGCTGAGTGTGCCTGGCTTCGTGATCTGTCCATTACTGGCCATCGCCGTGAACCTCTATCTGCTGTCGCTTCTGAGCACCGTGGTGATAGTGGCCGGGATCGCCTGGATGCTGTGTGGTGGCTTGTATCTGACGTGGATTACAGCGGGGTTCAGCAAGCCAACGCCGGGGTTGATGGAAGTCGAGCCTTGAGACCAAGGGGCCGCAGGGCGGCCCCCGCGTTCATATCAGGATGTAATCGTTGCGTTGCACCGTTTCCGGATGGTCACCTTTGACCAGGTGCACGTAGCGCCCAGCCACAAGGTCGATTGGTAAGCAATCGTCGACATCGAGTACCGCGTCGGTATGGGGCTTCAACCAGCCCGCCGCCATGCGCTGCTTGCCCAGCTGCTTGGCGGCGGCTTTATCGGTGGCCGCAACCAGCAGGTAGCGGTGCGCTTCGCCGAATACCTGCCGTTCGTACCCACCCAAGTTCAGCAAGAACAGGCGCAGGGCCCCGGGTTGCGGCGCGGCCTGGGTGAGTTCAACACGGTAGCCATCCACCCCATGCACTTCCATCCAGGCGTCGATGTGCAGGCCTTTCGGGCTACCGAACCAGGCGCTGCGCAATTGTGGGTAGGTGTGCTCCAGCGAGTCGGCCTGGGCGAACACCACATCGTGGACCTCGATGCTGGCGTGCGGGTGGCGCCCGCCGAGCATGACAACGTAGAGCATGGATCATCCTGCTGAGGCTTGGGTTTGTCGCAGGATAAAGCGGCACAGGTTGCGCTTCAATGCCCCACCGCGCAGCGCGTCCTGACCCCTCGCGCAGTTCAAACCAGGAAGTCACTGACGAGCGTGTACCAACAGTCCGCACCCAGGCGGATCAGTTCATCGTTGAAGTCGTAGTGTGGGTTGTGCACCGAGCACCCATGAAACTCGCCTTCGCCGTTACCCAGCATGAAATAGCAACCCGGCACCTCAGCCAGCATCCAGGCAAAATCTTCTGTGCCCATGACCTTTGGCCCCCGGCTGTGCAGGTGCCCTGGCGCGAACAGCGGTGCAAGGCTCTGGCGAACCTGCTCTGTTTCGGCTGCGTGGTTGATCAGCGCAGGGGCTAGCTGGGTGATGCTCAGTGCGATACTGACACCGAACGCCTGCTCATGGCCGTTGACGATCTCTGCCAACCGCTGGTTGATCTTCTGTTGGGTCTGCGGGGTGTCGGTACGCACGCTGATCAGCATGCTGGCCTCATCCGGGATGATGTTGTACACGCTGCCGGCCTGCAGCATGCCGATGCTGACTACCGCGTACTCCTCCGGGCCAAGGTTGCGCGACTTGATGGTCTGGATGGCGTTGATCAGGCTGGCCACCACCGGCAGCGGGTCCACGGCCAGTTCAGGCATGGCGCCGTGGCCGCCTTTGCCGGTGATGTGCAGTTGCACCCGCTCCGAGGAGGCCATGGTCGGCCCGGCTTGAACCACAGCAGTGCCCACGGGCGCGCCCGGCATGTTGTGCAAGGCAAAGATCGCATCGCACGGGAAGCGCTGGAACAGGCCGTCGTCGATCATTGCCTTGGCGCCGCACAGGCCTTCTTCGTCCGGTTGGAAGATCAGGTTCAGGGTGCCGTTGAACGCGCACGTCGATAACCGATAAGCCGCCGCGAGCAGGATCGCCGTGTGCCCGTCATGGCCGCAGGCATGCATGCGGCCGGGAATCTGGCTGGCATGGGCAAAGGCGTTTTTTTCTTGCATGGGCAGTGCGTCCATGTCGGCACGCAGGCCGATACGGCGCGTGCCCTGGCCCTTGTGCAGCACACCGACCAGCCCATGCCCGCCGATGCCACGATGCACCTGGTAGCCCCATTGCTGCAACTTGGCAGCCACCAGTTCGGCGGTGTGCGGGGTGTCGCCGCCAAGCTCCGGTGCCGCATGAATCTGCCGCCGCAGGGCCGCGAACGCAAGCAGTTCGGTGTCGCTCAACACATTGCTGGTTTGTCGAGTATCCATGGTTCAGGCCCTTCCGATGTTTTCAGGGAACAGTTTCAGGCAGACAAGGCTGATTGCCCCGCCGGCCAGCAGGTAAAAGGCGGGTGCCAGCGGGTCGTCGAGGGCTGACGTCAGCCAGGTGGCAATCAGCGGCGAGAAGCCCCCGAACAAGGTGACGCCGAAGCTGTAGCTGACCGAGGTGCCGAGGGCGCGCTGTGGCTTGGCGAACCCTTCCATGATCATGGCGAAGAAGGCGCCCGAACCGACGCACCCCGGCAGTACCAGCAGGGCCACGATCAGCATGGCGGCGTACAGCTCTGTGGTGTGCGACAGCAGCCAGAACGCCGGCCATGCGCTGATGACGGGGAGCGCAACGGTCCACGCCAGGAGCTTTTTGCGCAGGCGGTGGCGGTCTGCATAGCGCCCGGCGATCGGGCTGATGACCGCCAGGCACGCGGCTGCGACACAGGCAATCGCCATGGCGCTGCGCTGCGGGTAGTGCAGCGTGGTGATCAGGTACGAGGGCATATAGAAGATGAACAGGTACATGCCGATGGTGGCGCTCGCCATCAATCCGGTTGCAAGCACGGTGTTGCGCAGGTCGATCACGCTGCGCCAATCAGGCTTGGCGAGGGCAGGGTGCGGCTTGCGGGGGGCGCCCTGCTCGAGGGTTTCGGGCATACAACGGCGGATGTACAACCCGACCGGGCCGATCAGCAGGCCGATCATGAACGGGATGCGCCAGCCCCAGTCCTCAAGGTTCGGGGTGCTCATCACGCTGCTCAGCAACAGGCCGATGCCTGCCCCCACGAGGGCTGCGTAACCTTGGCTGGCGGCCTGCCAGCTCACGCTCGCGCAACGGCTGCGGGGGGTGGTGGACTCCATCAGCAGCACCGACGCCGTGCCGATTTCACCGCCCGCGGAAAACCCTTGGGTGAGGCGCCCGATCACCAGCATCACCGTGCCGAAGACACCCGCTTGCTGGTAGGTGGGCGCGAAAGCGATCAGCGCGGTGCCCAGCGTCATCAGCAGAATGGTCAGGGTCAGGGCTGCCTTGCGGCCCTTTAGGTCGGCCAGGCGGCCGATGAACATGGCCCCCACCGGGCGCATCAGGAAGCCCACGCCAAAGGCGGTCAGCGACATCAGCAACGAGGCGACCGGCGATTGTGCCGGGAAGAAGTTCTTCGCGATCACCACGGCAAAAAAGCTGTAGATGGTGAAATCGTACATCTCGAGGGCGTTGCCTAACGCACACGCCACGGTGGCGCGCCTGGAACCGACGGCAGGTTGCTCGACGGTTATCGCATCGTTCGCCAATCGGGTTTCCGAGTGCAGGGTAGTCATGGGCTCTCTCCGAGTCATTCGTGTTGTGAACGAACTATCGGGTAACCCGGGCAGTGAATCACTTGCGCTTTTTGCAAGCACATTACCAATGGTTAATAAGGTCGCGACTCACCGGCGAATGGTGCACCAAGCGGGGGCGCGGGCGGGCCGTCAGCTCACGGCGTGCACGGCTTCCTTACCCGTGTGGTGAGTGAAATTGGCCGGTGAATGCGCTATTGCAGTCATTTGCAGCGCATTCAGCCGCCGCTTGAAGGGGTTTTTCCCAATGTACAAGCAGCCAATTAACAAAAAGGCATAGCCTTATCAAATTGGCGATTTCCGAGCGTTTTTATTTTCGTGGAGGCTGCGAACCCGTACCCACTTCCACGGAGAGTCTGCAATGGGATCGTTCGCTGCGCGTACTGGATCATTGGCCGCCATGCTTGTTGGGCTCGGGCTGCCGCTGGCAAGCGAAGCCGAGGGGTTCCCCTCGATTGGGCGGGTGGCATCGGGCTTTGGTTACTACAACGTGGACAAGGGTTACGACGACAAGCTCAAGCTGTATGGCACGGTCGATGCCTTCGTGAATTATCAGGACTCCGGCCATTACTCAGGCTACAAGATCGCCGGTGGCGGTGCGTGGACCAACAAGCTGGGGGTGTACATGCGCAAGGCCCTCGGCCCAGACACGGTGCTCGAGGTGGACGTGGAGGAGGGCTTCAACGTCAACGGCCAGGCATTTTCGCAGCACTGGAAGCAGATTGGCGGGCTGCGCCTGGCACTGGTCGCCCTGCGCTCGCGCGAGTACGGCAAGCTGGAGTTCGGCAAGACCTACGGCATGGGCACCCCGACGTATGCCGACCCTTTTCTGGCCACCTACGGCTCGCCCTACACGTACCTGACCAGCCCGCCCGCCGGTAACGGTGCGTTTTACCTCGACATGCGGCCCAAGCATACCTTGGCCTACACCACCCCCAAGTTCGCTGGGTTCAGCGTGGGCAGCGCCGTGAGCTTCGGCTTCAACGACACCGCCAGTGCAGGCAAGACCGTGCGCGGCAATGGGGTGAGCGTGCAATACAGCAATGCGCAGTGGATCGTGCTGGGGTCATTCAATGATTACCTGAGCGACCCTTGGGGCGATGACAACCGCCAGACCCATAACTACTTCAAGAGCGCTTCGGTGTTCCATGACTTCGGGCCGCTGGCGGGCAGCCTGACCTGGCAGCGCCAGGACGTGGACAATCGCGGCACGCCCAGCATGCAGGCCTGGACCTTGGGTTTCAGTGCGCCGGTGGGCAAGGCCGATGTCGCACGCCTGGCACTGGTCAAGCGCGACATCGAGTTCGGTAACAAGGACGCCTACGGGGTGATGCTCGGCTATGACCACTTCTTGCGCCCGCAATGGGCGATCTACGGGCGATTGGCGCTGATCGCCAACCGCCCCGAATCAGCCATCACCTATGCAGGCATCCCGCTCGAATAGGTCGGCGACGACCCGCAGAACGTGGCTATCGGTATGTACTACCACTTCTAACGTTGCAGCCTGGTTCGCAGGCTGTGGAACAGCTCCTTGGCCGGCGAGGTCAGCGCGTGCCGATCGACACAGACCAGGTAGATAGGGTACTCGGGGATGATTTCCTCGACTTCGACCCTGGTCAGTTTCGGCGCCTGACCCGCTGCGAGGGTGTTGGCCGCGGCAAAATCACTGAGGGTCATGAACGCGTTCGCGTTTTCCACCAGGCCCAATGCCAGCAGCAAAGATGAGCACTCGATGACGTTCTGCGGCGGGTTCACATCATTCACCTCGAACATCTGATAGAACTGCGAGGAGCGGTCGGCAACGGCATCCAGGCTGATCCAGTTGGCGTACTGCAGCTGGCGCAGCGAGCGGGCATGACGCAGCGGGTTGCCGGGGCTGCAGAAGACATTGCCCTCGATACGGTGTACGGCCTCCCAATCCAGGTTCAGCCGTTGCGTGTTCTGTTGCGAGGTGAGGGCAAAATCCAGCGAGCCGTCGCGCAGGCGCTGGACGATATGGCTGGGGCGTTGCTCGGTGAGCTTGAGGCGTACGCGCGGGTTCTTGGCTTGAAAATCACTGACGCACTGGCCAAACCCTGGCAACACCGCCGTCAGCGATGTGACCCCAACGGCCACTTCACCAACGGCGGTGTCATGAATGTTGTCGGCCTCGATTTGCAGGCGGCGCATGCTTTCGACGGCCATCTGCGCATGGCGCAGGATGCGCCGGCCTTCGTCGGTCAGCGACATGCCCTTGTAGGTGCGCTGCATCAAGGTCAGGCCGAGTTCGCGCTCAAGTTCCTTGATCGAGCGGCTCAGCGCCGGTTGAGTGACATGCAGCCGCTGCGAGGCTTCATTGATGCTGCCACACTGGTCGACCGCCACCAGTGCTTTGATTTGATGGAATTTCACACGACGCCACTCTTGTTGTTATTTGACCGGGAACAGCACGCTACCCGCCAGCTGCGGTCGCAAGTCTAAGCCGACCGCCTGGCGTTGTCGCCCGGCAATCGGGCCAGGCGTGATGGAACCCGCTCATGCTTTATTGGCGCTGTACCTGGACGCTGGCCAGCATCGACTCTGCGCCACCACCGCGGCGCACGCCCCTGACGGGGCAGGCATCGAGGTAGTCCAGGCCCACTGCCAGCTTGAGATGGCGCTCGGGCCGGGTGAGGCGGTTGGTGATGTCGAAGCTGTACCAGGCGTCATCGACCCAGGCTTCGGCCCAGGCATGGCTGGCCAGGTGCTGCTCGTCCTCGGTGCACAGGTAGCCAGACACATACCGCGCCGGCACGCCCAGGCTGCGTGTGCAGGCCAGGAACGCATGGGTATGGTCCTGGCAAACCCCGGCAGCCCCGGCGAAGGCCTCGATGGCGGTGGTACCTACCGTGGTCGAACCAGGGCGATAGGGCATATGGTCGGCCAGTGCCAGCATCATCTCTGTCAATGCTGCCCGGTCGTTGCGAGTGCCGCATTGTCGAGCGGCAAAGGCCTTGAGTGCATCGTCGGCCTGGGTCAGCTTGCTGCTGCGCAGAAAGGGCAGGGGTGACTGGCTGCCGGCTTCTTGTTCGCAATCCGGGTCGATTTCCACCTGCCCATGGGCCGTGAGGGCCAAGTTGCCATGGGGCTTGTCCAAGGTCAGCACGTGCAGGATGTTGCCGTACGGGTCTATCTGGCTGTTCACCTTGCAGGGCAGGTCCAGTTGCCATTCGAGGATGCGCTGGCGCTCACTGCTGCGTGGCGTCAGGCGCAGAAACTGGATGCTGTTGCACACATCGCTGGCGTAGCTGTAGGTGGTGTCGTGGCGAATGGACAGTTTCATAGTACCTCCAGGTAGGCGTTGTGCACCGACCGCCCCAATTGCTGGATGCGCCCGAGGAAGTCGGTCAGCCACAGGTGCAGCCCTGCTTCCATGATTTCGTCGATGGCGGTGTAACGCAGCCGAGCGTTGAGTTCGGCGGCCATCCGCTGGGCGGCGCGCCCGGTGTTGCCTGGCAGGCCGGCCAGAATCAGGTCGAGCTCCTCGACGCAGGCATGTAGCGAGCGTGGTACGTCCACCCGCAGCAGCAACAACTCGGACACAGGCCTGGCACTGGGCGCGTTGCGGTAGATCTCGTTGAAGGCTTCGTAGGAGGTCAGCGCACGCAACAAGGCGCTCCACTGGTAGTAGCCGCGTGCAGAGTCGTCACTGACTTCCTCGGAGGCTTCACCGAACATTTCGTAACGCGCATCGAGCAGGCGCAGCGTGTTGTCCGCCCGCTCCAAGAAGGTGCCCAGGCGTATGAAGCTGTAGGCGTCGTTGCGCATGATGGTGCCAGCGGTGGCACCGCGGAACAGGTGCGAGCGCTCCTTGACCCAGTCGCAGAACTGGCTGATGCCATAACGTCCCAGCCCGTTGCTGGCAATGTTGCGCATTTCGATCCAGGTGGCGTTGATGTTCTCCCACATGTCTGCGGTGATACGCCCCCGCACGGCGTGGGCATTGGTCCTGGCGGCTTGCAGGCAGCAATAGATACTGCTCGGGTTGCTCGCATCGAGGGCGAAAAAGTGCAGCATGCGCTCGGTGTCGAGTTCGGTGTGCTGGTTGATGTAGTCGTCCAACGTGCCGGAGGCCAGCAACGACATCGCCAGTTCGGCGTGGCCATCGCTGCGCCCGGCCTGGGGCATCAGCGACAGCAGGTAGCTGACCTCCAGCATGCGCGCCAGGTTTTCCGCGCGCTCCAGGTAGCGAGACATCCAGTACAGGTCGGAAGCAGTTCTAGAAAGCATGGGTCAATCCTCCACCACCCAGGTGTCCTTGGTTCCGCCGCCTTGCGACGAGTTGACCACCAGCGAGCCTTCCTGCAGCGCCACGCGGGTCAGGCCGCCGGGCACCAGGCGCGTTTCGCTGCCCGACAGCACGAAGGGGCGCAGGTCGATATGACGCGGTGCGATACCGTTCTCGACAAAGGTGGGGCACGTTGAGAGGCACAGAGTGGGCTGGGCAATGTAAGCCTGTGGACGAGCCTTGATACGCGCCCGGAAGTCCTCGATTTGCGCCGCGCTCGCTGCCGGCCCGACCAACATGCCATAGCCACCGGAACCCTGGGTTTCCTTGACCACCAGGTCGGGCAAGTTGGCCAGAACGTGGGCCAGCTCCTGCGGCTTGCGACATTGCCAGGTGGGCACGTTCTTGAGGATCGGCTCTTCGCTCAGATAGAAACGGATCATGTCGCCGACGTAGGGGTAGATCGATTTGTCATCGGCAACCCCTGTGCCGATCGCGTTGGCCAGCACTACGTTGCCCGCACGGTACACGGCGGTCAAACCAGCCACGCCCAATGTCGAGTCAGGGTTGAACGACAACGGGTCGAGGTATTCGTCGTCCAGCCGGCGGTAGATCACGTCCACTTGTTTTGGGCCAGCGGTGGTGCGCATGAAGACATGGTCGTCACGCACGAACAGGTCCGCGCCCTCGACCAGTTCGATGCCCATCTCCCGCGCAAGGAACGCATGCTCGAAATAAGCACTGTTGAAGCGGCCCGGGGTGAGCACGACGGCGGTCGGGTTATCCAGGGGGCTGGCGCTTTTGAGCGTGTCCAGTAGCAGATTGGGGTAGTGATCGATGGGGGCTATGCGCTGGGCGGCGAACAACTCCGGGAACAGGCGCATCATCATCTTGCGGTCTTCGAGCATATAGCTGACACCGCTGGGGGTGCGCAGGTTGTCCTCCAGCACGTAGTAGCTGCCGTCGCTGTCACGCACCAGGTCGACGCCAGCGATATGGGCATACAACCCACGGTGCAGGCCCAGGCCCTGCATGGCGACCTGATAACCCTCGTTGGCCAGTACCTGTTCTGCTGGGATGATGCCGGCCTTGAGGATGCGCTGGTCATGGTAGATGTCCTGCAGGAACAGGTTCAGGGCCTGGACCCGCTGGATGCAGCCGCGCTCGACCGTCCGCCATTCGCTGGCGCGGATGCTGCGGGGGATGATATCGAAGGGGATCAGGCGTTCGGTGTCCTGTTTGTCACCGTACAACGTGAAGGTGATGCCGGCACGGTGGAACAGCAGGTCGGCCTCGCGCCGACGTTGTTCCAGCAACTCCAGGGGGGTGTTCGCCAGCCAGCGGGCGAACTCCTGATAATGGGGACGGCAACTTCCGTCTCCGTCATACATTTCGTTAAAAAAAGCCCGGGACATACCCACTCCTTGCCACGAATCGACGGTCGCTTGCCTCAGGCTCGCCTGGATGGCATTGCAATGAGGATGCCGGAACGGCGTGCTTTTCTTGAACGTGGGCCAGGCGGCAGCAATCGCCCTGTGGGCGCGGCCTGAAACCAGCGGGGAGGCGGGTTTGGCGGGCTTTTTGACAAATTGTGCGACGCTGGCAAGGGGAAGGGCGTGCATCAGAAAAGTGCATTGCAGCGTTGGCCGCTGTTTTTGAACCAGCTTGGGGCGCTTGGGTTGAACGAAAAAGGGCGCTTCATTCAGAACAATGCATTTGAAGACGCAGGCAGGGCGTTGATCCTGACGGCTCAACGCCCTGCGGTTCGGTAGGGCAAAGTACGCCAGCAGTTAGCGTGCGCTTTCAACCGCGTGTGCGCCCGCCACCGCAATCGGGTCGTCGTGCGCGTTCACCGGGGTGCTCACGCCCACCGCACCAATCACCTTGCCCTCTACCAGGATTGGCTGGCCGCCGGCCAAGGTGGTGACGTCCAGTGCCAGCAGCGCCGGATGGCCATCATTCACGCGGTTTTCAAAGTTCACGCTGGGGGCGCCGAACAGGGCCGAGGCCTTGGCCTTGCGCATGGCAAGGTCCGCGCTGATGGCGGTGGCACCATCCATGCGGCGCACCACGATGGGGTAGCCGGCGTTGTCGACCACGGCGATCGAACCCACCCAACCCTGTTGCTTGGCGTACTGGTCGGCGGCCTGGGCGATGCGCTCGGCGGCGGCCAGGTCCAGTTGTTTGATCGAAGGCAACGCAACCGAATCGGCGGCCTCGGCGGCACCGGCGACGCCCAGGGCGAGCACGGCGGACAGCAGGAATCGTACGGACATGAGGTTCTCCTGACGATTTATCGAAAGCGCCCGGCAAGCCGGGCGCGTGAGTAAAGGGTGTCAGCGCAGCTTGGCGACTTCTGCTGCGGTGACCTGTACCTCGGAGTTGCCGAACTGCTTGAACAGGAAGGTGCTCAAGGTCGCCACCTGGGCATCGCTCAGGTTGGCGAAGGCAGGCATGAACACTTCTTGGCCATCGACCTTGCGGTGCACGCCGCGCAGCAGCACCGACACCACGTTGGTCGGGTCGGCCGCGCCCAACACACTGTTGCCAAACAGCCGCGGGTATTCGCCCACGCCCTTGCCGGTGACCGCATGGCAGGTGGCGCAGTTGGCATTGAACATCACTTCGGCGCCAAGCGCGTCGCTGTTCGGGTCGTACTGCGCATGGCTCGCGCGCAGCGCAGTGGTGCCGGTGTAAGCCTGGCCCTGGCCGGTGCGAGCGGGTGCGCTGCTCGGGGCGCCGGTGGCGGGCAGATCGCGCAGATAGGCAACCATGGCGTGCAGGTCGGCATCGGGCAGGTGGTTCAGGCTGTTTTCCACCGCTTCGGCCATCGGGCCTGCAGCGTTGGCCTTGCCATGCACGGCACCGGTCTTGAGGTAAGTGAACAGCTCGTGATCGCTCCAGGTGCCGATACCGCTCTGGCCACTGGTGATGTCGTAGGCCTTCCAGATCCCCAGGTTGCCACCGCCCAGGTCCGGGTGGCCCAGGCCCTGGATGAAGTTGCGCGGGGTGTGGCATTCGCCGCAGTGTTCCAGGCTTTGCACCAGGTAGGCGCCGCGGTTCCATTCATCGCTCTTGCTGGCCACCGGCAACTGGCGCCCGGACTGGAAGTTCATGACGTTCCAGAAGGCCATGGCCCAGCGCTGGTTGAACGGGAAGCCCATGGTGTTTTCTGGCGGTTTGCTGTCGATCGGCTTGATCGTGCGCAGGTAGGCGACCAGTGCCAGGGCATCGTCGTCGGACATGCCGGTGTACGAGGTGTACGGCATGGCCGGGTACAGGCGCCTGCCGTGCTGGGAGATGCCGTTGCGCACGGAGCCGACGATTTCGGCGTCGGTGAAGGTGCCGATGCCGTTGACCGGGTCCTGGGTGATGTTGGTCGAGTACAACCGCCCAAACGGTGTGTCGAAGGCCATGCCGCCGGCGTAGGGTTTGCTCGCGTCGACGGTGTGGCAGGCCACGCAGTCCGAGGCCAGTGCCACGGCGCGGCCGCGTTCGACCCATGCCGCACTGTCCTGCCCAGGCTTGGCCACCGGCATGTCGACCTGCGATTGCTTCCAGATCACGCAGCCGGCACCGATGCCCGCTGCGACCGCCACGGCAACGCCGCTCCAGGCCAGCGCCCGCAAGCGGCCGCGCGCTTTTATCGAACCTGTTTTCATCAACATGCGTAGCCCCTCACACCGAAGCCTTGATGATGCTGTCAGCGGCCAGCAGCGACAGCGCCACCCCGGTCAGCGTCGAGTTGACCAGCGCTGCGGTCGGCATCACGCCGGTACCGCCGAAGTACAGGTTGTCGTGGTCGTGGGCCTGGGCCAGCTTGTTGCACACCGAGGTGTGCGGGTCGCTGCCCATGCTCAAGGTGCCGGTGATGTGCTGGCTGTTGGTGTACTGGCCGCGCTCGGAGAACTTCACCTCGCTGCCGCCGGAGGCCTTCACGCAGTCGGCGAAAAGCTCGCGGCAGGTGTCGTAGCCGCGGTGCACGTACTCGGGGAAGCGGTAGTGGATCTCCATCTTGGGGATGCCCCAAGCGTCCTTCTGATCGCTCAGGACGATGCGGTTTTCTGGGTCCGGGAGCATTTCGAACATCGACTTGAGCAGCACGAAGCGTTCGCCATCGCGCTTGATCTTTTCGTTCAGTTCTTTGCCGTAGTAACCCTGGGCCAGGTACTTCTCGGTCAGGTAACGGGTCGGGTTGTCGTTGTGCACATCGATGCGCAGGGCAGAGCGCTCGCTGCGGAAAGCCCCGTCGCGGGTATTGTTGATGCTGCCCGGGCACATCGGGCCACGGCCGATGTACAGCGGCTCGTCTGCCAGGTACTCGACCGCGCTGGCCGGGTGGTCCATCAGCCGGCGGCCGACCTGGTCGGTGGCGTTGGCCACGCCGTTGGGGTTGCGCTCATCCTTGGACATCAGCAGGATCTTGACGCTTTCCATGGCATTGGCGGTGAGCAGGAAGTGCTTGCCGGTGACCCGGTGGACTTGCTTGTCAGGGTCGATGAAGTGGGCGGCGACGATACGGTTGCCTTCCCCGGTCTCCAGCTTGAACACCACGGCATTGCTGATCAGGTTCAGCCCCAGCCCTTGAGCACGGCGTACCGACATGCTGCCGTTGTACTGGGCGCCGATCGGGCAGATGGGCATGCAGTTGTTGTTGCCGCAGCAGGCCGGGCGATCGTCGTAGGCGGTGCTGTTGCGCGCTTGCGGGCCTGGCAGCAGCTCCAGGCCGACCGACTCGTAGCGTTGGCGCAGGCGCTCGAAGCCGTAGGGCAACGGCAGGACGTCCATGGGGTAAGGCATCGAGCGCGGCGAGCCGTAGTCACCCGCCAGCGCACCGCCGCCGGAGACGCCCATCTCGATCTCTGCTTCGCAGTAGTAAGGTTCGAGTTCGTCGTAGCTGATCGGCCAGTCGACGGACTGGCCGTACAGCGTCTGCATGCGGAAATCGTTGGGGATCAGGCGCCAGGCCTGGCCCGCCCAGTGCCACGTGGTGCCGCCCACGCCGCGGATGTACTGCGCGGTGTACGGGGCCGGGCCCTTCTGGATCAGGTAACCGTTGTCGTGCGGGACGAAGTTCGGCTGGGGCGCCCATGGCATCGCCGGGTAGGGCGCCATGTGGTTGTTCTTGTACGCACCATTGCGGTAGTTGGACACCAGCATAGCCTGGTCCAGCGGTGCGCCGGCCTCGAGCATCAGCACCGACAGGCCCTTGCGCAGCAGCTTGACGGCAGCGGCGCCGCCAGCGGCACCGGCACCGATGATGACCACGTCGGCCGACATTGGGGTGGAATTCGAATCAGGCATGGTGTGCGGTATCTTTTTGCAGGGCGTAGGCAGGGGGATTGACCCAGAAGTTCGGACTTCCGGTGCAGTAGCTCGGGGGCTCGACGAAATCTGACACTGCCTGGTAGGCCGCCACGCTTTCGAAAGCGACGCACTCGCGTACGCCTTCAACGTCTTCGACGGTGCCCAGGTACAAGGCGGTGTTCACTTGCAGGAACAGGCGCTTGAGGCCCGGATCTTTGCTGGCCAGCAATTGCAGGCGCTCGGCCGGGGCGTTCAAGGCGGACAGTTCGGGTAACGTTGCCAGCAACCTCTCGACCAACCTGTCGAGGCCTGGAAGGGTCGGCAGAAGTTTCTGGTGCACCAGGTTGACCAGTTCGCGATCGACACCGATCTGCCCGGAGAGTTGGTCTGCCAGTGATATGAACGGGGCCGGGGCAACAGGGACTTCGAGTACACCGCCGGCCGCCATGGCCGTGGGCAGAAGTTTGGGTGCGCCTAAAGTCAGCAGCATCATGCCAGCGCCGCTGGAGACAAAAAATTCTCGTCTACTAAGCATGGAAAGTTCCAGTGAATGGGAAGCTGCCCAGGCGGATTGGCACAGGCCCCCCGCAGAGCGGCGCAACCGTAACACATGTAACTAAATGTGTAGTTAGCTTTTTGCAGCGCTGAAAGCCGCAATCTAGAGCGGTTTGGCGCTCACGCATAAGACTTAAGGTGGGTAGTTTTTAACGAAAAAATGAGCTAGTAGGCAGAGCTGATGCGACCCTCAAAGCGAGTTCGCAGCGATAAGATGCGCGATATCGAGCTACTTCCAGAGCAGAACCACATCTCTCATTGTGTGCTTGTAGCATTTTCGCCATCAGTGCTTTTTTATGAAAGTTAGCGCGCCTGGCGCGTTCGATAACCGCACAGTTTCGTGATTCAACTGCCTCTGCGACGGTCAGGGGGGCATTCAGCTAAGTGAAGCGCCGGTTGCGGATGTGTGTCTGGCCTTCCTGAATTACTTCCAGACTTCAGATTCCCTTCAGATTGCCCCCCGATACTCGCCCTATCAGGCCCAAACGGGGGAGTGTCATGATCCAGCCCCAGTGGAGCACCCAGCTCCCTTTACCCATCGGCAGCCACGCCGATCATCATGCTTGGTTGTCGCTGCACCTGGAGCAGGATGCCGAACGCGGTCAGCTCGAGCAGTTCATCCACCAGTGCTTCGCCTGCGTGCATCGCGCCGATGTGAACTATTACCTTCCGGAGTTGCTGGCGCTGCATGACAGCCACGGGCGTTTGATCGCTGCGGCAGGTATACGCGCGGCAAGCAGCAGCACTCTGTTTCTGGAGCGCTATCTGGATGAGCCTCTGGAAGCGGCCGTTTCACGGGTAGCCGGCAGCTCCCTGGGCCGCGAATGCATGGTCGAGGTCGGCAACCTGGCTTCGCTGAGCGCGGGCTGTGCACGCATCATGATCATTGCCGTCACCTGGGTACTGGCAGCCCGGGGGTTGGAGTGGGTGGCGTTCACAGGGGGCAACACCTTGATCAACAGCTTCCAGCGACTGGGGCTGGAGCCCATCGTGCTGGCGTCGGCCGACCCGGTCCGACTGGGCGGGCAGATGCATCAGTGGGGGACGTACTACGCGCAGCACCCGCACGTATTCGCCGGCAACATCGGGCAGGGTTTCGAGGCGCTCAGCAAGGCCGGTATTTTTCAGCGCCTGGGCCTACCTTCGCTGCTTCAGGAGGCCGGGCATGCCGCATGAGCTGGAACAATTTCGTCAATTGTTGACCACGCAGGCCCGTGGGCGCAGCAGTGCAGTGGCTGTGCAGGGGGCTACCCAGCGCTTCAGCTACGCGCAGCTCATGACAGAAATTGACGCACGTGCCCAGGCGTTGCGCATGCTACCGCCCGGCCCCCTGGTACTGGCCTTGGATAATGGCCCTGAGCTGCTGCTGTGGGATTTGGCGGCGCTGTTCGCCGAGCGTCCTTGTGTGATCGTTCCCCCATTTTTCAGCACCGCTCAGTTCAGGCACTGCATCCAGCAGAGCGGCGCGACCTGTGTACTGTGTGCCGCGCAATGGCTGGCGACGCTCGTCGAGTTGGGTTTCAGCGAGCTGGGCGCGTTCTGGGCGCGTGCGGCCGATGCCACGGTGGCGCTGCCCCTCGGTACCGTCAAAGTGACCTACACCTCCGGCAGCACAGGCACGCCCAAAGGGGTATGCCTGGGCGCCGACACTCTGCTGCGTGTTGCCCGCGAGCTCGAGGTGGCCAGCCGGCGAACTGAACCGCAGCGCTACCTGGCCGTGTTGCCACTAGGGGTGTTACTGGAAAACCTCGGGGTCTATGCCGCACTGATGGCGGGGGCTACGGTGCAGCTTTACCCGCTGGCCCATCTGGGCATGGACGGTGCCAGCCAGGTCGATTTCAAGCGTTTGCTCGGCGCCATTGCCTTGAGCGGCGCACAAAGCCTGATCCTGGTGCCGCAACTGCTGATGGGGCTGGTCACCGCCCTGGAGTGCGCAATGATGCAGGTGGGCCCACTGCGATTCGTCGCGGTCGGTGGTGCGCGGGTGTCTCCCAGCCTGTTGGCACGGGCCGAAGCGCTCGGCTTGCCGGTATTCGAAGGCTACGGGTTGTCCGAGTGCGCCTCGGTGGTGGCGTTGAACCGCCCGGGGGCACGGCGCGCCGGCAGCGTTGGCAAACCACTGCCTCATGTTCAAGTGCGCATCGCCGAAGACGGTGAAGTGCTGGTGGCGGGCTCGATGCTGTTGGGTTATCTGGAAGAGGCGCCTGTCTGCACGCATTGGTGGCCCACAGGCGATCTTGGCTATTTCGATGGCGATGGTTACCTGTACCTCAACGGCCGCAAGAAGCACCAGTTCATCACCAGCTTCGGGCGCAACGTCAACCCGGAGTGGGTAGAGGCCGAACTGACCCAGAGCGGTGTCATCGCCCAGGCGTTCGTGCACGGCGAGGGCATGCCGCGCAATGTGGCGCTGCTGTGGCCGCTTGACCCGGCCGCAACCGACAGCACGATCGACCAGGCCGTACACCAGTGCAACGCGTTACTGCCGGACTACGCCCGGGTGCATACCTGGCGGCGCCTGCCCACACCGCTCTGCCGCGCTGATGACACCTTGACCGCCAATGGACGCCCTCGTCGCGCGGCGATTGTGCAGCACTACCACACCCTGTTATCCGACCTTTCGTTGTGAGGTTCGCCATGTCCTTTTTCAACGCCCTGCAAACGCAAACTGCCCAGCAACGCCTGGCACTGTTCAGCGTGCCGGTCATTCGTGATGCCTTGGCTGGGCGGGTCAGCCTGGCCAGTTATGTCGCTTTTTTGACCCAGGCATACCACCACGTGCGTCACACCGTGCCCCTGATGATGGCCTGCGGCGCGCGTTTGCCCGCGCGGCTTGAGTGGCTGCGCGGCGCGGTATGCGAATACATCGAAGAAGAGTATGGCCACGAGCAGTGGATACTCGACGATATCAAGGCATGCGGGGGCGACTGGGAAAGTGTGCGCGACGGGCGGCCAGCGCTGCCGGTCGAGCTGATGGTGGCCTACCTCTACGACCTGATTGCCCGCGGCAACCCGGTGGGCTTGTTCGGCATGGTCAACGTGCTTGAGGGCACCAGTATCGCCCTGGCGACCCAGGCTGCGGGCAGCATCCAGAGCAGCCTGGCGCTGCCCGATCATGCCTTCAGTTACCTCAGCTCCCATGGCGCGCTGGACCAGGCCCACATGGCAACGTACGAACAGCTGATGGACCGCCTGGATGACGCCGAGGACCAGCAATCAGTCATTCATGCCGCCACCGTGGTGTACCGGCTGTACACAGCGATGTTTCAGGGGTTGCCGCGTGCCAGCGAACCAGGCCGGCAAGAGGTGCATCATGCGCTTGCCTGACTCGGTGGTGATCCTGACCGGCGCCAGCGGCGGCATCGGCCTGGAGCTTGCGGGACAGCTATGTGCGGCCGGTGCACGGGTGTTGGCGGTAAGCCGGCAAATGGGCACGCTTGCCCGGCTGATGGAGCGCTACCCCGAAAGGTTGCGTTGGCAGTCGGCCGACCTGCGCACCCGCGAGGGCCGTGAGCAGGTACTTGCCCGCGCCCGGGAAATGGGCGGGGTCAACGTGCTGATCAACGCCGCCGGGGTCAATCGCTTTGCCTTGCTCGACCAGCTCGACGAGCAGACCCTCGACGAGTTGCTCGATATCAACCTCAAGGCTGCCCTGCAACTGACGCGCGCCTGCCTGCCGCTGTTGCGTGCGCAGCCCAAGGCTCTGGTAGTTAACGTTGGTTCCACCTATGGCTCGATCGGCTATCCCGGCTATGCCACCTACTGCGCCAGCAAGTTCGCCTTGCGCGGGTTCTCCGAGGCGCTGCGCCGCGAATTGGCCGATACCTCGGTAAATGTGCTGTACGCCGCCCCCAGGGCGACCCGCACTGCCATGAACAGCAGCGCCGCGACAGCACTCAACGAAGCGCTGAAGGTGGGCATGGACGACCCGGCAGATGTTGCCCGCGCCGTGCTCGCGGCGGTGCAGTGCGAGCGCAGCGAACTCTATCTGGGCTGGCCAGAAAAACTCTTCGTGCGCATCAATGGCATGTTGCCCGGCGTGGTCGACCGCGCCTTGCGCAAGCAGCTGCCGGTCATCCGTCGCTATATCGGTAGCCATACCAAGGAGCCGCTCAAATGAATCGTCCGTTCGTAATCGCTCTGCTGGCCTTTGCACCGGTTGCCTGGGCGCTGGACCCGGCGGGTACCCAGCAGTTGGCTGAGCTGCAGCAGCACTGGGCGCAGATCCAGTATCAAACACCCGAGGACAAGCGCGCCGATGCCTTCGAAAAACTGGCGGCCGACGCATCAGCCTTCGTCAGCCAGCACCCAGGTTCGCCCGAACCGTTGATCTGGGCCGGCATCATCAACAGCAGCTGGGCAGGTGCCACCGGCGGCCTCGGCGCGCTGGGCAAGGTCAAGGCCGCCAAAGCCAGCCTGGAGCAGGCCATGAACATGGACCCCAATGCCCTGCAAGGTTCGGCCTACACCAGCTTGGGGGCTTTGTACGACCGGGTGCCTGGCTGGCCCATCGGCTTTGGCGACAGCGACAAGGCCGAGACCATGCTGCGCAAGGCGCTGCAGATCAACCCCACCGGTATTGACAGCAATTATTTTTGGGCCGACCACCTGTACCGGCAAAAACGCTACGCCGAAGCCATCGCCGCCCTGGAAAAAGCGCGCCAGGCGCCCCCTCGGCCAGGGCGTGAACAGGCTGACCGGGGCCGGCGTGGCGACATTGATGCTTTACTCAATGCCATCAGGAGCAAACAGGACTGAACATGCGGCTGCTGCTGGTTGAGGACGATACCGCGTTGGGCGAGGGGATCTGTGATGGCTTGCGCCAGGCGGGCTACACCCTTGACTGGTTGCGCGATGGCTTAAGCGGGCTGCATGCGCTGCAGCACGAAGCGTTCGACCTGGCGATCCTCGACCTTGGCCTGCCGCGCATGGATGGTATTGCCTTGCTGCGCAGCCTGAGGGCGGGCGGAGACAGCCTGCCGGTGCTGGTGCTCACTGCGCGCGATGCCACCGAAGACCGCATCGTGGGGCTGGATGCCGGTGCCGACGATTACCTGGTCAAACCGTTCGACCTCAACGAACTCAAGGCCCGCTTGCGCGCACTGCTCAGGCGCAGTGCCGGCCGGGCGACGGTGTTGATCGAGCACGCAGGCGTGAGCCTGGACCCCGCCACCCAGCAGGTGCACTACCACGGCGTGCCCGTGGTGCTGACGCCGAAGGAGTACCGGCTGTTGCACGAGCTGCTGGCACAGCCGGGCAAAGTATTCACCCGCGAACGGCTGACGCAGTTGCTGTATGGCTGGGATGAGGAACCGGAGAGCAACACCCTGGAGGTGAACATCTACCAGCTGCGCAAGAAGTTGTTCAACGGCCTTATCCGAACCGTGCGCGGCATCGGCTACCTGGTCGAGAGCAAGCGATGAGTTCGTTGCGCCAACGTACCCTGTGGCGGGTGATGCTGTTGATGATGCTCGGTACTGGGCTGCTAGCGCTGTACAACTATCGCGACAGTCGGCACGAGATCAACGAAGTCTACGATGCGCACTTGGCGCAGAATGCACGGCTGCTGCAAGGGGTCATGAGCTTGCCGGTGCAGGAGGGCAATCGAGAGGTGCTGTACCTGGCATTCAACGAGGCCCTAGGCAAGGCCGGGCGTCATCGAATAGGGCATCCATACGAGAGTAAGCTGGCGTTCCAGGTATGGGGGGATGGGAGCGGATTGCTGGTGCACACGCCCAGCGCACCGACGCTCGACCCAGCCCCCTCGGTCCCCGGCTTTTATGATTTCACGGCGGATGGCAAGCAGTGGCGCGGCTTTGTCCTGCCGGTGCCAGATAAGCACTGGGTGATCTGGGTAGGCGAGCGCCATGACGTGCGCTACGACCTGATCGACCGCATCGTGCGCCACACGTTGTTCCCGTTCCTGCTAGGCAGTGTGGGCCTGGCGCTGCTGGTCTGGGCGGCCATCGGCTGGGGGCTGCGCCCCTTGCAGAACATGGCCGATGTCATCCGCGCTCGACATGCCGATTCCCTCGAGCCACTGCAATTGGTGCCGTTGCCCTCGGAGCTTGAGCCCATGCAGGCCGCCATCAATCGGCTGCTGGCGCAGATCGAGGACGTGCTGCGGCGCGAGCATCGCTTCATCGCCGATGCGGCCCATGAGATGCGCACGCCGTTGGCCATCCTGCGCTTGCATGCACAGAACGCACAAACTGCCAGTACCGATGCCGAGCGGCAAAAGGCGCTAGGCTTTCTGCTTGGCGGTGTCGACAGGCTGACCCGCGTGGTGAATCAGTTGCTGACCCTGGCCCGGGTACAGCCGCGCCTGGGCCAGTGCGCCTCTGCAGAAGTGGATCTGGCCGAAGTGGTGACAGACACGATGGCCGAACTTGCGCCGTGGATACTTGAACGCGGCCTGGAACCTTCGCTGGATATTGGAGACGGCGATCATCGTTTGCTCATCGATGGCGGTGCTCTGGGCATCGCATTGCAAAACCTGATCTCCAACGCCGTCGAGCATTCGCCACCGGGTGGGCGTATCGCCGTCTCCTTGAGGCGTTTGGGCCAGGGTGCCGAGCTGGTGGTCGAGGATGAAGGGCCGGGTATCGATGAAGAGAATCTACGCCGCGTCTTCGAGCGCTTCTTTAGCCGCAATACCCCCAATGGTGCGGGGCTTGGGCTTTCAATTGTGGCGACGATCGTCGAGCGAATGGGAGGGCAGGTACGGCTGACCAACCGCGCTGATGGCGGGTTGGCCGCAACAGTGTCGCTCCCCGTGCTGCCGAAATGACGGCGAAGATGCGCTTACCCTGCGGCGGATATTCAGGCGATTTTGAGGTTATTGACTTTTATGAAGCTGCGAATGCTCAGAGTCCTGTAAGCGCTCCTCGAACAACGTGGCGCCGTGCAGACCGGCGCGCACGGTTTGCGGCTTGACCAGCGCCAGGTCGATATCGCCGCAGTTCAGGTTGACCGCCGCGCAGGCCTGGCCTGGCTATTACTCGACAATTGGACCAAAGGTCAAGGGCGTCATTCATTTGGATGATGGCGAGCCGGTTGCTGCGGCATACAGTGCCAGAGTCGAGGGCTCCATCCGCAGCGGGAGTTAGGCCATGGCTACCATCAACGGCAATAACAATGCCAACACACTGACAGGGGGCGCCACGGCCGACACCCTCAATGGCCTGGGCGGCAATGACACGCTCGATGGCGGCGCCGGTAACGACCTGCTCATCGGCGGGCGCGGTAATGACACTTACCGCTTCGGCCTGGGCTATGGCGCTGACGTGGTCGATAATTCGGGCGGCGCCAACAACGATGTCGATGCCATCGCACTGATCGGCATCAACGCCAGTAACATCAGGCTCTACCGTATTGGCAATGATCTGGTACTGACACTGCTGGCCAGTGGCGAAACCCTGACCGTCAGCCAGCATTTTCGCGATGCAGACCACGCCATCGACCGTATTCAGTTCGCCAACGGCACGCGTTGGAACGCTGCGGACATCCTTGCGAACCTGTACTACCCGCCGGTTACACCCACCCAAGGTGCTGACGTTATCAATGGCAACCCTACCGATGACCTGCTCTCGGGCCTGGGCGGCAATGACACACTGTTCGGCAATGGTGGAAACGATACCCTCGATGGCGGTACCGGCAATGACCGTATGGAAGGAGGGCAGGGTAACGATACCTACCTCGTGGATGCCACGGGTGATGTAGTGATTGAGGCTAACTCGGCCGGTGATGATCTGGTACAGGCCAGCATCAGTTATACCTTGGGCAGCAATGTGGAGCGTCTTATCCTGACCGGGAGCGCCAACCTGGGAGGCACCGGTAATGCGCTCGCCAATACGCTGACGGGCAACACGGGTGACAACCTGCTCGATGGGGCTGGCGGCAACGATGTGCTCAATGGTGGTGATGGCAATGACACGCTAAGCGGTGGCGCAGGTAGCGACACCCTCAACGGTGATGCTGGCAATGATCTGCTAACGGGGGGCGCAGGTGACGACACCTTGGTTGGTGGCAGTGGCGATGATGTGTATGTGGTCGAGCAAGCCGGCGATGGGGTGACCGAACTGGCAGGCGGCGGTACCGACACCGTTCGTACGGCGCTCAACTTCAGCCTGGGAGCCAACCTTGAAAACCTTGAGCTGCTCGGCAGCGCGAATGTTGCGGGCACTGGTAATGCGCAGGCCAACAGGCTCACCGGCAACACAGGTAACAACCGCCTTGACGGCGGTGCTGGCGATGATGTGATGAGCGCAGGGCGTGGCAACGATACCTACGTTTACGGCCGCAATTACGGCAACGATGTGATCGACAACAGTGGCGGGGCCGCTTCGGATGTGGACCTGTTGCAACTGGTGGGCCTCAACCCCGCCGACGTACGCTTTGTCCATACCGGCAACGACCTGCAAATGCTTGTGCTGGGCTCCTCGCAAAGCCTGACGCTGAAAAACTTCTACCTCAGCGCCGACTATGAAATCGACAGGGTCCGCTTCGACAACAATACGGTATGGAACAACGCCACCCTGAGGGCTGCTGCCACCCTTCCGGTCAACAGTGCCCCGGTGTCCAGCAATGACAGCCAGACCCTATTGGAAGACACCTCGGTCATTTTGACCGTAGGCGACTTTGGCACCTATCAGGATGCCGAAGCCAGCCCACTGGCGGGCGTGCGTATCACCAGCCTGCCGACAGCCGGTGCACTGCAGTACTTCAACGGCAGCGTGTGGAACGCCGTGGCCCAGGACCAGGTGATCAGCCGCGTGGACATCGATGCTGGCAAACTCCGGTTCATGCCCGGGCCCGATGGCAATGGCGATGGTTATGCCAGCATTGGTTTCAAGGTCAGTGATGGCTTGGCCTTTTCAGCCAGTGTCTATGTGCTTCGCATCGATGTGACGGCGGTGAATGACGCGCCGACGCTCAATGCGCCACTGTCGGCGCAGTTTGCCCAGCAAGGTGTTCACTTCGATTTCGTCATACCGCAGAACACATTCGCCGATGTGGATGCCGGCACCGTACTGACCTACAGCGTCAGCATGGCCAATGGCGACCCCTTACCCGGCTGGTTGAGTTTCGACGCCCTCAATCATCGTGTTTCCGGCACGCCCGGCAATGCCGATGTCGCAGCCCTGACCCTGCGAGTAAGGGCCTCAGACGGTGGCGCAGTTCAGGCTATCAACGACTTCGTGCTCACGGTGCTCAATGCCAATGATGCGCCCTACGTGGTCGCGCCCGTTCCAGACCGGTTCATCGGTATTGGGCGGTCATTCAGTTTCAGCTTGCTTAACCCTACCTTTGGCGACATTGATCACGTGTACGGCGACACCCTTGCCATCAGCGCCTCTCTGGCCAATGGCGACGACTTGCCGGCCTGGCTCAGTTTCGATGCGGCAACGGGGGTGTTCAGCGGCAGCGTACCGGAAGGCACGCAGGCGGCGCCCTTGAGTGTGCGCATCACGGCGGTCGATAACGGCGGCAGCTCGGTGACCGACACCTTCCAGTTGAACCTGATGGTTGAGGTGAATGGCGGCAATGCTGGCGATGCACTGGAAGGCGGCCCGGCCAACGAAGCGATTTATGGTTTCGCTGGAAATGATGTGCTACGGGGGCAAGCCGGGGATGACTTGTTGATTGGCGGTGCCGGGGACGACCGGCTGGAGGGCGGGGATGGTTTTGATGTGGCCCAGTTTGCCGGCCTGGTGGGGCAATACACATTTACCTTCGGTGCCAATGGCTTTCTCGCCGTGGAGGGGAGTGCGGGCAGTGGTGAACCTGGGAAGGACCGGCTACAGGACATCGAGCAGCTGAACTTTGCTGATTCGGCCGTTTCTTTGGTGGGCACGCTCGGTGGTTATCAGTCGTTGTCGGACCCTATTGCGGGGCGAGCGCTGGACTCGAGTATCGCAAAATTGAGCACTGGCGGATATGTCGCTGTTTGGTGGAATGATGCTAACGGGGCAAGTGGCATTTACGCCCAGACTTATGACGATCAAGGGCGTCGCATTGGCGAGACGGTTTTGATCGGTGGCAGTGGGTTTACCGTTGAGCCCCATATGTGTGTCACCGCCACGTCTGACGGCGGTTACATCGTCGCTTGGGATTCTGCAGCACGCCTTGGCAATCCAGATGGGCGTGCAGTCTATGTGAATGCACTGGGCATGCGGGAGGTGCCAGTGGATCTGCAAGCCGCTTCAAACATCAATGTGGATGCGCTCGAAAACGGGCGCAGTGTTCTGGTGTGGAGTGAAAGTTTAGGGGGCGGGCAGTCCTGGGTGAGAGGCGCCATGTTTGACCCTGTAAGTGGGGCGGTCAACGAGATTGTGGTGGGCGGGCAAGAGATCTACTTTACCGGAACTACGAAGACGGCAATTACCTCGCTGGAGGATGGCAGTTTTGTTGTTGGTTGGTTGCCGGGTTCGTCCAGTGGGGGCATTCTGTTGCAGCGATTTTCTGCCACCGGAGCTGCCTTGGGTAGCGAGTTTTCGGCTGGCAATGGAAACAGAAACGCTGGGCAGGCGTTGACCGCGTTGGGTGATGGCGGTTTTCTGCTGTCCTGGGCGGTTCACGGCGAAGCGGTCTATTTGCAAAAATACAATGCCTCTGGCGTCGCCCAGACCGGCGCTATTGTGGCTACCAGCCTGTATATATATGGAGAGCAAACACCAGCGGTGGCCGAGTTGCGTGATGGAGGCATCGCAGTCAGCTGGGTCGCCACGATCCCCGGCGACGGTGGCTGGGGTGTTTACGTCCAGCAATATGACAGTGCCTTGGCCGCCGTTGGCCCATTACAGGCAGTGCATGGCATAACGTTCGGTTCTCAATTCCAGCCAGATATCATCGCGTTGGGCGAAGGTGGTTACATCGTCAGTTGGGTCACTGGCGAGTCCGGTATTGGCGACCAAGGGGTCTACAGCCAGAGGTACACAGCGCAGGGGGTGGCCGTGGAGAACACGCTGGCGCTGCGGGCCGATGCTGGCAATAACCTAATACAACTGGGGTTGGGCGATGAACGTGTGCTCCCAGGGCAGGGTAACGATACGGTGTTTGGCGGCAGCGGGAATGACACCGTGGTCTATGATGGCTTTCAGCGTGACTTTGACATCTCTGTTTTGCAATCTGCAGATGTGAGCGTCATTGACCGGAACATGCTCGATGGCAGTGAAGGTGTCGACAGCTTGCACAGCGTCGAGCGATTGAGTTTCTCCGATGGCGTTAGCTTAAAAGCCATCAGATGGGAGGCTCAAGTCAACAGCTTCGTTCAGGATCTGCAGATGGAACCTGCAATTGCCAAGCTTGAAGATGGTGGGTATGTCATCAGTTGGCAATACCGACCCAACGGGGGCAATGACTTTTTTGTCCATGCGCAGCGGTTTGCTGCCAATGGCGCAACCGTCGGGAATGAGTTTGTGGTTTCTGGCAATCAAAGTGGTATGAACTTAATGTCGACGGGCGAAGGGCTCAGCGACGGCGGGTTTGTCATTGCCTGGGCAGGAAGCGACGAAAACTACCAAGGGCGCGATGTTTTTGTTCAGCGCTACAGTGTGGAAGGAATCGCTGTAGGCCCCAGGAGCCAGGTCAATACGGGGGAGCAATTGTGCGGCACACCCGGGGTGTCAGCGCTTTCTGACGGTGGGTACCTGATTGGCTGGGAAGCGTTTGACGTAGCTGCATCGACTCACGCCGTGTTCCTTCAACGTTTCGACAGCAACGGCTTGTCCGGCGGCCCTGCGGAGCAGGTTGACGTCACAGGCCAAGGTTTCGAAACGCTTGTGGGTATTGCCGCTCTGGAGGGCGGTGGCAGCGTTGTATGCGTTCAGAAGTTTGACGCGCAAGGCATCGTCAGCCTGTTCACCAAAAACTATGATGGACAGGGCGTGGCGCTTGGGGGCATTCATCAGGTAGTTGGCACCCCGGGGAGTGCAATGACATCGCCGTTCATCACGGCGTTGAATGGAGGCGGTTACGTTTTGAGCTGGACCTCTTTCAACGAAACTTCGAATGACTCAGAAGTTTTCACGCAGCGCTTCGACGCCACTGGCATGAGTACTTCCGAAGTGATGAAGCTCACTCAAGAAACCCGTTTTGCTGGTGAGACGACTATCTGTGCAATGGAAGACGGCGGCTACGTCATTGGGTGGATGGGGTTTGCCTCGAACCGATACAACTTCTACACCCAGCAGTTCGATGAAACGGGTAGCGCAACTGGCGAGACCCAACTGGTGAGTTCGATCATGTCAGGAACTGTCAGGACACTTCGCCTGGAAGGATTGAGTGACGGCGGCTACATCGCCAGTTGGGCCGCTGATGGTGCAGACGGCTTCAACTCAGGTATTGTGAGCAAACGCTTCGACGCCCATAACAACCCCGTTCTGGATCATCTGGACTGGGCCGGTGACGCCTCTGCCAACATCATCCGCAGCTCACTGCAAACCGACTGGTTCACAGGTTTCGCGGGCAACGATATCTTCCAGTTCGCCCAGGCTGCGCAGTATCGCGCCGACCTGGTCACTGACTTTACCCAAGGCGCCGACACGGTCGCGCTCAATAGCGGTGTCTTCAATCTGCAAGGCCAGTCAGTCGCCGATGCGCTCGCCAACGTCACCGGTAATGCCCATGAGGCAGCCGGTGCGCGCTTGGTGTTCAATCAGGACGATCACACGCTGTATTACGATGCCGACGGCGCCGCCAACGGCAATGCGGTAGCGGTGGTGACCTTGACCGGGGTAACTCAACTGACGGGCTCGGACCTGCAGCTCTACAGCTGAAGTAGGCACGGTTCACCCGCCATTGAGGCGGGTGAACAGGCAGATCAGTTGCGCTTGCCGGGTGGTGTCGGTCTTGCGGAACAGTGCGCGTAGTTGCGTGCGCACCGTGTTGATCGACACGTTCAGGCGCTTGGCGCAGTTCTCTAGCGTGAGCCCAAGGGCCAGCAGTTCGCCAAGGCGCTGCTCGGCCGGCGTGAGCTGGAACAATTCTGCGAGCAACGGTGAGTGCCAGTGATGGTCGAGCAAGGCCAGCAGCACCAGCGGGGCCTTGAATGAACGATTGGCCGGTGCATCGACAGGCACAGGGGTGATCAGCAGATCATGCCGACGGGCAGCGCCCAGGCGCAACCAGCCGGGGCGTCGGCGCCTTTGCTCTTTGTCGGCGGCAATGCGGATCAGCGCCCGCAGCCGGTCATGCTGGCTGCTACTGCACAAATGGCCGCAGTGTTCGTACAGCAGTGACCCGCTCAGGTACTGCTGCCGAGCGGCATTATTGCTGTGCAGTACCTGCCCCTCGCCACTGAGCAGCCACAGTGGTGCGGTGTGGTGATCCAGCAGCACATCGCGCTTGATCAGGTCCAGTTTCAGGCTGTTGATGCGGGCGGTGACCTTGATCGCCTTGAGCAGGTGCGGGGTGATGCGCTCGAGCAGGGCAAAGTGACCGGCGGTGGGGGCGGGTTCGCTCAGTTGGTGCAGGGCTGCCAGATAAAGCCCGCCCGAGCAGCGTGCTTCCAACCGAATACTGGCAACGTTGTGCGGGCCGAGCGGCCGCTCGGTGGGACGCGAGTGGCCGGTCGCGGCAAAGTCGATCAGGTCTACCTGCCAGGCACCTGCCGGGCGAGCGCCGTTGTAAGGCAGGCACAACGACGAGTTACCCGGCGGTAGGCCAAGCTCGCCAAGCCCTGCGCAGGCACAGGATTCTGCGGTATCTGCGGTAGCATCCGGCTGCTGCTCGCAGCGTATGACCAGAAATATCCACTGATAGCCGCAAGCCTGCGCCAGGCGCGTGAGCACCGGTTGCCAGGTGGTTGCGTGCAGGGCGTGTTCATAGCAAAGGCCAACCAATTCATCGTAGAGCTGCTGTTCACGGATTTGATTGGCCATACCGGTAACCTGCCGCCCTTGGCCGCTGGGCCGCAAGAAATGACTAGTACTAAGGGTATATGGCCCATGGCCTGCACTTGCGCAATGCCGATTGTCGGCATGCAGCCATCAGTCGGGCATTGACCACAGCGTATTGCGCTTTTACAAGCAGGGTGAGGAACTCACTCACAAGCTGTCGGGGTCCCCGAAGAATATTTGACCATTCATATAAATCAGATGGTTATGAATGGGGAATTGGTTTTGTACCCCCAGATGTACCCCTTTTTACAGCAGCTACGAGTGGATTACAGTGGACGCACCGGGGGCGGGGCTGGCGCAGAACGTGCAATCCCTCACCCATTTGCGCAACTTATGCTTTGGGCTCGTCCCAGTCGCTACGCGTCGCAGCAGTCAGCGCATCCCAGTCATCAGGAGGGTTGCCGCGGCCCAGCATCTTCTCGAATACGGCGTAGGGATCGGATTTGCTGCCTGCGGACCGTAGGGTATTTTCGTCGTTGACCCATGCATAGACGATGACCTTGGACCTTGAGTCGTAGCGAAAGAACAGCCGAAAGCGCCTGCCGATTTTTGCGCGGCGCCAATGTCTGTAGGCGGTGCCCAGCGTGTTGCCTTGGCGGAACTCATCACGGCCTGGGTCGGCAGGCACAGCCTCCATGATCAGAAGGCTCAATGCCCGAAACAGCTTGACGTTGGCGTTGCTCTCAAAACCTTGCGGATCGTTCTGTTCAGCTCGGGCGGCGGCTTCGTGCAATTTGCGTAGCTGTAAAGTCACACCTTCATGGAACAACAGTGTCCAACCATTTCGCAGCATCAGATCGCGACCTCACCATCGATATCTTCGTCGAGGTTCACGTAGTGGTTTGCGTTGGCGAGCATGGTTTGCGCCAAGTCTTTCGGCAGCGTGGTGAGGTTGCGGCCCCCTCGGATATCAGCCTCCAGCAAACCCAGGAACGCACCGATGGCAGGGTCTTCGTGGGTGGTTTCTACGCGGCTGACCACGATCTCACCCCCGCGCACGTCGAATGCAATCTTTCCACCTGCGTCAATGCCCAGTAGCTGGCGAACGGATTTTGGCAGTGTGACCTGCCCCTTCGAGGTCAATGTGGCGATTTCGTGGATGGCAGGCATGAGCGTTCTCCCGGATGTTTCGAATGAATGGTAAGGAATTATCCTTACTTGGTCAATTTTGGTTTTCTGCTGCCCCCGTGTCAGGCATGCCGTCACGTCAGTCTTTTCTCAACCCGATACCTTTCAACAGCGGATGCCGCAGGGCCCAAGGGCATAATGAGAATTGCCGGTTATCCAACAGGAAACGGTCAAGTTCGTGTACCGCGCTTGCGTCATCGCTGCCCCACAAGTCTTCGATCACCACGGTCCCGCCGCTGGCTAGCAGCTCAGCCCAGAGCCGCAACGCACGCAGATTTCGTTGCGGGTCTCCACCCAGGTCAATGACGATCAACTCAAATGCAGAGCAAATGCTGCGCACCCGGTCGAGAGTTTCTCGGTTCATTGCATCGCCGACGCAATCATGTTGTTCGACTTCGGTCCAGCGGGACCCATCGATGGCGGACGCATGGGGGTCGATGTCCAACGACACCACCAGGCCACCTCCCTGCATTTGCAGGATGCTCGAGAGGAACCAGGCGCCACCGCCACGCCCCCTGCCGAGTTCCAGCACGCGTTGAGCGCGCATGCCAGTGAGAAGCTCCTGAAGGTAGAACAGATCGCTTGGCATCTTGAGCACGACTTCGCCGAACCAACGGTAATCCCGCTCGCTTTCAACCTCGTGCTTCCAATACCAGCGGTGATAGTCCGCCGCCAAGGCTGTTTCCGAGCCTGGCATAGCACCCTCCGGGAGGAGCATGTCAGTGAATGGAGCGACGAGTACACCGCGCTCGATCCATTGCGCAGCGGCAGGCGAGGCGCGACGAAACCTGGTATGGCCAAGTAGCTCGTCGTATGTCGCAAGATCGATACGGTGCCGCTCCCCGCGCGCCGCGTGCTGCACCTCGATGAAGTCGGCGTAATCTACGAAGACGATGAATCGGCTCAGTCGCAGCATCTGATTGATCATCAAGGTTTGCGTCGCGCGGCAACAAAGGGGCTGATGGCACGATCAAAGGGCTCGCCTCGCCAACTGTCGAGAACCTCGACTTCACTGAAGTCGAGGTCGTTCAAGAGTGACGTAAACAGCTGCACGTTTGCCACGCTCAGTTCATGGCGCTCCTCGAAGTGCTCCGCGGTGGAGATGCATTCGAACCGGTAGTCGGCGAGCATCGTTTCGGCGCCGTCCGACCAGAAACGGTAGCTCAATACGATATCCTCCGGCCCGCCAGGCCCCAGCTCTCGGTCGACGGTGAACGGCGGCTTTTTTTGCTGGGCGTTGGGGGCATGGGCGACTTGCAGGATCAAGCCGCCACCTGGGCGCAGCATGTGATGGCAGCGCAGGAGTATATCTCGGAGTTCGGCAACGTCCTGGCAGTAATTGAGCGACCAGGAAAGTGACACGATGCAATCGAATTGCTGATTGAGGTCCAGCTCCTGCATACGCCGGAGTTGTGCGCGTTCCGTGCCGACGCGCGCTTGCGCCAATTCCAGCATGTGGGGCGCCGAATCGAGACCCACCGGATCCAGGCCGGCCTGCAGCGCTTTTTCGAGCAGTATGCCGGTCCCGCAACCGAGATCCAGCATTCGGCCTTGCCCCTTCAGGCCACGCGCCCGCTCGATCACGAAGTCGTGATCATCGGCGTAGTGGTGTGGTGGCGTATGCAGGTCGTAGCGATCCCCAAACTCTCCGTAGAGTTTGTAGGTCCGATCATCGCTCATAGATCCTCCTGAGTGAGCACCGGCATGGTGGTGAAGGCTTGCGCGACGGCAGGCCCGAAGAGGGTGTAGGGGCTGTCCGCCGCCAGATCGCACAGCTTCGTGGCGCCGAAATGTTCATTATCGAGGGGGGCAAGTGCCTCGACCAGACGAGACTGTCGGCGCGCACTGCGTGCATTGGGTGAGGCCAGATGCTTCAACGCCTGACAGAGCTCGGCAACGGTCCCTGTTTTGACCCAATCCGCGTAGCTGCGACTACCGAGCTCGAACAACAAGACGTGTTGGCGCAAGCCTGATCCAACACACAGGGGGCAGCGGACCATGCGCTGGGAAGCCAGTACCTTGTCGCGCCAGGGGCGGGAGCCGCGCGAAAGATTGTCACGCACATGCGCAAACAGTCCGTCCCAGCGCAACCAGCTCGCGACTTCCTTCGGATTGCTCGTCGGGGTGCGCAGAAATGCACCCGCACCGGAGGGGACCCAGAATCCATGGAGGAGCACGTTGTACTCCTGGGTCGAGAGTCGCTCGATGGGACGTTCGGCCGGCCATCTTTCTTCCTTGACCAGGCGTTTGAAGAAAGGCACCAGTGCATTGCGATGCACGCCTTTGAGGACGTCCAGCGCCTCTGGCTGCAGGAAGCCGCTCTGCTCCACGGCCTTCTTTTCGTCGTTGATCAACAACCTCGGATCGTAACTGACGACCTGGCCGCGACCTAGGCAACATGGGCACTGCCCGCGCACGGTGTGTCGATCAAAATCGGAGGCAGATACTACGCGGGGGCCAATCAGGTAACGATCGAGATCCGTCGCTCGTTCATTGCAGGTCGCTATCACTTCCTGCCCTCTGACCAGCTCGATGTAGCCGCCACCGAGCAGTAGCGCCAGTTTCACCGCACGCGTTCGTGCACTGCGATCACTAGCAGCGTCGCAGGCAAGAGGGCCATCGAATGCACGGATGCGGGATGCAACCTCGTGTTCTGTCCATCGCAGTCCCTGTACTTTTAGTTGTCTGCGCAGGTCCCGGACGACGCTCGCGGGAACGTGTGCGCCCCACGTGTGGATCGCCTGGAGTAGGGGGCAGATTGTCAGTTCGGCATCTGCAGCGGTTTCCCAGACATCCACCAGCGTGGTGGTATCTGCTTGTTGCGCGTTCCCGCCTTCGAGCATGAGCAAGGCCAACTCATGATCGAGCCCTCCAAACTCAAGCAGGCGTAGCTCTCTCAAGTTGTGCGCGTCTAGCACGACTGCCGGTTGTCCGCCTTCATGCTCAAGTTCCTGCTCCAGCGGTGGCAGGTCGTGGCCGAGTAATCTTTTCAACCAGCGCAGCGCACTGCTGGCCTCGGGCAGGCTAGAGGGGCGGTGGTGTTGATAGCGTTCCAGCTGCCCGGCATTCGCGCGCGGTTTCGATGCCTCTCGGAGCATTCGACCGCTTGGGGTATCCTGCTCGCGCACGTGGCTCGGAGGGCCTTGAGCGATCAACTGGCCTCCCAGCGGACCGCAGCCGGGGCCGAATTCGATGATCCAGTCGGTCTCAGCGACGAGTTCAAGATTGTGTTCGACCAGCAGGACGGTGTGGCCCTGATTGACCATTCGATCCAGTGTCCCGAGTAGGCGCGTGACGTCGTCGCGATGCAGGCCCGCCGCAGGCTCATCAAGAATGAACATCAACCGTTGTGAGGCGTGTTTACTCAGCTCTCGGGCGATGCGAAGGCGCTGGAGTTCGCCACCGCTGAGGGTGTCGAGCCGACGTCCGAGAGACAGATGCCCGATCCCCATTTCATCCAGGGTGTCCAGAAGCGACAGTTGTTGGTCGAAAGCGGGGAAGGGTGCGCAGCGCAGCGAAGTGATCGAGCGATCGAGTATCTGGGCGATGTCGTACCCTTCGTCGAGAACGGTCAGCACGGTGGTTCCGAAACGGCTTCCCGCGCAGCTCGGACATACGACCCAATGGCCTGCTTCTTCTATTTCCCCGATGCCTAGGCACCGATCGCAGCGCCCCTGCCCAGCGTTGAGCCCGAAATCGCTGGCTTGGAGGCCGGCGGCGGCAGCACCCGGCAGCTTGGCGAAGTGGTTTCGCAGCTGTTCAGCGAGCCCCAGAAAGGTCGCCACCGTGCTTCGCCTGTTCGGTGTTGGCGTTCGCTGGCCCAAAGCAACGAACCCGCTGAGGTGTTCGGTGCCCGATAGCGATGCCCAGCGCCCGCGGCGAACATCCACTTCCAGAGCGTCTTGCGCGGTGTGGAACGCGACTGCGAGTGCCGGTACGAGTGCTCCGAGAACGAAACTAGACTTCCCGGATCCCGAAACACCCACCACACTGATCAGGTGACCCAGTGGAACGGCCACATCGACGCCCGACACATTATGGATGTGGACGTCCTTGAGCAGGAGCCTCGGTGTCTGCACTTGGACAGGAATTGCGCTGCGCTCCAGTCGGGGATCCTCTGACCACCAGCGTTCCGGGACCTTCCCTGAATAGGTTACACGCCCACCTTCGGGGCCGGCGCCGGGGCCGATCTCGACGAAGAAGCTGGCAGCGGCTGCCAACCGCCGACGATGATCGTTGATGATCAGGCTGTGGGTTCCACGCAATTCGGCCAACGTTGCGGCCAACCGATCAACGTCTTCATCGTGCAGGCCGCGTGCCGGCTCGTCCAGCAACAGACAAAGGCCAGAATGATGGCCGTCCAGGGCTGCTGCCAAGCGCAAGCGGCGTGACTCTCCCTCGCTGATTTCCAGCATTCCGCGGTCGCCGCTTAGGTGGCCAAGGCCTGCACCAATGAAACTTCGGGCCAACCGGTGCAGCTGCTTCAGATACGGTGCCGCCTGCTCAGGCAGCGCTCTGGAAAAGTCGGACCCTGGGCTGCACAGCGAAGACAGTGCTTCGAAAGGCAGCGCCAGAAGGTGGCCGATCGAATATCCACCTAGGCGCAAGGCGAGGGCCTGGACTGACCAGCGGCTACCCAAGCAGTTGGGGCACGAGCCATTGTTCACTAGGTAGGCCAGCCGCTCGGCTGTTGCGCCACGCTTGTTCACCCGCTCGATGATCGCCGACTGAAACCCATCGAAACGGCGTGGTGTGCTTGTCGTGCGCCCATTGCTGAGATCGCGGTCGGCAATCAGCGCTTCACCCGCGCCTTCGATGATCAGGCGGCGAGCCTGCGCATCGAGCTTCGACCATGGGAGATCGGGATCGAAGCCGTTGAGGTTGCGTAGGCCTTCGATCGTCTCATGTTGGATGTTGACGTACTTGTAGTTCTTCTCTGTCCAGAGCGAGAGGGCGCCCTGGTGCAGGGATCGGTCCGGGTGCGCTACCAGCGCGTCCAGGTTCAGGATAGTACTTTCACCGAGCCCGCGGCAGGTTGGGCAGGCACCCGTATCCTCGTGGTCTGGAGCGTTGAACGAGAGTAGGTGCTCGCTTGCGGGCCGGTATCGGCAAGGATCCGCTGGTGTAACCCAGTGGTAGCGGGAGTCCAGCAGGATGCCTTGTGGAGAGTCGACTAGAACGCGCCCTTCGCCAGCCTCGAAGGCCAGTGCTAGCAGTTGCTCCAATTGTAGCGCTGTGGTCTCCCCCGTACCGAGTTCTACGCTTCCGACGTGGGTCTCGACAATATGCCGGATGCGCACGGCGAGTGGTTTGAATCGATCCAGTTTGAGAGCACGTCCTTTTTCCCACTGTTTGGTTGAGTCGGTCTCGCTGCGCACGATGACGCTGGAAAAGCCTAGGGCCCGCAGACGTTCCGCCATGGCTATCCCGTCGCTGGCCTCAAATGAGATGGGGATTGCCCATATATCGAGCGGGCCTTGCTGATGCTGCAGCAACCACGCGGCATAGATGCCGATCCCGGGAGGCGGTACGGGGGCACCGCTGTGTTCGGAAACGGGATTGGACCATTTGATGAACATACGCCGGAGCAGAGGGAGGAGACTACTCGAGGTTCCAACCGTCGTGCGTGAAGAGGCCCGGAAGGCACGCTGGCCGATATGGAGGGTAGGCGGCATTCGGCCGACGAAAGCGCGGCTCATGGGGGGGGCGAGGTGATCCTGGTTGACTCCCAGGAAGGATCTCAAACGCTTGCCCCCTTCGCGCGCTAGGGTGTGCAGGAGCAGCGAGGTTTTCCCCGATCCTGAGACCCCTACTACCATCGACACCTCTGCGACTGGGAAGCTGATGTTGAGATCACGCAGGTTGTTGGCGTCCGCACCGACGACATCGATGGTATCGTTTTTCATTCGGGCCATGAGGGCTCATCGAGCAAGTGAAGTACGTGTATCTGCCGAGCCTGGAAGTGTCGAGGGAAGTCTAGGTATTGAACCGTGCATTCGCCGCGGTAGTGGAGCGCGCGGACGTTCGATACCAACAAGGTGTCCCCCATGCCAAGCTCGATGGGATGGGACACCGCCAGCGCCGCTTCATGGATCGTATCCAGTTGCTCCTCGAGTGGGTCGATGAAGCTCGCGCCTCGGCGTTGCGCTGCTTTCAAGGTTTCGGGATGAAAGCGAATGGTCGACTCGCTAGCCATGGTGCCTGACCAAGCCCCCCGCGCTCGATCATCTACCATGTCTACGGTGTCGCGTAGAAGAAGCCTGATGGCCTTGTCGGCACCGCGTCGTCGAAGCTCTGCGAGTAGGTCACGAACCCGGGCGACGCGCAGAACTCCGTAGCCCGGGGTAGGATCGGGCACCCGGCAATGGATCAAGGTGATGCGCGGAGGTTCGCTCGCAGTGTTCAGGTCGGTATGAAAGTGCCCGTCGCGCAAGCTTTGAGACAGCTCTGTGGTCCAGGGCGACATCTTGAAATGCTTGACGATCTTGCTTCCACGGTAGGGTTTGAACCCAGAATCCAGCGCCAGTGCGAGCAGCAGGGCGATTCGCTCGTCGCTCAAGGCGGGGGTGCCGCGTACCACTACATGATCAAAGCGGTTCCATGAGTGTGAAAGCTCGACGAGAAAGGCTTGCCATTCGAGGGATGACAGTTCTCGGGCGAGTACACGTCGCAGTGACGTGTTGAGTGCGCGCGTCTCCAGCGATTCGAGTGTGTCGCGCGCGGTCACAGCCAGCAGCGCGTCTTTCACGCTGGCGGGCAGGGTCAGTTCTGGAAGGCTCATGTGCAGCACTCGAATCGAAAAAGCAACTTGTGGCGAAATTGGTGCTCAAGCAGCGCACCGACCGAGGGATAGGAGAATGACTCCGAGACGCTGGGGTCGTGATAGACCCAGCCTGTGTCCCTCAAGGGGCGAACCGATGGCGCCAACCCCACGCGTGCTCCCGCTGCCATTATTTCCAGGGGGGAGTGGTCATACACACCGTGACCCAATGCTTCCAACTCATGCTTCCAGGTGACCCATAGAGGGTTTTCCGTATGACAGCCCAAGGCGAGGTACACGAAACCGCCAGGTCTGATGGCACGGCGTAAGTTTGTCATCAATAGCGACAGGTCGCTAATGTACTGCAGTACTTCATGGCCCACGACCAGATCCACCCCGGCATCTGGAATTTTCGACCAGCTCTCTGCACCAAACAGCTGGCTGTGCGCTGCGAACCGGGCCAGACGCCGCTCAGCCACTCGCCTTGCACTCACGAGCGGTTCAATGCCCAGAAGTCTTGCCGGCCTGAACCGCTCTTGCAGCAACTCGAGAAGGCCGCCGCGGTGGCAGCCGATGTCGAGCACCGTGGCGTCAGAAGGCATGCTTCGATCCGCCTGTATATGGCCGGCGAGCGCACGCCAGAAATGGATGTTGCGCTCTTCCAGACGCTGGTCTTCTTCATGATCGAAGAAGTAGGTGCGGATGACCTCTGACACTCAAGGGCACCGCTGCGGACGGCAGCTCCGCGCCTGAGTATCGCCTGCGGTTGGGTCCACACCGAAGTGCAGCACGAACAGGTTCAGCGACTCTTCGAAAGCGGCTTCCAAGTTTGCCCGGTCCTCTTTGCCTCGCATACCGAAGTACGGGAAGTGGTGAAGGTATTCACCGAACAGGAACTCACAGTTCGCAAAGTAGGCATGCGTGTCGAGAATGTGCGCGTGCCAGAAATCATCGATAGGCCCCGACGGGCAGATTTTCTTGCCCGGGTAGCGCACATTGAGCGCCAGAAACTTTCGGTACAGGCTTTCGACCTCATCGCAGAATTCTCGAGTCCAGCCGCGCTCCTCCATCAGTTTGCGCCCCAGCATGGAGAAGTCCAGCTGGGCCACCTTGCCCAGTGCGGCCAGCATTTGTTCATCCGACTGGAGAAGTTGGTGCGACTCGTCGAACGTGAGGGGGCGACAGATAGCGTTCTGTTCCATAGAAGTCTCTGAATAGCCGTTGGCGTAAAATTTGGATCCTAAGCTTATAGTGTTAAGTGGCTATCAGGGAAGTGGTGGGTGCGTGCATTGCGTGCGATACGTAACCCGTGCTGTGGGTATGCCGAAGGTCTAGGAGCTGATCAAGCGGGGTGCTGCGAGGGTTGCGGGCGTTCCTTTACTGGCTTGGCGCACCCTCAAAGACTCTCTGGATCCCCAGTCGCGAGCACTACCGCAGTCTCTGGTCGTTAGTCAGGGCCGATAATCCTCCACGCCAGGTCTGCTGAAGCAGCCCGGTTTTTGAAGGTGGTTAGATTAAGCGGCGGTCTTACCTTCGGGAGCACTCTGAAAAGCGAAAAATCACTGCGAAGACAGCCTTTGGCACCCAAAAGGAGCAGTGTGGTCGGCATATTACCGAAAGCGCTGAGCATCGATTGGGGGCATCATTTTCAAACCATCCAAAGCATGCCCTCAAATATGCCCCAAATGTAGCAATTCACTGGAAGTAAATGGCTCTTCGAGGCTAGAAAAACGCAGAAATGATCAGCTAACAAGCATGCGCGAAGCCCCTAAAGACTCTCAGGGTCCCCGAAGAACATCTGAATCCGCGACCTCAGCCACCGCTCCGCCGGGTCATTGTCCTGCGCGCCGCGCCAGGCCATGTGCAGTTCGAAGCTGCGCACTTCCATTGGCAAATCTTCGGCCCGCAGCCCGCCCGCTGCCGTTAACGCATCGGCCGTGTAATCCGGCACCGTGGCGACGATATCCGTCCCCGCCAGCAAACTGCCCAGGCCGTTGAACTGGGGTACCGCCAGCACCACATGGCGTTTGCGATCAATCTCTTCCAGCGCTTCATCAATGAAACCGGACAAATCCCCGGCAAACGACACCAGGGCGTGCGGCCGTGCGCAGAAGTCATCCAGGGTAATGCTGCCGGGCACGCTGTCGGCGCGCAGCAGCTTCGGCTTGCTGCGGCGCAGCACCTTGCGCTTGGCATTGGCAGGAAGTTCGCTGGTGTAGCTCACACCCACCGAGATTTCGCCCGAGGCCAGCAGGGTGGGCATCAGCAGGTAATTGACCCGGCGCACCACCAGCACGATGCCCGGCGCTTCGGCGCGGATACGCTTGAGCAACTGCGGCAGCAGGGCAAATTCGGCATCATCTGACAGGCCGATGCGGAACACCGCGTTGCTGGTAGCCGGGTCGAATTCGGCAGCGCGGCTCACGGCCGTGGAGATCGAATCCAGCGCCGGCGACAGCAGGGCGAAAATTTCATGTGCGCGGGCCGACGGCTCCATGCTGCGGCCGGTGCGCACGAACAAGGGGTCGTCGAACAGGTTGCGCAGGCGCGACAGGGCCGCGCTGATCGCCGGCTGGCCGAGGAACAGCTTCTCGGCGGCGCGGGTCACGCTACGCTCATGCATCAGGGTTTCGAACACGATCAGCAGGTTGAGGTCTACGCGACGCAGGTCGTTTCGATTCATCGGTGCGCTTCGCCTAAAGTGGGGCAGGGGTGAATCTTAAGGCCAAAGGCTGTTACCCTGCACCGATTTGTGGGGGCCAATGCACAGGAATGTGGGGTGCCCAATCGATGACAGGCATGTCGACTATTAATAGCCACTGATGGTCTAACGGCAAAAGCCCGGATAAAGTCCGTGGTAATACGAGATTCACAAAGGCGAGGTATGCGATGTCCCGCATGATCCGGTTCCATAAGTTCGGCGCTGCCGATGTGCTCCGTTGCGAGGAGCAGGCCGAACCGTCCCCTGCTGTCGGCGAGGTGCAGATCCGCGTCGAGGCGATCGGTGTAAGCTGGTACGACGTGCTCTGGCGGCAGAACCTGGCACCGTCCCAGGCCCGCCTGCCGGCAGGGATCGGCCACGAGATGGCGGGCGTGGTGACTGCGGTCGGTGAAGGCGTCGACGACATTGCCGTAGGCGATCGTGTTGCCAGTTTCCCGGCCACCAGCGCCAATGAGCATCCGGTCTACGGCGATGTCATCGTGCTGCCTCGCACGGCCATTACCCGGTACCCGGATATCCTCACGCCGATCGAGGCCAGCGTGCATTACACGCCGTTGCTGATCGCCTACTTCGCCTACGTTGACCTGGCACGGGCCAAGGCTGGGCAGACCGCACTGGTCACCGACGCCAGCCATTGCGCCGGCCCTGCGTTCGTACAGCTGGGCAAGGCCCTGGGCCTGAAGGTATTCGCCGCCACCAAGGAGGCGGAGCAGCGTGAGTACCTGCTGGGCCTGGGCGCCGACAAGGTGATCGTCACCGAAGAGCAGGACTTGCTCATGCAGGTGGGCAAGTACACCGACGGCCGCGGCGTGGACATGGTCCTCGATGGCATGGGCGGGCCGCAGATGTCGCTGCTTGGCGATGTGCTGGCGCCGCGTGGCAGCCTGGTGCTGTATGGGCTGCAGGGTGGCAACCAGACCCCGTTCCCGGCCTGTGCGGCGTTCCAGAAGAACATTCAGTTTTACGTGCATTGCATTGGCAACTTCACCGGCAAGCCGGAACTGGGCATCAGCCAGGACCAGGTCGCCTTGCAACGTGCTCTGCGCGACATCAACCAGTTCACCGCCGATCAGTTGCTGACACCGCAGATCATCAAGGTGTACCCGTTCGAGCAGGTGGTTGAAGCCCATCGCTACATGGATGAATGCCCTTGTGGTGGCCGTGTGGTCCTGGACATGGGGCAAGCCTGAACTGTTAACGCTGTCGATAAAACCCGGGCGAAGTCCCGGGTTTTTTTATGTCTAAACTAGGAACTTTCCTACGAGGAAATAATTGTATTCCTACACTTTTAGCGATTGCCGCGACTGGCTTTGTTAATTTCCGGAAACTCTTTTTGTTTGAATTGCTGCGCAGGGGAATGCAAGCTGTGTTGGCTGCACTGTGCATGGCTTTTTTACCAAAATCTGTATCTTTTATTCGTTTGGCAACGCTCGATAATGGCGCGGTGATGGTTAGCGCATGGAGCGTGGGATGGAGAACGGAAAGTCCAGCGGTAAGCAGTTCCCTGCGGCACACAGCCCGCGCGTGGGCAGTTATTTCTCAATGGCCTGGCGACAGCAGTTGAACACTTCAGTATTTCCCAAGTGCGTGCATGCAAGCATGTGTGGGAAGTTTCCTAAAATTTGATTTTCCGCACGGTTGCCGAGCGATAAACAGCGGTGCGGTGAATGACTGAAGTTGTGAGGTGGCGCATGAGCATTATTCATGATCAGGCTATGCACTATATCTACCAACAAGTGCTGGAGCGTTTGTTGAGCCACATGTCCCAGGCGCAACGTGCTTCGCTGCAATTGCTCATCCAGCGGTTACTGTTGGCTGCCGGTGGGCCCGAATATATCGGTACCTTTCGTGTGCTGGTCGTGCACGGCGGCGATCATCGCAGTACTCGCTTGTTGGCTGTCTTGCGAGCCGCCCAACTGAGCATTGCGCTGCGTGCCCCGGTGACGTTCCAGTTGCGGGTCATGGTGGTGTGCCTTCCGGCAGCCAGCAATGCACTCATGGAGCAGCATGAGCGTTGTTTCAATGCCTTGTTCATGCATGATGACCCGCGGGTGCAGCTGCAAATGGCCGAGGGAGGGGCGGTGGCGCCTTTCAGCCGCCGGCCTGCGCTGGCCGCCGAGTGCTGGGGCCTGGCGCGTGATGCCTTGTTGCTGTTCGGCCATTGGGTTGATGCACGGCCCGAGGTGCTGCTCGGCAGTCGCCTGCACCTGGAAATGGCCGATGCTGTGCGGCTGGCGCTCTGCGGGCAAATGCGGGTGGACGCCGTGATCACGGCCACACCTGCAAGCCAGCGCCGTCGGTATCTGGCCTGGGCCCGAAGGTTGCTGCGCCTATCGGGGAAGGGCGCTAGCACCTTGCACCTGTGCATGGCTACCTTGGCTGAGTGCCTGGGGCAGCTGCATGGCACTGCCGGGGCGCCGCTTGAGGTTTTTGACACCCCAGACCTTGCGCAGGCAGCAGAGATCCCGATGAGGCTTATTGCTATCGACGACCTGCTGCCCCAGCTGCTGAGTGAAAGCGAACTGGACCGCATGATGGCCTGTCGCTTTGAACCCGCAGAAAAAGCCACGCCCTTGGCTGCATTTCTCGATCCATTGGCCTTGGCGCAGTTGCACGACCTACGTTCCCGATGCATGACGCTTTCAGGGCAAAGACAAGCGCTGCGGCTGGTATGTCAACGCGGCGCAGGTGGGCCGCCTGCGCCGCAGCTGGCGCGTTTTTCCAAGGCTTATGGCATTGATCAGACCCAACTGACCTGCCTGCTTTACCGTCCATTCGCGGAGCAGGGGCAGGGGCTTGAACGCTTCCTGCAGTGCCGTCACGCCGACATGCTGGTGGCCTTGCCCTACCTGCATCGGGCATTGCAGGGCAAACCGTGCCCCGAAGCGGTCAAGCATTGGCTGGTGAACACCAGCGGGCTGACGCTTACACAGTTACGTGCAATTTATGACGGGCGGCTGCACGGCAGTGCTCGGCAGTTACTGGCGAACCTGGCGCGGCGCGATGTACACCTGGCGCTACTGCCACGTGAGCATGGCAGCCCCATTGCCCCGTGCGAGACCCATCCTGATGGGGCGTGAATTTGCCTATCAGGCGGTGTATCGCTACCTCGATGCGCTCATCGAAGAAGCCTCACGGGGAGGGCAACCGCGTTTGCCGTCGTTGCGTGCATTGTCGCGGCGGCTGCGCGTGTCGCTGGCCACGGTACAGACGGCCTACGGGCTGTTGGAAAATGAAGGCCGAGTGCTGTCGGTGCCGAAATCAGGGTACTTCGCCAACCCTGGGCTAAAGGCCGGGCGTGGTGTCATCCCCGTCGGCGGTCAGGTGGGGTCGGCACAACCTTTGATCGAGCACGCCCTGTTTGCGCATGAGCGGCGATTGGCACGGCAGCGTGCACGGTCGATGCTTGCGTCGCAGGGCACCGGGGGCGCACGCCTGCGCCATGCGCTGGCCGAACGCTACACCCGGTCTTCCCAGCAATGCTGGCGGCCTGATGATGTGCACCTGGGCCCCGATGTGCAGGCGTTGCTGGAAACATTGCTGGCGGCATTGGCGCTGCAAGGCAGTACGGTGCTGGTCGCGTCACCTTGTTGCTGGCGTTTGCTGCGCGTTCTTCAGCGCGTTGGCATGCGTGTGCTGGAGGTGCCTCTGAATGACCAGGGCAGCCCAGACCTGGACAGCCTGACACGGCTGCTTGGGCATGAGCCGGTGCGTATGGTGATCATGCCCTCGTGCCTTGGGCTGCCCATGGGGCGATTGATGCCCCAGCAGGATCAGCAGCAACTGGCCAAGCTGTTGGCCCTGCACCCGGTCTGGTTGCTGGAAAACGACCTGGACAGTGAACACTGTTTTACCATGCCGCCGGGTTCGCGCTTGCGGGACTGGGTTGACCCTCACCGGCTGCTGGTATTGGGTTCGCTGGAAGCTGCGGTCGGTGTGGAGGCACCTTATGCCTATGTATTGGGCCGCCATACAGCCCTGGCCGAAGCGTTTGCCCTGCGCGGTTTCCAGCTCGCACCCTTGCGTCTGCAGGCGTTGGCGCAGCTGTTCAGCAAGGGCGAGATCGACGAGCAATTGGGCCGCCAGCGCGCAGATCAGCATGCTCACATGCAGCATTTTTATCAGGCACTGCAGAGGCATCTGGGCACGCAACTGGGCTTCACGATGCCCGAGGGTGGGCGGGTGGTATGGGTGCAATTGAAGCAGCCAGTGCCCACCGATCGGTTGGTCGCGGCGCTTGCCGGTTCGGCCCTGCTTGCAGTCCCGGGTGAACAGTTCAGCGTGCAGGGGCGTTATCAGCGCTGCCTGGCGCTAACTTGGGCAGGGGAGCATTCCGAGGGGCTTGTCGAACCCCTGTACCTGCTGGCGCAAGCACTGGAGCTTCGATGTGGCGTGCAGCTACCATAGCGCCCTTGTTCATATCCAGGAGCCTACGCATGAGCACCCTGCACTTGCGCCAACCCGTCATTCAGGACGCCGAGCGCTGCTACGCGATCGAAATCGGCGCCTACGAAGGGGATGAAGCCGCAACCCTCGAGAAAATCGGCACCCGTATCGCGCAATACCCCGAGGGTTTTCTCATTCTGGAGGTCGACGGCAAGGTCGTGGGCTTCATCAACAGCGGCTGCGCCCACGAAGTGGTAATGTCCGACGAGGCATTCAAGGAGCTGGTGGGTCACGATCCGGCTGCCGCCAATGTGGTGATCATGTCGGTGGTAGTGGACACGGCCTACCAGGGTAGAGGCTACGCGAGCGTGTTGATGAATGCCTTTATCCAGCGGATGAAGGCGCTCGACAAGCAGACGATTCACTTGATGTGCAAGGAGCAGCACGTAGAGCTGTACCGCAAGATGGGTTATCACTATGTGAAACCGTCGCCATCGGACCACGGTGGCATGGCCTGGCATGAAATGATCATGTCGCTCTGATGGGCGCGACGCCATTCGTCGGCGAAGTATCGTCCTGACCCGTGGTGCTTGCCAGTGCCAGGGGTCTGTATGTATAAACAGTATCCATTTCTGTTGCCTGACCCTGCCTTGTGATCGCCCACTCCGTCGATGACCCGCTGTACTACTTGCACAACTTTCGCCAGGTGCTGCAGTGGGTTGAACAGCGATATGCCGACCTGCTCGACACGCACGAGCTGGCCTTTATCCATGCATTCGCCGCGCTGGACGCGCCCGCCCAGGCATTGCTGGTTCGCATGGTGATGCGCAAGGGCGAGCTGTTTCGCAGTGACCGCCTCGAATACGCCGAAATCGGCGATACCCTCAGCGCCTTGCAGCCACTGCAAGCCTTGGGTTGGGTGCGCGAGCCTGAGCAATTGAGCCTGGAGCAGCTGTTCGCCCTGCTGCGCAAGGATGAACTTGCCAGCTGTTTCGCAGGGCTCTTGAGCCGCCCGCGTGCGGCCAAGAGCGACTTGCTGGCGCAGCTTAAAGCCTTGGCATTGGCGCCCAGGCCGTTGTCCGAATGGTTTGCGCATGCCCCGGTGCCTATCGTGCAATGGTGCCTGCAGCCGCTGTGCGACCGCATACGCTTGCTGTTCTTCGGCAACTTGTACCAGGACTGGTCGGACTTCGTGCTTGCCGACCTTGGCTTGCTGCGCTTCGAGCAGGTGCCTTTCAGCGCAGGCTCGCGTGCCTTGCAGCAGCGCAGCGAGGTCGACCTGGCCATGGCCTTGCACCAGTGCGCCGAGCGCCTTGAGCTGGGTGAGGAACCTGCACTGATCCTCCAGGTGTTGGCAGGCTGGCGCAGCGACAACCCCTGGCTGGCCCGGCGCCACGCCCGTTTGCTGTTTGCCCTTGGCCAGCAATGCGAGCGCCTCGGCGAATGGGACCTGGCCCTGGCGGTGTATGCCCAGAGCAGCCATGCGCAAGCGCGCATCCGCCAAGTGCGTGTACTGGAGCGCAGTGAGCGCTGGGAGCAGGCGCATACCCTGGCCCTGCAACTGGCCGAATCGCCCGGTAACGCCCTCGAGGTGCAGGCGCTGCAGCGCATGCTGCCGCGGCTGGTGCGCAAGCTCGGCGGGCCGCCACAGCCGCGTCGGCGTGTCACACCGGCGCAGGTGATCGAGCTGGAGCTGCCGCGCGAGCACGCCGCGCTGGGGGTCGAGGAGGCTGTGCGGCAACATCTGCAGCGGGCAGGTGGGCAGGTTCATTACGTCGAGAACACGCTGCTTAACAGCCTGTTTGGTTTACTGTGCTGGGACGCGATCTTTGCACCGGTGCCTGGCGCCTTCTTCAACCCGTTCCAGGCCGCCCCCCAAGACCTGCACGATTGTGACTTTCGGCTGCGCCGCACCGCTCAGTTCGACGCCTGCCTGGGGCGCCTCGATGACGGTTCCCACCACCAGGCCATTCTCGACTGCTATGCGGCCAAACACGGCCTGCAATCGCCGTTCGTGTTCTGGCAAATGCTCGACGAAGCCTTGCTCGCACAGGCATTGGCGTGCCTGCCGGCCGCACACCTCAAGCAGTGTTTCCTGCGTTTGCTGCAGGACATCCGTAATAACCGCGCCGGCATGCCCGACCTGATCCAGTTCTGGCCGGAGCAGGGGGGGTACCGCATGGTCGAGGTCAAGGGGCCGGGCGACCGCCTGCAGGACAACCAGTTGCGATGGCTGGCGTTCTGCGCCGAGCACGGTCTGCCGGTAGCGGTCTGCCATGTGCGCTGGAGTGAGGCTGCGTGAGTTACCGCGTGGCGGTGCGCGCGTTGTGTGAATTCAGCGCCAAGGTCGGTGACCTGGACCTGCGCTTCACGCCTTCGCCCACGGCCCAGGAGGGTATCGAAGGCCATCGGCGCGTGGTGGCCCGGCGTGCAGCCGGCTACGAGGCGGAGGTTGCCCTCGAAGGTGCCTACCAGAGCTTGCAGGTACGAGGCCGCGCCGACGGTTACGACCCAGCCGCCAATCGCTTGGAAGAGATCAAGACCTACCGTGGCGACCTGGCGCGCCAGCCGGCCAACCACCGGCAATTGCACTGGGCCCAGGCCAAGGTCTATGCCTGGTTAATGTGCCAGGCGCGAGCGTTGCCGGCCATCGAGGTCGCGCTGGTTTATCTGGACGTGGACAACCACAGCCAGACGTTGATCAGCGAGCAATACGGCGCCGATGATCTGCGTGAGTTCTTCGAAAGCCAGTGCCAGCGTTTTCTCGCCTGGGCACAAGGCCAGGAGCGGCGTCTGGCTGAGCGCAACAGCGGTTTGCAGGCACTGGGCTTTCCCTACCCGCAGTTTCGCCAGGGCCAGCGGCAACTGGCTGAGACCTTGTACAAGGCGGTCAGCACCGGGCGTTGCTTGATGGCCCAGGCCAGTACTGGGATCGGCAAGACCCTCGGCACGCTGTTCCCGCTGCTCAAGGCCATGGTGCCCCAGCAGTTGGACAAACTGTACTTCCTCACCGCCAAGACCCCAGGCCGGGCACTGGCGCTGGATGCCCTGCGACAGATCACCGATGCCACCCCGCAGCCAGCGTTGCGCACGCTGGAGCTGATTGCCCGGGACAAGGCCTGTGAGCACCCGGACAAAGCCTGTCATGGCGAATCCTGCCCGTTGGCGCAAGGCTTCTATGACCGCCTGCCTGCAGCGCGAGAGGCCGCTGCCCAGTTGCCTATGCTGGACCGTGCGCGCTTGCGCGAGGTGGCCTTGGCGCACCAGGTGTGCCCGTATTACCTGGGGCAGGAAATGGCCCGATGGGTGGATGTACTGGTGGCCGACTACAACTATTACTTCGACGCCCACGCCTTGCTGTTCAGTCTGGCACAGGCCAACCAGTGGCGGGTCGCGGTGCTGGTGGACGAAGCGCACAACCTGGTAGAGCGCGGCCGTGGCATGTACAGCGCCAGCCTGGATCAGGGGCAACTGCTTGCCTTGCGTCAAAGCAAGCCGCAAGGGCTTGGCAGTGCGCTGGACCGGCTGAACCGTCAGTGGAATGCGCTGTACAAGGAGCAACGGGCCCCTTACCAGGCCACCGAGCAACTGCCGGAGGCTTTTCTGGGTGCATTGCAGCAATGCATCGGGCTGATCCAGGAGCGCCTGAACGAGTCGCCCACCGAGGTGGACGCACAGGTGCTGCAGTTCTTCTTCCAGGCACTGCAGTTCAGCCGTGTCGCCGAGTTGTTCGACGAGCATTTCCTGTTCGATGTGAGCTTGCGCGAGGGCCCGCGCAAGCGCCGCCTGGCCAGCCTGTGCCTGCGCAACGTCACGCCGGCACGGCTGCTTGGCCCGCGCATGCAGGCGGCGCGCAGCGTGACACTGTTCTCGGCCACCCTGAGCCCCCGGCATTTCTACAGTGACTTGCTGGGCATGCCGGCAGATACCGCATGGCTTGAAGTGGCGGCGCCGTTTCGCGCCGAACAGCTCGAAGTGCGCATCGCCAGCGAGGTTTCCACGCGCTACCGTGAACGCCAGGCCTCGCTTGCCCCCATCGTTGCGCTGATCGCCGAGCAGTACCAGCGTCAGCCTGGCAACTACCTGGCGTTCTTCAGCAGTTTCGAGTATCTGCAGCAAGTAGTCGCGCTTCTGGTCGAGCGCCATCCCGATATCCCGCTGTGGGCGCAGGCGCCGGGCATGGATGAAAGCGCACGGCAGGCGTTTCTCGAGCGATTCGTCGCGGATGGCCGTGGCGTTGGGTTTGCCGTGCTCGGCGGCGCCTTCGGTGAGGGTGTCGATTTGCCAGGCACGCGCCTGATCGGGGCGTTCGTTGCCACCCTCGGGCTACCCCAGGTCAACCCGGTCAACGAACAGTTCAAGCAGCGCCTGGGGCGGCAGTTTGGTGCAGGTTTTGACTATGCCTACCTGTACCCGGGCGTGCGCAAGGTGATCCAGGCCGCTGGGCGGGTCATCCGCGGCGACCAGGACCGCGGTGTGCTGGTGCTGATCGATGAGCGCTTCGCCGAGCCGCGGGTGCAGCAGATGTTTCCCAGCTGGTGGCAGACGGCCAGCGAATAATCCTTGGCAGCCCCTTCGCACGGCATTGCAACTCCCAGTACACTGCGTGTTCCAACACCAACATCCGTTGAACTCGAGGTTTCTGCATGACGCTCAGTCCTTTGGCAGGCAAGCCGGCTCCGGCCAGCGTGCTGGTCGATATCCCCCGCCTGCTCACCGCTTACTACACCGGCCGCCCCGACGCGTCCGTGGCGGCCCAGCGCGTGGCCTTCGGCACCTCGGGGCACCGAGGCAGCTCGTTCGACCTGAGCTTCAACGAAGACCACGTGCTGGCGATCACCCAGGCCATCTGCCTGTATCGACAGGAAAAGGGCATCGATGGCCCGCTGTTCATTGGCGCCGATACCCACGCATTGTCGACGCCGGCCGCTGCCAGTGCGCTGCAAGTGCTGGCCGCCAATGGCGTGCAGGTGATGCTGTCCAAGGACGATGAATACACCCCGACGCCGGCGGTGTCCCATGCCATCCTTTGCTACAACCGTGGCCGCGCAAACGGCCTGGCTGACGGCATCGTCATCACCCCGTCGCACAACCCGCCCCAGAGCGGTGGCTTCAAGTACAACCCGCCCAACGGTGGCCCCGCTGACAGCGACGTGACCAAGTGGGTCGAGGCCAAGGCCAACGAATTGCTGGCCGCAGGTTTGGCGGGCGTCCAGCGCATGGACCACACCCAGGCGCTGCAAGCCCCCACTACCCATCGCCATGACTACGTGAGCCACTACGTCGCCGACCTGGAAAATGTCATCGACTTCGACGTCATCCGCAATGCCAAATTGCGCTTGGGCGTTGATCCGCTGGGCGGGGCAGGGGTGCGCTACTGGTCGGCGATTGCCGAGCATTACAAGCTGGACCTGGAAGTGGTCAACACCGAAGTTGATCCGACTTTCCGCTTCATGACCGTCGACTGGGACGGCCAGATCCGCATGGACCCATCCTCGCCATACGCCATGCAAGGCCTGATCGGCCTGCGCGAGCGCTTCGACGTGGCCTTCGCCTGCGACCCGGATCACGACCGCCATGGCATCGTCACTGCCGATGGCCTGCTGCAGCCGAATAACTATCTGGCCGTGGCCATCGACTACCTGTACCGCAATCGCCCGCAATGGCGTAGCGATGCTGCGGTTGGCAAGACCGTGGTGTCCAGCGGCCTGATCGACCGTGTTACCGAGCGCCTGGGCCGTGAACTGTATGAAGTGCCGGTGGGCTTCAAGTACTTCGCCCAGGGCCTGTTCGAGGGTTCGCTGGGCTTTGGTGGTGAAGAAAGTGCGGGTGCGTCGTTCCTGCGCAGGGATGGTTCGGTCTGGGCCACTGACAAAGACGGTTTGATTCCGGCGCTGCTGGCAGCTGAAATGACTGCGCGTACCGGTCGCAACCCGAGCCAGGCCTATGCCGACCTCACCGAGGCGTTGGGCAAGCCATTCGCCACCCGTGTGGAGGCCAAGGCCGATGCGCGGCAGAAGGCGTTGTTGAGCAAGTTGGCACCGGAACAGGTGAAATCGACCGAGTTGGCGGGTGAGCGGATCGAACAGATCCTTAGCCATGCGCCGGGCAACGGCCAGGCCATCGGTGGTTTGAAGGTGATGACCGCCAATGGCTGGTTTGCTGCGCGGCCTTCGGGCACCGAGGATATCTACAAGATCTACGCTGAGAGCTTTATCGACGAGGCGCATTTGCAGCGGCTGGTCGCAGAGGCGCAGGTGTTGGTGGATGCCGCGATTGCCTGATTGATCTGTGAGGGAGGGCTGCTTTGCAGCCCATTCGCGGGCAAGCCCGCTCCCACAGGTAACGCGCCGTTCTCAGATACAGCGCGAGTCCTGTGGGAGCGGGCTTGCCCGCGAATGGGCCGCGCAGCGGCCCCTTTCACTCAAGCCACATCGACCAGCACGATCTCGCTGTCCTCGATTGCCGTCACACGCAGCACTTCCTCTTCCTCGATCGCCACGCCGTCACGGCCCTTGGCGCGCAGTCCATTGACCTCCACCAGCCCTTTGGCCGGCACCAGGTAACCTCGACGCCCGGCATCGAAATGGTATTCGGCCGTTTCACCTGCCCGCAGCGTCGCCGCCACCAGACGTGCATCGGTACGAATCTGCAGGCTTTCTTCATCACCAGCCCGGCCGCTGGCCAGGGTGACGAAGCCTTCGCCGCGCTCACCTTTGGGGAACGGCTGGGTACCCCACGACGGTGCATCGCCAACCCGCTCCGGCACGATCCAGATCTGGAAAATACGCGTATCGACGTCTTCCAGGTTGTATTCGCTGTGCACGATCCCGGTACCGGCACTCATCACTTGCACATCACCGGCCTCGGTACGGCCCTTGTTGCCCAGGCTGTCCTGGTGGGTAATGGCACCTTCACGCACATAGGTGATGATTTCCATGTCGCGGTGCGGGTGCGGCGGAAAACCGCTGCCAGCGGCGATCAGGTCATCGTTCCACACCCGCAGGTTGCCCCAGTGCATGCGCGCCGGGTCGTAGTATTCGGCAAACGAGAAGTGGTGGTGGGCATCGAGCCAGCCGTGGTTGGCGTGGCCAAGGCCTTCAAACGGTCGCAGTTGCAGCATGATCGTTGCTCCTTGAATCAGTGGAATGGCGCCATGATGCGTTAAAGAAAGATCGAAAATAAGCGTAAATATCGACTAATTATGATCGCATTGATAGATAGATATGGGCGATGTGAATTGTGCGATTCATCGCCTAATCCACTGATCTGCAAGCATTCGCTGGCGATTTTTTGCCGTTACGGCGAACATGCACGCTGATTCGAATTTCAACGGAGTGACCGTGGCCCACGAGCAACCCCAGGCCCCCGCCGAACTGACCCCGCCTGCACAATTGCCCTGGTTTCGCCGCCTTGCCGCGCGCCTGTTGGGCCGTGGCCTCAGCCGCCTTCAGGCACAACACCGCGATTCCTGGTTCCTTGGCCATGCCACCGGCCAGCGAAGTGGTCACGCTGATGGCCTGCGCGACGGTTTGGAGCGTGGGCGGGTGGAAGGCTACGAGGCGGGGCGCCAGGTGTTGGTGATTCGTGACTCACGCCCGGATACCGCCGCCGTGCCTGGCCAGGATGACAACCTGTTCGATGACTGGCGTCTGCCGCTGACCACCGAATTGAAGAAGCGCTTCAAGGCCGACGTGGCCCAGCGCTTGCCCGCTGAGGCTCAGCCCAGCGCGGCGCAATGGAAGCTGATTTTTAGCGACACCCCGTCCACCTGCGTGGTGGCTGGAGCCGGGGCGGGCAAGTCCACCTCGCTGGTGCTGCGCATTCTGCTGCTGCGTCATTACCTGGGCTACGAGCTGGACGCGATGACCGTAGTCACCTTCACCCGCGAATCGCGCAAGGACTTCATCAAACGCCTGGTGCAGGTGTTCGCGCTGTGGCAGCTCGACCTGCCACCGGCCCGCGCCCGCGAGCTGGTGCGCACCTTCCACTCACGCATTCTGCCGCTGGTGCGCAGCCTGCCGGGCTTCGGCCAGGTACGCGCGTTTGAGACCCTGGGTAACGAGATGCCCGCGGGCCGCGAAGCGGAAGCGGACAGCAACCCGTTCGACCTGCGGCTGAATGACGCTCAACGCCAGCAGCTCAATCTCTGCTATCGCGACCTGCTCGCCGAAAGCCCGCGCTTTGCCGAGATCATCGCGCGCTTGCGCCGTGATGCACTGCAACTCAAACCGCTGGATCCGGACCATCCCGATGTACAAAAGCGCGTGCAGGTGACGCAGCTGGCTGCCCAGCGCGACGAAGAGCTGTGCGACGTGATCGAGGACCTGTGGTTCGCCGCCGGCGTGTGGCCGATCAAAGGCATCGAGCCGTGCCGTGACACGGTCGAGATCCGCGGCAGCCGTTTCCATGTGCATGGCCGCCTGGAGGGCTTGGATGCCTGGGTGGTACTCGGTTTCGACCCGTCGGAAAGCGCGCAATACCAGCGCCCCGGCGCCAAGCTTGCGGTACGTGCGGAATGGGCGGTCAAGCGCACGTTGCTGCAGGCATTCTGCGACAAGCCGCTGATCTGGCTGGACAACTACGCCATGGCCCGGCGCCTGGCCGCTTCGCTGGCAGGCGACGCCGTGGCCGGCCCGGGCTTTGAGTATAAGGTCAAGGGCGAACTGGCCCCGGCGCCGTTGCTGGATGCCTTCGTCGGCGCCGCCAGCTTCATCGAGAACCTGGGCCTGGAAGTAAACAGCGCCGTGGCAGCGATGAATTTCCCGTCCGGTGACAGCGATGCGTTGTTCTTCGAGGCGTTGGCCTTGTACTGGAAAGCCCTTGAGGCGCACCTGCTGAACCAGTCACCACCGGTGATGAGCTACAACCGCATGTTCGCCCTGTTCGGGGAGAACAACCCGGAGAACCTGCAGCTGTTGCCGGACCCGTTGCTCAGGCCGCTGGCGCACTTGATGATCGACGAATTCCAGGACGTTTCGCCGCAGATCGTCAGCTGGCTGCGCGCCAGCCTTGCCGAGATCCGCCGCCGCGGCCCGGCCATGCACGTAGGTCGCAATGCCCAGCATTCCTCGCTGTTGTGCGTGGGTGATGACTGGCAGTCGATCTATGGCTGGCGGGGGAGTTCGCCCAAGTATTTCATGGAGTTCACCAAAGCGTTCCCGTCACCGGCCAACACGCGGGTGATGCTGGTGGACAACTACCGGTGCCAGCAGTTGGTTATCGACGCGGCCGAGCACCTGGTCAAAGGCACGCCAGCCATTGCGGGCAAGAAAGCGCGGGCCAGCGGGCCAGCTGCTGAGCTGCCGGGCTCGCCGGTGAAGGTCTTCGAGCGCGATGAAGCCACCTTGGGCGCAACGCTGGCCGAGCATTACCAGCGCGGTGAGTCGGTGATGCTGCTGTACCGCAAGGGCAGCGACAAAGCCCTGATGAATGAGCACCTGCAAAGCGTGTTGCAGGCTGAGGGGATGCTGCCGGCCGAGCAGCGTCGTTTGCGCCAGCTGACCTACCACAGCGCCAAAGGCCTGCAGGCGGATGCCGTGTTCATGCTGGGCGATTGCCAGTACCTGACCAGCTCACCGTACAAGAACCAGGTGTATCGCCAGGCTGGCCTGGGCCGCGCGGGCGACGCACAGGCGTTCGACACGGCGCAGAAGGAAGAAGTGCAGCGCCTGGCCTATGTTGCGGTGACGCGGGCGGTCAGGCACTGCTACTGGCATGTGGAAGCGGCCAATGCGGAGGCAGCCAAGCTGCCCCGCGCATCAAGCCTGGTGGATGGCCGTCAGCCGTTCTTTGAAGACTTGAGAGAACAGCGTGGCGAGCGGGTCAAGGCTGGTCGGGATCACACTCAAGGATAGTGCGTCTGCTGAGGGCCAGTTCGTCCGCGCTATAAAGTACCCCGGCATTCTTGTAGGCGAAGTTGTAGCCCCACTCTTGGACCGTGAAGGGTTGGAGCCGCCCCTGCTCATCGAAAGGTGAATGCTCTCCCAGGAAAGGTGAGGGGGCGGCAGGCAGCACGTTACCCTGTTCGTCCAGGGCAGTAGGTGGCTCTGCATTGATGGCCCTGCCAAGGGCTTCCAGCACGTCGGGGTCTTGCGGAAGCTCTGGCCCGACTTGCGCGTCCAGGGCGCTGTCCAGATAGTCTGTAACCATCCCCCACCGCTCAGTGAGGTTAGTGGCGAGACGCTTGGTTACGTAATGCCTCCAGGTGGAGTGTTCGGACACCCAGTCCCGCCGTGGCTGGGCCTGCAGGTCAACAGCCCTTACCCGCTGGGTCACGTTTTGTTCCGTGCCCAAGGACAGGGGCGGTTCATATCCCAGGTCCGGTCCAGGCTCGGGGAAATCAAGGCCGGTGTGCAAGGCCGTGCGCAGTGCAAGGCGCATATCGTGGTGATGAGAGCGATCGCGCAGCAGGATTTCATCGTCGATGTCATCCAAGTCATCAAGCGGCGGCGCGTTGTCCCTGCCGATGTTGAGCCGCTGCCTATCGAGCAGTTCGGCCTGCCGGGTATAGCGTCGCCCCGCGATGCGTTCGGCCCGTCTGTTGACCAGGGCCCGCCGATACAGCTGACGAAAACGCTGGTAGAGCTGATCGGTGGTGGTTTCAGGGCTGATCATCAGCGCAAAGGTATCGGCCTCTACGTGCAGGGTGCTGAGGCAATCGGCAGCCGAGTTATGGTCGAAGGCTTGGAACGTGCCACTCAACTCATCCAGGTATGCCAGCAAGTCTCGGTCTTGCCCGGCACCTTCGAGGACGCCCCAAACGTGCTCGGTTGCGGTCTCGGGTAGCACGTTCAGGCTTTCAACGGTCTGCTTCAGTGAACGGTTTTCATTGCCGTCAAACAACCTGTTCCACAGGGCTCGGCGCGCTGGGCTGGCGTTGACCAGCCAGCGGTTGATGTCGATGCCCACGCCGGCATTATTCAATTGCAGGGCGATATTCTCTTCAATGAGATTGCCTCCAAAAAGCCACTCGGTATCCGCTCGGTCCATTAGGCTTTCGGCATAAGGTGTAGCGAGAATGTCCTCAAGCGCTGGCAGCTCGGCTATCTGATTGCCGCTTAGATCCACAACGCGTAATTCGAAGTCGTCCCAAGACATCAATGCCGTCAAACCCTCGGGCCAATGCGTCAATCCGCAGTCGCTCAGGTCAAGTCGTTTTAGAAAACTCATATGGGCAAGGTCTGGTGACCGGACGATGGGGTTGCCCCGCAAGTTCAAGGTGCGTAAGCGGCGTAGCTGGCCGAGGTTTGCATAGGCTGCATCACTCAGCACGCCAAAACCGTTTGCCGGCAACTCTAATATTTCGAGGTTGGGGAAGTGGGCCAGGGCAGCAAACAGTGAATCACCTACCAGCTGAGGGTTTCTGGCGATTCTCAGGCTTGTTAAATTGGGAAAACACGGAAGGAAATCTGCCGGTATCTGCTCCAGCCCCAGGTTGTCGATTTCCAGGCGCGTGATGTGGTCAAAGCGTGCCAGCAGCGGTGGCAGTGTGTTGATCTGCATTTCTTCAAGGGTTAGCGTGGCGCCATCATCCTGGCGCCATGCCTGGTTGATCTGTTGGCTGAAGCGTTGGCGATGAGCTCGTTGTTCTTCATTGGCTTGCGACACCCAGTTTTCCAGGCGCTCGGCCAGCCCGGCCCGTTCGACTGAAAGCAAATCGATCTGAGCACCGACATCTCGATTTCTGGCACGCAGTGTTTCAAGCATTTCCCCGCGTTGTTCCATTGTCAGCCTTGGGTACAGCTCCTGCAGGCGACGATCCTCGACGTTGCGGTTGCGCACGCGCCACCAACTGGAACTTTGGTTCCTGCCGCTCAGGGAGTAGCCCACGCGACCGTCGACGGGCCGAGTGGGCGAGCGGAAGCTGGGCTTGATGGGTTGTTGCCCGATCAAGGTGGCAGCATATGGCCGGTCTGCGCAGGCGATGTCGAACAGCTCGCTGCCGGTCGCGTCAGGGTGCTCGGCCTGCAGGGCGTCTATCAGTGTCTGGGTGTCAGCAGTGGCGAGGGTGGGGCGGTTCATGCCCAGCAAGGCCCTGTCCAAGCGCACATGCGCCTGCAGCAGCCTGGCCTCCTCGGCCACGCGCAGCGGAACACGGCCCGCCGACATGCGCTGGCGTTCGCTGGGGGTTGCATGTTCGGTGAGCGCTTCCAGCGTTCGGCTCGGCAACCCTGGGAACTGACGCCCCAAGGTTTGCGCCTCGTTGCTCAGTGGTAATCGCCGCTGCAGGTACAGGCTGTCGAAGATCGCATTGCGTTGGTCCAGCATGTAGTCGGCCAGTAGGCCATCAAGTGTTTGAGCGCGTTGTGCAGGCAGGGTATCGGCTGGCAGCAACTGACTGGCCGCCTGGTCGTCCAGTGCACCCGCCACGACTTTGCTCAGCCTGCCGGCCTCTATGTCGGTGCGTGTGACGACTATCACCGTGTCGGATGCCGCACCGGTGCCACCGTAAAGGGTAAATGCGCCCGAAGGCTGCGGCCCGTGAAAGGCCTTGATGGTGTAATCAGCAGGCCATCGGGGCAGCTTTGGCAGCGCAGCCAAGGCAAAGTTTTTGTGCCCGGCGAGGGGGCGCCCGTCTCGTATGCGCAGGATGATGTCTTCAACTTGGGCATCACAGCGAAGTCGATCCAACGCATCGGCAAGCAGGGAAGGCGGGCGTTGTTCGAGAACATGGGTGCGTCGTAGCACGTCCGCCTCTGTGTCCGTGGCACGCATTGCAGTTATCAGTTCCTGGTCTTGCAACCCTCCGCTAATTGGGCCAAGCCGGCGTACCAGTTGTACTTCCGTCCAGTCCAGCGGTTGTTCATGCTCCATCCGCCAGGCGCCCTCGCCATACCCTGACGCACGTGGCGAGTAAGCCGAGGCATCTTGTGGGTGGGCGACGCGCCATTGTTCATCCGCCGAGGCTTGCAGTTCGTACACGTTAGCATCCAGGCGGGCGTAGTGACGGCCGCCTTGGGCGTACAGCCCCCGCTCATCGGCCTCCAGGGCGTCTGGCAACACCTGAGAGCTTGCGTAGTTTTCGGTGCGTGCACTCCAGAGGTATTTTTTGCCGTCCTTGATAATGCTCTGCATCTCGTCGATGAAACCGGAGGCTTTGAAACCCGCCGCGCCAGCACCGATTACAGCAACCGTACCGACATTGATCAGAATCGATTCCAGTTGTGCCAGGGCCCCTGCGTTGTCACCATCCTCCCACGCCTCGATGCCATGGAAAACGCTGCCCATGATCTGCGCGGCGCCAATGGTCAGCATGATCGGGTTGAGCACAGGGATGCACATCGCGGCCAAATTGAGCACGGTCAGGCCAGTCTCCAACCAGTGCTCGAGACGTTCCTGCCGCGCTTTGGCATCCACATCGGCGGTGGGAACGGCGAGGGTGCGAGCGTCCGCCTTGAGCCTTTTCACATGCCAGGTTTCAAGGGTTGCCCATGGCTGTGGCGGCAGCGCGGTCGTGGTGAGGTCCAGGTGTGCGTGTGCCCTGGGTTCATCCTTGTTCTTGTACAAGTAGCGAAGCAACTTGATGCTGAAGGCGGGCTGCAGGGCGTGCAAGGTCTGGGCAACGGTCAATTTGAAAAAAGCATCATCCAACAGGCGTTGATGAAGGTGCGCATAGGCTTGCCCCTGTGAGGCGAACTCCTGCAGCGGTGTGTCGCTGCCGGGTAGATAGAGGATGACAGGGTTGACCTTGTCCGCTACATCCGTCCCGACCATCAGCCATTCATGCAGCGGTACCCCTAACAGGCTGAACCGCCAGCACTTCAACGGCTGATTCTCATAGGTCGGCTGGGGGGAATCTGCGCAAAGTGAGTGCAGCGCAGCCCACCCGCTGAGCGTCAGTTGATCGCGCAGCCTTGCGATGCGCACTTGCACGCGCAGTTCATCCTGGCGCGCCTTGATTGCGAATTGCGTGATCGGCCCTGCTTGTGCCCCATCGAAGATCGAGGCAAGGTGATTTTGATAGCGCTGGCCAAGGTCCAGTGCCCTGCAGTGATCGATGAAGTCTTTGCGTGTCAGGCCCGCAATGGCTGAACTGTCAGTGATCGCGACCTGAAGCCGGCTGTGCAGAGTGGTGTCACTCTCCCCCTCGAAGTTATGCAAAGCGGCTTCAAGCAGGCTGCGAAATTGCGGCGCACCGTCTGGCACGATGGGAAGAGGCTCTGAAACCGCAGGTGGCCTGCCCGGAAAGGTTGTAGGGCGTGAAACCTTTGTAGCTTGATGGACATACTGCGCCTGATCGACCCGCACCTCTACGCCAAGCCTGGCTTGCAGCAAGGGCCTGCAAAATGCGGTGATGCCCTCGAGCCCGGCCAAGGCGTCTCGCAGAGCCCTGCGGCTGGCATCGCGGGTGTCGATTGCCCGACGCAGCGCTTGTTGGTCGAGGTCGGGCGCATTGGCGTACCAGTCGTAGGGCTTGCCATCGGCATCCAGGTACTCCTTGCGCAGGCTTTGCAGAAGCTTGCTGGCATGCCGGGGATGAAGGTCTTTGCTCCAGGCCGGTAATGTGTCGACTATTTGTGCGTGATGAAACGGGAGGGAAGTAGTCATGCGTGCGCTCCTTGTGGTCAAGGGCGCCATGAAGCCGCGGATACGACCCCGAAGTGCTGTTCATATCTAGTACCTGATGTTGTAAGAGGGTCGGTGTCGCACATGTCTTCGTCGTTGAGGGGGCAGCACTGGCGGGTGGACTGGGCCATGGTAACGGCAGGCCTGACGCGCAGGCGCCAGGCGCCAGCCAGGGAGAGTGTTCATGCGTTCGCAGTCCAGTGCCAGGGATCACCTGCTAGACCTTGAGGGTATCGAGATCGCCGTGCGCACGTGGGGGCCGGAAGACGGCATCCCGGTGTTGGCCCTGCACGGTTGGTTGGACAATGCCGCTTCGTTTGAACGGCTCGCACCGTTGCTCGACGGCTGCTTCGTGGTCGCCCCCGACCTGGTCGGCCACGGTCGCTCCGACCATCGCCGTCACGACAGCGGCTACTACCTCTGGGAACATGCCGAGGACATGCTGGCGGTGACCGACAGCCTGGGCCTGGCGCAATTCCATGTGCTGGCCCACGGCATGGGCAGCGGTATCGCTTCATTGCTGGCAGCCATGACCAGTAGCATCGCCAGCATGATCTTCATCGATGGCATGGGTGCGCCGTTCACGGTCGATGAAGACAACCGGGTGCAGCACCTGGCCCGCGCCTATCGGCTCAAACGCATGCTTCAGCGCAGCCAGCAGCAGGGCTTTGGCGAGCCCGACAGCAGCCGCTTCGACAGCCTCGAAACAGCTATGCAGCAACGGCGTCGGCGCCTGGATGGCGAATTGTCGGAGGATGCCGCCCGCGTGCTGGCCCAGCGTGACCTGTTGCAATTGGCCGACGGCTATTGCTGGCGCCATGACCCGCGCCTGGTGCTGCCTGAACCCATGCCATTGACCGAGCGGGAAGCCTGCGACCTGCTCAGGGAAATCCGCTGCCCGCTGTACCTGATGTTCGGCCGCCAAGGCGCTTTCACTGGGGGCGCGCTTGAGCGGCGTGAGGCGGCCTTGCCGGGCCACGCCCGGGTGTCCTGGCACCCCGGCGGTCACCATTTCCACCTGGAGGCGCCGGACCGTGCGCTGGTCGATCAAATCCTGCGCGTGCTTACCCGCCATGAGGGCGGCCTGCTGCAGCGGTTGGTCAATGAATAAGGGGTAATGGTCGACCTGCATGCTCATGCGCTATGGTGGTGCACTACCCCTGCGCCTGCGCCACAATGAGATCCGGCATGCGACCGTTCGCCATCAAGCACATCGACCACCTCGTGTTGCGGGTCAGCGACCTGCAGCGCAGTGTTGCCTTCTACTGCGATCTGCTGGGCTGCACGGTCAGCAGAACGCGCGAAGACCTGGGGATGGTCCACCTGGCGACCGGTACTGCAATGATCGACCTGGTCACCCTCGATGGGCCCTTGGGCCGCCCGGGTGGCGCCGCGCCGGGGCCTGAGGGGCGCAACCTGCACCACTTCTGCCTGCGTATCGAGCCGTTCGATGAACAGGCGCTGACAGCGTACCTGCAAGCACAAGGTGTGACCGTAGAGCCGGCTGAGAAGCGCTACGGCGCCGAGGGCGAAGGGCTGTCGTTGTATTGCTACGACCCCGATGGCAACCAGGTTGAACTCAAAGGGCCAGTATCCGCAGAGCAAGCGCCATGACTGAGCCCAGCGTGCATGAGCGCACGCAGTTTCCAGGTTAATGACAGTCGCTGGTACTGGCCAGTGGATATCCCGGCAAAGCCGATTATGCTTCAACTACCTTGCTGCGATCCGAGGCGGCCCGCCTCGTCGTGCTTCGCGCAACCAAAGCAAGCCCTAGGGCCTGGGTGCGACGGTGAAATGGGTGAGAGGTACTCCGGCCTGCGATAACCACAATCCGGAGGCAACCCATGGCGGTTCTCGACAGCGCATCCACGGGCAGTAGCGCGCCCCAACGGGGTATCACCAAGGAGGAGCGCAAGGTCATCTTCGCTTCTTCTCTGGGTACCGTGTTCGAATGGTACGACTTCTACCTTTATGGCTCACTGGCGGCGATCATCGCCAAGCACTTCTTCGCCGGCGTCAACGAAACCACCTCGTTCATCTTCGCCTTGCTCGCGTTCGCCGCAGGCTTTGCCGTGCGGCCGTTCGGCGCCATCGTGTTCGGCCGCCTGGGCGACATGATCGGGCGCAAGCACACGTTCCTGATCACCATCGTCATCATGGGCCTGTCGACCGCGATTGTCGGGCTGCTGCCCAGCTATGCAACGATCGGTGTGGCGGCGCCGGTGATCCTGATCAGCTTGCGCCTGCTGCAAGGGCTGGCGTTGGGCGGTGAATACGGCGGTGCGGCCACCTATGTGGCCGAGCATGCGCCCAAGGGCCGGCGGGGCTTTTTCACTGCCTGGATCCAGACCACCGCGACCCTTGGGCTGTTCCTGTCGTTGCTGGTGATCCTCGCCTGCCGCACGGCCATGGGCACCGAGGCGTTCGAAGCCTGGGGCTGGCGCATTCCGTTCTTGCTGTCGATCCTGCTGCTGGCGATTTCGGTGTACATCCGCCTGCAGCTCAACGAGTCGCCGGTGTTCATGAAGATGAAGGCCGAAGGTAAAGCCTCGAAAGCGCCGCTGACCGAATCTTTCGCCCGCTGGGACAACCTCAAAGTGGTGATCATGGCGCTGCTCGGCGGCACCGCCGGCCAGGCCGTGGTGTGGTACACCGGGCAGTTCTATGCGCTGTTCTTCCTGTTGCAGACGCTGAAGATCGACCCGCAGACGGCCAACCTGCTGATTGCTGGCTCCTTGCTGATCGGCACGCCGTTCTTCATCTTTTTCGGCAGCCTGTCCGACCGCATCGGGCGCAAGAAGATCATCATGGCGGGCTGCATCATCGCCGCGTTGACCTACTTCCCGATCTTCAAGGCACTGACCGAATACGGCAACCCGGACGTGTTCGTCGCACAGGAGCAAAACCCGGTGGTGGTCGTCGCCGACCCCGGCCAGTGCGCGTTCCAGTTCGACCCGGTGGGCAAGGCCAAATTCACCAGCTCCTGCGACATCGCCAAGAGCCTGCTGGCCAAGCGGGCGATCCCCTACCAGAACGAAAAGACTGAGCCTGGCAGCGTGGCGCAGATTCGTATCGGTGAACGGGTGATCCCAAGCTTCGACGGCAGTAGCCTGTCGGCTGCCGAATTGAAGGCCCAGAGCGACGCCTTCACGGCAACCCTGACGGGCGCCTTGAAAGAGGCTGGTTACCCTGAGAAGGCCGACCCCGCGAAGATCCACTACCCGATGGTGCTGTTGCTGCTGACCATTCTGGTGATCTACGTGACCATGGTTTACGGGCCGATCGCGGCGTGGCTGGTGGAGTTGTTCCCGGCGCGTATCCGCTACACCTCGATGTCGCTGCCGTACCACATCGGCAATGGGTGGTTCGGCGGGTTCCTGCCGACCGTGGCATTTGCCATGGTGGCGGCCACTGGGGACATTTATTACGGGCTGTGGTACCCGATCGTGATTGCGGTCATGACAGCGGTGCTGGGCATCTTCTTCCTGCCGGAGACCAAGGATCGGGATATCACTTGAGCTTGGTGTAAGCATCTCTGGCCCTATCGCCGGCAAGCCGGCTCCCACAGGTACTCCAGCAGCCTTCCGGGCGGCGGAGTATCTGTGGGAGCCGGCTTGTCGGCGATGGGGCCGTCATTGGGAAAACACAATCAATCGAAATACCCGCGCAGGCTAAAGGCATAGCCGATATCCACATCCTTCGCCTCACCGCGGCTCCAGCGTTTTTTCATCACGAACTCGAACGCCGGCTCGTATAGCCCGTCACGCACCACCGCGCCCCCTAGCACCTCCACGTCATACCAGCCATTGTCCAGCTCGATGATCGGCCGCCCTGGCACCTGATAGCGGGCCAGCAGGTCGCCAAGCGTCTTGTTGGTGAAATGCTGGAGGATGCGCCAGGTGTACACCATCACTGCACGGTGCTGGACCTGCAGCACATAGCCGTTGCGCCGATGCTTCAGGCGGCTGCCGGGTTCGAGCAAGGCAGGGGTGTCGCCATCGAGGGTGAAGATGATGTGGTAGGGCAGGTTGTCGACGCCGGCCAGCGGCACCACGACGCCTTCGCGCACGGCTTGGTCGCCGCTGTCGGTATGTGTGAATTCGCTGGCCAGGTCATCAGGCAGGCCATGTTCATGCTTGAAGCGGTCAAGCAACTGGATGTCGCCGACCAGAAAATAATCGACCAGGTCGTTGAGCACTTCGCTGAATTCGTGGCGCATTGGTTTTCCTTATTGTGGCGCACCGGGAATAGCAGCAAATGTAGCGAATGGGTACCTGGCCTGCCATAAGGTTCGGTCAATGCTTCTGGGCAATCTGGATCAGGTTGCCGCAGGTGTCGTCGAATACCGCCACGGTGACCGGGCCCAGGTCGGTGGGTTCCTTGATGAACTTGACGCCCGCCTTGCACAACCGCGTGTACTCGGCCTGGATATCGCGTACGCCGAACGACGTTGCCGGGATGCCATCCTGCCTGAGTGCCGCCTTGTAGGTCTTGGCGGCGGGGTGAATATCGGGCTCCAGCACCAACTGGACGCCGTTGGGCTCGTGAGGGGAGGTCAGGGTGATCCAGCGGTGCTGGCCCAGGGGAATGTCGTCCTTGGGCTCGAAACCGAGCACGTAGTGGTAGAAAGCCAAGGCCTTGGCCTGGTCGTCGACGAGGAGGCTGGTGACAACGATCTTCATAGGCGCATACCGTTCCTGCGGCTGTTTAACTTCCAGTAAAGACGGTCTGGCCTGATTCTCCAGTGAGGCTGCTATGGGCTCGCTTCAGGGCCGGCCTCTTCGCGGGACGAGCCCGCTCCCACGGGATTTTCACTGAACTTCAATTCAGCGCAAAAACTGGACTGCCCCCAAGAAGTTGGACACCAATCCAACCCTTGGGGGACTTATGGGCAAATACACAGAGCAGTTCAAGCTCACGGCGATCACAACCTATCTGGAAGGTAGCAACGGCTTTCGCAAAGTGG